>Ga0222749_10000815_pt1 | contig 17559 bp, 10 predicted proteins | sample IncBWH2Mmetat_FD_197234 | JGI IMG/M metagenome (GOLD analysis project Ga0222749, IMG submission 197234) | Metatranscriptome of lab incubated forest soil microbial communities from Barre Woods Harvard Forest LTER site, Petersham... | ecosystem: Environmental > Terrestrial > Soil > Temperate... | reverse complement strand
GCGTTTTTGCCGTGGCGGTCGAATTCGGCGACCACCTCTGCTTCGGGGAACGGGTAGAGCTGTTCCAGGAAGACGATGGCGGTGGTGGTGTCTTTTCTTTTTTTGCGTTCGTTCTGAAGTTCGTGGCCGATTTTTCCGGTGCAGATCAGGATGCGGTCGGCTTCTCCGACTTCGGTGTCGGGGATGACGGTCAGGAAATTCTTGTTGGTGAAATCCGCTATGGGCGAACTAGCGTCGGGATGCCGCAGCATGCTCTTTGGAGTGAAGACGACTAAGGGCTTGCGCCAGTGGCGCAAGGCCTGGCGGCGCAGGAGATGGAAATATTGCGCGGCGTTGCTGGGTTGCGCGATCTGGATGTTGTGTTTGGCGGCGAGTTGGATGAAGCGTTCGATTCTCGCGCTGGAATGTTCCGGTCCCTGGCCTTCGTAGCCGTGAGGGAGCAGCATCACGAGGCCGGAGAGCAGGTTCCACTTGGCTTCTCCGGCACTGATGAACTGGTCGATGATGGCTTGCGCGACGTTGACGAAGTCGCCGAACTGGGCTTCCCAGAGCACGAGCGATTCGGGATAGTCGCGGCTGTAGCCGTATTCGAAGCCGAGAACGCCGGCTTCGGAAAGTGTCGAGTTGTAGATTTCGCAGCGAGCCTGACCGGGCGCGATGTTCTCGAGAGGGACGTATTCGTTCTCGTTTTCGATGTCGGTGAGGACGGAGTGGCGCTGGTTGAAAGTGCCGCGGCGGGAGTCTTGTCCGCTGAAGCGCACGTGCGTGCCGGTTTTCACGAGGCTGGCGAAGGCCAGCGCTTCGGCCATGCCGTAGTCAACGGGACGCTTACCGGCGCCCATCTCGGCGCGCTGTTCGAGAAGCTTCTTCACTTTCGGGTGAATGTGGAAGCCGTCGGGATACGTGGTGAGGCGGGTGGTGAGCTCGGATATTTCGTCCGACGAGAGTCCGGTTTCGACTTCAAACTCAGGCTTGTAGAGGCCGCCATAGTAGCTGTTCCAATACTGCGGCAGGTCGCGCATCAGCGGTTTGTGCTTGATGCTGCCGGCTTGTTTCTGCGCGGCTTCGAACTCGGCCTTGATGGTGGCGGCTTGCGCTGGCGCGTCGGTGGCGCCGATATCGTCGGCGTAGATTTCCCACAGCGGCGGATGCTCTTTGATCTTCTTATAAAGAAGAGGTTGCGTGATCGTCGGATCGTCGACCTCGCTGTGGCCGTGACGGCGGTAGCCGATTAAATCGATGACCACGTCGGTGCCGAACTTGTAGCGGTACTCGGTAGCGATGCGAGCGACGCGCACGACGGCGTCAACGTCTTCGCCATTGACGTGGAAGATGGGAATCGACTGGCGGCGCGCGATGCAGGCGGCGAAACGCGTGGAGTGCTCTTCGGTGTAGCTGGTGGTGAAGCCGAGCAGATTGTTGACGATGACGTGAATCGTCCCGCCGACGGTGAAGCCGGGAAGGTCGGCGTAGTTCATGGTCTCGGCGAGGATGCCTTGTCCGGCGAAGGCGGCGTCGCCGTGGACTAACAGCGGGAGATATTTTTCGCGTCCGCCTTCGCCGGTGCGGTCCTGCTTGGCGCGCGTGCGGCCGACGGTGACGGGGTCGACGGCTTCGAGATGACTGGGGTTTGAGACCAGGTGGATATGAACTTTTCCGCCGCTGCGCGTCGAGTATTCGCCAGTCGCGCCCATGTGATATTTCACGTCGCCGGAACCGAGAACGCTGCGCGGGTCGACGTCTTCGAATCCGGCGAAAATTTCCTGGGGCGGGCGTTGGGCGACATGGGCGATGACGTTGAGGCGGCCGCGGTGGCTCATGCCCATGACTAATTCGGCGGCACCGCGCCGGGCCGCGGTGTCGAGAACTTCGTCGACCAGCGGGATGAGAGCGGTCACGCCTTCGAGCGAGAAGCGTTTGCTGCCGAGATAACGCTGCTGCATGACCTGCTCGAAGATGTCGGCGCGGATGAGCAGGTCGAGAATGCGAGCCTGATCTTCTTGCGGAGGCTCGGCTTCCATCTGCTCGTAGATCCAGCGGCGGCGTTCAGGGTTGTAGATATGGTTGATTTCGACGCCGATGGTGCTGGAGTAAATGCCGCGGGCTTCGCGGGCGTATTCGCCGTCGAGCGCCAGTTCGGGCGCTTCACGGGGGCGGAGAAAGCCGAGGGGGTCGAGGTCGCCATCAAGGTATCCCCACTGGCGGTAGGCGTTGAAGACGCGCTCGCGCTCGGGATTGGAGCCGTTGGTTTCGGCGACGGCGGCGCGGGAGCCGCCGTTGGAAGTCTTGATTTTCGGAGTCATGAGAATACGAGTACTAGGATAAAGGATGCGGGGGCCTGCGCGTTGGATTCGCTGGTCGAAGGAGCAAGAATTTAACCACAGAGGTCACTGAGGAACACGGAGGAAATCACTACTTCTCGAGCACCCGGGGTATTTCGATTCCTACGAAAGTCAGAAGCCCCACCCTGTCGCAGAATGCGCGACAAGGGTGGGGCACCCGGCTTGGGTTAGCGTCTATCGTGGTGGTCGAAGTCGAACAGGTCCGTCAGATCGCCGATGGCTGGGCTGTTCAACGGGACGTAGGGGTTGTGCCGGCTGGCGACAGGGTTGGGGTAATTGTCGCGGCTGCGGTTGGTGAGCGGGGCGAGTCCCCAGTTGGCCTCGATGAACTTCAGGATCGAAACGTGGTCGGTGTAGGTGTGCGAGATATGTCCGGGCCGGGTGTACTTGGAAACGACCAGCGTGGGAATTCTGGTGCCGTCGCCGAAGTAATCCAAGGGCTGAATGTAGCCGGAGTCGTAGTAGCCGCCGCCTTCGTCGAAGGTCACGATGATGGCGGTGCTTTCCCACAATTCCTCGTTGGCCTGGACGCCCTGGACGATCTTCTTTACGAAGCCTTCAAACAGATTGAGCTTCGAAGAGGCCGGGTGGCCGTCGAGCCAGCCGTCGGGTTTCACGTACGAAACCGCCGGGAGCGTTCCGTTCTGGATCGCCGCATAGAGGTCGGTGGTGTCCAGATTGTGGGCGCGGCCGGCGGCGGTGCCCATGATCGAGGTCTGGTACAGGAAGAAGTCGCAGATGTTGCAGAAGGTGTTGTCGGCGGTGACGTAGTTGTTGTCGGGGTTGGCCAGATAGGTGTTCCACTGGTCGCCGTAATAGGCAAACGAGATGTTGTTCTCGGTCAACGCGTCGCCGATGCTGCGCAGGGGCGAGGGCGGAATGGCGAAAACCGTCTGACCGGGATCGGAGATGACAGCGGAAGAGTATGCGCTGGTTCCGTCACCGAGGTAGCCGGGATTGTAGTTGTTCAAGAGGTAGTAGTGATTTGGATCGCAGTTGGCATTGATGGGTGTGGGTAGCGCGGCCAGATAGTTCGTGATGGCGGCGACTTCGCTGCGGGACGTGTCGGAACAGTTGGAGTAGGTTCCGCCGCCGGAGGATGCGGATCCGAAGGAACCGTTTCCGTAGCCGTCTTCGGTATACCAGTTGTTGGTGCCAGCCAGGGGATTGGGGTCTTCGATTTCGTCGACCGTGCCGGAGTTAGGTCCGGCGGAGATAAATTGATTGTGCGGTGGAACAGCCGCATTGCCGTTGCCATCACTGAACCAGATCGCGTCGCCGGTGCCCAGCATGACGTGGTTGGCGCCGGTTCCGCCCATGACCGACTGGTGGAAGTTGTCGCTCATCGCGTAGTTGTCGGCGAGATACTTGAAGTAAGGCGCATCGCCCTGCAGCATGTTGTAAAAGCCCATGGAAGTCGAGCCTTCCTTCGTGCTGGTGTCGGTGAAGCCGGCAGGCTGGGGATTCCCGTTAGAACCGGCGCCGATTGTGTCTTCTACCCAGGGCCACAAGTCGTTCTTGCATCCGCTGGGGTTCCATCGGCTGGCATTGGCGGCGTTGCAATCGAACTGCTGCCACATCTGGTAGAAGCGATGAACCGGGCTGTTGTCGTAGGCGTCGTAGGGATGCGTCGCAGACGTCAGCTGGAACGGGCCGTTGGGCAGGGACGCGGCGTTGGGGATGCGAGTGTCGACTGCTCCATGGGAGAGTCCAGTGCCGCCGGTGGTCAGCAAAACGTAGTCCTCGGGAAGGAGGCCGTTCTCAAATTGCATGGCGGTGGCGGCGTCGGGGAATGGCCCGCTGGCGTATCCACCGGCGAGGACGGGAGGCAGCACGGAATAGGGCGTGTTGCCGGAAGGATTCAACTGATAGACGCTGGTGTCGCTCGCCGTGGACTGGCTGGCGAGAGAGAAGTTGGGGCCGGGTGTTCCGTCCTCGTTGACGATGCCTTTGGAGAGCAGGTTGGAGACGCGCTCGTCGTGGCGTGGCTTGTAGGTGGCGAATACGTGATCGAAGGTGCGATTTTCTCCGATAATGACAATTACGTGCTGGATGGGTGAGTTGGAATGCCGGTGGTGACCGTGGTGATCGTCATCGGCGGCGGCGGGAATTGGCGCTCCGAGATTGGCGACGAGCGCTACAAGGCTCACTCCAACAGCAAGATGCTGCCTGGCTTGGGCCAGGAAACCTGGTGTAGACATGAATTTCCTCCTGAGCATGAAACTGCAGAGGTGGAAAGGTAGCCCTGGCGGGTTGCGGGCAGGTGAAGCGTAGATGAATTGCAGATCAAAAGTAATCCACAGCAGAGAAGTTGGGATGAGGGATCGAGGGGCGGGTTTTCAATGGGATGGCGGTGTGCTTGAAGAAAATGTGAAGCGCAGGTTACGAAATTTGCACAGCGAGGGAACCCCACTTCTCGGGCCGACTGGCTTCGAATATTAAGATCTTTAATCACAGTGGGCACTGAGGAACACAGAGGGGAAAACGATATTGAGGGGAGTAAAATCTTCTCTCATTGACCGGCTCAGCGGTCGTCCGAGCCGGTTTCGGGTTACAGTAGGTAGCAACGAATTTCTGACTTATGGCAAACAACTTTCATGAATTGGCGACGAGGGGCATGTTGGCCGCGAGTTTGGCGGTAAGTGTGGTTGCAGTCGGATGCTCGGGCAAAGGTGGTCCGAATCCTCAAGCAGGCGGGCCGGGCGGTATGCCGGTGAAGGTAGTGGAAGCGCGGGCGGTACCGGTCAACGACGCGAGCGAGTACGTGGCCACGCTGAAATCGCGGGATTCGGCCGTGATCATGCCGCAGGTCGAAGGGCAGATCACGCAGATTTTCGTGCATTCGGGCGAGCGAGTCGAAGCGGGCGGTCCGATGATTGAGATTGATCCGCTGAAGCAGCAGGCCACGGTGAAGAGCCAGGAGAGCGCGCGGGCGGCGCAAGAAGCGCAACTGAGTTTGGCGAAGAAGCAGTATGACCGCGCCCAGGGCCTTGCGGCCGCGGGCGTGGTGAGCAAGCAGGATCTCGATCAGGCGAAGTCGGCCATGGACGCCGCTCAAGCGCAGTTGGACGCGCTCGATGCCACAGTGAATGAACAGCAGGTGCAGTTGCACTACTACAAGGTAGTCGCGCTGCGCAGCGGGATTGTGGGCGATGTTCCGGTACACGTAGGTGACCGGGTGACAACGACAACGGTTTTGACCACGATCGATCAGCCGGGGAGCCTGGAAGCGTACGTGTATGTGCCGATCGAGCATTCCGCGCAGTTGAAGATGAATCTGCCGGTGCAGGTGATCGACAGCGATGGCAAGGTGCTGGCCGACTCACGGATCAGTTTTATTTCTCCGCAAGTGGATAGCACGACGCAGACGGTGCTGGTGAAGGCGCGCATCGCCAATGGGAACGATGCTTTGCGGCAGTCGCAGTTCATTCGCGCGCGCGTGGTATGGGGAACGCACAAGAATCCTCAGGTTCCGATCCTCGCAGTGTCGCGGCTGGGCGGTCAGTATTTTGCGTTTGTCGCGGAACCGCAGAACGGCGGGGCGTTCGTGGCCCGGCAGAAGCCTTTGACCATCGGACAAACGGTGGGCAACGACTACGAAGTGCAGGGCGGCATCACGATCGGAGATAAGGTGATTATCTCCGGGACGCAATTTCTGGTGGATGGGGTGCCGGTGATTCCGATGAGCTGACGCGGGCTTCCGGCTATCGGCTTCCGGCTTCCGGTTTTTACAGACTTCCGAATTGAGCACTTAGCAATTGCCATTTAGCACTTAGCCATCCGGGTGCGATGCCGAACACCTGCAAGGCGGGGCGACCAAATGATGAGTGCCACACGCTGACTGCTCGCGTTATCCGGTGTAAGGGGAACAGGTTCTCATGTTTGTAGGCTTCTTTATTAAACGTCCGGTGTTTGCCTCGGTCTGCGCGCTGCTGATTCTTCTGGCGGGCCTGGCGGTGATTCCCACGCTGCCGATTTCGCAGTTTCCCACTCTCGCTCCGCCACAGGTGGGCGTCACCAGCTTCTACATTGGAGCCAGCGCGCAAACGGTGGAGAGTGCGGTCACGATTCCGATTGAGCAGCAGATCAACGGTGCGGAAGGGATGAAATACATCACTTCCACCAGCGGCAACGATGGGACCAGCAGCGTAATTGCCACGTTCGATCTGAATCGCGATCCCGACCTGGCCGCGGTCGACATTCAGAACCGGGTGAATACGGCCCAGGGACGGCTTCCGGCTTCCGTGAAAGCGGTCGGCATCACCACGCAGAAGACTTCGCAAAACTTTGTGTTCGGCGCCGCGGTCGTTTCTGACAACGACAAGTACAACACGCTCTTCATGAGCAACTACATCGACGTCTACGTGAAGGACTCGCTGAAGCGCATTCCTGGAGTCGCCGATGTGATCGTCTTCGGTGAGCGCAAGTATTCGATGCGGCTGTGGCTGGATCCGGTGCGCATGGCGGGGCGCGCACTGACCGCGCCCGACGTGGTGAACGCGCTCTCTGAGCAGAACGTCGAAGTCGCGGCGGGACAGGTGGGACAGCAGCCGTCGATGCTGGGACAGTCGTACCAGGTCAGCGTGCGCGCCGTGGGGCGTTTGAGCGAGCCGGCGCAGTTCGACAATATCATCCTGAAAACGAATTCCGACGGAACGCTGGTCCGCCTGAAAGACGTTGGGCATGCCGAGCTGGGCGCGGAGAATTACGCGACCGACCTGCAATTCGACGGGCATGACGCTATTGGAATCGGAGTAACGCAGCTCTCGACGGCGAACGCGCTCGATGTGGACCGGAAAGCGATTGCCGAACTGAACCGGCTGCAGGAAAAGTTTCCTCCGGGCTTGCACGTCAAGGTCGCCTTCGACACGACCGACGCGGTGGGCGAGTCGATCCGCGACGTGGCCTTCACGGTAGGCTCGGCGATCCTGCTGGTCGTCCTGGTGATCTTTATCTTCCTAGGCGACTGGAGGACGACGATGATTCACTTTATCGCCACTCCGGTTTCGCTGATCGGCACCTTCATCTTCGTAAAGTTGCTGGGCTTCTCCATCAATACGCTGACGCTGTTCGGCATCACTCTCGCCGTCGGCCTGGTGGTCGACGACGCGATCGTCGTGATTGAAAACATTGAACGCCACATTCAGGAGGGCGAACACGACTCCCACAAAGCGGCGGCCGCCGCCACCGCCGAGATTACCAGCGCCGTTATCGCCACCTCGCTGGTGCTGGTGGCCGTGTTTGTGCCGGTGGCGTTCTTTCCGGGGACGACCGGCATCCTGTTTCGCCAGTTCGCCCTGACCATCGCATTTTCCATCGCCATTTCCGCCTTCAACGCGCTCACCCTGGCTCCGGTATTGGCGGCGATCTTTCTGAGCGGCGGGCACCACAAAAAGTGGTGGTGGCTGCAAAAATTTGACGACGGCGTCAATGCCTTCACCCGCGGGTACCGTGCCCTGCTGCATCACGTGCTGGAATACAAGCTGGCGATGGCGCTACTGTTTTTCGCCGGCCTGGGCGCAACTTATTTCGTGTTCACCCGCGTGCCGACGGGGTTCGTGCCGGATGAAGATCAGGGATACTTCATCATCGTCATTCAGGCGCCGTCGGGAGCGTCGCTGGAGTACACGAAGGCGATTGGAAAACAGGTTTCGGATCTGCTGGCGGACGTGCCGGAGGCGGAAGGGACCTTCTCCGTTGCCGGCTTCAGTTTCACCGGTTCCGCCGCGAACCAGGGGCTTATATTCGTTCCGTTGAAGCCGTATTCGCAGCGCAAAGGGGACGCGCACACTGCGTCGGCGATTCTCAACCGCGTGCGTCCGCGCATGTTTGGAATCTCTGGAGCCATAGTATTTGCGACGCTGCCTCCGCCGATTCAAGGTCTGGGGCAATTTGGCGGATTCCAGTTCGTGGTGCAGGATCAGGCGGCGCACAAACTGGAGGAACTGGCGGGCACGGCCGGAGCCCTGATGCAACAGGCCGGGCAGCGCAAGGATCTAGTCCGGCTGTTTACCTCGTTCACGGCGAATGATCCGCAATATCTGGTGACCATTGACCGCGAGAAGGCGAAGAGCCTGCATGTACCGCTGTCGCAGATTACCGACACGCTGGGCGTCTACATGGGGTCATCCTATGTAAATGATTTCGATTTCAACAACCGGTCGTACCGCGTCTACGTGCAGGCGGACAAGCAATTCCGGGCGACAGCCGAGAACCTGAAACAGTTTTATGTGCGCTCGGACAGCGGGGCGATGGTGCCGCTGGACAATTTAATCAGCGTAACCCAGACTACGACGCCCCAGGTCATCAGCCACTACAACTTGTTCCGCTCGGCGGAGATCGACGGCTCGGCGGCGCCGGGATACAGTTCGGGACAGGCGATTGCGGCGATGGAAACGCTGGCTAAAAAGATGCCGCAAGGATTTGCCTACAGTTGGACAGGGTTGTCGCTGGAAGAATTGGCGGCGGGTGGGACTTCGATCATTCTGTTTGGCCTGGGCACGCTGGTGGTCTACCTGACGCTTTCGGCGCAGTATGAAAGTTTTGTGCTGCCCTTTATTGTGTTGCTGGCGGTGCCCATGGCGTTGCTGGGAGCGCTGGGTGCTCAATGGTTGCGAGGTTTGCAGGACGACGTGTTCTGCCAGGTCGGGCTCGTGATGCTGGTGGGGCTGTCGAGCAAGAACGCGATTCTGATCGTAGAGTTTGCGGAACAGTTGCGCCAGCGCGGGGTGCCGCTGGTGGAGTCGGCGGTGCAGGCGGCGACGATTCGGTTGCGGCCGATTCTCATGACGTCGCTGGCGTTCATTCTCGGTGTAGTGCCGCTGGTACTGGCCACGGGGGCTGGGGAGAATGGGCGGCATTCGGTGGGGACGACCGTGTTTGGCGGAATGATCATGTCGACCTTTCTGAATTTATTTTTTATTCCCGTGTTGTATTTGATTATCGAGGGATGGCGGGAGCACGGGAAGGGGCCGGTTCGAGGAGGCGTCACGGAGTCCGCGTCGTAGCTCGGTGCCGTCCCGGACGGGACTCCGGTCTTGCTTTCCCGGCACTCCCGTGCCGGGCTTTCTTATGCCGCCGCTTCGCGGTTGGTTTTATTTTTCCTTTCGGCTTTGCCTTTCTGAACGGCTGCGAAGTTTTGTTTCTTCTTGCGCGCTTCTTTGCGGCGCATTTTGGCCATCCATTCCCGCGAGTACATGGTGCCGCGGCATTTGCGGGCGCCGCAGTAACAGGGGGCGGGATCCTCGTCGTCGTAGAGGTTGTAGTCCCAGACCAGTTCTTCTCCGGCGGCGATGTCGCGGATGGCGAAGAGCCAGACGCGGCCCTTGATCTCGTCGACCTCGCAGTTGGGATCGCAGGAATGATTCAGGTAGGCGCCCAGGCCGTGGCCGTCGATCACGGTCTTGCCGTCGTCGAGTCCATATAAATAAGTGCGGGAGACGCCATCGTAGCGGCGGTCGGCTTCTTCGAGGGTGATGCGCTCCCCGGCATACTCGACCACCCGGGCGCCCTTGCGGATGGGCTTCGAGGTGTAGACACCGACGGAGTGGATGGGCGACGGGCGAACGACTAAAGACATGAACTAATTTCGCATAGCGGGGCAGGTTTGGGGAATGTGAAAAATCGGCGGAGTGTGCTGGGCCGCTGGGCTCCGCCCCTTCGAGTCGCTGCGCTCGCTCAGGGCAGGCTCTCGCGGGACAGCCGAGGCGGCTGTCGCTACATGGTCATTGGTCAAGGCGTAGCATAGCCGGCGATCAGGGCGTCCAGTTTTTCCAGGAGGGCGCCGTTGCCTTGGCGCGGATATTGCGTCAGGGCTTCGCGATAGTGGGGCAGGTTGTAGAGGAAAGCTTCGACGCGCTCTTTGTTTAATTCCTCCCAGTAAGAGCCGTAGCCGGATTTTTCCAGCCAGTAGGCATTGAAGATCTGCTCGAACTGGTGGCTCACCGGCACGGCGAGGTAGGGCTTGCCCAGATGAAGGGCCTCGGTGACCAGGGAGAATCCAGAATTGGCGATGATGGCGCGGGCGCTGGTCAGGTCGGCGAAGAAGCCGTCGAGAGATGGCTTCTTGTAAAGGATGTTGCCTTCGTCATTCGTGCCCTCGCGGCCGAAACCGTAGGCGATGAAGCGGCAGCGGACCGAGCCTAACAACTTGGCCAGCGCCGGAGCGGGCGAGGTGACGTAGACGAGGACATGCTCGCCTTCGGTGGGAACGGCATCCAGGATTTCCTGGCGCAGCAGCGGAGGGAACAGGAACGTGTTGGGTTTGCGGATGGGCGCGCTGAAAAAAGAAATTACCAGGTAGGCATTGGCGCGCGGGGTCATCAAACGCGTGACGATTTTGGCGGCCGCGGCGTCGCGACGGTATTGCTTCGGATAGGAAACCGCGGCGTTGGTGAGGCAATGCTGGTTATCGATGGAAATGACGGGGAGGCGCCTCTTGTGTCCGACGTGGCAAGTGAGCGGCTCGAAGTCAGTGATGATCAGGTCCGTCTGCCATTCGTCGACTAGGTGCTTTAGACGGGAGAGGCTTTTGGCGGCTTGTGGGACAGTGATCAGATTCTTGGCGATGGTGCGCTTGTAGCGGACGCGATTGTTCAGGTAGGCGAAGCGGAAGCCGTAGATCTCGGTGACGTCGAACTGGGTCTTCAGATTTTGCAGGCCGCGGTCGAAGGAGGCGACGTGGACGCTATGGCCCTGGGCCACGAGGTGAGAGAGCACTTCTTTTGCTCGAGTGGAGTGGCCGGCGCCTTCGCCGTTAACGCCGTAGAGGATGTTGGCCATGATTTTGCGATGAAGACCGAAGGGCGAGTATACCGCTGTCTGGCATAATCTTTCTCATGTGCGGGCGCTATCGATTGTCGCGAAGGAAGCAGGTGGTGGAGGAGTACTTCGAGAGCGCATCCGAGGGCATTTCGGAGGGCATTTCAGAGGAAGAAGAGTGGAGCCCGCGTTACAACATCGCGCCCACGCAGCCGGTGGCGACAGTTCGGCAGGACGGAACGAGCCGGATGCTTTCGATGATGCGGTGGGGGCTGGTGCCGTCTTGGGCCAGCGACATTTCGGTGGGAGCCCGACACATCAATGCGCGTGGCGAGACCGTTCTGGAGAAACCGGCGTTTCGGGATTCATTTCGCGCGCGGCGGTGCTTGATCCCGGCAGATGGATTTTATGAGTGGAAGAAATCGGGCAAGCAGCGGCAGCCGTTTCACTTCGGCATGAAGGGCGATTCACTGTTCGCTTTTGCGGGAGTTTGGGATCGGTGGAGATCACCGGCGGGACAAGTGCTGGAGTCGTGCTCGATCCTGACGACCGCTCCCAATGAATTGCTCGAGGACGTGCATGACCGGATGCCGGTGATCCTACCGCGGCGACACTACCAGACTTGGCTGACGGCGCCGGCGGCGGAGGCGGGCCGCCTGGCGGAACTGCTGGTGCCGTTCGACGCGAGTCTGATGAGGAGATACGCGGTCAGCGCGCTGGTCAACAAGGCGCAAAATGAGATGCCGGAATGCGCCGTGGAAGTACCGAATCCTGAGACGCAGACGCACCTCTGGTGAGGATTTCAGAGACGCGATCCATTCCGATTTCTGAGGCTACAAAACAAAACGCCCGGACTCGGTTTGAGTCCTGAGCGTTTGCTGATCAGCCCTCCCCCAAGTGCTGCTCAAGAACGAGCATACGACCAGACGATGAAAGAGAGAATGGCCCGTGGGTGCCATGCCTCGGCACTGCCCGAAGATCAGCAAGTGCTTCATTCTCAACGATCCAGTCGGTTACACTAATGACCTTGTGCAACCTGGCTGGAGAAATCCTGCATCGCAGCAGCTAGAGAAACAGCGCGTTTGCTGCGCGAGGGACAGCTTGTCCCGTATGATAGGAGTAACAATCGTACTGCTTGAGAGATACTCTCTTCCCGGTGATTGACGGGAGCCAGCGATTTCCCAATTTTCGTTTCGACAAATTCCTTCAGGAGTCACGGATGGTAAAGAAAGCAGCGGCTCTGTTTCTGGTTTGCGCGAGCATGGTTTTGTGGGTGGGTTGTACTTCAACCAGCAGCCGTTTTTTGTACGCGGCAATTCCTGGGTCGAACCAGATTTCGGTGTACCGCGAAGATCCCAACTCGGGCATTCTTACTCAACTCACGGGAAGTCCCATCACGGCGGGCCCGGGAGTTCACGCCCTGGCGATGCATCCGTCGGGCAAATTCTTGTACGCGGCAAACTCCGGCGAGAGCGACGTCTCTCTATTTGATATCGCGCCGGCTGGCACTCTTACGGAAGTCACGCCGCGCACGGTCGTTGGCGTCGCCCCCACGCTGCTTGCCATGGACTCCGCCGGGACCTTTCTTTACGTCGGCAATTCCGGCTCGTTTAACATTTCGGTGTTCTCCATTGACGCGACCAATGGCGCCTTAACACTCGTTCCCCAAACTTCCGGTCAGTTCGCTCCAATCGGTATTACTCCCATCAATATGCAGGTTTCCCCCTCCGGAGGAATACTCTACGTCACGGGTCCATCCAACGGTATGGGTTTGTCCGGAGTGATCGAAGCTTTTACGCTCAGCCAGGGAGTTCTCACCGCGCTTGCTCCGACCTCATTTTTCTTTACCGGAACAAATCCTTACGGGCTGGCCCTCGCTCCCGCCGGAGGTTTTCTATACACAGCCAACAATATCGACGACTCCATCTCCGAGTTCACGATTAACACAGACGGGTCGCTCAGCCAGTTCCCCAACTCTCCGTTGGGAGTGCAATACGCGGGGCCGCTTGCGCTTCTGGTCGACAAATCGGGCAAATATCTGTTTGTGGCCAATCAGTCTACTTCCTTTCTCACGGGGTACTCGGTCGGTTCTGATGGCGCACTTACACTGCTGACGAGTTCGCCGTTTGCCGTGGGATCGAATCCCACGGTGATTGCCAGTGACCCGGACGGAAAGTATTTATTTGTGGGGAACCAGAAGACTCCCGTGATTCAGTCTTTCAATCTGAATACCGGCAGCGGAGCGCTTACCTCAGTTGCCTCCTACCCGCTCCCGGGAAACCCGACTGCGTTTGCCATTACACCCAAGCCTTAAGAGGAGAACAGAAGAAATGGACGCACTCCAAATTGAGCTTTGGGCCTCGGTGGCAGTCGAGTTCATCTCCGCAAGCTGCTCTTGATTTAACATGCGGGTGACAACCCAGCACGGGCGACATGGGACAATGAAGCGTTGGACTGTCGCAATACGCCGGAGCACGCGCGAACGGCGCCGGGTCATTTAGGTCTGCGAGCCCGATCTCGTGATGGTGATGGCGCTGGCTCGGGAGGGACCAAGGTCCACACAAATGAAAATCTCCAGTGCCGCGAGCGCCTTCCCCAAGCACTATTATTCTCAGAAAGTTCTTCTGGAAAAACTCCAGGAATACTGGGGCGACCGGCTGAGGAATCCGCAACTGCTGGCGCGGTTACACCGCAACGTCGCCGTGGAAGGACGCCATCTGGCGATGCCCCCGGAAAAGTATTACGAACTCACAACCTGGGGGCAGGCCAATGACGTTTGGATTCGGGTCGCTCAGGAATTGGGCGAACAAGCGCTCTGCCGCGCCCTGCACCATGCGGGGCTTGAACCAAGCGAGCTGGGTGCGTTGTTTTTTACTTCGGTCACTGGTATCTCGAGTCCCTCCATCGACGCTCTGCTGATCAACCGCATGGGATTGCCGGTGAATATTCGGCGGGTTCCGATTTTTGGGTTAGGGTGTGTTGCCGGCGCGGCGGGAATTGCGCGCGCCGCGGACTATGTGCGCGCCTATCCATCGCAAGCCGCGGCGCTCGTGTCGGTTGAGCTGTGCTCGCTGACCATCCAGCGGGATGATCTTTCTGTAGCGAATCTAATCTCTTCGGGACTTTTTGCGGACGGCTCGGCGGCGGTCATTGTCACAGGTGACGACCTCCCCTCGACTGGACCCGAAATTGTAGCGACCCGATCCATCTTCTATCCTGACACCGAAGAGATGATGGGATGGAAAGTAAGCGAGAAGGGCTTTCGTATCACGCTCTCGCCGGAAGTGCCGGTGCTGATTCGCGAACACCTGGGGCACGACGTCGATGCGTTCCTCGCCGACCACGGACACAAACGTAGTGACATCGGAAGCTGGGTGCTACATACGGGCGGACCGAAAGTGCTGGAAGCAACGGCTGCCGCGCTCGATCTGCACAACGGGGAGCTCGACGCTTCCTGGGATTGCCTGAAAAAAGTCGGGAACCTTTCGTCCGCGTCTGTGTTAGCCGTTCTGGAAGATGTGATGAAGAACCGGCGGCCGGACCCGGGTACGATGGGCGTGCTGGCGGCCATGGGTCCAGGATTCTGTTCGGAGCTGCTGCTGCTGCGCTGGTAGACCAGAAATTGGTAGGGTCAGAGAGTGCCAAGGTCAGAAACATGAGCCAGAGCGTGCCCGACGCGACCGACGTTTTCGTGATTGGAGGCGGCCCTGCGGGACTGGCAGCGGCGATTGCGGCGCGCCAGCGAGGGTTCCGGGTGCTGGTGGCTGACGGTTCGCAACCGCCCATCGACAAGACTTGCGGTGAAGGCTTGCTGCCGGATGGACGGGCAGCGCTGGAGCGCCTTGGGATTCACGTTCCCTTGACCGACGCTCATCCCTTCCGCGGCATTCGTTTCTTCAGCGCCGCGTTGTCGGCGGATGCTCGATTTCCGGGCGACAGTCGCGGCCTCTCGGTCCGCCGAACTTTCCTACATCGCCGGATGACGGAACGCGCCGCGCAACTCGGCGCCGGCCTGTTGTGGCGGACTGCGGTTACCGGCATCTCCCAACAAAAAGTTCATCTCGGCGATCGCGTGGTTCGCGCGCGCTGGATCATTGGCGCGGATGGTTCGAACTCGCGCGTGCGGCGATGGGCTGGTCTCGATCACGGTCCGCGGCCTCGGCTCCGTTACGCGTTCCGGCGGCATTACCGCGTCGCGCCCTGGACCGACCACATGGAAGTCTACTGGGGCGACCACTGCCAGGGGTACGCCACGGCTGTGAGCCCCGAGCAAGTCTGCGTGGCACTGGCTTCGCATGATTCCAATTTGCGACTGGAGGATGGCCTGCGGGCCTTGCCCACACTTGCTGAGAGATTGCGAGGCGCCGAGGCGGTGTCCTCCGAACGAGGAGCTCTGACCGGCAATCGCAAGCTCGCGCGGGTGTGGCGAGGGAACGTAGCGCTGATCGGGGATGCCTCAGGTACCGTGGATGCAATCACGGGAGAAGGGCTAGGGCTGGCGTTCAGCCAGGCGGCTGTCCTAGCGGAATGCATGGAAGCCGGCGACCTTGCACGCTATCAGGCTGCACATCGTAAGCTGGCCCTGCGTCCGCTCTGCATGGCCCGGCTGATGCTCACTCTCGATCGTCGTCCGTGGCTGCAGCGTCGTACACTGCAGGTCTTTCAGAAGCGGCCGGAAATATTCCGCCGTTTTCTCGAATTGCACGTGGGAGCACTACCACCTCTGCACGTTGTGAGAGACGGGCTGACTCTGGGATGGGGGCTGCTAACTGCATAGCGTCATGAACGTGCCCGGCCGGAAGACTCACGAGAAAGTTCCGCGACGCGAAGTTGGATTGGCGGTTCTAATTCTGCTGGCCGCCCTCGTCAAGCCCGCGGCGCCCCAGGTTGTGCCGGCCCAGCCTGGGACAGTTCAGGAGACGGCGTTCCAGTTGGATCCCGCGCAAACCTCCGTCAAGTTCACGCTGGGCGATGTTCTCCACACGGTTCACGGCGCTTTTCAGTTGAAGAGCGGAGGACTGCGATTGGAGCCGGCCACGGGGAAAATCTCAGGCGAGATTGTGGTTGACGCCAAGAGCGGTGAGAGCGGCAGCGGCATGCGCGATCGCAAGATGCATAAGGAAGTACTGGAGAGCGAGCGTTATCCCGAGATTGTGTTTCATCCCGACAAGATTGAAGGCGCCGTTGCAACGCAGGGGAAGTCATCCGTGAAGGTTCACGGCATGTTCAGCATTCACGGGGTGGACCGCGAGATCACGGTACCCGCCGAAGTGGAGATGTCTGCAGATCATTGGACCGCCGCGGTTCATTTCACGATTCCCTATGCGAAGTGGGGAATGAAAAATCCGAGCACGCTGTTCCTGCGGGTGAATGATTCGGTGGAGATTGATCTGATTGCTGCCGGGAGCGTAGCGAGACGCTCTGCCGTAAGTTCCGCTCAGTAGCCGTTCTGCGGGACGATTCCTTTTCCTTCAGTGCATTCATAGCAGCGGCCCGCCACGAGATTCTTGTATTCTTCGGTGCGTCCACTGGGCCAGTCGACCACGACGCGCTCGATGCGATCCTGTTTTTCCAATCCAAAAGTCACCGGAAGTTCCGACTGGGACAAATAGCTCGAACCGCCTTTCACCAGGCGAGACTGCGCCTGCCCGCCAGCGAAGACGCGAACCAGTGCGCCGATCCCGTCGCGGTTTGATTTGGTACCCACCAAGCGAAAACGGATGCTGCGATTTCCGCTGAGTTGATCGTTGCGATACAAATAGGCCGGTCCATTGTTGGTGGTGAGCAGAAGGTCAAGATCGCCGTCGCGATCGAAGTCGGCATAGGCAAGTCCACGGCCGACTTTTGGCAGATCAAAGCCTCCGCCAACTTCTGCCGCAACATCGCGAAAGCTTCCCTTGCCTCGATTCAGAAATAACTGCGGCGGCTGCGCATATCCCACGTTGCCGCGAATGTTGCGCACGGTCTCGTCAATGTGTCCGTTGGCCACGGCGAAGTCGAGCCAGCCATCGAGGTTGACGTCAAGAAACGAGCAGCCAAATCCCAGGCTATTTCTAGAGGCAGTACCGATTCCGGATTGGGGCGCGATGTCTTCGAAACTCTTGCCACTCATGCGGTAGAGTCCGATCATTTCGTTGTCGAAGTTCGTGATGGCGACGCCGGGAGCGCCCGAGTTGTCGAAATCAGCCACGTCGACTCCCATGCCCGCGCGGGCCTTGCCCTCGCTGCTGAAAGCGAGGCCGGCCTCAACCGCGACATCCTTGAAGGTGCCGTTGTGCTGGTTGCGATAGAGCTTGTTGGGCTGAGTATCGTTGGCGACGAGCAGATCGGGCCCGCCATCGTGGTTATCGTCGAACAGGGCCACGCCCAGAGACTTGGAACTGCTGTCGAAAATTCCGCTGGCCGCGGTTACATCTTCGAACGTGCCGTCGCCACGATTATGGAAGAGCCAGCAGGT
>Ga0222749_10000812_pt1 | contig 17580 bp, 14 predicted proteins | sample IncBWH2Mmetat_FD_197234 | JGI IMG/M metagenome (GOLD analysis project Ga0222749, IMG submission 197234) | Metatranscriptome of lab incubated forest soil microbial communities from Barre Woods Harvard Forest LTER site, Petersham... | ecosystem: Environmental > Terrestrial > Soil > Temperate... | reverse complement strand
GGCGGACGAAGTTGCCAAGAAGGGGCACAAGATTCTGCCTCTCAATATCGGCGATCCCCTCAACTTTGATTTTCAAACGCCGGCCCACCTTATTGAAGCCGTGTATAAGGCCATGAAGGACGGCAAGAACGGATACGCGCCGTCGCCCGGAATTAAAGAGGCGCTGGATGCGATTCGAGCTGAGGCTGAGCGCAAGGGCATTACCAGCGCGCAGGATGTCTTTGTCACGTCGGGTGTGAGCGAGACGGTCGATATCTGCCTGAGTGCGCTGTTGAATCCGGGTGACAACCTGCTGACGCCCAGTCCGGATTACCCTCTTTACTCGGCGGTGCTTGCAAAACTCGGGATCGAACTGAACACCTACTCATTGAACGAAGACGATGGCTGGCAGCCGGATTTGATCGATGTACACAAGAAAATCGGGCCGCGGACACGCGGGATTGTGCTGATCAATCCCAACAATCCGACAGGCGCAGTGTGTTCACGGCGGATGCTGGAGGCGATTGCGGAGCTGGCCCGGCGGAATAATCTGATCATCTTTGCGGATGAGATTTACGACAAGCTGATCCTGGACGACGATCCTCATATTTCGCTCGCGTCGGTGGCTCCCGATGTGCCGATCGTTACTTTCGGCGGGCTGTCAAAGAATTACCTGGCGCCGGGATGGCGAATTGGTTGGGGTATGGTCAGCGGCGATGCAGCGGCGGTGAAACCGTACGTCGAAGGCATCGGGCGGCTGCTTCGCTCGCGGCTATGCGCGAATCATCCCGAGCAGTATGCGATCAAGGCAGCGCTGGAGGGCCCGCAAGATCATCTGAAGGAAGTTGCCGGGAAATTGCGCGCGCGGCGCGATCTTACGGTGAAATGGTGCGGCTCGACGCCGCGCGTGAGTTGCGTTTCTCCGAAGGGCGCGTTCTATGCGTTCCCGCGGCTGGATATCCCCGAAGGGGACGATGTCTTCGTGAAGGAATTGCTCGTGCAAAAGTACGTACTGGTGGTAAACGGTTCAGGCTTCGGGCAAAAAAAGGGCACGAAGCATTTCCGAATCGTGTTTCTACCCGATGAGCAGACGCTCACGACCGCTTATGCCGGGATTGCGTCGTTTATGAAGGCGCGGTACAAGTAAATCGATGCTGTGCAGCGGACGAGATGCCCCGGCAAGCGGCCCCTACATCACAGTTCTGCGGCGGGAGGAAGGTCGCTGAGGTTGGATTCGACGGGCGGGGACGCCCGTCGCTCCATGGAAACGGCACTTCTATCACAAGCACTAACTTTGAGATCTGATAAGGGCTCGCGCTTTTAGCGCGCCGGCACATTGCCGAAAGTGGCTAGCCTCCTTTTTTGCAGGTCGGTAACATCCATTTCGCCGGCTTCGAGTTCGGCCTCCTCTTGTGCCCATTCCTGGGCTTCCCGGCGGGCGAGTTTCTGGAGTAGACCGGCAGAGCAGGAAGTACAACAGAAACCTTTGATGTAGTGGCGCTGTCCGTCGTTCTGCTCGATGCAGTACTCGTAGGTAAAAGCGGGCGGCTGCGCAATGCAAAGGCTGCAGGCGTCCGGAGCGTTGACATATAGGGGATCGAAGGTTGCGAAGAAGAGGCTGTCGTTCATGACTCACCTCGCAAGGATTGTACGTCTCTTCATCGCACATTTCGCGCGCCGGCGCAGTGACCCGGGTCACCGGTGAGTGTCTGGAACGCAAACGCTATTGATTTGTGTGGGTTCCGGACAGCCCAAAGAGGAAATCTCCCAACAGTCGATCCGCGGATCGCAAAACCGCCTAGCGTCGGGCTTAAGCCGAAGCTTGGTCTTTTGCGCCGAATCTGCTTAAATTCGGAAAGTACGTCGCCCCGCGCTCCACCGCATGATCGACATCCACACTCACATCCTGCCGGAAGTCGATGATGGGCCCAAATCCTGGGAAGTTTCGGTCGAAATGTGCCGACTGGCAGCGGCGGATGGCATCACGCATATTGTGGCCACGCCGCACTCCAATGAGCGCTACCATTTCGATCGCGACTACCTCAGTGGATGCGTCGCGCTTTTGCAAGAGAAGGTCGGCCCATCACCGATGCTGAGCCTGGGCTGCGACTTCCATTTCTCCTACGATAACCTGCAAAACGTGCTCGCCGAGCCGCAGCGTTACACGATTGCCGGAGGAAGTTATCTGCTGGTCGAACTGAGCGACTACAGTATCCCGGCCCAGATTGCGGATTGTTTCATGAAGTTAGGGGATCGCGGGGTGACGTCCGTCATCACGCATCCCGAGCGAAATGCCATTCTCCGGCAAACGCCCTTACGTGTAATTGAGTTTGTCGAAATGGGGTGCGCAGTGCAGATCACGGCCAATGCGCTGACCGGTTTTTGGGGACAGCGGATCAGGCAGTTGGCCACCTGGCTGCTGGAGCATGAGGCGGTGCATGTGATCGCGAGCGACGCTCACGACGCCAAGCACCGGACCCCCATTCTTTCAGCGGCACGGGACCTTGCGGCGCAAATCTGCGGCACGGATATTGCCCATGCACTGGTCGAGGAGAATCCGCGCGCCATGCTCAGCGGGCAACCGCTGCCTTACCTGCCAAAGCCCGCGTTCAAGGGGTAGCTTGTCAAGAACGCGCCAGCGCGCAGTCATCTCCGGGCTGGACCATGCCTCTCCGGAAAGTATCTTCAGTGGCCCTCGCCGGGACTAGAACACATGTTCCGCAAGGTCGCCTTTGAATCTGAGCGTCCGCAGCACTCTTTCATTTGCCCCGTTCGATTCGTAGATCACCTGGGTCTGGTCGGCCTTTTCCTTCAGCGCTACCAGGTTGCACTTCACCCGGGCTTCGGCGGGCTTGTTTGTGCCCAGTTGTTTGAACACCATCATGTGATTCTCAGCTTCCATCATGTGGCGGACTTCATAGTCGCCCTGGGGTAGCAACACGTCGCCGACCCGGGTCGGGGCGGTGAGGGTGACCTTGCGGACGTCGGCCACGCCGTACTTGTTGGTCGCAGCCTGGAGCATGCTGCTCAGGCAAAAGATGAGGGCAAAAAATAGCGCGGTACTCTTCAGGTTACGCATAGGATTTTTTTAAGAGGCTCCTCCAGGAGAATGCTACAAGCGCGGGAGGAGGGTGAAAGTGTGCGGCGTCACAGAAAGGAGTGATGGGGTTTTCATTTGGGGACAGCCCGAGGAACGAATGATTTACCTTTGCGGCTGATTGGCGTTCGTGGATGGTCCGGTCGAAGCTGGGACTGATGCTGGAGTGGACTGGGGCGCGTCTGCACTCGTGGTCATGGCGCTTTCGGGGTTGAGCAAGTGGTCGTGGCTGGGGCCTAATCCGAGCTTGATCAGGGCGCGGGAGTCGGGGACGGTTTTGTTCTGCCAGCCGTTGTCGGCCTGGAAGCGGCGAAGCGCATCTTCTGTGGTCGCATCCCACTTTCCGGTTGCCTCGCCGGTCATGTAGTGCTGACGGATGAGAGCTTCCTGGATCTGATGCGCGCGTTCCGAATCAATCTTCTGCTGCCCCTTGACCTTTTTTGCGCGCTTCCCCTTGTGCGAGCTTGTGCGCGTGGAAGTGGTTCGGGAATGAGCAGACTTCGGTTTGGTTGCAGGATGTGCGGCAGAGGCGGAATGAGCCGTCACGGAAGACGTCCTCGATGTGGTACTGACAGTGTTCTTGTGAGTGGCAGGCTTCGTAGACGTTGTTGGGGTAGTTTGCGACAGGCCGAGGGAACACACCAACGTCGCGGTGCTCGCCACTCCCAACGCGCTCTTCAGCAATGACGCAAGACGTCTCATTACAAACAAGATCCCTCAACAGCTCAGCCCCTGCTCGAGTTTGCGAGTAAAAAGGGGCTCCAGTGGAGACAGCCTGTCAAAGAAAGCCCGGCGATCCCGGCACCGTTATCATCCCTGAATCGGGAAGTCAGTGCCAGTGACCGTCGGGCGATACCTCAGGTTACGGAAGTGTACCGGCAATGAAGATGGTTCCATCCTGCCGGCCTGCCCCTCGTGGGCGAACGAGGAAGACCACATCCTGACCGCTCTTCAGCGTGCCTTCGATGCGGGTGAAGTCCTCGGCTGAATTCACCGGCTGCTTGTTAATTTCGAGAACAACGTCGCCGCGGTTCAGGCCGATGTCGTCGGCAAAAGAACCGCCCTTCACGTCCTGTACGATCACGCCTTTACCCGCTGGAACATCGAGGCGGTCGGCGAGGTCAGGAGTGAGCGCGCGGACGGTCATGCCCAGCTTGCTCTCCTTGGGTTGCTGCTCCTCGTTGCCCTGCTGATCTTCACCCAGGCGCGCGGCGAAAAGCTTGGAGCGATCGGCAATGGTGACAGTGGTCTCTTCCTTCTTGCTATTGCGCACGAAGCCGAGTTTGGCCTTGGAGCCGGGCTTGCGGGAGGCAATGTCAGAGACGAGTTCGTCGCCGTTCTTTACGTCCTTGCCATCAACCGAGGTGATGGTGTCACCCACTTTGAGGCCGGCGGAATCGGCAGGGCTTCCGGGAACGACGTTGGAGATCGTGACGCCGGACTGGACTCCGTAGACACGCGCGATCGCGGGCACGGGCTGGGCGGCGAATTCTACACCGATCGAGCCACGTGTGACCTTGTGCTCTGGGCCAATGATCTGGTTATAGACGCTTACGACGGTGTTCGACGGCATGGCGAAACCGACACCGGCATAGGCATTGGTTTCCGTCAGAATCGCGGTATTGATGCCGATGACTTCGCCAGCCATGTTCACGAGGGGGCCGCCGGAATTTCCGGGATTGATGGCGGCATCGGTCTGCACGAAGGACTGGAACTGGCGGCCGGGGACGATGTTGCGTCCCTTGGCGGACACAATGCCGGCGGTGACGGTCGCCTGCAGTCCGAACGGGCTGCCAATGGCAAGTACCCAGTCACCGACCTGCATGCTGTCGGAGTTACCGATTTTGGCGGTGGGAAGACCTTTATCTGATTCGATCTTGATTACGGCTAGGTCGGTTTCCTGATCAGAGCCGACGACCTTGGCATCGTGCTGGACGCCGGGCGGATCATCCTGTAGGCGAACGCGAATTCGGTCGGCCTTTTCGATTACGTGACGATTGGTGATGATGTACCCCTTGGCATCCACGACAACACCGGAACCTAGCGAACGCTCCTTGATGTCGCCACCACCGCCACCGGGACCACCTTGGCCCCCAAAGAAGCGGTCAAAGAAATCATCGAAGGGACTGCCACCGCCGCCGCCACCACCGCCGTTATCGTCTTCATCGGGCCCAGGGCGCGCGCCGCGGCGCTGCTTGTGCGGGTTCTTGATAGTGGATTCGGTATTGATGTTGACGACGGCGGGCTCGAGCTGCTTGGCAATCTGGGAAAAGGTACTCGATAGCTGCTGGGGTGACGGAACAGTCAGGGGAGACGCATCGGATGATTTTTGCGCCTCTTTGCCCTTGACTCCGTAGGAAACCACCGAACCGATAAGAATGCCAACAGTCAGCGTGGCCAGGATGCTGAGGGTGTAGAGCCAGCGATTGGCCTTCAGGCTCACCCAAAAAGCGCTTTCGCGCGGTTCCATAGTGTTACTTCCTCCGAGAAACTCGTGACCCGCTAAATTATACCTGTTCGGTCTTTTTGGGCAGGCATGAGACAGGTAGTAAAGGCCTTAAGCCTTAGACGCTGGGGGGCAGTAAAGCGTTTTACCCCGGAAGGAGTTTTTTCTATGACGGGATGCTTTCTTTCACGCGCAGGGCAGACGCTTCTTCTGCCCAGACCAGCAAAGCTCGCCACCAGAAGAGTGAGACATCTGCCGAGCTTCGCTCGGCTGGACAGACGGGGCGTCTGTCCCTACGCGATCTGTCCCCTACGCGAGGCGTGGCTTCGGCAGAATGCTTGCAACACAGCGTTCGGCGGGTTACATGCGCTGGGCCAAGGCGGCGAGGAACACTCCTGTGTACGTCGCGATGACAAGCAGGACGAATAAGGCGCCGAAGCTTAGAAATGTCAGCAGGTCAAACGGACGAGCAACGCAGCCGCGGACAAGTTTGAAGACACCGAAAAATTCAGCGATCGCCAGGATGGGGAACAGGAAGGCAGCGTAGACGGTGGCATGGGGAATCGCCGGATGGAAGACGAGCGCAACAAAAGCGGGGAGGAAGGCCAGCGCGGGAATGATAGCGAGGGCCGATCCCCAGTAGAAGAGCCGCTCCCGCTCTCGCCAGCTCATGTGGAAAGTTTAGCAATCGGAGTTAAGGGCTACTTCGCTTCGTAGACAGTCTTTCCCCCGACCACGGTGCGGAGAACTTTCGTCTCCAGGAGCTTTTGGGGAGAGACGGCGGTGATATCGCGATCGAGCACGGTGAAGTCGGCGAACATTCCGGGAACCATCAAGCCCTTCTGTTTTTCTTCGAATTCTGCGAAGGCCGAGCCTGTGGTGTAGGCGGCGATCGCCTGGTCCATGGTGATCTTCTGTTCGGGGAAGTATTCCTGCTTCCCGTCTTCACTTTTGCGCGTAACGGCGGCGTAGAGGCCACGAAAAGGCGTCAGAGGCTCGACCGGGTAGTCCGTGCCGAAAGCCAGGGTGACGCCTCGCTTGAGAAACTCGTTCCAGGCATACGAATGGGCGGCGCGCTTTTCGCCGAGGCGAGCTTGCGCCCACTTCATGTCGGTGAGAACGTGACAAGGTTGCATCGAGGCAATGACTTTCAAGTCGCGGAACTTCACGATCTCCAGCGGAGTAACGACCTGGGCGTGCTCGATGCGCAGACGATAATCGTCTCCGCCATTGGCGGCTTTGACTTTTTTTTCTTTGGCAGCTTTTTCGGCCTCGGCAAAAGCATCCAGGGCCAGCTGCGCGCCTTTGTCGCCGATGGCGTGGAAGCCGAGCTGGAAGCCATCGAGCACGCGTTCTTTGGCCATATCTTTGAGCTTGGCGGGATCGTACTGGGGCAAGCCGACGTTCTTCGGATCATCGGCATAGGGCTCGAGCAGCGCGGCGGTGTGCGAGCCCAGCGATCCATCCATGAAGGCTTTGAGCATGCCGGTGTGAAGCATGGGGTCCGACGCGGGATGCTCCTTGCGTTTTGCCTCGAGCTGATCGAGTGGATCGTTGAACGGAAGCCACTCGGAAATGCGCGCGGTGAGTTTGCCGTCTTTTTCGATCTCCTCGAGGATTTTGAAATCTTCCCAACTCTTGGAATTGTCCTGGAGAGAAGTGAGGCCCCACTGGGCAGCATCGGCGAGAGCGGCCTCCATCGCCTGGCGGCGCTTGTCGTGGGTGGGCTCGGGAATGGCATTGACGACGGCGGCGCGGGCCGTCTCGCGCAAAATGCCGTTGGGTTGCCCGTTCGAATCGCGGTCGATTTTTCCGCCCTTGGGGTCGCGGCTGGCGATGGTAATGCTGGCGAGTTGCAGAGCGCGGGTATTGGCGACGGCGATGTGGCCATCCACGCGGTCCAGAAAAATCGGATGGTCGCCGGAAACCTCGTCTACATCCCAGCGCGTGGGGACGGTCTTGACGGGCCAAAGGTTTTCGTCCCAGCCGCCCCCCAGAATCCAGTCCCCCGGGGCGGCCGCTTCGACCTTAGCGCGAATGCGTTCGCGAAACTCGTCGAGAGACTTCACGCCGATGAGATTGACGTTCAGACGCTGGGACCCGCCTTCGGAAAGGTGGACGTGCGCGTCATTGAACCCGGGCATGATGAACTTCCCGCCCAGATCGATTACCTCGGTTTGCGGGCCTTTCAGCTTGAGAATCTCGGCGTTCTCTCCGACGGCTTCAATGCGATCACCGCGAACGGCAATCGCCTGCGCGCGTTTAATCGATTTGAACGAGGAGGCTTCGACGACGCCGGTGTAGACGTTCCCGTGCACAAAGATGAGGTCCGCTTTGGGCATGACAGGCTGATCCTGCGCCTGCGCGCTGCAAAATGCCAGCGACAGTAGCACAGCTGTGCGCACGTTCATTCGCCGACTCCCGCCAGCACGAGCAATGTGAGCAGAATTCTCTTCAACCCGAGTTCGCGCCCGTTGCAGTCGAACCATTCCTGCAGGGTGTGAGCACCGCCACCGGAACCGCCGCCGCCGATGGCAATGGCTTCGCGACCCAGCGACAACGGGATATTGGCATCGGTCGAAGCTCGCTGTACCTGGGCCACGTTGCCCAGGTGGGCATCGACGGCGCGTACTACTTGCAGCAGACGTGCGTTCGGGTCCAACTCTCCGGCTGGACGGTCGCCAATCACCACCACTTCGCAGGTGACGGAATGCGTTTTGCGCTGCGCAGAGGCGCGATGGTCGGCGGCGCGCTGTTCGGCTTCGACTGACTGATCCAGACACACGCGCAAGGAACGTTCCAGCCGCTCGAGTTCGGTGGTGGAAGTCGAACGCAAATCCACGCGCATGCTGGCCGACTCGGGAATGGAATTGACGGAAGTGCCCCCACGAATGACGCCGATGTTGAAGGTGCTCTTGGGCGTCGAGGAGACGGGCGTTTGGCAGAAGTGCTCGATGGCGCGGGCGAGGATGACGATCGGGTTAGGCGCGCCGAAATCGCTCCAGGAATGACCGCCGGGACCGCGCACGATGATTTCGAAGCGCCGGCTGCCCAGGGCCTCGGCAACGATGGTGTCGGAGCCAGCGCCGTCGAGAATCAGGCTGTAGGCGATAGAGTCTTTCCAGCGCGGAGTAGCAAAGATGTGGCGCATACCGCGCAGATCGCCCTCGCCCTCCTCACCGACGTTGCCGATGAACAGAAATGGCATGGCATGGCGGATACGGACGGAGCGGAGGAGCGCGGCAATGCCGAGGAGGGCGGCCACGCCAGCCCCGTTGTCCGAAACACCGGGGCCGTAGAGGCGAGTTCCCTGCTGGCGGATGTTGAGAGGAGTGCCGGCAGGAAAAACCGTGTCGATGTGTGCGCTCAGCGCGATGTACCGCTTTCCGAATCCAGGGTGAATGCCGAAGACGTTGCCTACGTCATCGACCCGAACGTCGTCGAGTCCGATCTCATGGAAGCGCTCCGATAGCCAGGCGGCGCGCGGAGCTTCTCCGAAGGGAGGGGCTGCAATGCGGGCCATTTCCGCCTGCCAATGGGAAAGCTGCGGCTCCTGCGCGCGAAACCAGTTGAAGGCCGAGCGAATTTCGGGAGCGGCCGAGAGTCGAGCTACCTCCTCGTGAACCGTGGGATAGAGATCCGACACTTCGGCGCGCGAACCGGTGGGCATGAGCTGATTGGGTCATCTTACAACGCGAATGGACCGGCTGGGTTGCTTTCGAGGATTACGGTCGGGACACGACATTTGTTACTGCAAGGCTGCGAGGGCGCGACGCCCTCGCGACAGCCGGCGGGACGCCGGCGCTACCTAATGCTGCGCGGCTTTTACGCAGTCCAGGATTTCGGTCTCGGTGAGGGTATGGTCGGACTGCTTGGCGCGGGCGTAGACGCGATCGACAAGCTCGTCAGTGACAGGAATTCCACGGCGCTCGAGCCAGAAATGCACGTTGGATTTGCCGCTCATGGGACCGATGTCGATGACCTGCTCGAGTCCGAAGACGTGCGAAGGCACGCCGGAGTAGACGGAGTTCGCGAGTTCGACGTCGTTCTTCTTGTAAGCCTTGACGATGGCGGCCGCATGCACGCCGGTGGCGGTGCGGAACGCATCATCGCCAACCACCGGGTAGTTGGCGGGAATCGGAATGCCCGTGGCACGCGCGACTGCGACGCAGTAGTCCTTGAGACGGGTGAGGTCCTGGGTGGCCCAGGGAGGAATTCCCATCAGCCTGAGATTGACGAGCATCAGGTCCATTTGCGTGTTTCCAACACGCTCGCCCACACCGAGCGCAGAGGCATGCACGCAATCGGCGCCGGCCACCAGCGCGGCCATTGCATTGGGGACGCCGAGGCCGCGGTCACAATGGCCGTGCCAATCTACGCGGATCTTCTCTCCCGAGGGTTTCACTACCTGGTCGAGTACAAAACGCACGAGCGCAAAGGCACCCATAGGGGTGGCATGTCCCGCCGTGTCGCAGATGACGATGGCGCGCGCGCCACAGCGGATGGCGGTCGAGTAAAGCTTCTTCACCATCTCGGGATCGCAGCGCGTCGTGTCTTCGGTCACGTACATCGGATCGAGGCCGAGTGAGACGGCGTAGGTGACAGCCTTCTCGGTGGTCTGGAGGAGGAAGTCTTCCGTCCAGCCTTCGGTAAAGCGGCGGATCGGGCTCGAGCCGATGAAGGTAGCGGCTTCAATGCGCAGGCCCGTTTTCTGCGTAATCTCAGCGATGGGGCGGATATCGTTTTCGTGGGTGCGGGCGGCGCAGTTGGCGCGAATCCGAAGCTTGTTATCCACGATCTCGCGCGCCAGAGCTGTGACATGCTCGACCGCGCGCGGCCCGGCGCCAGGCAGGCCGAGATTGAGCGAGTTTATGCCCAGCGACTCCATCAAGTGGAGAATCGTGATCTTGTCCTGGATAAGGGGATCGCGCACGGAGGGAGACTGCAGGCCGTCGCGCAGAGTCTCGTCGTTGAGCAACACCTGTCCGGCGGGCCGCAGCGATTGCGGGTGGATGGTGTTCCAGTCGTAGATGAGGCCGGATTTCAGTCGTCAGTCTCCGTTTCAGTCGCCAGTCTCCAGTCGCCTGTCTCCAGCTAGTCACGCGCTATGGACCTTCGTCGTTGGTCCTTTGTCGTCGTCGGTCGTTGGCTTTAAAGCTTGAATATTCGGTCTATGGCTTCTCCCGCCTTTGCTGACAGCTGACGACTGCTCTACTTCTTCTCTTCCTTTGGCGGGACGGTGAGGCCAAATATTGAGAGCTGACCTTCACCAGCTACATTGATGCCGTGGGCGCCTTCGGGGTTTGGCAGGTACAGTGTTTTGCAGATTTCGCAACGATAGACCTCAGCATCGGGTCCCCAGGCCTTCTCGATGCAGCCGCATTCCTGCTCAATAGCGTCGGTGGTGTAGAACCAGCGCTTCAAATGGCCGCCGCAGAACTTGCCCTTCTCGTCTTTCTCATTGCAGGCACGTTGGCCGGGCTTCTTGATTTTCACCTTGTGGTTCGGAAGCTGCTGCAAAGCATGCGGGATTGCGGTTTCACCAGTTGCCAAAGAGAAGTCCCTCTCTTTCACGGAGTGGCGGCGCGGGAGTTCGGCCCTTCGCAGGTAATTCTACTTTAGGTCGTGGCGGCGTCCAAGGTAGAGAGACTCTGGGCTCTACGCTTCTAGCTTGGTTAGAGTTTTCGGCTTCTCAGGATGCCGGCCGATTTGAGCGTGGCGCGGAGACGGTCGGCAGTGCGGTGAGCGAATTGGAGGTCGACAAAGGCCTCCATTTGGCGAGTGAGGGCCTCACCGTAGCCGTACCACCAGAGCTTCTTCATGCGCGGGAGGCGGTCGGAATCGAGGTATTTCACTCGCACCATTTCCTCCAATCCGAATTGGCCATGGGAGCGGCCGATACCGCTGGCCTTGAAGCCTCCGTGGGGAGCCTCGCTGATGCCGAAGCACGAGATCACGTCATTCACCATGACGGTTCCGGCGTCGATCTGGCGGGCAATTGCTTCTCCACGCTTCTTGTCACGCGTCCAGATGCTGGCCGCCAGGCCGAGCTCCGAATCGTTCGCTAGACGGATCGCTTCCGCATCGGCGCTGAAGGGCGCGACGGGCAACACGGGGCCGAACGTTTCTTCGCGCATGACTCGCATCTGGTGCGTGACATCGGCGAGGACGGTAGGCGCGTAGAAGTGCGGGCCGAGTTCGGGCAGGCGAGCACCTCCGGCGAGGACGCGCGCTCCTTGGGCACGGGCTTCTTCCACCTGACTCTCGACGATGCGCAACTGCCGTTCGTGGATCATCGGGCCGATGTCGGTCTGCGGATCCATGCCGTTGCCGACGCGCAATTTCTGCGCCTTCGCGACACAGGCGTCCAGGAATTTTTCGTAGAGCGATTGGTGGACGTAACATCTCTCAACCGAGAGGCAGGCTTGCCCGGCGTTGACGAAAGCGCCCCAAACGGCTGCGCTCGAGGCGGCATCGAGGTCGGCATCGTCGAGCACCAGCATCGGATCTTTGCCTCCGAGTTCCAGCACGACCGGCAAGAGGCGAGCGGCGGCAGTTTGCGCGATCCGTTTTCCGGTGGGGACACTGCCGGTGAAGATGAGCTTGTCGACTTCGGAGTTGAGCAGCGCAGCACCGGTTGCACCGTCGCCCACAACTACCTGGAAGACTTCTTTCGGAACTCCGGCCGTGTGCAGGAGGGAGGCCAGTTTCAGCGCAATCAGCGAGGTGAATTCCGAGGGCTTCAACAGCGCCGCATTTCCCGTCACCAGTGCGGCGAGCGCGTCAACCGCCGGGATCGAGAGCGGATAGTTCCACGGCGACACGATGCCGATCACGCCATAAGGCTCGCGCAGAATGCGGCCTTTTTTCGCCTTCATCGCAACGCTGCCATGCGGGACGGGTTGTTCGCGGAGAAATGCGAATGCGTTGTCGATGAGGAAACGGGCGGCGTCGAGGACGACCAGGACTTCGGTCAGCAGGGCTTCCACGTAAGGCTTGCCGGCTTCTTGTGTGATGAGAGTTGCGACTTCAGTTTTGTTTTCGTGCAGGAGCCGTTGAAAATTTCGGAGAATGCGAATGCGCTCTTCGACGCTGAGCGCGGTCCATGCGGGTTGCGCGGAGTGCGCCTGGGCTACAGCGGCGTGCACTTCGGCATCCGTGGCGCAATCCAGCTCTCTCAATAGTTCGCCGGTCGCCGGATTGGTAGAGGCGACCCTTCGGGTCGCGATTTCAACATTTGTCGCCATGCCGATAAGCAAAGTTTACGCGGGCGAGGGCACCTGCGCCAGACAAGCAGGGCGCTTTTAATACTCGACGCTTACCAAAAAGAGACCGCTGGCGGGAGCGGTCGCGCCGGCTGCAGAGCGATTGCGGGCAGCGAGGATGGACGCAATATCTTGCGGCTGCAGCGTTCCTTTGCCGACCAGAATAAGAGTTCCCACCAGGTTGCGCACCATGTGATGGAGGAAACCACTGCCGCGGACGGTGTAGACAAATTCATCATTCTGGCGTTCAAAGCGCGACGAGAAAATCGTGCGCACGTTCGAGACTTCATTGTTCTCTTGACCACGCTCCGGATCGACGGCTGCAAAGGAGGTGAAGTCGTGCTCGCCGACGATTGCAGCCGCGGCGCTGGACATCGCGTTCTCATCGAGGGGATAGGGAAAATGCCAGACGTAGCGCACGAGGAAGGGCGAGCAGATGGCAGCGCGACAGATGCGATAGCGATAGGTCTTGGCCCTTGCCGACTTGCGCGCGTGGAAATCAGCGGGGACCTCTTTCACTTCGAGAATGCGGATGGATGGCGGGAGGATATCGTTAAGAGCTTTCAGAAAGTTTTCGACCGGTATGGGCGAAGCGGTCGAAAACGTCGCGACCTGTGCCAGAGCATGGACGCCGGCGTCGGTTCTCCCCGATCCTTGCGGCAAGACGTTTTCGCCCGTAAGACGTCCAATCGCTGACGCCAGTGTGCCTTGAATCGTGCTGGCGTCGGGCTGCACCTGCCATCCGGAGAAGTCGGAGCCGTCATAGGAAAGCGTCAATTTGAGATTGCGCAGCACGTTTTGTCCGAGTCCTGAATCGAAGTCTGCACATCTAAGGCGTTTACGAACGTTTACAAAGTTTTACTCGTTTCAAGCAGAGGCGTCACTGGAAAGCGAAGGACGGTCGGCTATACTTGGGAACTTCCCGGGTATTGCAACCTTTCTGGCGCCTCTTTGGAAGGAACCTTCACCGCGTGCATTGCGTATAAACCTCTGCAGAGCCAGCCACAAAAACGCTGCTGCAGGTTTTCATGGATTTGGAACCAGTCCTTATTTACGGAGAACGCGAATGTCATTGCCTTGTTTGAAGTCCCCCGAGCGGGTGCTCGCCGCGCTGACGATTGCTGTCACTCTGGTTAGCGGAGCGTGGGCCCAGGATTCGCAGTCTAACCCGATGCCCCAGGCACCTTCGGCGACGCGCCCTGCAGCCGCCCCAAAGCCCTTTAAGGTCGAGGACTACGCAAAGCCGCATTCGCCTTTCCCGAACCTGATCGCACCCTACACCTCGCGCCAGGTTCCGGCTCCCAGTCTATCCAATACGCCGAGAATCGAGTCGATGCTGCAAGACGGCAAGCTCATGCTGTCGATGGATGATGCGATCGCGATCGCCCTCGAGAACAACATGGATATCGCGATTCAGCGTTACAACATGAGCATCGCGGACACCGACATTCTCCGGACCAAGGCCGGAGCGACGTTCCTGGGAACGAATTTCGGCGTGGTGCAGAACACGCCCGGGGGGACGACGGGCGGCCTGGGGACTACGGTCGGCACGGGCCCTGGAGGAACCAGCGCCGGAGCGGCCGGTGCTGGCGCGGGCTTGGGTGGTATTGTCAGCAGCACTCTTGGCTTGGGGCCGGCGGTGACGAGCTTCGATCCCATCTTAAGCGCGAACCTCCAGATCGATCGCAATTACACGCAGTCGAGCAGCATTTTCAGCCCAATCCCCATCGGGAACACCAACACAGGGAGTGCGAATTTTTCCTACCTACAAGGGTTCCAGTGGGGCTCGAACATTTCGCTAGGATTCAACAACACGCACGTGACCTCGAACAATCCCACCAATACTTACACGCCGTTTCTGGCTTCCACGCTGCAATTCAGACTGACGCAACACCTGCTCCAAGGCTTCGGATTTGCGCCCAACCGGCGTTTTATTCAGATTGCGAAGACGAACCGGGAAATCTCAGATGTGGTGTTCCGGTTGCAGGTGACCACCACCGTGGACCAGATTCAGAATATGTATTGGGACCTGGTGAACGCTTACGAAAACGTGAAGGTACAACAGGACGCGCTGGCGCTTGCGAACAGAACGCTCTCCGATAACAAGAAGCAGGTGGAGATTGGAACGCTGGCTCCGATCGAGGTGGTGCGAGCCGAAAGCACGGTCGCCACGGACCAGCAGCAGTTAACGGTGGCACAGACCAACCTCGAACTGCAGCAGTTGCTGATGAAGAATGCGCTCAGCCGGACGCTGGTCGATCCGGCGCTGGCGGATGCGGACGTGATTCCGACGGACACCATGTTGCTTCCTGAGGTGGAACCGGTGGTACCCACGCAGGACCTGGTCGACTCCGCGCTCAGCCGCCGGCCGGAGCTGGCTGAGGCACGCATGAACTTGCACAACACTGCGATCAGTAATAAGGCGATCCGCAACAACCTGCTGCCCAGTCTCGATCTGTTCGCGTACTACGGCGGTTCGGGCATTGGCGGTGACGTAAATCCGATTCTGCAAACGTGCCAGCCGGGACAAAATCCCATCTCAAATTTCTGTTTCGATCCGAACCGGGCGGCGCCTCCATTTCGCACCGCACACAGCGTGGGATATAGCAACACTTTGAGCCAGTTGGTGAACTCCAGCGCGCCCGACAAGGGCGTAGGGGTGACCTTGTCGATTCCGATTCGCAATCGGGTAGCGCAGGCTTTGCAGATTCGTTCGGAACTGGAATACCGGCAGGAGCAGATGAGGCTGCAGCAGATCGAAAACCAGATTCGCATTGAGGTCCGCAATGCGCAGTTCGCGGTACAGCAGAACCGGGCGGGGGTAGCCGCGGCGCAAGCAGCGGTCGATCTGGCGCAGCAGTCGCTCGAGGCGGAACAAAAGAAGTACGCTCTGGGCGCGTCCACCTCGACACTGGTGCTGCAACAATCGAGCGCTCTCACCCAGAGCCGCTCGAACCTGGTGGGCGCGCGCGCATCGTACGAGAAGGCGCGGGTGGAGTTGGACCGGGCGACCGGCCAGTTGCTCGAGCACAATGGTATTGATTTGTCAGATGCGGAGTCAGGCGTAGTCCACAAGGTGCCCAACGTGCCGTACGTGCAGCCGCGGTCGCAAGCGAAACCGGATGTGGTTCCGCAGCTGCCAACACAAACGGTGCCGGAGAATCCGCCGCAGCCGCAGAACTAGGTTGGGACAGATGTTTTGGGCCTCGCTTTCGCGGCGAGGCCTTTTGTTTTGCTTTGAAGTATCCTTGTAGCCCTCTTAGGCCGCCCGTAAACGGGCTCAGTAGAGGAACGACTTACGGCAGCCTGAAAACGTGCCCTGATACAAGCTAGAGCTTTTTTGCACCGCATCGTCGGCGCAGGAATCAGTATTAAAAAGGAGCAACCATTCATGAAAATCGCCAATGACGTGACGGAGTTGATCGGTCGCACGCCTCTTGTTTACCTGAACAAAGTGACGGCAGGATGTCACGCGAAGGTCGCGGCCAAGCTGGAGAGCTTCAACCCGTGCGCGAGCGTCAAAGACCGCATTGGCGTGAGCATGATCGAAGATGCCGAACATACCGGAAAAATTCAGCCGGGCAAAACGGTTCTCATCGAGCCGACCAGCGGCAATACCGGCATCGGGCTGGCGTTCGTTGCGGCCGTTAAGGGATATCGCCTGATTCTCGTGATGCCCGATACCATGAGTCTGGAGCGGCGCGTGCTGTTGCGGGCGTTCGGGGCGGAACTGGTGCTGACGCCCGGGCCCAGCGGAATGAAGGCCGCCATGGCCAAGGCGCAGGAGATCAAAGCGAACACGCCCGGTGGCTACATCCTGCAGCAATTCGCGAATCCCGCCAATCCGAAAATTCACTTCGAAACCACCGGGCCCGAAATCTGGGACGACACTGAGGGCAAAGTTGATTTTCTTGTCTCCGGTATCGGCACCGGTGGAACCATCACTGGTGTGACGGAGTATATTCGTCCACGCAAACCGAGTTTCAAAGCAATCGCCGTCGAGCCGAAAGAGAGCGCGGTGCTGTCAGGGGGCGCGCCCAGTCCTCACAAGATCCAGGGGATCGGCGCGGGATTTATTCCGGATATTCTTCGCACCGACTATATTTCCGAGGTGATTCAGGTCTCGAGCGAAGAGGCGCTGGTCATGGGGCGGCGCTTAGCCAAGGAAGAAGGACTGCTGATGGGCATCTCTTCGGGGGCGGCGGTGGTGGCCGCGATCCAGGTGGCGCAACGCGCGGAGAATACCGGGAAGCTGATCGTGACGGTATTACCGGACTTTGGCGAGCGCTATCTGAGCAGCGCGTTATTCGATCACCTGCGCAAGGAATCGATGGAGATGACAACCGTAGCCGTTTGATTTCCGAACGAATGGTCTCGTTCTTTCAATCCGTGCGCGAAGACATCGCCGCCGTGTTCGAGAGCGATCCGGCGGCGCGTTCGTATCTGGAAGTGTTGCTGTGCTATCCCGGGCTGCATGCGCTGTGGGCGTACCGCATCTATCACTGGCTGTGGATTCACGATCTGCGGCTGCTGTCGCGCTGGCTGTCGCAAGTATCGCGCTTGTTCACGGGCATCGAGATTCACCCGGGAGCACAGATCGGACACCGTCTGTTCATCGATCACGGCATGGCGGTGGTGATCGGCGAAACCAGTATTGTGGGCGATCGCGTCGTGATGTATCAGGGGGTGACGCTGGGCGGCACGGGCAAGGAGAAGGGCAAGCGGCATCCGACTATCGGGAACGATGTGATTATCGGGTCCGGGGCCAAGGTCCTCGGAAACATCACCGTGGG
>Ga0222749_10000809_pt1 | contig 17625 bp, 14 predicted proteins | sample IncBWH2Mmetat_FD_197234 | JGI IMG/M metagenome (GOLD analysis project Ga0222749, IMG submission 197234) | Metatranscriptome of lab incubated forest soil microbial communities from Barre Woods Harvard Forest LTER site, Petersham... | ecosystem: Environmental > Terrestrial > Soil > Temperate... | reverse complement strand
GGAAGGTGGCATCGGCGTTCTCAGCAAAGATCCACATCCGCTGGGTTGATAAGCTCTACAAGCGCGTGCTCTCCGTGATGCCGGAGATGTACGACGATCTCTGGACCGCAGGCAAAGGCATGTACAAGATGGAGCCTGCTGTTGCCGATGGTGGGGAAGTAGTAATCTACAGCCCGCATATAGATGAGGTCAGCTACACGCACGGCAAGATCATTGACGAGATTGGTTACCACTGCCGCGACTATTTTTTGAAGCAGTGGGAGAAGTTCAAACACTATCCCGGCGGAGTGGTGGCCCACTCCACGCATGTGAAAGGTCTGGGCACATATGACGCTGCGACGGGTGTGGAAAAGCCTCGCATCCAGGTGAGCCTGGCGACGCGCATTCCCGAAGAGCGCTGCCACCGCATTAATCTTGGTTATATAGACCCGGCGACCATCAAGATCGATGAGTGGCGCAATCGGGAAGATGAAGGTGTGCTGGTTGTTCCGCGCGCCGGTGAAACTTTATATCGCTTGAAGCAGAAGGGCGCAACTGCGCCGTAGGAGAGCACGTGGCAGCGAAAATTGGAGTGGTGGGACTGGGCGTGATGGGCTCAAATCTGGCCCTGAATATGGAACGCAATGGTTTTCCCGTTGTGGGATACGACCTGGACGCGAACAAAATGCGCGCGTTCCTTAACGGTCCGGCGAAGAGCAAGAAGGTCACTGGTGTAGATTCACCAGCCGCCCTTATGGAAGCTTTGGAGAAGCCCCGGCGTATCCTTATTATGGTTCCTGCCGGAGCGCCGGTTGACAGCGCCATTGACCACCTGAAGCCGCATCTTGAGCCGGGGGACATCCTCATGGATGGCGGCAATTCCGCCTTTCTCGACACCGACCGCCGCAACAAGGCACTTGAAGCGCAAGGGTTCCTCTATATCGGGACCGGGGTCTCGGGCGGAGAAGAAGGCGCGCTGTGGGGGCCGGCCATCATGCCCGGCGGACAACCGGAAGCGTGGGAGGCTGTAGCTCCGATTCTGCGCGCCATTGCCGCCAAAGCCGACGACGGCGAGCCCTGCGTCGAATACATGGGACCGCGCGGAGCCGGCCACTACGTCAAGATGGTGCACAACGGCATCGAGTACGGCGATATGCAATTGATTGCCGAATGCTATGACTTGCTCCACCGTGGTCTTGGAATTGGTGCCGGCGAACTGCACGATATTTTTAGCGAGTGGAACAAAGGGGATCTCAAGTCCTACCTGGTTGAGATCACGGCAAACATCCTGGCAAAAAAAGATGAGCAAACCGGCAAACCTCTGGTAGATGTGATTCTCGATGAAGCCCAACAGAAGGGTACCGGAAAGCTGGCCAGCCAGAACGCGCTCGACCTGGGAGCGCCTATCCCTACCATCAACGCCGCGGTTGAAAGCCGCATTTTGTCGGCGCTCAAACCGCAGCGCGTTGCCGCCAGCAAAGTGCTGCGCGGGCCGGTCCCGTCGTTCAAGGGTGATAAGCAGAAGCTGATCAAGGCAGTCGAGCACGCGCTTTATGCCAGCAAGGTCACCTCGTACGCTCAAGGCATGGCTTTGATACAAATTGCGTCAGGGGAATATAAATACGACCTGCGTCCCAAGAACATCGCCAAGATCTGGCGCGCCGGTTGCATCATCCGCGCGACGTTGCTCGGTCAGATCATGGCCGCTTACGATCGCAACCCTGCGTTGACGAACCTGCTGCTCGATGAAGCTTTCCGCGACGCGGTTGCAAGCCGCCAGGACTCTTGGCGCCTGGTCGTTCAAACTGCCGTAGGAATGGGGATTCCCGTTCTGGCGATCGGTTCATCACTGGCATACTTCGATGCCTACCGCAGTGAACGCCTGCCGGCGAATTTGACGCAGGCCCAGCGTGATTATTTCGGGGCGCATACCTACCGGCGCACCGACAAAGACGGTGTGTTTCATACCGAGTGGACCAGCAGTGAAGTTCACGCCACCGCTGGCAAATGACGGAAGCGTCTGGTTTCTTTGCGACCTGAATGAGAGCTTTCTTCTTTTAGCTGGATGGAATTTTTGCGCAGGAGAGCAGTCTGCGGGCTTTCTGCGGTATATTTATGGAGTTTTCCATCCTGCGAGGTGCAGATGTCCCGAATGGTCCGCTGTGGGTTGATCCAGGCCAGCAATCCTCTTGGTCCCGAGAATACTCTCGAAAAAATCAAGAAAGCCATGATCGAAAAGCACTTGAAGCTGATTGATCAGGCAGCCAAAAAGAAGGTCCAGATCCTTTGCCTGCAGGAAATCTTCTATGGTCCTTATTTCTGTGCCGAGCAAAATACGCGCTGGTACGAACTGACCGAACGTGTGCCTTACGGTCCGACGATCAAGCTGATGCAGAAGATTGCGGCGAAACACCACATGGTGATGATCGTCCCGATTTATGAAGTGGAGATGACCGGCCTCTACTACAACACCGCCGCTGTTATTGACGCTGATGGCAAATATCTCGGCAAATATCGCAAGCACCACATCCCCCAGGTGGCGCCCGGCTTCTGGGAGAAGTTTTATTTCACGCCGGGAGACACCGACTACGCCGTCTTCGATACAAAGTACGCCAAGGTTGGAGTGTATATCTGCTACGACCGCCATTTCCCCGAAGGAGCACGCATCCTGGGATTGAACGGCGCCGAGATTGTCTTCAATCCTTCGGCAACCGTCGCCGGGCTTTCCGAATACCTTTGGGAGCTTGAACAGCCGGCGCACGCCGTAGCCAACGGATACTTCGTGGGAGCGCTGAACCGGGTGGGAAAAGAAGCGCCCTGGAACATCGGCGAATTCTACGGCAAGAGTTATTTCTGCAATCCACGCGGCAAAATCATCGCGCAAGCCAGCCGTGACAAAGACGAAGTCGTCGTCGCCGATCTCGACCTCGATATGATCGCAGAGGTGCGCAACACATGGCAGTTCTTCCGCGACCGGCGCCCAGACAGCTATCAGACGCTTACTGCGCAAGCTGGAAAAGCGGCCGGAACTCACTAATTCTGAGGATTTCTTATGACAAAAGACGAGATCATCAAAAAACACAAGCAGTACCTGTTTCCTTCTATCTTTACCTACTACGCTGAGCCCCTGGTTACCGACCATGCCAGCATGCAGTACCTATGGGATGCCGACGGCAAAAAGTATCTCGACTTCTTCGGTGGCATCGTCACCATCTCCGTCGGACACGCCAATCCCCGCATCACATCCAAGATCAAAGCGCAGGTTGACAAGCTGCAGCATGCATCCACTGTGTTTCCCAATGAGGCGGTGGTCGCACTGGCAGAAAAGATTGCTCAGATCACGCCGGGTGAGATCAGCCAGAGCTACTTCACCAACAGCGGAACCGAAGCCAACGAGACCGCAATTCAGCTCGCCCGCATGTATACCGGCCGTTACGAAGTGGTTGCGCTCCGCCACGGATACAGTGGCCGCTCGCAACTCGCTCAAGGTCTTACCGCTCACAACACCTGGCGCAAATCGCTGCCCGTGCCCGCTCCGGGCGTTGTGCATGCTCTGAACGCATATTGCTATCGCTGTCCTCTGGGCAAAACGTATCCGAGCTGCGAGGTTGCATGCGCCAAAGATCTCGAAGCCGTCATCCAGACCACGACCTCTGGACAGATTGCCGCCTTCATCGCCGAGCCGATCCAGGGCGTCGGCGGCTTTGTCACTCCGCCGAAAGAGTACTTCAAGATTGTCTTCAAAATTGTGAAAGACTACGGCGGTCTGTTTATCTCTGACGAGGTACAGACCGGCTGGGGCCGCACCGGCAAACGCTGGTTTGGAATCGAGCAGTGGGAGGTCACGCCCGATATCATCACGGCCGCCAAAGGGTTGGCCAACGGAGTGCCGGTGGGTGGAACATTTACCCGTCCGGAGATCGCGGCCAGCTTCAAGGGCCTGCAGATCTCGACGTTTGGCGGCAATCCCGTTACTTCCGTCGCTGCCAGGGCCACCATCGAACTGATTGAAGAAGACCGGCTGATGGATAACGCGGCTACGGTTGGCGATTACTTCCGCCAGGGCCTTGAAGAGCTGAAGCAAAAGCATGAGCTCATCGGCGATGTCCGTGGCATGGGATTGATGCAGGCCATCGAGTTCGTCAAAGATCGCACCTCCAAAGAACCCGCTCCGCAGGAAACCAACCAGTTCCTGGAAGAGTGCCGCAAGCGCGGACTGCTCATCGGCAAAGGTGGCCTGTACGGGAATGTGATCCGCATGTCTCCGCCGCTCAATATTGCCAAGACCGACGTTGACGAAGCGATTCGTGCGATGGATGAAGCCCTGATGGCAATGGCTCCGGCCGCGGTCGGCGCGGGAAAGGCCCGCTGACCGGATGAGCGCCACATCTCCTGTAGCATCTTCTACTACGGCGGGAAGGTCCATAGAATCCAGCCCGCTGTATAACCACGACCTTGCCCCGGCTGGCCCTGAAAAGCGCACCTGGACTACCTACAACTACGCCGCACTCTGGGTCTCGATGTCCGTCAATATTCTGACGTACATGCTCGCGGCCAGCCTGATTCAAGGCGGCATGAACTGGAAGCAGGCGGTGTTGACGGTCTTTCTGGGCAACACCATCGTCCTGGCTCCCATGCTTCTGAATTCGCAGCCCGGCGCCCGTTACGGCGTTCCCTTTCCGGTGCTGGCCCGTGCATCGTTCGGAGTGCTGGGTGCGAACTTCGCGGCGGTGCTGCGGGCTCTGGTCGCTTGCGGATGGTTTGGAATTCAAAGCTGGATCGGCGGCGAGGCCATCAATACGCTGCTCGGAACTGTCTGGCCGGCGTGGCGCAACAACCCGCATGGCGTCGCCATCTGCTTCACCATCTTCTGGGCGATCAACGTGATCGTAATCCTCAGAGGTATCGAGTACATTCGCTTTCTGCAAGGTCTCAGCGCGCCGATTCTGCTGGCGGTCGGCCTGCTCCTGTTGGGATGGGCTTATTTCGGCGCCGGTGGCTTCGGTCCCATGCTCTCCGCGCCCTCCCAGTTCTCGAGCACCGGCGATTTTCTGAAATTCCTCATCCCCGCGCTCAACGGAACGGTCGGCTTCTGGTCAACCGTCTCTCTCAACATTCCCGACTTCACCCGCTTTGCCAAAGACGAACGCGGACAAGCCATCGGACAAGCCATCGCGCTGCCGCTCACCATGACGCTCTACTCGTTCATCGGTGTGGCCGTCACTTCGGCGACGGTCGTGATCTACGGCACGGCCATCTGGGACCCGGTCCAACTCCTCAGCCGCTTCCACTCTCCGGTCGCGGTTGTGATTTCGTTACTGGCCATTCTGCTCGCGACTCTCAACGTCAATATCGGCGCCAACGTGGTCTCCCCGGCCAATGATTTTTCCAACCTTTGGCCGCGCAAAATCTCATTCAAAACCGGCGGCGTCATCACCTGCTTCATCGGCGTTGCCATGATGCCGTGGAAGCTGCTGGCCAATCACAAGACATTTATCTTTGGCTGGTTGGGCGGATACGCCGCTGTGCTGGGCCCGGTGGCGGGAATCATGATCTGCGACTACTACCTGGTCCGGCGCAAGCGTCTCGTGGTGAATGACCTGTATTTGCGCGGTGGAGAATACGAATACTCCAGCGGCTTCAACTGGCGGGCCATTGCGGCATTGGTGATCGGCTCGACGGTCGCGCTCATGGGGCTGGTAATTCCATCGGTGCGATTTCTCTACGACTACTCCTGGTTTGTAGGATTTGCCGTAGCGTTTGTAAGTTACTACACCCTCATGCGTACCGGAAAGTAGTTCTCAGTTCTCAGAAAAAGGCCACCGCGGATTACGCGGATTCTCGCGGATCGGGTGGGGGCCCCCCTTGCCGGCTTGGGGGTAATCTGTAAGTTATCTACGACCCAAATTGGGCAAAATGAAAATGAGCTTTTTGGGACATAGCAAATGTGAGGCCACCCCCCATGCATGCTTGGGGGCAACGTCCGTAAATCATTGATAATCAATGGGAGCCAGAAATGGCTGCCATGCATGGAACGTGGGTTTGGAACAAGGGTTAATGTTACTTCGCGGTAAACCTGATAAATACAGTTTCCAGTTTCAAGTTTCGAGAACAGCTCACCGAATTTTCAAAGATCCATAAGAGGCCCGAGCCTCGCACTCTGGATGCTAGATACACTTCTAAGCCCATGATGACCTATGATCTATTAAGAATCAATACTTTGATACCACTTTGGTGCCAGGGGAGGCGCGAAGTCCAGGTTAATCGGTAACTGGGTTGGCTGGGACGGGTGGGAATTGGTAGACTTTGGCGGTGAACGCCGCAGCCGCAGAGCCGCAAACTAGTCCTACGCCCATCCTGGATTGTCTGGCTCCCCTGCCGCCGCCGGTAAAGCCAGGTTCGCAGGTGAAGCAAGGCTCACCGGTAAAGCGAGGTTCAGGCTCCGCACGTTTGGTTGGATGGGTCATAAGCTTTGCACGTTTCATTGGACAGGTCATAGTCGCGTTGCTGTTCTTCGGACTTGTGTTCTCAGTCCTCTGGGTCTTGAGCGACTGGGAGCGGTTGTTCCCAGGTTGGACAAGCAGCAAGTTCCTTTCAGCCGGACTGGTGATTGTGTTGGCAAAACTGGCAACAACCGTTATTCATGAAGGCGGACACCTGCTGGCCGGCCTCTGCTTGGGCTTTCGCTTCAGCTCAATGCACATCGGCCGGATACAGATTGATCGCCCTTTTCGAATCTCACGGTATCGAGGTCCTGGTGGATGGTTCAGCGGAGCCGTGAACCTGCTTCCCAGCAAGACGGGGAAACTCAGCCTGCGCGCCCTGGCGATGGTGTTTGCAGGGCCGGCAGCTACTCTCTTGTCGGCTTATGTAATGTTCCTGTTGCCCTATTCCAAGGGCTTCACCTCCAAAATTTTTATTTTCTTTTTAGTGCTGAGCGGCGTCCTCAGTCTCATTCCGGCCCGGGGCCGAGTCTCGCATTCTGATGGCGCGCGTATCTTGATGCTGTTGCAGAATCGCGAGCGGGGCGAGCGCTGGCTGGCGCTACTAAAACTAATTGGGGAGATGGCAGAGGGAGTTCCATTCGAATCGCTATCGCCTGATTTTCTGGCCAAAGCCGTTGCCATCCAGGACAATTCGCCGGACACGGTTGCCGGCCACTACTTTGCCTACTGTGCGGCATGGTGGCAGCACAAAGATGCAGAGGCCGCGAGGTTGCTGGAAACCTGCCTGCAGTACTCCGGTTACACTACGCCGATGGTACGCGAGGGGTTGATATGTGATGCCTCCATTTTTCAGGCGAGAAGGCGGAAGCGGGTTGACCTGGCGGAACAATGGCTGGCGGTACTGCCTGATTCCACAGTCATGCTGGGGCTGCATTCCAGGGTTGACGCCGGGATCCTGGAAGCGAAAGGCGATATCGAAGGCGCTCTGAAAAAGCTGGATGATGCGGAAATGCTAACCCTCACACTACCGAATGAGATGCAGAGGAAAGTATCGCTCGAATCCCTCAGGAGATGGAAGTCGGAGTTGCTGGCAATGGAGCACAAGCAAGCGTAGACATCCCACACGCGCTGACGCGCGAAGCGGGGCACCCCGGCATGTTCTGGCGTTGCTACTGATTTTCCTGTGGGCTCCTTTCTTTTCAATAGATTAATTGAAGCTTCAGACCGCCCCGAAGTCATCCCGCAACTATGACATATAGGCGCGCACACCACTCGTCATAATTCAGTAACCGCCCCGAAAGACGTAAGGCTGTCCCTGCCCGCCCTGTGAGGTAAATAAATACTTGACAAGTAGTACTGTGTATCATACAGTGTGTTCCACATACCATATGACAAACAGTCGCAATGACGATCCCAATACGGACCTCTATGAAAACCTTCGACTTGAGCTGCGGCGTGGGTGCCTGGTGATAGCCGTGCTGGCACAGCTCAAGACAGAACGCTACGGATATACGCTGCGCAAAGCACTGGCCGATGATGGCCTGGCTATTGATGAGAGCACACTTTATCCCTTGCTCCGGCGGCTGGAAAGTCAAGGCCTGCTTGTCAGTCAATGGCGTGAGGAAGAGAAACGCAATAAACGCTTTTATCGGCTGTCGCCGGACGGCAAGCGAATTCTCAAGCAATTGCTCGAAGAGTGGCGAAACATTAACACGTCTCTAGAACAAATTTTACGGGAGAAATAATTTTATGGGACTCAGCACAACAACATTGTCATACGCTCCACCCGCACAAACTAAAGGGTTGGAGCTAAGCGCAAGAAAGACTGCCCGAGGCAACCTCGCGATCGATTATTTGCGTGCTTTCATCACCGTACTGGTACTGGCACATCACGCTGTCCTCGCCTATCACCCTTTTGCTCCTGCACCACCGAAGTCCCTGCTTGCCCAGCCTCGGTTGTGGGGAGCTTTTCCTGTAGTCGATATTCAACGCTGGAGTCCCTTCGGCCTGTTGGTCTCGTTTAACGACATCTTTTTCATGGCGTTGATGTTCTTCCTCTCCGGGCTATTCGTTTGGCAGAGCTTACAACGCAAAGGGAGCGGGGGGTTCTTGGGTAACCGTGCCAGGAGGCTTGGCATTCCGTTTGTAGTAGCGGGAGCATTACTGGCGCCTCTGGCCTACTACCCAACTTATCTTCAAACAGGCGCCACGGGTATTTCTGGTTTTTGGCAGCAATGGCGTTCGCTGGGCAACTGGCCAGTTGGTCCGGAATGGTTTATTTGGGTCTTGCTCGCGTTCGATTGCATTGCCGCTCTATTGTTCGCGCTGATGCCTCAATGGGGTGAGGCGCTTAGCCGCTTTTCATCGAACGCATCGCGCCGTCCGTTCACTTTCTTTGGATACTTGATCATTGCATCGGCAATCGCATACATCCCCATGGAACTCATCTTCAACGCTTTCGCATGGGCCAGCTTCGGGCCATTCTTCTTTCAGACCAGCCGCCTGCTTCACTATGCAGTTTATTTTCTTGCGGGCATCAGTGTCGGCGCCTGGGGGATTGAGCGCGGCTTGCTGGCGCCGGATGGAAATCTGGCACGACGCTGGTTGCGCTGGATTCCTGCATCGCTTCTAACTTTTATAGCCGCAGGTGTTCTTTTCGTTGTGACTTTCACGGCGCATAGTGCGCCACGATTCTGGGAGGTGCTCTCAGATTTCGCATTCGTAGCCTGTTGTGCTGCAACCTCGTTCGCTTTTCTCGCTCTCTTCCTGCGTTTTGTTGTAAAGCCAAACAGAATATTCGACAGCCTGTCAGCCAACGCTTACGGAATGTATTTGATCCACTACGTATTCGTGAGCTGGTTGCAATATGCATTTTTGCAGGCACATCTGCCTGCCGTAGCAAAAGGATCGATTGTGTTTTTCGGCACGCTGGTATTGAGCTGGACGGTCATTGCGGCGATCCGGCGTATTCCCGTTGTTGCGCGGACCATCTAGAGGTTTCACAAAAGGGTTCCCACAGCAGGATTTAGGTATGCGTAATTCATAAAGGAGAAGTCATGGAACTTATCGATCGTTATTTACAAGCCGTCGGATTCTGGCTACCCAAGGCACAGAAACAGGACATCGTTGCCGAACTTTCGGAAGACATCAGCTCCCAAATGGAGGAGAAAGAAGCGGAGCTTAGCCGCAAGCTGAATGAATCAGAAGTGGAAGCCATCCTCAAGCAGCTAGGCAGTCCGATCGTGGTCGCCAACCGCTATCTGCCCCAGCGGCATTTGATTGGGCCGCTGCTGTTGCCCATCTATTGGGTGGTGCTGAAAATGGCATGGTTGTTTTACTTTGTGCCTTGGCTGTTCGTCTGGATCTGCATCGACAGCTTCGCGCCTTCCTACCGTCCTGACCATGCCGGGACGTTGATCGGCGGCACGTTACGTGCTGTTTGGCCGATGGCTGTCAATACCTTCGCATTCGTCACGGTGGCCTTCGCGCTTATCGAAAAATATCATGTCAAGTCCGGCTTTCTGGAAAAGTGGGACCCGCGCAAGCTGCCACCCGTCCGGGATCCCAACCGGATCAAACGCTCTTCTTCCATCGCCGAAATCGTAGGCCTCATTGCGGTCTGCGTCTGGTGGATCGGATTCATGTCATCCCCGGTGATGGTTGATCGCCCCGAGGTCCGAATCATACTTACCCCGGCGTGGCGGTATTTCTTTTGGAGCATTCTGCTATTGACCGCGGCCGGTGCGATCGCCTCTGGCATCAATCTGTTTCGCCCTTACTGGACAAGGTTCCGGGCCAGCATGCGGCTGGTGAGTGACTGTATTGGCTGGGCCCTATGCGCGTGGTTGTGCAAGGCAAATATTGTGGCGGAAATAAGCGTGCGAAATGTTCCCCATGAAAGAACAATGCAAATTGCCGCCGCGATCAACCTGTGGGCATCGCGTAGCTTCCCCGTGGTCGTTGCGATCGGCGTGCTCACAGCTTCAGTGGATGTGTACCGCATCATTCGCGTGAAGCGAGGACCAGCGCATTTTCCGGCGGATTGGTAAGAGGTTTTGCTAAGAATGAGGCATTCGGAAGAACCGAGAAAAGGGCTAACCGCTTGTTTTGTTTTGGCTGCCCACAGGGATTCGAACCCCGCCGTATCTTGATACTGTTGCAGAATCGCGAGCGGGGCCAAACCATTCCCAAAATTGGTCTAGCATAAACTTTGTCACCCCGGGATGACAAATTGGTTCTTGGTCGGGGCTTACGCCCCGGCCTTTTGATTTATGTGGTCATGACTGCGCGAGCGGTGGTGGGTTCGACCGGGGCTTTACGGCGGAGGATGGCAGCCGAGATGAGAGTAATGATAAGGCCGACGGGCAGGGGCTCCATGAAGGTGTAGGCCATGTTGACGAAGGGGTTTTGGTAGAGCTGCTGAGAGCGTTGTATGGCAGCGACCTGCGCGGCGGTGGTGGCGGGGTCAAGTCCGGAGGACTGGACCTTGTGAATCTGCGCGGCGAAGTAGCTATCCATGAAGTGGGGCATGAAGTTGAAGTAGAGGACCTCCCACATGGCGACGTAGCAGACGGTAGTGATGAGGGCGATCAGGATACCGCAGGCGAAGGCGCGGCCGAAGGAGATTTGGCCGGCGAGGGTGTTGTCGCGGTAGCTGCGGATGCCGAAGTAGATTAGCAGGAACGACGCCACCATGATGGTGTAGCCGAGAGCCATGCTGTGGCCGGAGCCGATCTTGTCGGCGAGGAGAAGCGAGCCGCCCATAAGGACGGAGATCATGAGGCCGGAGATGAGGCCGAAGGTGAGGACGGTTTTCTTCATGTGAGGCTCCTTGTGCGAGTGACGATGGAGTCATTATGCGGTGTAACGGGGCCGGATGTCGTCATCCTTTCGGATGATTTTGCAGGAATGGAGCGGAAATCATGCTTTCGAGTGACGCGGTCACGGCAGCAGGCCTAGTTCTTTGCCGCGCTGGACGGCCTGGGTGCGGCGGGCGGCTCCGAGCTTGTCGAAGGCGCGGGCACAGTGTGTCTTGACGGTGTTTTCGGAAACGAAAAGCTGCGTGGCGATCTCGCGATTGCTGAAGCCGCGGGCGACCAGGGTGAGGATTTCGAGCTCGCGTGCCGTGATGCCGAGGGTCTGCTGGTGGGCCGTATTAGGAGTGAAGGGTTCGCGGGCGGGGGCTTCCGCGGGGACAAGCACTTCCCTCACCACCACCGTTTCGCGGATGGTTTCGCGACGGCGCGTGATGCGGAGGCCGAGCCAGATGCCGAAGGTCGCGAAGAGGATGGCGACCAGCGCGCTGTAGAGCTCGACGGAGTGCTCGATGATGACGAAGCGGTATTCGGTGTATTGCAGGGTGGCGATGAGGAGGCCGCCGACCAGACCGAAGATGAGGACGTGGCGCTTCATGATGGGGTTGTGAAGAAGTATAACGGAGAACGGCGAGGAAGTGGTTTCACCGGCCAGAAAACAGAAGGGCCGAGGCGTGATGCCCTGCCTGGGGTGCCACACTCGCGCGTCAAGCGCGTGTGGGAACAAATTCGTTGTGAGACGAAAATGATGTGGTTAAACTTCTCCAACGCCACGCGGACTACGACGTTTCTACGGTTCTATGACTTCAATGTGTTCACAGAAAAGAAGAGGATTGAAAAGCTCCGTTACATTGCACCGCAATCCGGCAGAACGCGGATGAGTAAGCAGTCCGGAACAATGGCGCTGGAGCAGCTTCCGGGACTATGCTTACCACGAGAAGGGACCGGTTACAGTAAACGCAATCTTCCCGCCCGACTGGGTCAAAAAGGGAAAATAATCCCACACGCGCTTGACGCGCGAGTGGGGCACCCGGTTGTCTGGGCCACCCGTCCACCCAAGCTCAAGAGTCCATGATGACAAGGAAGCTTGGCGCGGGCCACCTGCCGATCACTTCCTCTAAGCCGACTTCGGGCCCGGATCGTTTCCGAGCAGGCCGTCAACCGCCAACCGTCCCCGAACCATCGAGTGTGTACGACGGTTTGCAGGCTTTAGTAAGCGTATTGATGATTTGCGTGAGCCCAGATTTAGCTGAGGTTTGTTTTCGGCGCCAAACTCACCGCACCCTCAAGGGGTCGGGACCCCATCGGTCAAATGCTGGCGGAGACCGTCTTTCGGATCCAGGCGGCCCTCAGTTCTTTCCCGAGAAGCCAGATGCAGAGCGCCAGTTCAAAGAGCGAGGTCGGCGCCTCGTACCAGTTCACGGAAACCACAGCTCCGAATCTGTGATCGTTCAGATACGCAAACGCACACACGCCCTCGAAGAGCGAGGCAAGCACGCCCCACGCCGCCAGGATTCTCGGGATATAGCGCGATTGGAAGAACAGCCAGCTAAACAGCAAGGTGCTAAGCGCGTAGAAGGACAAGCCGATGTAGTAAGCGTCCCAACCGGAGGCAAGCTGCAATCCCGCGAGCGCCTGCAACTGCTTCGATTCGAACGCCTGCAGCGGCCCCTCTCCGTTCATGATGCGGAGGGCGCTGAACGAACCGAGCACCTGAACGAACCACATCGCAACGTACACCAATCTGGAGAAGGCCGCGAATGCTGCCACGCCTCGGTTGACAGGCCTGAGGACCATATACAGCGCCGTCAGCAGTACGACGCCCGCAAGCCCGTACAGGCAGGACGCGGCAATGAACAAACGATAAGTATGCGCGTGAGCGATGAGATTGTGAGCCGTCTCCGCTTCCTGATTCCAAACCTGAATGGGAGCCAGAAACCGGGTGAAAGCAACCATTATTAAAGCGGTGGCCAGCGGAAAAGTGATTGCGAAGACTGCGGCGGCGTAACGCTGCGATCGGTCCACTATTTCTCCCTTGCGAAGCTCCTGCGAACACCGGCCTCGCGGTTGTTTGCGAAGGAAACGTCGCCTCCGCGTGATATCGACATTCTTTTGTATGCATTGGGAAAGCGAACTCGGATCGTCCAGAAAATCAGCAAAATTAGCGGAAGTACACTCAAAATCAGATACAGGGGTGTATTAAATAAAGCTGGGGATAGGTGTTGCCCGATGCCGACTGCCGAAAGCAATCTCATTGGGCGGTTTGCGCCTCCCAGGAAAAAGGACCCTGCGGCGATGAACAGCCCGAAGCACATCCGCCAAAGATGTCGCGCGATTCGCTGTGTGCCGAAAAGGCCGCCCCGCAAGAGCATGCGAATGTCTCCCGCTGCCGCCAGCAGCAGCACAGAACCCATGAAAAGGTTCATTCCAGATGGGACCCCGTCTTTAGCCAGCGCCGGGCTTTGCATCTTTTGAAGACCAACGATCCAGTTCATGATACCGACCGCCAAAGGAATCAGAAGCGCAGCCCAATCGAACTTGCTTGTTTCACCATCTCGGCGCCGGGCAGTCAGCCATGCCGTTCCGATCAGATAGATGGTTAGAATTCCGCCCCAGAAATTGCCTGGTTGATTCCTCTCGATGGCAAGGTACATCGCGCCTGCGGCCATGGTCAGCATAGATATGACAAAGACTTTTCCAGCCAGGACATGCCCAGGGGAACCTTTGCGAAAAAACAATGCCGCGGTCCCGGAAAGCAACCCCAAAGTACCACCACAAATGTGGAGAGCCAGGATGGGCGAGTAGGGCATACGAGTTTTCCTCCCAAACTATAGACGTACACCGACACTCAAATATTTCACGTTGACCAAAAATGTTATTGGAATCGCAGGATACGCAACAGCTTAGGTCCCGAGAAACGGGCTTCTGGGAAGTTAGGCGGAGCGAATGCGTCAAGATCCTCGTGTGCTAGGCCAGCACAGGGGTGAAGCGCCGGTTAGTGGCTGCAACCGGAAACGGCCCTCCAGGAAGCGCATGACAATTGTGTTCTCTGTGCCCACACTGTGTCAGCGCAGCCACGCTCGTTCCCAATTGCGGAAGACTGTAAGTCTCGAAGAATCAACGCGGCCTCCACTGGCCTGTGCTTTGCACTGACGGCAGTGGTCCCAGGAGGCCCGTTATGAAACTATCCAATGCGCCCATCGCATCATCCACCCGCAAGATTCACCTTGTCATTCTGCTCGCCGCGCTCGCTATGGCGGCGACAACCGTCGGCTGCTCCAGGAACTCCGGCGGGGTAAGCTCGTCCATTGCGACGGGCTCAAGCTTGCGCGCGGATGCGCCGCAAGCCGGCACGTTCACCGTCGAACCGGCGGCGGCCACCACCAAGACATCTTCAGCGGAGAAGCTGCCTGTCCCGAAGTTGATCACCTACAAAAGCCGGGATTACGGAGTTTCGTTCGTCTACCCGTGGCAGTATTCGTTTCTGAGCGCAAGAGCTGTCGCCCAGGGTGACGCCTCGCTGCGGCCGAAATCCGACGGTCACGACGGGCAGATCACGCTGGCCAGGATCGACATTCCCAAGGGTTTTTATGCCGATAGCGATTACGAAAGCGGATATTTCGCGCTGAGTCTCGACCAGGACCTGAGTCAGCAGGAATGCGAAGCATCACTGGTTGCGCCTAAAGACGGCAAGCTGGGGACCGACACCATCAACGGAGCCGAGTTCCGCTGGATTGAGACCGATAGCGGCGGCGGCGGTCAGGCAGCCAAGCTGCGCCAGTACGTGACCTTCAGCAACAGCACCTGCTATGAGTTCGAGATGGGCGTGAAGACCCGCAATGAAAATGGCCTGGCAAGAGAAGTCAATCCTGACAAGGTGCTGCGGCGCCTGGATGGAATTCTGAGGACAGTGCAGATCCTGCCCGAAGAGGTCCCTACCGCGGCAGAAGCGGAGAGTTCGACAGAAGACTCCGAGCCGGCTTCACACAATTGACGGAAAAGGCCCTTGGCCAAGAACCTGGAGGGGGTTGCCAAGGGCCGTTGCCGAAATCCTGAGAGGAGCGAAGGATCGATGAAGGATGCTGGTGCCCGAAGTCAGCCGCCGGCCGCTCGCGTTTCAAAAAGACATGAGGGCCATTTACCATCGCATACACGCAACCAACCGCATCTCAATTCAACGCCAAAACGTTAATTCCAAGATCGAGAACTAAATAATCCCAATTTAAACGACGAATTCTTGTAACAATTCGTCCCTCCACACCATATTTATTTTGAAGAAGTGAAAGACGGGAGCGAAATCTCACTTTCCGGAGCCTTCTTTGGATATTGAAAACAAAGTGAGGAAGTTGAGGGACCCAAACGCTCCCATTCGAACCAGCGTTAGCAACCAAATTGTATTGAAATAGGAGAACAAAACTATGGGTTTTAAATCCTCTGCGTTGATGTTTATTTTTTTGGCGATGTTGGGTGCTGATCCGACGAAGGGGCAGACGAGTCAATCGGAAACCAAAGCAGCCTCAACAGAACAAGTGCAGCGTGTGCATAGCAATCTGCATCACAGCGGCCTTTCTGGCCAAATTCCAGAGATGCTTTCACAAACAACCGGAGACATTCAACTGCGCACCGGCAGGGCTCCAGTGATGAGAATCGAGTTGGATCCCGCCAATGAGCTGGCCAACGTTGCGTGTGAAAGCGACCTTGTTGTTGTGGGACGAACTGGACAAGGGGTTTCGCACATGACAGCAGACAAAGGGTTCATTTACACCGACTGGAGCTTCGCTGTGGAAAGTATCTTGAAGAATAACGTCAAGGCTCCAGTGCAGCCAGGTTCGCAGATTGTGGTGACAAGACCCGGCGGTCAACTGCTGATCAATGGCCGTAAAGTATCTGCCGAATTAGAACATTTCCGGAGCTTTGGTCAAGGGGAGGAACTACTTCTATACCTTCGCTTTGTCCGCCAGACAGGGGCCTATCGTATGGCCGAACCAGACGGCTTTGCTTTTACTGATTCTAAAACAACTGGTTTTGGCAAAAGGCCTTTACGTCCCGAATTTGCGGGTCTCGATAAAGACAAGATGATCGATCAGGTAAAAGCCGCTGTCGCAGCATCGGGAGCGAATTCGCACTGTGGAGGTAACAACCAATGAAGGTGATAACGCACTTGCTTCTGTTTGTTACCGGCGTTTGCTTCTCTTTTGCAGGGCCAACCGTCTATGCTCAAAACTGTCCCAACTGTCCTCCGGCGCAGTATACCAATCAAGTATTTCCGTGGGCGCCTGGACAAGCTGTAAGTATCTCCTTCGATGCAAATGGTAAAGGTTTCACCCCCCCGAATAGCGGGGGCTCAATAGAGCTCACGCCTGATCCATCCAACGCGGCTCCCAAATTCTCTCTCAATCCTGACCTGGCAACAGCGTTTGCAAATGGCGCGGCGGGCTGGAATGGACAAGCGCAAGCGGACGGTAGCGGTGTGACATTTGCACAGCAGCTTACATATGGACCAGGAAATTGGGTAGTCAGTCCGACGTGGCCAAAGGCGACTATAACGTATCAAACAAGCGGTGGCCAGGTTAAGACCATGACGATTGATTATTCCGATCAGCCGGCGTCGACAGTGGCTGTCACAAGCTATCTACCTGACTACGATGCCAACGGGCACCGTCTTATCGCCGCTGCGGCAGCCGTGACCCTGATCAATACGAATGGCTCGTATTCCGCCAACGGCGTCACTTACCCCCTTTTTGACTCAAACAAACCAAATTTCCTGAATGCACTTCAAGGTCTGGGTACGCATGAATCGGGCCACGGGTTTTCCCTGGGCGATGTGCACGGTGCATGTGGCGATCCCATGTCTCAATGGCAAGCCAGCGCGGCAAATCCAGGCGGTGGCACCAACAATCAAAGCGGATGTCAAACATCAAACATATCGTGTTGCGATGACAACGAAATAAAGAATAACCCGAACAATTTTTACTGTGGCGCTAACTGTCCCCCTCCACCCCCGCCGCCACCTGGGGGTACTGCCTGCCCAGCGCCGCAGCCGACCTGCAGTGATGACACGCTCGCTCAATGCGACTACACTTCGGGCAATTGGCAATGTATCAATCCGGGGGATTGCCTGGGGCCCGCCCCCACTTGTTCTGATGGAAGTAATGCTGTTTGTTACATCGGTCAGTGGAGTTGTGGAACCGTCACCACGAGCCAATGCGTCGGGGCCCAACCGACTTGTCCAGACGGCTCTTTGGCGGCTTGCGACAATGACTTTTGGACCTGTCCAACGCCACCGTGCAGCGATCCCTGTGATCCGAGCTGTCCGGACTATAACCCCAACGATCCTAGTTGCGCAGGTGGTTGCGATCCGACCGTTGATCCCAGTTGCGGCGGCG
>Ga0222749_10000801_pt1 | contig 17731 bp, 13 predicted proteins | sample IncBWH2Mmetat_FD_197234 | JGI IMG/M metagenome (GOLD analysis project Ga0222749, IMG submission 197234) | Metatranscriptome of lab incubated forest soil microbial communities from Barre Woods Harvard Forest LTER site, Petersham... | ecosystem: Environmental > Terrestrial > Soil > Temperate... | reverse complement strand
CGGAGGAGTACCCCGGTGGGCCGGCCGCCCGGGGTAGGAGGGTCGGTGTCTTCTGGGACAGTGCTATGGGCGAGAGGCCGAGGCTAGGCGGAAACCGGATTTTTTGCTCTGCCCTGAATTCGGGGCTCGGGCGTCAAATACTATGTCCCCGATGACGAAATCTGGCTGGGTCCTGGCTGTTCTCGTCGCGACCGATGTCGGAGTGCCCAGCCGCTACTTTAGTTTTAGTCCCGAGCGGTTGCGCCAGGAGGCTGAGGTTGAGGTAGCCGATCTCCAGGTCTATTCGGGGGCGCTCTCTCCCGATGGAAAGTTCATCGCGGCTGGCGGAATCGAGGGCGTGGTCCGGATCTGGGACCGTGCGACGCACCGGGAAGAGCACGCCCTTGAGCTTCAGGGGCAGGTCCGTCATATAGCGTACTCTCCTGACGGTAGGCATCTTCTGGTGGGGACGGCCGACGGAACGCTTCATATCCGTAAGGCATCCTCCGGAGAAGCTGTCCGCACATTACCGGCGGTCGGATATCTGCAGTGCTTCGATATCAGTCCCGACGGGAAGCAAGTGGCCGCTCCAACGCTAGGGGCCTGCCACGTCTACGACTTGGCCAACGGGAAGGAGCTCCGCGTCCTTTCTCGCCACGCAGCGCACATCGAGGCTGTGGTTTATTCGAAGGACGGCAAACGGCTCGCGACAGCCGGCCGGGAGGACGCGGTCGTGAAGATCTGGGACCTGTCCACCGGGGAAGAGCTGCGTGCGCTGGGCGTTGGAGCCGACCCGCCGCATGCGGTGGCTATCCGTCCGGACGGCCGGATGTTAGCCGCCGCCTACGCCTCGGGCCTCGTGCGGGTCTGGGACTTGGCCAAGGGAACTGAGGCGAGAACGTTCGGCGAGGAGGGCGGCAAGACCTATGGACTCAGCTTTAGCCCCGACGGCCGGTTCCTCGCTGCGGGTGGGAAGGACGGAACCCTGAGGATCTGGGATGCGGTCGACGGGCGCGAAGTTCGCCGGATCGAAGCTCACAAGGGCAAGGTCCGGTGCGTGAGGTTCACCCAGGACGGCCGTACCCTCCTCACCACGGGCGAGGACGGCCGCGTCTGCCTTTACTCCGCTCGCTAGAGAGGTAGTCGAGGGGACTCTTAGTCTTGCCCTCGGCCATGGAGGACCTCACCTGGAGCCCGCTCTAGACCCAATACCAGGCGGATAGACGGGGTAAAAAAAGACCCTCCCTTTGGCCGATAACTTTGTGTGCGGCAAAGTCAGCCAAAGAGAGGGGATTGCTATGAGAAGTATCGGCAGTGCATTCCAAAAACTTGAGGGGTGGCTCGAATCGTTCACGGTCGAGGTCTTTGCGTCCGTGCTTAATCCGAAGTGGATTTCGGACGTTCTTGAGGCTTCCGGCCGGAAGACCCAGCGGGAACGAAAGCTTCCCGCTCCCTTCACTGTCTGGCTGGTGATTGCGATGGCCTTCTACCGGAACCTCTCCATCAACAACATCCTCAACCGGATGGGTAACGTGCTGGGCGTCGGTTCGCTCTGGGAGGGCGGCGAAACACCCACCTCGACCTCCGTCGCCGAGGCACGGGATCGAGTGGGCTTCGGGCCGCTCCGATTGCTGGTCGAGGAATTTCGCCAGTGGATCCTCGCAAGACATCAGGAAGCGATGAGCTGGAAGGGCATGCTTCTGGTGGTGCTGGATGGCACGACCTTCAAAGTCCCCGACAGCGACGAGAACTGTCGCCGGTTCGGGTTGCCGGGGTCCAGCCGCGGTCGAGCCGCCTATCCCCAGATGCGCGCGCTGTTCCTGGTCTCGGCGAGGCTCCGCTTCATCCTGGGAGCGCTCTTTGCGCCCTATGACCGGGCGGAGATCCACCTGGCCCTTCGGATGATCCCCTGGGTGCCGCCTGGATCGCTCGTGATTCTGGACCGTAATTTCGTCGCCTGGCAGTTCCTGGTGGCTCTCAAGAACGCGGGAAGCCATTTCCTGATCCGGGCCAAGAAGGGAATGGTGGGCAGGACCTTGGCGGTGCTGGGTCCCGGTGATCGTCTGGTCGAGATGAAGATCCATCCCCCGGCCCGAAAGCTCGCTCCCGGAATGCCCAAAACGAACGTGGTGCGCGAGATCTCGGCCAAGGTGAAAGGAATCCTCTTCCGGTACTTCACGACGCTCCTTGAACCTTCGAGCTATCGGACGGTGGAACTGGTGCTGCTCTATGCGGAGCGCTGGCAGGAAGAGATCGCCCTGGACGAGATCAAAACGCATCAGTGCGGGTACACCACCGTAAACCGTCCTGTGATCTTTCGCTGCAAGACGTCCCGGCGCGTTCTGCAGGAAGCGTACGGTCTCGTTTTGGCCTACAACCTGGTCAGATCCCTGATGACCCAGGCCGCTTTCAAGCACCAAGTCCCGCCTCTTCGGATCAGCTTCGTCGACAGCTTGGAGCGGATTCGCTCGGCCGCCCTGCTCATGGCGGCCGCACCGACCCTTCGACTCCCGACAATCTTCGAGGACCTGCTCCACTCGATGTCCCTTTGCCTGGTCCCGCAGCGCCGCCGGGAAAACCCCCGCGAGGTCTGCGTCAAGATGTCCAATTACCGTCTCAAGAGGAAGAAGGCCTCATGACCTTATCCGTCTGGTATTGGTCCTAGGCTTGAGCCCGCCCCGCCCCCGCCGCCGCCGGTCTGCTGGGCGGGGGCTTGCGGTGCGCCCGCGGAGCAGCGGCGGAGGACGGCGTGGGGCCAATAGCGTGGTTTATGGACGCCTTTTCATTTTGATGCGCAAAGTGTGATCTCTCCCCCATCTCCCCTCTTGCCTTTTCTTGGGGATCGTTGGGAAACCGCTTTTCAGAGCCACTTTTCTGAGATGGGAGCATTCTAAATACAGAGCGACGGCAAAGAGTAAGAATGGGCCCCTTGGCAGGTGATGGCCTCTACCGATTCTGGTTGCTGCGGTCTGAGGCGGCAGAAGGAAGTTGCTCGCGCTCAGATAGTTCAACCCGAGGAGACGATCCATGGCCGGAGTAACGAGGATCATCGGCGTGATGATGCTGTGCTTGCTGTCACAGGTTGCCTTAGGCCAAGACCTCAGCCCCGCTCCGGGGAAACCAGGGGACGCGGAGGCCTGGTACAAGAGCGCCTACGACAAACGCCACAACAAGGACTTGGATGGGGCCATTGCCGATGCCACGGAGGCGATCAAACTCTCTCCCAAGACGGGGAAATATTGGCTGGAGCGGGGAATCTCGCGAGGGAACAAGGGCGACCTGGACGGCGCGTTGGACGACTTCAACCACGCGATTCCTCTTGCCCCCGAGAATGCTGACGCCCTACGGATCCGCGGTCTGATGAAGGGACGCATGAAGGACTTTGACGGGGCGATGGAGGATTTTGGCGCCGCGGTGCGGATATCGCCCAAGTTCAGTCGTGCCTATGGCGACCGTGGCGATACCTACCGCCAGATGAGAAGGATTGATCTGGCCCTTGCCGACTACAACCGGGCGCTCGAGATCGACAGGAAATATTTTTGGTTCTGCGAGGCCCGGGGCGACATCCTCCGGTCGCAGGGCAAATTCGATTTGGCCGCCTCCGATTTCCAAAGCGCGCTGGAGACGGTCAAGGATGAAGGTGTTCGCAAGCGGCTCGAGAGGAAGCTGGCGGCCCTGGCAAACGCCGCGTCGCCGTCGCCGCAGGCGGTGTCGATTTTCGACGGCAAGACGCTAAACGGCTGGGAAGGCGATGGGAAGGTCTGGAAAGTTGCCGAAGGTGCGATCGTCGGGGGTTCGCTGGAAGGCAACAAGCAGAACGAATTTCTGACGACCAAGAAGTCCTACAAGGATTTCGTGCTTAAGCTTGAGTACAAGCTGACGGGAACGGAGGGCTTCATCAATAGCGGGGTGCAGATTCGGAGCCGCCGGACCGAGAAACCGCCCAACGAGATGAAGGGTTACCAGGCGGACATCGGCAAGAACTACACGGGGAACCTCTACGACGAGTCTCGCCGCAACAAGGCGCTGATCAAGCCGGAGCCGGGGCTAATCGACAAGATCGAGAAGATCGGTGACTGGAACCTGTACGAGATCCGCTGTGAGGGTCTGCGGGTGGTGCTGAAGTTGAACGGGACGCAGACGATCGACTACACGGAGGAGGACGTAACGCTGGAGCAGGAGGGCCTGATCGGCCTTCAGATCCACGGCGGTGCAAAGTCACAGGTGTTCTTCCGGAACATCACGATCGAGGAATTGGGGGAGAAAAAATAGAGCATCAGATTGGAGCAGGCCTGAATGATCGCTTAGGAGTTTCACTCATCGCCCCGGCGGGCCCCCTGGCAGTGGCCACCGTCCGCCGGGCGGAGCAGGGCAGGGCGGACGCGGCGGAGCCGGCCCGGCGCTGGAGGAGGGTGGCGTAAGGCCCACTCCTGGCGGAGAGGAGATTACCGCGCGGAACTGCTGCGAGGGGGGGCCGCTTGGTCTTGCTGGAGCTTTACCGGGCTTTCTTATACCGCTCCGCTTCGGCTCGGCTCACGATGAGGACGTTCCCGATCTTCGTAAGCCCGAGACGTCCCTCCTTTATCGCCTCGTAGACGGCGATTCTTGAGATTCCGATCAGCGCCGCCGCTCGGGGGACGCTCATGGGTGATTCGATGTTCAAGGCGAGGTTCCTTTTTCCCTCGTGCTCGGGTGCGAGGATTAGTCCCGCCTCAATCCCCGCCCGGGTCGCCAGGTCTTCGGCGATCTTATACTGGTCCGATTCGGCGAGCACTGAGCTCACCTGGTTACCCTCGCGGAGTGCGGGCGATCCGGGTCCTAGGGCGAATCTTTGAATCTCAAGATAACTCACGTCGTCCTTAGTCATTCGCTCGAGGGTCGCCACAAAGGAGCGGTTCCTAAAACTCCAGCCGATCCCGTACAATGACTTACGGCATGCCTGCCATCCTCGGGACCCTGCTTGTTCGTACACTTGAAGGAACGACCGCCAGGCAACCAGGAGAATCTCATGAGGATCCTCGTCGCGGACGATGACCCGGATATGCGGGCCCTGCTCGGCCAGCTGCTGCTGGCCTGGGGGTATCAGCCCGTCCTCGCTGAGGATGGGATCCGCGCGCTGTCCACGCTACTCGACCGCCAGGCCCCTTCGATTGCACTCCTCGATTCCATGATGCCCGGGATGAGCGGGCCCGAGGTGTGCCGAAAGGCGCGCGACGCGTTCCGGTCGCGTCCCCTCCATATCACCCTCCTCACCGCCCTGACAGGGGAGACAGAAATTGAGGTGGGCCTGGGATCCGGGGCAGACGATTACCTGATCAAACCCTTTCGGCACCGCGAACTCTTGGCCCATATCCGGGCCGGCGAGAGGATCGTCAAGCTTCAGGAGGATCTGACGGCGCGTGTCCGCGATCTCGAGGCGGCTCTGGCACGAGTCAAGGCGCTCGAAGGCATGCTTCCCATCTGCATGTACTGCAAGAAGGTCAGGGACGACAAGAATTACTGGCAGCAAGTCGAGACCTATGTCTCTCAGCGCTCGGAGGCCCGCTTCAGTCACGGAATCTGCCCGGAATGCGAAGAAAAATTCGTGGAGTCGGAACTCCGCCGCCTTGGAAAAGGGGGGAGCACGGAGGCAGGGAAGATGCTCCCCGATTCATAGGCCCGGCCGCCCCAAGGCTTCAGGCGCGCCACGCGAGCGTTGAAGGTCCAGCCCTGGCGGGGCAGTGCTTCACCCGGGGCTCTCATGCAGCTCGAGGACCGCCCGATCCCTTCGAGCCAGGGAATCCGACGTGAACGGCCTTTCTATCCGAATTGGTGCAGGTGAAGCTCTGCGGAAAATAATTCGGGTCATTTCCCTGCAAGTGCTACGTGTGACTCAGCAACCCTCCGATGTTTGCGCCGGACGGGGGACTTTCTCCAGATGAAAGACAGGCACAAGGGCCGCCTGCACCGTGCGAAGCAGTTCTTCCTTCTGGAAGGGCTTGCCGACGAAACCGGCGACTCCCGATGATAGGGCGAGGGAACGGGTTCGACCATCCAGCATCCCTGAGACGAAGACAACGGGGATATTGCGGGTGACCGCATCCTTCAGTAGGTGAATCCCGTCTTGGGAAAAGGGGTTCGCGATCTGGTCCGCCTTGGTCCGGGGGAAAATCTGGGCATTGGAGGTATTGTCGAAGCGGCCGCGCGTCCAGCGATAGCCCAATCCCCACGTCGCATACCGCAAACCGAACAACAGCAGAGAGTGATGAATGTCGAAATCCGCCGTATCTCGATCTTCGCCGAGCCACGGGGCGTCCCGGAAGGTGCGGTCGAAGTAGACCTCGCCTACTCGCAATACCAGACGGAGAGTAGGGGTGAGAGGAGACCCTGGCATTGGCCGATAACCGTGTGTTCGGCAATGTCGGCCCAAGAGAGGGTGAGTGCCTTGATCAACTCGTCATCAAGAGGTTATGCTTCATCCGCAAGAGGATTCCATGGGTAACCTCCCGTCCCAGGACATTCCCCCGACAGAAGATCTCCGGATGGAAATGCACGGGGGCTACCTTGAGGCGCATATCCTGGGCAAGTACACGCTCAGCCGGTTCAAGAGGCAACTCGCCGCGATTGCTGGGGCCTGTCAGGCGTGGGAAGTGACGCGACTCCTTCTCAACTGGACGGCCCTCCGGGGCTCCCTCCGGACGACGGACCGCTACGAGCTGGGGACTCAGGGAGCCTCCTTGCTGAAAAGCCTGAAAGTGGCCAGTTATCTCCGTCCCGATCTCCTGGACCCGGGGAAGTTCGGGGAGCTCGTGGGTAGGAATCGTGGCCTTCAGGTCCAGACCTTCACCGATCGCGAAACCGCGCTCGCCTGGCTTCTGGAGCCGGGCAAAAGGTCCTGAGCGGACCTCCCGCGGAAACCGGCCAGTCCCCGCACGGACGGAGCCGAACCACGACCCCAGGGGCGCCAGCGTCGCCGCCCGCCCCATGGCACCGCCTTCCGGCGGCAGGCTCAAGACGATCCGAATCTCGCGGCCACACCGGCTTGCTTGTATTCCTTGGCAGGATTGCCTACGACCAGGCGGATGGCACCCAAAAAGGCAACCCCTCAAGGGAAATTCGCCGACACCTACAGAATCGGCGCGCAATCGAGCGGCTCGTCCGAACTGTCTTCACGCGATGTGACGTGAAGGTCGTCGCGGCCTCTGAGGCGACGACACTCGCCTTTAAGATCGTCAACGAGGCCGGCGCGGCCGTGACGCGGGGGATCAGGATCCGTCCCCATCACCAGCCAACACCCAACCGGTCCTGGCTGCCTAGCAAGGCGAGGTACGCCGGAGGAGCCTAATCCCCTTCGAGTCTCGCGTGACGCTCTGGCCGAACCTCTCCCTCTGTCCTGCGCGACCGGTCATTTCGCACCGGGAAGCTTCCCAGCATCCACGAAGAGGCGTGTCACGAGATTGGCGTTGATCCAGAACGGCTGCTCCAACCGGGCGGCGCCCTGGCCGCACACGAAGGTGTATCGCCCCTCCGGGAGCGGCTGGGGCTCCCCGAGGTGCCCCCTCAGCACTTCCTTTCCTTCTGCGCCAAGCACCACGAATCCATCTTCCTTCACCGCGGCGGAAAGAACCTGCGAAAGTAGATCCTTCGTGTTTTTTGCCTTGATATAGCGTCCGCCTCCTGCTGCGGCGATCCGGCCTAGCCGCTCCTGAATCTCCTCGTCGTCATCATTGAATCCCACAATGTGAAGCTTCATGCCCCGGCGGGAGCCCATGAGGTCCGCCGCCGCGGCTTCGGGATTCGCCCGGCGGTCCGACTCGCGCCCGTCGATCAGGAGGATCACGCTCAAATCGAGGTCGGGCGGGAACTTCAACAGGTCTTTTGACATCTCGACCAGTGAGAGGGTGAGCGGTGCCTTGCCGCGGACGCGGATCAGGCGGAGATGAGTCTTCGCCTGGCGTTTGTCGATGGGTCCGGGTTCGACGACCAGCTGGGTATCTATGTCCGCCCCCGGTTCTAGCGCCTGGTAGCGGGCTCCGAATACGCGCAGCCCGAACATCGCGCCCTCAGGCAGGCGTTCGACGACCCCGGTCAGGATCTCCTTTGCCGCTTCCAGCCGCTCGCGTCCGTTGAAGTCCGTCCGCATGGCTCCTGATGCGTCCAGAAGGAACATGAAGTTGGGCGCCGCGCCGACCACGCGCGTCTCAAGAATCCCGGAGGGTCCCCGGTCCGGCGTCCGGAAGGAGCGCTCGGTCGCGCGGCCCAGGAAGAGAATCGCCGCCGCGGTTGGACCCAAGGCGTCCCCCCCCTCGCTCCAAGAGCCGTCGCTCCGCTGCCGCCCCAGGAGGTGCTTGGCGCCCTCCGGGTACCACTCGTGATGTCCCACAAAGGGGGTTTCCAGCAGCGTCCCCGCACGCTCCAAGCACGCCAGCCATCGATTCGCAGACGCCCCCGCGGCGCCAGGCTCCCGATCGATGGAGAAGTGCGCCGCGAGCCAGGTGATCCTCGACTCGAGAGTGCCTCGACCGGCGCCGCCCGAGTCTCCGAGAGCGCGTCGGCACAGAACGATGGAGACCGCCCCCGCCGCGGCCGAGCTTCCGGTCGTCTCCGGAGAAGACTCCAACAGACCCGAGATCGCCCGAGTCCACGTCTCCCTGGGAGCCCGGATGCCACTGCGTTCCGCGGCTTGCAGCGTCAGGAGCGCATATTCGCAGTCTGCCGCGTCGCCTTCCACCGGATTCCGGGCGTTCCCCTTCCGAGCGAGGTCCTGAGGCGTGGGCGTTTCGAGGGGCCGACCGCCGTAGACGTACACGGCCGGCTCCGGGGAGGGGGAGAGATTCAGTTCCACCTGGGCGGTCGGGCCCCAGCGGCCTCCGGGTCCCTGCGCCTCGATGACGTACTGGGCGCACTCCGCGATGTGGGGACGGAGCGCCGGATCGCCGCAGGCCTCCAATGCAAGCGACCTCAGGGCCGCCGCGTAGGGGGTGCGGGGTGATTTGGCCCAGCCCGGGCCTCGAAGAAACCTGCCCAGGCGGATCGCGATGCCAGGATCCTCAGCGCCTCCCGAGAGGAGGAGGGCGTACGCGGCCAGGGCGTCCGTGTCCGTAGTGAAGTCCCGCGAACGATATTCCGCGGCCAGGAACCGGCCGCCCGAGCGGAGGGCCGCGGTCACCTGAGCGGGCGTGAGCTCCACGCCCCCCAGACCCCTGGGTTGTGGGGGAGGCTCGGCCTCCTTGACGGAAGGCGCACCGGTCGCGGGGGCCGGCGGCTTCTCCTCCGGTTCGGGTTTCCTGGGTTCGACCTTGGTGAGCGGCACCGGGCCCTTGGCCTCCGCTTTCACCAACTCCGGGCCGGGTGACGGGGCGGGAGTTCCCTTGGCGGCCGGGCCGGGCGCCCCGCTTCCGGATTCGTGGGCGACCTGGGGGGTGGGCGGAGGGGGTCGGAAGAGCAGAAACCAGGAAGCAAGTCCGGTGCCGAGGGCCAGAAGCGCGAGCGCCGCGACGGCAACCCCACGCCGCCCCCCCGTGCTCTTCTCGGCGGCCGCGGGCGCGTTCGCCGTCGCCAGGATCTGTCGGAGATCCTCGGCCAGCGAAGCCATGGTGGGATAGCGGTCGGCCCTGTTCTTTGCCATCGCCTTGAGGATCCCGGTCTCGAGGGCCTGGGGGATCCCCGGATTGTGCTTCCGCGGGGGGACCGGGATCTCATTGCAGACTTTGGTGAGCACCTGGAGGGTCGTCTGAGCCGCAAAGGGCTGGATGCCGCAGAAGGCGGCGTACATCGTGGCACCCAGCGAGTAGACGTCGCTCCAGGGTCCGATCCCCTCGAGCTTTCCTTCCACCTGCTCGGGAGGCATGAAGGCCGGAGTGCCCATGACCGCGCCGGTCACCGAGAGCCCGCTCTCACCCTCGATCGTGCGGGCGAGTCCAAAATCCATGACGTAGGGCCAGCCGTCGCGGCTCACCATGATGTTGGCGGGCTTGAGATCCCGATGAATGATTCCCACCCGGTGAGCGTGCTCGAGGGCCAGGGCAATCTTGAGAAAGAGGTCGATCAGCCCGGGCAACGGCAATTTCACGTCGGCGAGGGTGGCCCCTTCGATGAACTGCATCGCGATGAAGGGCACGGTTTCCTTTCCCGGCTGGCGGGCCGGCGCCTCCCCGACTTCATGCACCGCCGCGATGTTCGGGTGGTTTAGCCGTCCTGCGAGCTTGGCCTCCCGGCGGAATCGAAGGACCGCTTCATCCGACTGTCCCAGGAGAAACTTGATCGCGACCCACCGCGTCAGCTTGCGATCCCAGGCCTTCCAGACCTCACCCATGCCCCCTTGACCGAGTTTGGAGACGAGGATGTACTGGTGGAGTTGCCGCGTGGAATCCTCTGCGAACGGCCTCGTCTCCGGGGGGAGTTCGTCGATCTTCGAGGAGGGCGTCAGCACTTCGGTCGGCTGGCTGCCCCGGCCCGCGCATCCGAGGTGGACGGGCCCGGTGTAGCTGCCGCCGCAGGCCTCGCAGCGACGCTGCGTGTCGGCGATGGTCTTCTCAGATTCAGTGGGCGATGTGGAGTCGAGCATGTGAAGGCCCCCCGGCCAATCGCGACAGCCTCTCCTATCGACGCCGAAAAGCGGACTCCGGCTAGGATACCGCGATTGCCGTGGCAATGGAATACGTGCCGGGACATGCGCCGGAGGAATGAGTCCGGGGGACAGAGGAGTGCTCGCCCCACTCCTCGCCCCGGCCGCGGAGGCTCCGGGCGGGGGAAGCGAGGGCCCGGGGCGGATCACCTGCCGATCCGACCCGGGCCCTGGGCTTTTGGGTTCCGAGGGTGGGTTCAAGAAGGCGTGAGGAGACCGCGCACCCCGGCTCGGCCGGTTTAAGAGTTGTCGGGGTTCACCCCCGGCTCCCGGGCGGGGTGCCCTCGAGAAGTCATGGGGGAGAGTCCGCGCGTCCGGGGACCGAGTCGGTACGCCGAGCTACGGCCGGTCGCTGAATCGGAAAGGCGGGCGGCCGGTCAAGTCGGTGCTCAGGATCGACGGGCACCAGTGTTTCTCCACGTGCGCGACCACCAGATCCGTGCCCGCATGGTGATGGACGAAGGGCTTCATTTTCGAATTGTACATCGTGTCGGTCAGATCCCGGACGAGCGCGACCCTGAGGCCCAAGCGGACGAGTTGACGGATGGCGACGGGTCGACCAAGGACGCACATGTTGAGGTGGACGCCCATCACGATCACGTTCCCGATCCCGCGGGCGGAGAGCAGATTCCAGCACTCCTGGCCGTCATCGGTGACCGCGTCGTGGTTCGGGTCGATCTCGATGGCCGCGATCTGCCGGGTCCAGGCCTCGCGGATGGGGCACTTGGTCTCGCAGTCGCAACCCATATCCGAATCGTCGATGGGAAGCTCTCCCTCGCGCGCCTTGTCGGTCCAGCACCAGTTCGTGCCCCACCGGACTTCGGTCGAGAGCGGCGACGGGGGCTTTGCGAAGGGCGCCTCCAGGGCGCGGCGCCGCGCCGGGGTGTCTTTGTAAAAGCCGACGGTCGAGCTCGGCGCGTGGAGGATGAAGACGCCCCGGCGGCGCGCCTCGAGGAGGGCTCCGTTGAGCGGCCCGGCCATCTGCGAGACGCGGCGGGCCGCCCCCTTGCACCAGTGGTCGTCCCACATGTCCACCACCACGATCGCGGTCTTCGCGGGGTCCCAGCGCTCCGTTCGCGTCCCCTCGGGGGATCGCAGATGGAGTTCGAGGGGCGCGCGGGAAGGGGACGCGGCCGGGCATCCGCAGAGGAGGAGGGCCAGGGCGGGGAGGGTGTGGCGGGCGGGCATCAGGGGATTCCTAGGGCTGTCCGCCGCGAGGTTCCTTTTCCTGTGGCCTGAGCATGTCCCGTACGAACGACTCGAACGTGAGGGCCATCTCCTTGGCGACCACGTCGGCCATGGACGTCTTCGCGCGCCTGAGTTCCTCCCGTTCGGTCACCAGGCTCTCCTCGGCCTTTTCAAGCTCGGCCCGCTTCACCCCGAGCTTGTCGAAGTCGAGGTTCAGCTGCGTTCGTTCGTGCACCAGCTTGGCCTCCTCCTCGCCGAAGGCCTTGAGCTTTACGTCGAGCTCGTCGCGGAGCACGTCGAGCTCCTTGGCGCGCTTGACGACGTCGAGGTTCGCGAGCTTGGTGTCGAGCTCTTTCTGCTTCTCCTTCAGCGCCAGTTGGGAGGTCCGGATGAGCTCCTTGTCGTGGTCGAGCTCCTCCTGCTCCCGGCCGATCACCTTGCGCTGGACGTTGAGCTCGTCCTGCTCCTTCCTGAGGCGATCCTCCATGGAGCCGAGCCTCGCCTCGACCTCCTTGATCGGGCCGAGTTCCTTGAGGAACTGGGTGAGGGAGAGCAGGCCGGCATCGAGCTTCTGGAACTTGGAGGCGAGCATTTCCTTGGTCCGCTCGTGCTCGGCGTCCACGAATCGCCGGGCCTCCTGCTGGAGGCGCTGCACCTCTTCGGGACTTCCGCTCCGGGCCCGCTTCCCGGCGTCCTTGCCCGCACTCTCGAGCGCCTGCTGGTGCTGCTCCTCCATCCGGGTGAGGTCCTGGTTGTAGCTTCGGCTCCGGAGGAGACGGAATTCGTCCAGAAGCTTGAGGAAGTCCGCGACGCGGAATTTGTCCATTCTTTCGATCTTCGCCGTATCCTGAGTCGGTGGTGCCATCGGTCCCAGCCTCGCATTCATTCCCCCTCCACCCCGCAAGACTTCTTCATTATACCCCATGGATGGTATAATCCACCGTCGAGTCTGAGGCCTCCATGAACGACCGGCGCACCTCCCAAGTCATGGCCCTCCTGCCCACCGTGGCCATGGCATTCTTCCTCGCGGGCGGGGGAGCCGGATGGATGATGGCCGGACGCCAGCATTCGGGCCGTCCGGACGAGCTTGCGAAGGTCCGGGAGGCGCTCGACCGGATCCAGGACCGCTACTACGGCGGCGTATCGCGCGAGAAACTGGTCGACGGCGCGATGGAGGGGATCACTTCGAAGCTCGATCCCTACTGCGAGTACTTCACGATCCAGGAGTGGAAGGAGTTCGAGGAGAACATCGTCCACGGGAAGTTCGGGGGAGTCGGGATCGTGGTCGGCTCCGATCGCGCCACGGGGTATCTGACGGTGGAGACGCCGGTCGAGGACTCGCCCGCCTTTGAGGCCGACATTCTGCCGGGGGATCAGGTTCGCGAGGTGGACGGGAAGTCCATCAAGGGCCAACAGCTTCCGGAGGTCGTTCGAAAGATCAAGGGCGAGCCCGGCACGAAAGTGATCCTCACGCTCGCGCGCAAGGGCCGGGAACCCTTCCAGGTGACGCTGGTCCGCAGAATCATCGCGGTGAAGGCGGTGCGCGCGAAAATGCTCGATGACGGAATCGGCTACGTGCGGATCTCCGACTTCACCGAGATGATGGATACCTTCGACGCGGAGGTGAAGAAACTCCAGGGTCAGGGGATGAAGGCGATCGTCATCGACCTGCGCTTCAACGGCGGCGGACTTCTGGCCGAGTGCGTCAAACTCGCCGACCGGTTCCTCGCCAAGGGCGTCATCGTGACCACGCGGGGAAACACGAAGAACGACCAGAAAAGCTACACGGCCACGGGGGGGGACACCCTCCCGAATTGGCCGCTCGTGGTCCTCATCAACGAGGGGACCGCGAGCGCAAGCGAGATCTTCTCCGGCGCGATGAAGGATCACGCGCGGGGAAAGCTGGTCGGGTCGAGAACCTTCGGCAAGGGGTCGGTCCAGACGCCGTTCCCGCTCGGGGACGGATCGTATCTGAAGCTCACGACGGCGCGGTACTTCACCCCCAAGGGGGTCAGCGTCCACCGCGAGGAGGGCAAGAGGGACTACGGCTTGGATCCGGACTTCCGGATCGAGATGTCGCAAGAGGAGTATGGCGGGCTCATGCGGAAGTGGAATTCGGAGAGGATCATCAAGGCGGACCCCCCGAAGGAGCCCGACAAGTTCGTGGACGCCCAGCTCGAGGCGGGAATCGAGGTCCTGAAGGCGGCGCTCGAGAATCGCGAGCCGAAGGTCGCATCCCGCGTGCTGAAGAAGGACGCGCCGAAGCCGCCGGACAATCCGTAGTGCTCATTCTAGGGATTGAGACCTCCTGCGACGAAACCGCCGCCTCGGTCGTCCGGGATGGCCATGAGATCCTCGCCGACGTCGTCCAGTCGCAGATCGACATCCACCGCCTTTACGGCGGCGTCGTGCCCGAAATCGCCTGCCGCGCCCACATCGAGGTGATCCACCCGGTTGTCGAGAAAGCGATCTCCGACGCAAACGTCGGGCTCTCGGCGATCGACGCGTTCGCGGTGACCTGCGCGCCGGGGCTGGTGGGCGCCCTCCTCGTCGGCGTGTCCTTCGCAAAATCCCTGGCGCTCGCGATGGGCAAGCCGATCGTGGGCGTCGATCACATCCACGGCCATATGTACGGGGTGAAGCTGGCCTTTCCCTCGCTTGCGTACCCGTGCGTGAGTCTGGTCGTCTCGGGCGGACACACGAGCCTTTATCTGTCCCGGAGCGAGATCGATCACGAGCGGCTCGGATCGACGACGGACGACGCGGCGGGGGAGGCGTTCGACAAGGTGGCGAAGATTCTTGACCTGGGGTTCCCGGGCGGGCCGGCGATCGACCGCCTGGCCGCGGGTCGGGACCCGGGGAGGGTCGGATTCAAACGGACGATTCCGGAGGGGCTCGACTTCAGCTTCAGCGGGATCAAGACGTCGGTGCTCTATCGGGTGAGGGGCCAGGACGCCAAGAACGCGATGTCCCTCCAGGAGGAGGAGCGGCGCGACGTCGCGGCCGGCTTCCAGGAGGCGGTCGTCGACATGCTGGTCGAGCAGACCCTCAAGGCGACGGTCCGCACCCGCATGCGGCGGATCGCGGTGGGGGGCGGCGTGGCGTGCAACTCGCGTCTCCGGAAGAGGATGACCGAGGAGGCGGCCAAACGGGGCGTCGAGTGCTTCTTCCCACCCCCACGCTACTGCACGGATAACGCGGCGATGATCGCGGGGCTGGCTTGGCATCTCCTTCGCGCGGGCCGTGCGAGCGATCTGAATCTAGATGCGGTGCCGACAAAGATGCACCGCAGGGGTTAGCCCGTTGCCTCGCAGGCTCGGGGTCCGGGGGGCCCGCCTCTGGGAACTCCTCGCGGATCCATCGGTCGGGCTCGGGGTTGTTCCTCGCCCTCGGGGCGGCGGAAGTCCCTTCCGGCTTCATGCCCGTGCGGCAGGCTCCATTGACCGGAAGCCCCAGAAGCGGTATCTCCGCGAGCGTTGCGGCAAGAACGAAGTGCCTTCCGGCCTGGCCGCCGGAGTTTCCGGCGCAGCAGGGTCATCCGTCGTCCAGGGCCCGTTCCGGAGCTGCCTAGCCTGCGGACGGAAGGGGCGATCCCGGACGGGCCGGCCCGGCGTCCCGGACGCGGGCGCGGCGGTTCGGCATCCTCAAGGCTACCGACCGTAGTAGGGATACTGGTCCCAGCGGGCGTCGTCGCCCGTGAGCGTGTCTCCGGCCACGCGCGGATCGCCCGTCTTCTTGAGGTAGTCAAGAAGCGCCCGGTCGAGTTCCGCGGCCGCCCCGGGATTCTTCGCCGCCACGTTCTCGAGTTGCCATGGGTCGCTCCTGAGGTCGTAGAGCTCGATCGCGGGACGTTTATCGAAAGCGAGCCGGAAGTACTTCGCGAGGTCGCCGTCCCGGCGCCCGAGGATCACCTGTTTCGACGGCCCGTCGTCGCAGTCGCCGAAGGGGCCGACGGCCACATGCTTTTCGGGATCGCCCGCGGGCCAGGCGGCGGGACGCAGGTTGCGGATGTAGAGCCAGTCCTTCGTCCGGATCGCCCGCGCCGGGTAGCCCAGGTCGCCCTTACGCACGTTGGCGTGCCGCTCGCGGCCGAAGACGAGCGACGTCCGGCCGACCGGCTTTCCGTCCACGAGCTGCGGCATCAGGCTCCGCCCCGTCACGGCCTCGGGCACCTTCAGCCCCCCCGCTTCAAGGAACGTCGGAGCCAGATCGGTGAAGCAGACCAGATCGTCGCACGACCGTCCTCCCCGGACCCTGGCCGGCCAACGGACCGCGAGGGGTTGGCGGGTTCCGGCGTCGTAGAGGTTCGCCTTCGCCCGCGGGAACGGCCAGCCGTTGTCGCCGGTCATGACGACGATCGTGTTGCGAAGCCGGCCTTCGTCCTCGAGGAGCTTGAGGATCTCGCCCACCTCGCGGTCGTACCGCTGGACGGCGTAGTAGTAGTCCAGGATATCCCCGCGCACTTCGGGGGTGTCGGGCATGAACGGAGGGACGGCCACGTCCTCCGGCTTTAGTCCCGACGCCTCGCCCGACCCCTTGACGTAGGGGCGGTGCGGGTCATGGCTGCCGAACCAGAAGCAGAACGGCTTGCCCTTCGGGACCGTCCTTAGGAATTCGGGGAAGGCCTTGAAATTCGGGCCGGCCGGATTGCGCGTGAATCCGCCGGGCTTGAAATCGCCGGGCCCCCAGCCCTTCCGGGTCAGCCCGACCGTGTAGCCGGCCTTTTCCAGGAGGTCGGGATAGACCGGGAACTTCTCCTTCTGGAGCGTGCTCCATAAGTTTCCGCTCTCCTCGAGCCGCCAGATGTCCTGGCCGGTCAGGATCGCCGCGCGGGACGGCGTGCACGAGGGCGAGGCGCAGAACGTGTGGGAGAAGAGGACGCCCTCCGCGGCGACGCGGTCGAAGACGGGGGTCTTGATGACCCGATCTCCGTAGACGCCGGCGTGCCCGTAGCTCCAATCGTCGGCGAGCGCAAAGAGGATGCTCGGGCGGGCGTCCTCCTGTGAAGGGCCAAATGCCGCGAGGAGGAGGGCCAGGAGCGTCGGAATCTTCATCGGGGTGAAACCCTCAACCGCCTGCTAATACTCGTCCAACGTCAGCTGGAGGCGGGCGTTCGGCGCGTCGCCGGGGACCAGGCGGTAACAGGTTCCCAGCACTTGCCCCTCGCCTCCGGGCTGGATCGTCCGTTCCTCCGATCGGCCCGGACCTTCAAAGACCGCCTTGAGCTCGGCGGCCTTCGGGTCGAAGGAGACTATCGAGAAGGATCGGCCGCCCGGGAAGTCCACGCGGAGCCCGCCGCGGAGCGCGAAATAGATCCCCGCGCCGAAGCAGGTCGCGCCCGGCTTGATCTCGGCTTCGATCGTGAGTGAATCCTTGTCCGCCTCCTCGATGGTGAGCTGTAGCTCGTGCCATCGACGAAGGTCGCCCTTCTTTAGCCGGATGAACTCCACGCAGGGGGCCTCCCTCCGGTCGCTCACCATGAGGTTGTCCATCCGTTCCATGAAGAGGATCGTGTAGTCCTCCACCCGGAGCTTCTGCCCCTTCTCGAGGAGGAACCTGATGAGACGCGTGTCGCCGGAAACAAGACGTACCGTGACGCCCCGCCTTGCCGCCTCCTCCAGAACCTCCTTCTGGCGATGGGGCGGCGAACCGGGGTCGATCTCGACGTCGACGGTTGAGCCCCTGGCGAACGTCCCGAAGTGCTCCCCGACCGTCTTCGCCGCCGTGCCGGAGAGCGTGCGGTCGGCCGCAATTCGCAGATGGACGGGGCCGGGTGCCTGGCGGATCGGTTCGACCTGTCCCGTGCGCGCGGCGAGCCGACCCTCCTTCATCCGCCAGGCCATGGACCACATGGCCGTGAGGACGATCGAGCAGAGGGCCGCGGCCGCAACCCACGGGACCTTCAGGCGCTTCCAGTCGGAGGGCGCGTTCGCCGGCGGCGGCGGTGCGACGGCGTCG
>Ga0222749_10000800_pt1 | contig 17736 bp, 12 predicted proteins | sample IncBWH2Mmetat_FD_197234 | JGI IMG/M metagenome (GOLD analysis project Ga0222749, IMG submission 197234) | Metatranscriptome of lab incubated forest soil microbial communities from Barre Woods Harvard Forest LTER site, Petersham... | ecosystem: Environmental > Terrestrial > Soil > Temperate... | reverse complement strand
GTGAAAATGAAACGACCCGGCGAGCAGTATTCAATCTATAAAAATAACCCAGCCGAAAAGAAGGCGGACGGCACGAGCGACGGGAAAAAGCCAGAAGAGGCGAAGCCGGAAGACAAGAAGCCGGAAGACAAGAAGAATCAGTAGTACCGATATTCGCGGAGAATATCGCCGGGTGCCCCATCTTTGCGTTTTTCGCAAAGGTGGGCGGCGATGCCGCTGATGTGATATTAGTCGTTCCGCCGCATGAACACTCCGACTCTACCCTTCGTAAAATGCCAGGGACGGTGTCCCCGGCCCGAGCTGGCAGCGGGCCTTCAAGAATCGCTGCCACGTTCGAGAACCGGCTTGATATCGATGATCGGAGTGCCGTCGATTGCCTCCAGACCCTGCACCTGAAGCCAGCGGTCCCCGTCGATGCTCAGGACCTTTGCACGATGCAATCCTATCGGGTTGGGCCGGTCCGGTGAGCGAGTTGCAAACACCCCCATCATAGGGTTCAGCACCTCACCTCGCGGGTGCACCTTGAGAACCGAGCGCCGCGATTCATGGAGCCACGTGAGAATCCAAATTTCCTGTCCAGGCTTGATGCCGTCGAGGGCCTGGACAAAAGCCGGATGGATTTCCAGCCGTGCATCGGGCGCGCCCTCCTCCCATCCCTGACGGGGAGCACCGGAGCGCTTCTTGAGGGTGGAGTGTACATAGCCGATCGGAGAAATATCGAAGTTCTTTGGGATATCCATAATAGTGGGCAAAGATGGATCGCAGCCAACCTTATATCTTAGACCTGCTACTCGACGTACGCTTGCAGCCCACCCAGCACTTGGTGGCGGCTGGAGTTTCTACCGAAGAACAGTTTCAGTTTTTCGAGTCTCAAGTTTTCAGCAGCATTCATGTGAAAATCAGGTAAATGACCAAATTCCTGCCTGATTTTTTTCAGCTTGACTTACCACTCTCCTTAGGGCAGAGTACCTAAATCCCCCGTAAGCAATACCTCGTTGCTGCCTAGGCCCGAATCACAAGTCGGGGCCAAGCTGCCCCCTCAGGAGCGTGTGTATGAACACGAAGCAGAAGACTGGCCGTTTTGCGCTTTCCTTAACATCAACATCCACAGAGCACAGCCGTAGGATCAAATCAGCGCTGGTCGTCTTGGGCATCAGCGTTTTCCTCAGCATCATCATGGGGTTAAGCTATGGCCTTCCTATCGCGCTGCATCTTCCCGGTACAGCAGCACATACGAAAGCCGCCAAAGCTGAACCTGTGAAAACGCGCAGAGCTCTGCCCGTCCTGGTTAAATTTGCAACCCACGGCTTACATCCGCTTGGTGGGTCAGAATTGCCGGCCACGTATACGGGAGACCCGACGGCTGTTGCCGCGCTTCATTCCAGTTCGGTCCAGGCGCTTTCCCTTGCAACCGATGACCTTAATAACGATGGTGCTCCGGATTTGCTTGTGGGCTATGCCGCTGGTGGTCACGGGGTAATAGCCGTCTATATGGGGAATATTGACGCCTTTGCGCCAAGTTCGCCGGCCGTATACCAGGCCGTACAGTCGGGCCGGATGCCGGTCTCCTTCGACCCAGCCGTTCGACTCATGGATTTGCCCGAAGCGGCAGATTTTATGGTTATCGGCGACTTCAATCGCGATGGAAATAAAGACATTTTGGCTGCAGCGCATGGCGGCGGTCTTTACCTTCTGGCTGGTGATGGTCGAGGAGGGTTCGGCGCCGCACAAGCCATCTCTTTACCGGGAAAGGTGACAGCACTGGCTGCCGGCGAATTCAACCAAGCTCACGGAGCAGCCGATGTTGCTGTCGGGGTTACAGGTGTGGACGGCCCCGCGATCCTTATCTTCGACGGCGCGTCAGGCGGATTGGCCGGCCAGCCGATGAAGTACTCTCTAAACGCTGAAGCCACCTCACTAGCATTCGATACTTTAGATAACGATGCGTTTTTAGACCTGGCGGTTGCGGCCGGGAACGAAGTCGTTATCCTTCACGGAGGAGGCCAGACCGCTGGTTCCAGAGCAGAACATATAAATGTTGGATTCAATGTTCGCTCGCTCACTTTGGGATCATTCACCTGGAATCGCGATAACAAACGCTCGATGGCACTTTTGGCGGAAGACGGAACTGTTCATTTGCTTCAGCGCAGCGATCTGGATACGCGACCCTTTACCGCCGAAGAAGCGGCAGCCCTTAAACGCAATGCGGTCAATGGAGCAGAGCAGGCCGAAACGCAAGGAGTCGGCACCGGTCTGTGGCAATCCAGCGCGGATGTGCAATGGTCTTTGGCAAAGCAACTCGATTCTGGTTTGACGGCAGCCCCCGGCAATTCCGCCGGTCAATTATCGGTAGCGACGCAAGCGGACCTGGCGCAGATTTCGATGGATATGGAAGGCCAGCCGACCGCAGTTCTGGCAATGCCGAAAAAGGTGAATGGCGCGCGCGATTTGATCGTGTTGCTATCGGGCCAGGCGGCCCCGCTCTCTCTGATAGGTATGTCTCCGACAACGATTACCGTGGATCGGACCGATGATTCTCACACTTCGGCCTGCACGGCGGCGCCCAACGACTGCAGTCTGCGCGGCGCAATTGATTTTGCCAATGCCAATCCGGGCACAACGATTAACGTTCCCGCCGGCACTTATCCACTGACCATCCCCACAACTCTTGAGCAGGGTAACCTGAACGGCGACCTTGATGTGAATGCGTCGGGAACAACCATCGTCGGAGCAGGCGCGGGCTTAACCATCATTCAGCAGACTGTTGTTGATCGCGTTATGGATATTAATTTCTCCTCCGCTGCCAACTTCACATTCAGCATTTCAGGCGTAACCATCACGGGCGGTCAAGACGCCAGCGGTTTAGGCGGCGGCGGTTTCCTGACCGGGGGGTCGGCTAACTCTTATACGGTAACCAACTGCACGTTCGATACGAATGCAGTTACCGGCGTGGCAACCAATACGCCGGGCGGCGCGATCAGTCTGCGCGTTGGCGGAAGTCTGAGCGTAACCGGCAGCACGTTTACCAACAATAACGCCGGCACCAGCCACGGCGGAGCTATTTCCATGCTCCCCACCGCCGATACCAGCACGTCTTTTGTGGTCTCAAACAGCACATTTTCGAATAACCAGGCTTCCGGCGCGGGTGGCGCCATCACAGATCAACTGAATGGCGGCGCCTCCCCATTTACCACCACTATTTCCAACTCTACCTTTACGGGGAACACGGTGGTCAGTGGAGGAGCTTCAACCACGGGCGGCGGAGCGCTCGGCATTGATATTGGGACTGATTCAGCGACCATAATGCAGAGCACGTTTGTCGGCAACCAGGATACTGACCCCTCCGGACATGGCGGCGCTATCACTGTTATTAATGGGACGGTTACTGCCCAATTCAACAGGTTTGTAAACAACACCACGGCCACCGCGTCGAATGGGAACACTGTTTTCACATTGGGAGGAAACGAAGATTTCACAGAAAACTGGTGGGCTAATCTCGCCGGGCCGCAAATCAATGATGCCATAGGCGGTTTCTTGACGACAGCGCCGTCTCTGACACTGACGATTACACCGGGCTCTGTGAGCATTCCGGCACTGGGTTCGACAGGACTAACTGCCAGTTTCCTGACAGACACTCTGGGCGGTCCAATTGCAGCCGCCAATCTAACTGCGGTGGTCGGATTACCTGTTACATTTGGCGCCACGGGCGGGACTATCTCTGGCGCAGACGCGACCATTCAAGCCTCAGGCGCCGCCTCGGCTACATTTACTGCCACCGCGACGGGAACCGACACGGCAACGGCAACTGTTGACGGCGCAACTGCAACGGCTAACATTCAAGCTGGCGTTACAGGTCTGGCGCCATCCATCAGTAAGCTCTTCTTGCCCGATACCATTCAGGTGAATGGAACGTCAACATTGAGTTTCACCATTACCAATCCGAACAGCGATCCGAGCCCCGTGACGCTAACCGCGATTCAGTTTACTGACACCTTGCCTGCGAACGTAGTGGTGGCATCGCCCAACCTGCTGAGTAGCGATTGCGGCGGCACGGTTACGGCTATGCCGGGTTCTTCTTCCATCAGCCTGACCGGAGGCATCGTGGCGCCTTCTGTGGGGTTAAAGCCTCCACCGGCGTGGCTACCGTCAACTACTGGACGACGGCGTGGAGCATCCAGGTTTGCATCCAACGTTTCATCCAGGTCTGCGCTGTCACCGATGAGTACTGCCACCGGGGCATGCTTTATTTCTGTGAGGGTGCAGGCAACTGCCGCCGGGGTATTTAACAATATCACCGGACCGATCTCCGCCTTTGAGAGCGGAGCCGGCGCAACCAGCAATACGGCAACTTTGACCGTGAACACAGCGCCGATCGTTGTGCCGCCGACATTGGCCAAGGCCTTCACAGCCGCCAGCATTCCGGTGAACGGAACCACCTCGCTGGTCTTTACTGCTGCCAACCCGAACGCGACCACCGCACTGGTCAACACATCGTTTGATGACGTGCTGCCCAGCGGGCTGGTGGTGGCTTCGCCTAACAATGTGGCGGGCAGTTGCCTGGCCAGTGCGGACGTCGTGGCCAATCCGGGCAGCAATGACATCAGCGTCGTGGCATTGAGTCTGCCGGTCTCCTCGAGCTGCACGCTGTCAGTTGATGTAATGGGTGCCAGCTCCGGCGTCAAGATCAATACCACCGGCAACATCAACGCAAGCTACGACGATGGCTCGGGCAACTTCATTGGAATCACCGGTGGGACGGCCTCGGCCAGCATCGTGGTAGTTCTGCCACCCTCGATCAGCAAGGCATTTAATCCGACGCTCATCGCGCCTACTACCACCACCACCCTGACGTTTACCATCACCAACCCCGCAGTCAACCCAGTGGCAGAAACCGGAGTCGCGTTCTCTGACACGCTGCCTGCAGGACTGACGGTGGGTAGCTCCTCTGCCGCGGTGTGTGGCGGAACCTTGACCACCACAGCGCCGACTTCGATTGTCTTGTCGGGAGCGACGATCGCTAGCAACAGCCAATGCGTGTTCAACGTGACGGTCACCGGTGCGGTCGTGGGCAACTACACCAACATTACGGGCGCAGTAAGCTCCGACAATGGGGGAACCGGCAACACCGCTACTGCGAACCTCGTTGTGAACAATGCCTCTCTTACCATCACCAAGACGCATGAGGATGACTTCGAGCGCGACGACACCGGCGAATACACCATTACCGTGAGCAACCTCGCGACTGCGGGGCCAACCACCGGTACCGTAACGGTCACCGATACCCTGCCCAGTGTGCCACACACGCTGGTGCCGATTGCTCTAAGCGGCACGGGCTGGACCTGCAACCTGGGCACGCTGACCTGTACGCGCAGCGATGTCCTGGCTCCGGGAGCAAGCTACCCGCCCATTACGCTGAAGGTACATGTGCCTAAGAACATCCGGGCCAACGTTATCAACTCGGCCACAGTCTCCGGTGGCGGAGATCCCAACACCCACATCGCCAACGATCCGACCCACATTGAGGGAGACGGCGAAGGGGACGGAGGAGATAGAGATCGACATAAACATGATCATGATAAAGATAAACATAGACACAGAGATAACGACGAGGATTGAGAGATAGAGCTCCAGGAGCTCGCGAAAAACTCAATTTAGTTCGATCTTTTCGGAGGGGCGCGGCGTTAGCTGTGCCCCTTTCTGCATCCTTCTAGGAAAGTGATCCTTCCGGCGTCAGTTGGAGTTGTGGGAAGGGCGGCGGGGAAGACGGCGGAACGGCTTCGAGGGCCTCAAGCCACAAGCCGACCGCCGCGCGCAGCGGCGCAACCGCAATGCCGGCAAAGGCCTCTGGATATCCCTCCAGGCGGCGCATAGCCGATCGCAGCAGCGAAATAGTTCCCGCGCAGTTGCCACGCTGAAAATGGTGGAAGGAAGCAGTGACCTGAATCAACCCCTGCAAGAAAGTCTTTTCCGGTTCTTGCGCCTTGAGCCACACTAATTCCCAGTGTTCGTGAGCTTCGAAGAAAGCTCCGGAGTGGAAGCAGCGCAGACCTTCGTATAAATTTCCCTGAGTCCAATCGAGTGACATGCAGAATCAATGACTCGTGCCGGTGAGCACCGAGATTTCTACTCTGCGGTTCCTTGAGCGGTTCTCTTCCGTGTCATTCGGATACTTGGGGTTAGCTTTGCCATCGCCTTTCGATTGCAGCCTGGAAGCATCCACGCCGTGTTTTGCCAGCCAGTCGGCCACCGACTCGGCCCGCCGTTGAGAGAGTTTCAGGTTGTATTCAACCGATCCGCGGTCGTCGGTGTGGCCTTCCACCACCAGCTTGGCATTGGGATGCTGGTCGATGATGCTCGATTTAATCTGCTCCAACACGGCCTCGGCTTCCGGCTTCAAATCGTATTTGTCAAAGTCGAACAGGATCGCTCCCTGCATGCTGATACGGATTCGGTCGGCTTCCTGTGTGATCTCCGTAGTCTTCGCCTGGCGGAACGAACCGGCCAACCCTATGACAGTCCACATGGTGGGTGCGAACTCCGAAGGCCGGCCGCTTTGCGAGTTCATGGAAGGCCACGCGCCCGTATCTTTTTGCTTGGCAAGCAGAAACTGCACAGCATGTTCGAATTCGGGCGTTTCAACGCTCTCGCCCGCCTGCTTGAATGCGTAGAGCACCTGGCCGGTCGCGTATGCGTTAGCCTGCATGTCGGTGCGCTCACCCCATCCGCCGTCCGGGTGTTGTTCTTTCTTGAGCTGATCCACGACTCCGGGCACCAGTTTTCGCTGCAGCGGAGTGCCGTATTTCGATAATCCCAGGATTAAGAAGACCTTGTCTTGCGTGGTTTCGGGTTTCGTAGAGGAGATAAATACCAAACCTTGATCGGCGGCCCGCTTGAATCGCGGGTCGTGGGATTGCCGGTACGCCGCCATGAAGGCATAAACGCTGTTGGCGGTTATCATCAGCGAACCCTGGTCAATGGGCGGCTCGGTATGGTCGCTGGGCACCTCTCCTGTTTTTTGCTGCTGCTTCAGCAGCCACTCGGCGGCTTTCTTCAGCTTCGCATCTTTTTGTGCCGCAACATCTGCGTAGTAGCCTAGCGCCATGCTCGCGAACGAAGTGGCGGTAATATGCTGTGCGTCGTGGTAAGAGCCATCGTCGTGCTGGACGGTTTGGGTGAACTTCGCCAACTCATCCAGACATGCGCGATTGACCACGTACTTTCCCTTCTCCGCGACCGCCAGCCCCATAATGACCTGCGATTGCACGTGGCATCCAAAGCAGGAGTGCGACCTCTGCCAGTCGACCGCCGCAGTCTGCAGCCAATCAGCGCCCTTTTGCGCGGCGAAGCGCGGCGATTGGCTCCACGAAACCATCTCAGGGTTGCGGGTCCCGAGCAGCATGTAACCGGGCTGGTCGGTTTCGAGCACCTGTATTTTGCCGATCTGCAACGAGTTCGGCGCGTAGCCGGAAACAATGCGCAACTTTACATAACGCGCCTGCAGAGGAGTAAACGTGATCGTCTGGTCGCCGGCTGCCTGCGGAAGTGTCTGCGACGCGGTTTGCCTGAAGCCGGAATCCACCTGGTCTGAAGTCCAAACCTCTACTTCTTTGGGAGCGCTGTTGAGGTCCTTGGGTTGCGTGATCACCACGCTTGCGATCAGGGCGGGCTCGCGGTCGAAAAACGACAGCACAAATTCCTGCGGGAACTTCACCGGAGTGGGCGCGCTCCATATCGGATCGAGACGCTTATCAATCAGAAGGCTGGTGTTGAAAGCGCATTGTTCCCCCGTGCTCTCAATCTCGCCACCGCGTTCGGCAGCCGCGATGTTCTGGGTTGGGCCAGTGGCGGCCGGTTCGACCGTTGGTGTGGGCGATGGCGTTGGCGTGGGAGTTGGAGTCGATGGTGTGTTGGCTGCCATCACCGTTGGGGTTGGCTTGGCGGTGGGTTCCTGGGAAGCTTGCTTGGATTTTGAGCAACCCCATAGGCCAGCAAACAACAGAATGAAAGCCATTGCGGCGGCCGCAACTGTGCTCCGTCTCATGAGCGCTCTCCTAAATTATCTATGTGCGCCGGAATGGTACTCCTGCCCGGAGGGCGGGTCAATACAATTTCCGGCGGGCGCGGCTAAAAGCTAAGAGCTTAACCACAAAGGACACTAAGGTAAACACTAAGGGCACAAAGGAAAACCGCAGAGAACGCAGAGTCACGCAGAGACTCGTGAAGATTTCCTGAATCAGCATTGATCTGCGTTCCCCACAAATTCTCAGCGAAATGGCCACCCCACTTGCTAGGGCAATAATTAACTTGACTAACCAAACGTTTTCGGATATTCTTATCTTGTTTGGAGCTAAGACCATGACCCCAAAGACTTTGCAACAAGCCATTAAACACTTCAGCAACGAACAAACCTGCATTGATGCCGTTGCCGCTCTGCGCTGGCCAGAGGGTAAGCCGGTTTGCCCATCGTGCGGACACAAAGACCATTACTACCTTGCCATTCAGCGCCGCTGGAAGTGTAAAGAGTGCTGGAAGCAGTTCACTGTGAAGTTGGGAACCATCTTTGAAGACAGTCCGCTTGGTCTCGACAAATGGCTTGTCGCACTTTGGATGCTGGTCAACTGCAAAAACGGAATCAGTTCTTACGAGGTGGCCCGCGATCTTGGTATTAGCCAAAAGTCTGCATGGTTTATGCTGCATAGACTTCGCCTCGCTCTGCAAAGAGGTTCCCTCGTAAAACTTGGCGGCCCAGGTTCCGAAGTTGAAGCAGATGAAACTTACATCGGCGGGAAAGCACGCAACATGCATCTATCGGAGCGCAAGCGTCGTATCTCGTCCACTGGCCCAAAGGGAAAGCAGCCAGTTTGGGGAGTGCTAGAACGCGGTGGCGAAGTCCGCTGCGAAGTGATTCCAGACACAATGAAGCCACGCATCCTAAAGATCGTAAAGAAGCACATCGCTGCCGAGACTGCGCTCTATACCGACAACGCTGGTGCTTACCGTGGCCTGGATGCGGAGTACATTCACAAGATCGTAGACCACGCCGAGAAGTACGTTGATGGCCGCGTACATACAAACGGATTGGAAAACTTCTGGTCACTGCTAAAGCGCAGTATTGGCGGAACCTATGTAAGCGTCGAACCATTCCACCTTTTTCGCTATTTAGATGAGCAAACATTTCGTTTCAATAATCGCAAAGACCGAAACGGGAACAAGTTAACTGACGCTGACAGGTTCTCGCTCGCATTGTCCCAGATCGCCGGTAAGCGCCTTACCTTTGCCGAAGTAACAGGTAAAACCAACCCGAGTCCAGCGCCTTTCTAATCCCCTCTGGCGGAAGCGCCTTTTGCGCGGGAAGAAGCGCCGCGTTTAGGGTTGCGTTTCTTTCCCGCTTTCTCAGCTTCGAGCATGGCTTGCATGTCTGAATGGGAAACTTCTAACACTTTGCCAAGAGCTTTTGAGAACGCATCGTATTCAGGGTTTGGCTTCACTGCTCTTTTACTCATGGTTGCTCACTCAGACTGTTCTTCGCTAAATGTGTCATAAATTTTTGAATCGTATCTAGTAGATACTTAGCTTCGCCATCATCGTATTGAGCTTCAATGTGCATAGTTGGATTTCTCCAAGCAACCTTCATATGCCCAAATTGGGTTGCCGCCTCTGAATAAAATTTCTCCTCTGCCGTTCTCGGGCTAGCAGCGCTATATCGAGTCTTCAGTTCGCGTTCAATGTCTCTCAGGTGCGATTCCCAACTATTTCGGTCGAACCGTTGCCCTAGTTTTACCGCAAGACTCTTTAACCCTATTTCGAGTGCTCGTTGCAGATGGAAAGCGCACGCTGTTCCCTCCCCATAGGCGTAACACTTGCCAGCCCGTTGAAACTCTTTCCATGCAGACGGGAAACTGCTCTCGATTGGGCTGCCAACGAGCCAGAACGGATGCCAATAGTCAACCCTGTCACTGGACAAGCAGAAACAAACTTTGGATTGCAGTTCTTCTTGAATGCGGGTTTGCAATTCGCTGATCGCCGCCCGAAGTCGCTCCAGCGAAGCCCTCTCATTGGTGAGTTCACATATTCTGCGAAGCTGATTTAGAGACATGTGCAGCTTAAGCGATTTGCAATGCTCATACAATTTATCGACACATTCCTGAAACCTAACACGACCTTTCTCGGTGTTCACCAGTTGTGGCAAATGAACAAAATGCGTGAACTGTTCGGAAAGCTTATAGAAGTCCTCGGCTGTATACTTTAGCATCTCGAAAAGGGACACCACCCCATGCCAACTAAAAACATCGGCTCTGTGCTGCTTTTCGAGTCTATTTGCTAAGGGCATGGTTAGTCAAAGTAATTATTGCCCTTGCTAGCAGGTGTTTGGAGTGTCCCAAATCGCGTCTGACCCGCGTCATTATTGGCGAAAATCGAGCCGGAGTGTGGGACTTGCTGCTAGTAGCAGTCCTCAGTTGTCAGTACTCAGAAAAAGCAACCGCAAAAACCTCGCCGCAGATGGAACACAGATCAGCGCGGATTTTTGGAGGATGGCAGGGCCCCCACTTGCTAGCTAGTGATCGAAGCGCCCTAAATCGCGTCTGACCCGTGTCATTATTGGCGAAAATTAATCCGGGGCAGGGAACTTGCTGAAGCGGTTCTCAGTTCTCGGTTCTCAGTTCTCAGCAAAAACAACCGCAAAAGCTTTTCGCCGCGGATGAACGCGGATCAACGCAGATTTTTGGAGCATGGCAGGGGACCCCAACCCCACTTGCTCGCAGGTGTTTTAAGCGCCACAAATCGCGTCCGACCCGCGTCATTATTGGCGAAAATCAATCCGAGGCAGGGGACTTGCTGGAACAGTTCTCAGTTCTCGGTTCTCAGTTCTCAGCAAAAGCAACCGCAAAAGCTTTTCGCCGCAGATGAACGCGGATCAAACGCAGATTTTCGGAGCATGGCAGGGGGCCCCCAACCCCACTTGCTCGCAGGTGTTTTAAGCGCCACAAATCGCGTCGGACCCGCGTCATTACTGGCGAAAACTAATCGGGGGCAGGGGACTTGCTGCTGGTTCAAACTCGCTGCTCCACGAATTTTCAAAGAGCTAAAAAGGACTACAAAAAAGCCCCGCATTCTAGAATGCATAACGTAAACACACATCTAGCACAATGATGACCTGCCGTTTCCAAAGAAGCAACATTTTGATATCAGATTGGTGCCATCAGCAGTCAGCACTTACCGCCGCCTTTTCCTGAGTTGTCTCCGGAATAAAGTACGCCTGGCTTTGTTAACCAATAGTGAAAGAGATTCGAATGAGCAAGGTGACGCCCAATCCGGTGCAAGTCGAAGCCGGCGACTTCGAACTGGTAGAGGCCAGCATTGCCGGCGATATGAGCGCCTTCGACGAACTCATACGAAGGCACGATGGCAAAGTCTTCCGCGCCGCCCAGTGCATCATGAAGAACCGAGAAGATGCGGAAGACGTAATGCAAGAGGCATTTCTGAATGCTTTTCGCAAGCTGCACCAGTTCCAGAAAAAGTCGAAGTTTTCGACCTGGCTGGTGCGGATTACCGTGAACCAGGCGCTCATGAAATTGCGCGACCGTCCCAAGACGATCATATTTTCCCTGGATGAAGAGCCTGAGGACCCGAACGAAACCCGGCCTCGGGAAATTGGAGATTGGGACCACAATCCCGAGCAACTCTGTTACGCCTCTGAATTGCAGGAGACACTCTCTGACATGCTGCACAGCTTGCGGCCGAACATGAGAATGGCATTCCTGTTGCGTGACATGGAAGGGTTTTCCATGGAGGAGATTGCCGACACCCTCGGGCTCACAGCCGCCGCGGTCAAAACCTGCCTCTTCCGGGCACGCCAGCAGCTTCGCAAGAAATTCAGCAAACACCTTAAAAAGAAACATGGGTTCGCGGGAGGCAGAAACTTCCGCATGCCGCGAATGATTGCCATAAGAAAGGAAGCGTATGTTTGAAGGTCTGTTTCAACCTCTCCATTTGATTGTTATTCTGGGGATCGCTCTGCTTGTATTTGGTCCCAAAAAGATTCCCGAATTGGGTAAGGGTCTTGGCGAAGCCATTCGCGGGTTCCGCTCCGCGATGAAGGAAGGCCAGAGTACGTCGGAGTCCAAGTCGCTGGATTCCAAGCCGCTCGAACCATGAGGGCCTGATAGCGCACGGCATTCCCAGCCGGTGCGGATCGCTAGGCTGCAACCACCCCACATTCTGGTTGGAATATTTTGCTTCATTTCCGGTTTTAGATGGTGATGAGAGTGTTCGAGGGCGACGGTTTCCTGTGTCCTGCCCTGTTACTCCTCCAAAAATAGAGAAAGAGATATTCATCAATGAAAAAGATTTTGGTTATTTTTGCACTCTTATGTGGAAGTCTGTCTCTTCCGCTCAGCGCGTTAACCCCGGCTGCCGAAGATGATCCAGATCAGCAGCCAGCGGCCTCTGCTTCTTCGGCAAGTAATCCGGTTGTGGAATGGAACAAAACCCTTCTCATGATTGTTCGCACTCCAGGCGCGCAACCGCGCACCATTCACCCAACCCGTAGCTTTGCCATCATGCACGCCGCGATTTACGACGCCGTCAATGCCATTGACAGGACGCACAAATCTTATCTGGTCCACCTTTCCGCGCCACCGCGGCATGCTTCTGAGGACGCTGCAGCCGATGCAGCAGCTCACGACGTGCTGGTGGCGTTGTATCCGAGCTTGCAGGCAGCGCTCGACAGCGAATTTCAGCGGCTCCTGGCGCAAATTGCCGATGGGGAAGACAAGATGGAAGGAATCAGCATAGGCCAGACGGTAGCGGGCCGCACCCTGGCGCTACGCAGCCACGACGGATCGGATGCGCAACCCATTCTTTTTGTTTTTGGGAACGCCCCGGGAGACTATCAGTCAACCCCGCCGAATTTTCCCAAACAGCCTCAATTCACACATTGGCCGCAGGTTACTCCATTCGCCCTGGAGCGCGCCAACCAGTTTCGGCCCGGCCCTCCCCCAGCTCTTACCAGCGATGCCTACAGCGATGCCTTTAACGAAGTGAAGTCGCTAGGAATCGCCAATGGCACAGCCAGCTCTCCAGACCAGGCCCTCACCGGACGTTTTTGGAATGGAGCAATTCAGAACTACTGGAACGAGATCACGCAGACGGCGGCAGTGGGGCACGATCTAACCACGGCGCAGAGCGCCCGTTTATTTGCCCTGCTGAATATAGCGTTGGCCGATAGTATAATCGCTTTTTACGATGCCAAGTACACGTATAACCTGTGGAGACCAGTCACAGCGATTCGCGCCGGAGACATTGACGGCAATCCTGAAACGGCTGCCGATCCTAATTGGCTACCTGAGGTTGGCAACACCGCTCCCGACCCATCGTATCCCGGCGCGCACGCGGTCATCAGCGCAGCCGCAGCCGACGTGCTGGTTTCGTTCTTCGGCAGGAGCCGTTTCAATTTCAGCGTAACCTCCGAAGTGATGCCTGGAGTGCAGCGTTCTTTCGCGAACTTTCCGGCTGCGGCTGAGGAGGCGACACTGAGCCGTATTTTCGCGGGAGCTCACTTCCGCTTTGACCTCATCCGGGGCCAGCGGCTGGGCCATAAAGTGGCCGATTTTGTGGTTGATAACTTGTTAACTTCCCGTAACAGGAATGATGAATCTGAGGATGACAGGTAACGGTAAGAACTGTGAGCCGACATAGCGATCGATAGAGTCAAGGTCATGGTCATCTCCCTTCTTGATCCGAATTCGCGGTCGAAAACAAAAATAGCTGGTCTTGCACAAGAAAGGAAAAGGAGCCATGAAGCAATCTGAGAGTGTGCTTAAGAATGAGTCGAACCGCCGCTCGTTCCTGAAACAAGGAGCCGTGGCCGCGGGAGTAACCGTGGGCGCAGGGTTGTTGACCAACGGGATATCCGCCTTCGCCCGGGAGAGGGGTGACGGTGATGACGTTCTCACAAGAGGAGACATTGCAATCTTAACGTTCCTGGCGGCAGCAGAGCTGATCGAGAGCGACTTGTGGCAACAATACAACGAACTTGGAGGAGTCAATGCGACCGGCAGCAAGAGCCAGTTGTACCTCACGGCGCTGCAGGTTCTCGATGGCGACATGCCTCAATATGTCAACGACAACACCGAAGATGAATTCAGCCACGCAGCTTTCCTGAACGCATATCTGAAATCCAAAGGCCAGCAGGAAGTCAGCCTCGCGGGGTTCAGCAACTTAGAGCCAAGCCAAGTCTCGACTGTCCCGCAAACCGGGCGGCTTACCAATCTGAAACAGCTCAGTGTGGATACCAGGTGGTGGACCCGGTACCGCGGCAGGACCAACCCTGATTTGGGCGCGAAGTTCGCTCAAGCAGTCCCGAGCTTGAATATTGGACAGCACCCGGCAATTCCCCTGAAAGATGATGATCTTCAACCCGACCCCAACAGCCCAAACGGGGTTTCGAACCATCTGCAGGCGATTGCCAACACGGCGGGGTTCCATTTTGGATTCATTGAGCAAGGTGGCACCAGTCTTTACGCCGCTCTTGCCCAGAAAGTCAGCAGTCTGGAAGTTCTAAGGATCCTGCTAAGCATTGGCGGATCAGAGATCATGCACTTTCAGGTTTGGCATGACAAGGCAGGCAATGCCCCGGTTTTGACCGACGGCAGCCTATCGTTCCCGGATCTAGCCAACAGCACCGACCCGGTGTTGAAGGCCAATTTGATCATGCCTGAGCCCTGCGAATTCCTGGACGACGATCTACCTCTGTGCGCTGTCATTCGCCCTATTTCTGACCAACAGGGGGGTGCGGCGGCTACGATCCAGAGCTTTATGGATGACGGACTTTTTATCGGCCAGCCCAAACATTTCCTGCAACTGCTGTTCGAGCTGGCCCACGATGCAGATCACGCAAAGCGCGAGTTGTGAGCGGCATAACCACGACTGTAATCCACGCTAATGTTCCGAACCAGGAATTGCTGGCGAACTCAATGAGTTCTGAGGGGGCAACTGGTTCGGAGCGTTGGAGTGGCAAGCATTTCAATTAGTTCCCCGATGCCAGGCCCGGGAGTCAACGGCGGCAAATAACAAATAGGAGCGAAGCAAAATGGGGCGGGCATGGGAACCATAAAGGCCTCTTTCCAGCTATCGATATGAGAATTGTCAGCGTCGCAAGCGCGCTTCCACAGCACTATTATTCGCAGGCGGAAATCACCGACGCTCTCAAGGCACAATGGGCGGGCGAACTCAGCAACCCACAAGTGCTTGACCGCTTGTATCCCCGAGCGGGCGTTCAAGGGCGCGCCTTATCGCTCCCCTTGGAGGATTACAAGCGGGGTTACACCTGGGGCGAGAGAAATACCACCTGGTTACAGGTTGCCCAATATCTCGGCGAAGCGGCCATCGGCAAAGCCCTGGCTGCGGCGGGTGTTTCCAAAGATCAACTGGGCGCATTTTTCTTTGTCTCGGTTACGGGAATTGCAAGTCCATCCGTAGACGCGCGTCTCATCAATCGCATGGGGCTTTCTGCCAACATCAAGCGCGTTCCTATCTTCGGGCTGGGCTGCGTCGGCGGGGCAGCCGGGATTGCGCGTGCTGCCGATTATGTAAAAGCCCACCCCGATGAAGCCGCGGTCCTGCTTTCGGTGGAATTATGTTCACTGACCTGGCAACGGGCTGATGTTTCGGCCGCAAACGTGATCTCGTCGATGCTCTTTGGTGACGGGGCGGCGGCTGTGGTTGTTTGCGGCCGAAACATGAGTCACTCTGGCCCCGAAATTCTTGCAACTCGTTCCATCTTTTACCCAAACTCCGAGGAGTTGATGGGTTGGGACATTTCCGAAAACGGCTTCCGCATTGTGCTCTCCCCGGATGTTCCCAAGATAATCCTCGAACATTTGGGCAAAGACGTGGATGAGTTCCTGGGCGCACAAGGCTTGTGCAGATGCGACATCAAAACATGGATCATGCACACGGGAGGACCTAAAGTGCTCGAAGCCACTGAGTCGGCCCTAAAACTTCCCAAGGGAGCGCTTGACGTCTCATGGAATTGCCTGCGGAAGGCCGGAAACCTTTCTTCTGCCTCGGTGTTGTTGGTGCTGGAAAACTTTATGACAAGCAAACGTCCTAAATCGGGAAGTTACGGTCTGCTTGCCGCCATGGGGCCCGGTTTCTGTTCGGAACTGGTTCTGATTCGCTGGTGAAAGCATCCTCTACGCTGCCGGCATCTCTCGTGAGGTCAGACTCCCAATGCATACATCTCTGAGTGTCGCCTTGAGCTCTCTTTTCGTGCTCCTGGGCGGATTCAATACCTGGCTCATGCTTGGAACTCGTGGCAGTTCCAAATCAAATCGCCGGCTGTTGGTTCTGGCCCATCGTATCGCCGGATATCTCTTCATCGCGATTTACTCCGTCATGCTCTATTACATGATCTTGAGAATTAAAGGCGCTGTGGACGAGCTGCCTCCGCGCATTACCGTGCATATGGTGCTGGCTCTTCTGTTGATTCCTCTGCTGGTTATGAAAATCCTTGTCGCACGCCACCAAAAGGGCCTGCACGGCGTTCTTCATGCCCTCGGCATCGCGATTTTCGCAATTTCTTTTACGTTGGTAACGTTGAATATCGTCTGGCATGTGCTTCGCTCAGCAACCGAGCGGCCGGTCTCACCTGTAACTTCCGCCATTGTTCTCATTTTTATTTTTGCGTTATTTGGGGTGTTGTTGCTGAGAGAACCTGGAAACGCCACCCTTCATCAAACTGTGGTTCATCCCATTGAACACGAGCACGCCGATGGTCCGGCCCAGGCCATTGCCGATCACGAGCCGAAGGGCTTTCCGCTTATCCTGTCACGAATCCAGCGGCAAACCCATGACTCCAAGACCCTGCGCTTCATCGTTCCGCAAAATATGAGGTGGTCGGCCCGCGCAGGCCAGTTCCTGACTTTCGAATGGATGATTGACGGCAAGCGAGTAGCTCGCTCCTACTCCATCTGTTCATCTCCTACACAAACCGGATACGTCGAGATTACGCCCAAGCGGATGCCAAATGGTTGCGTCTCGATATTTCTCAATGATCGTGCACATCCTGGACTTGTGGTCACGGCGCGCGGTCCCTATGGTCAATTTTGTTTCGATGCGGAAAAACATAAGCGTATCGTGCTGATCGCCGGCGGCAGTGGTATGACTCCTATGATGGCAATGCTGCGTTATATTGACGATCTTTGCCTGCCGGTGGAAGTTACATTCATTTATTGTGTCCGCACCCAGGATGATGTCTTCTTCAAAACGGAACTGATGGAACTTCAGGGGAGCCTGAAGAAATTTCGCTACATCCTGGTCTTGTCACAACCCGATTCTCATTGGAAGGGACTCAGCGGACATTTAAATCGGCAGGTGATCGAAAGCAATGTTGAGAACATCGCAACCGCTACTTTCTTTCTTTGTGGTCCCCCGCCATTTATGGAAAATGCCCGAAAGATTCTCCAATCGCTGGCAGTAGACCCGGCGAACATAAAGCAAGAGAGCTTTGGCAGCGCCCGGCAGATTATGCAAACCGACCTTCTCCAGATTGATTTTGTTCGCTCAAACAAGACGTGCCCCAGCTCGGGGACGAGAACCATCCTGGAAATGGCTGAAATGAACGGGGTGAACGTGCCTTACGGTTGCCGCCAAGGCCAATGCGGAACATGTGCAACCAGATTATTGGCAGGGGAGGTTCACATGGAGCGAGAAGACGGATTGGGGACAGAGCTC
>Ga0222749_10000794_pt1 | contig 17851 bp, 21 predicted proteins | sample IncBWH2Mmetat_FD_197234 | JGI IMG/M metagenome (GOLD analysis project Ga0222749, IMG submission 197234) | Metatranscriptome of lab incubated forest soil microbial communities from Barre Woods Harvard Forest LTER site, Petersham... | ecosystem: Environmental > Terrestrial > Soil > Temperate... | reverse complement strand
GCGGCTTACGCTTTGATGAGACCCCTCTATCCGTTATTGAACATGCTTTTCCCGAACTACGTGACGACGACCGAATGCGTAGGTCGCGCCATGCTGAATGTCACCAAGCGAGGCTTCCCCAAACCTGTCCTTGAGAATCGCGACATCAACGTCATGTGCGCGAAGGACTCGAAATGAAACATCGCATTGTCCACACGCTTCAAAAATACGTGCTGAACCCGCCGATCAAGCTCGCGCTTGTGGTTGGGCTGCCCTTGCCCGGATATGCGTTGCTCGAAACAAAAGGAAGGAAGACGGGGAAGCCACGACGCACACCAGTAGGGGATGGACGCATCGGAAACCAGTTCTGGCTTGTGGCAGAGCATGGCATGAAGGCGGGATACGTCCGCAACATTGAACGTGATCCGCGTGTACGACTGAAATTGCGCGGGGGACTAAGGACTAGATGGCACATGGGCACCGCCCACTTGCTCCCTGACGATGATCCGCGTGAGCGTCAACGCTGGCTGTCTAATCAGTTGCCAAGCAGCGCCGGGAATTCGCGAGCAGTGCGCCTCTTCGGGACGCAGCTTCTCAGTATTCGAATTGATTTGGATGACTGATGCGCATGTGACCGAACTCACGCGGCAGAGGGGCGCTCAATCTCAAAAGGCTCGTGTCGCCATCGCCCGTGGGTAACGCTTACCAACCGCACGGCGTACCATTGGACATGCACAGAATACGTCCAGAATACCTCGAACTAGACGCTTCGGATCGCTCGGTAGCTACCGATGTCCTCGTTCGAGAAGAACCTGAAGAAGACGACGAAGATCGCGACGAAGAAGAAGATGAGGACGAAGGCAAAGAAGAAGACGGCGAAGGTTACTCGGAGTAAACACGCACGCTGTTGCGCGACCTCTGTCGACGTAGCAGTCCATCGGGGAGGATCATCGATGCCAATATCAGCCACTGACGAGAGGCGCACCTCGGTGCGTGGTCTTGGCGAGATTGCCCTCCGCGTCAAGGATCTGGATGCAATGCAGAGGTTCTATGCAGAGGTCATCGGTCTCCCGCTGATGACCAGAGTTCAGAACTGCGCGTTCTTCAGGATTGCGGACGGCTACGACGGTCACACCCAAGTGCTCGCCCTCTTCGACCGATCAGGGAGTCATGGTTATCGCGGCTTGGATGCAGCACTTTCCACCATCGACCACATCGCGTTCGAGATACCACTAGCTGATTTCGCTGACGAAAAGAAGAGACTCGAAGCGTTGGGACTCCAAGTCGAAACCGCCGAACACGCATGGGTACATTGGCGCTCTCTTTATGTGATCGATCCGGAGGGGAATCAAGTGGAACTGGTCTGCTACGATGACAGCGTGTAAAGGGAGAGTTTTCATGAGCATCAACCCGATACCAGCAGGGTTCCACACTATTGCCCCCAACATCATCGTTAAAAGCGTTGATGAAGCTGTATCTTTCTACAAACGAGCTTTTGGCGCTGAAGAAATCTTGCGTCTATCCACGCCCGATGGAAAAGTGGTTCACTGTGAATTGAAGTTTGGCGATTCTCGCGTGAATGTGGGCGAATCAATGGAAGGATGGCCGGAACACAGCCTGCTTGCCCAGATGTTTGTCGCAGACTCGGACGCAGTTTTCGCGCAGGCTGTAGAGGCAGGAGCCGAAGTGTTGAGTCCCATGACCGATATGTTTTTTGGCTCACGGGAAGGACGCGTCCTCGATCCATTCGGGAGCACATGGACGATTTCGACGCACAAGGAAAACGTTTCGGTCGAAGAAATGCAGCAGCGTCTCAATGCACTCGCCGCCTGACGCACAAGCTTCAATACCCGGATCAATCACGTGGCGAATGATGACGAGGAATGTTCGCGACCTGTGGAGGTCGTCGAGACTCAGGATCGGCTGTTCTTGTATTGGGACTAGAATAGGCAATTCAGCACGAAAGCCAGACTGCCGTGACTGATGTCCGATGCACTTATAGCGGAACCCACCGTGGTGCGTCACGCTTTCCGGTCGATGGCGGAATGCTCGTTGGTGTGCAGCCCACTGGGCGCATTTTTGAGGTTCAGCATATCCACATGTATCGGGTGCTCGATGGCAAGATCGCCGAGCACTTTGCGAATCGGGACGGTGTTGGAATGATGCGGCAGCTTGGTCTGCTTCCGCCGTCTCCGTCGTTGTCGGGTCAATGAGCAGGCTTCTTATTAACCATCAGAAAATTGCTTGGTGTAGAGTGTTCAACATCCATTCCGCCTAGAGAGGACAGCACCAATGCGAGCGACAAATCCGGTGGGGGTTATCACGCGGCGTGGGTTCCTTGAATGCGGTTCAGCCGCTTTGGCAAGTGCAGGGCTGGTCGGAAACGCTTATGCGGCAGAGTCCGTGCTCAGTCGCGAGAGTGTGCTGGATACGGCGAAACCTAGCTCAGAGCCGCTGGCTGGCAAAATTGCTCTCGAAGAGCATTTTGTGCTCGCCGAAGCTATCGACACAAGTTACGCGGTCAGAGACCTCCATCCTGAAACTCGAAGCAGAATCCTCGACCTTGGTAGCGGACGCCTCGCAGATATGGATCGTGGTGGTCTCGATATCTGCATCCTTTCCCTGACTGCACCCGGAGTCCAAGCAATCCCTAATGTCAAAGAAGCCATTGCCCAAGCACGGCGAACAAATGACTATCTTGCTGAGAACATCGCCAAGAATCCAAAACGCCTGAAAGGTTTTGCGACACTGCCGCTACAAGACCCTGAGGCTGCTGCTCAGGAATTGACGCGTTGTGTTAGAGACTTGGGCTTCTGCGGTGCATTGGTCAATGGATTCTCGCAGGTCGGGGACGAGGATTCAGCCGTTTACTACGATTTGCCACAATATCGTTCGTTCTGGGCAACGGTGCAGGAGTTGGATGTCCCGTTTTACCTCCATCCTCGCGATCCATTGTCAACGAAGCAGCAATGTTACGAAGGATATCGTTGGCTCGCCGGGTCGCCTTGGGGATTTGCTGTTGAAACATCCATTCACGCGCTTCGTCTAATGGCGAGCGGCTTGTTCGATGAATACCCCAAACTCAAAGTGATCCTAGGTCATTTGGGTGAAGGACTATCGTTCGGCATCTGGCGGGTAGATAATCGCATAAACAGGGGGAGTGGTGCTCCGAAAGCGAAGCTGCCCATGAGCCACTACCTGCGGGAGAATTTTTATGTCACGACCAGCGGGAATTTCCGCACTCAAGCCTTAACCAACGTACTTCTTGAAGTCGGCGCTGATCGCGTCCTCTATTCAGTCGATTATCCTTACGAGGACGTGATCGAGGCTAAAGATTGGTTCGAGCATACTGCCATCAGCGACTACGACCGGGTGAAGATTGCTCGCACTAACGCCCAGAAATTGTTCCGCCTTTAGGCAAAGCCGCGATGCCACGGCATAGCTTCGCCGGGAGCCAGCCGCAGACGGCTCACCTTAGTGGTTCCATGGTGGAAGAGAATTTCGTCAACCATTCTTGACCGCTGCACCCCTCTCTTCGATTGCAGCTTTGATCCCATTCAGGGTAGCTTGAGCGTCACGGGCAATTTTTCGCCTCGCCACGAGGTTCAACAGCATGGCTTTCAAGGTTCTTGTCGAGTAGTAATGGCTGATCTCTATCTTCGTAGAAGACTGCCCGACACGATGAACCGTTGTTTCGAGCACGTAGTCAGGCAAGACCTTGCTTATGCCGAACGTGTCCTCCGGCAATACAGTGACGATCTTCTGCATGGGAATGATTTCGATGTCCTTCTCAACGCACGTGTGTTTTCCGCCTGCGAGAAGGCATCGGTATGATACGCCGGGTTCGCGACGAGCCTTACCTGAGAGTAGTTCCACTTTGACTACGCGAGGGTGGAACGCTGGAATCCTCGTTATATCCATGCCAAATTCCCACACCGTTTCCAATGGCGCATTTATGACGACTTCTTGTTTGGAGCGGAATGGCGGGTTCATGTTCTTTCCGCTAAGGATTTTCGCACAGTAACGCTCATGTAGCCTTGCGAAGGATCAGCAAGTAGAGGAAAAGCAGCAAAGCCAATCCACTGAGCACGCTCCTCACGGCGTGCGGCCTGCCCCATCGTGTGAGCCGACGCTCCGCTTCGGCTGAGCGCCGATCCAATGTGGGGCTGAGCAGCCGCTTGTTGGTTGGCAGGATCGCGATCAATGTGAACGGGATGACTGATCCCAAGAGCACCCCGCCTACAAGCCATGAGAATGTCGCCCCGGTGAGCCATGCTGCGAGCGATGACAACAGACCCACGGCTGCGCAGGTCGCCTGCATCACAGTGGCTCGTCGATCGCTTGGCACAAATTCAATAGCAGCTATCTCCACTCCGCACTGCATCCTCGCCGGATGTTCGACAAAGGTGATGTAGATTGCGGCTCCGGTGAACAGGGCACACGAGAGGACAGAGATGAATTCAGCCATCTGGCGCATTGATTCCTCCCTCATGAGACAGGCTGGCGGCGACTCACCGCAGCGACAGGAGCCATGCGGCGGCAAAGCACACTGTACCGACGGCAACGCCGATAGCAGGAGAGCGAAACCAGTAGCGCAAGCAGAGAACTAAATAGGCGCAGCCGATGACTGTCAATGCTGGCACGATGCCGACAGGGGGCGTCGTGGGTCGTGACCCAGCCCAGACCGCCAGCGCAGCAACTATCAGCAAACCAAGGCTGTGACTAAAGTTAAAACCAATCCAAGCTCTCCACATGTCCGTGCGTCCGCCCGACAGTCTGAGAGCCGAATGTGCCATCGCTTGTGCGACTGAAGGATCAACAGGGACGAGTCGTCGCGGGTTTGTCAGATCGAGAAAAGTGTAGATGGCATGTATGGTTCCCAGTGCGCCGAACACTGCACCGCCGAAGATGAGCAGGAAGGCGATCATTCGGACTTTAGGCATGTTCCGGTTTGTTCGACATCGGTTGGTGATCCATCATCTAGGATGGAGTCGGAATTGGTCAAACATTGGAAACATCCGCCTTTCCTGACTCATTTGTTCGTTGCCAATCAATTCGCCAGCGCCCGCCTGCCACGGGAACCCAGAAGAGCTTCTTGAATGGCGTTCCCCTCGCATGGTGATAGAGAACGCCTGCCCGTTCGTAGAAGCCCCGCGTGTGCCACGAATCAATAAATCCGAATTTCTTAAAATCGAGATGATGACAGAACTCGTGACAGAGAGTGCTCAGGAATGTACCGAACGATGTGACTTCTTTGCGAACCGCCGTCCGCATCCAGACGCGAATAAGCATGGAATCGGGAGTGTAATCACCAAAGAGTTCGAACGTCCCATGCTCACGAGATCGTAAAGGTCTCGCGGCAAGTACCCGGAGCCCACACAGCGGGACCTCATAGAACTTTGAGGCGGTCTCCAGAAAAGCGGTGCAGGCGCTCCGAACATCTCGAATCCTGTCCGTCTTCATTGCGGATTCGAGGCGCTGGCCAATCTTCGTCAATGCCCCGTCTCGCGGAAGGTCGAGCGTTTTGAGGCGGTCGCTTTCTGAGAATTCTACACGGTTCCCTTTGCGCGGAGGAGCGTCGGTGAGCATCAGCCATCTTTAATTGAACGGAACGAACTGTGTTCAGTAGGCTACCGGAAGCGCAGGAATCCTGCGTCAAGAGAACTGCCAGACATTTGCTCTGTGGGCACCAGACTCTCCGCACTGAGACTCGATTCGCTCTGCAATACCCGATTACAAAATAGGTTCGTTTGCTGCGACGATTGCGATTCGAGCCCGCTGACTCGGTGATCCGAAAAGACCAACTAATCTGTCACTTGGGGGGGGTTGACCTTGGGTTTCAATTGCCAGCTTCCCTGAAAATCTGGCCCCTTCGAGACTGGCTTCGCCAAGGGTTGCGATACGCTTATGACGAGAGGGATTGCGAAATCCGAGCCAATCACGACAGCCTCTCCCGGCACCAACGTAGGCAGGAATGCAGCAGCAGAACGGTCGATGTCGCCCGATGCACGCTCGACGACTTCCCTATCCCTGTCGTTGATCAATCGATGAACGATTAGTGTGCCCATTTGACTGAGAATGCCTTCTGGTATGTCACGCGGTCTTTGGGTAGACAAGCAAAGGTTCAGCGAGTGTTTGCGGCCTTCCTTTGCCATTAGTTCGAACGAATCGAGGGGATACGGCTGATTTTCGTCACCAAGCACTTTGTTGAGAAACTGATGCGCTTCATCTACGAACAAAATCACTGGCTGCTTTAGGAACTTGCCCGTCTTTGCTGTAGCTAACAAGAACCTTCCAATCGCGTTCGCAACAAGTTCAGGAGCATTAAGAGAAGATGGCAAGTAACGAAGAGATATTCGGAGCACGCGGTGCTTGTCATCAGCAAGGAAATCAGCGATGACCTTGGTGATCGATGGCTTTTTACCGGGGTCTGAAAACGCACTTTAACTCGGCGGGATAGGTGCATTCGTTTTGTATCTGTCCGACAAGTTTGTCGATGTCGAGTTCCACAGCAGTGCTTTGAATCGCTACAGCCTGAGCGATTTGCGCTGCCTCAATCGGCGCTTTGGGCTGATTCGCTTTTGGAATCATGCCATTCTTAACAAGCGGGCTTGAAGCGCCAAGAACAGCGGCGCCTGAAGCAACCCAAAGCCGAGTACGCGAAGATGCAATAGCCGCTTCCTGCATCATGGGCGATTGACCCCCGCCCCGTCCCATCCTAAGATTCCCGCTAATGGCTACCCCATCCCAACTGGTCGGGCGGACGGTTTCCCATTACCGCGTCATCGAGAAGCTGGGTGGCGGCGGCATGGGTGTGGTGTATAAGGCTGAGGACGTATCGCTGCATCGTTTTGTCGCCCTGAAATTCCTTCCTGAAGACCTAGCACAAGACCCGCAGGCTTTGGAACGCTTTCGGCGGGAGGCGAAGGCTGCCTCGGCACTGAACCATCCGAACATCTGCACGATCTACGAAATTGGGAGCCACGATGGCCAGTCGTTCATCGCGATGGAGTTTCTGGATGGCATGACCCTGAAGTACCGAATTGCAGGCAGACCGATGGAAATCGACTTGGCGCTCTCTCTCGCCATCGAAATTGCTGATGCCCTCGATGCCGCACACGCCCAAGGAATCGTTCACCGTGACATCAAGCCCGCCAACATCTTCATTACCAAGCGCGGACACGCCAAGATTCTGGATTTTGGATTGGCGAAAATTATGCCTCCTCTGACCATGGACGGAGTGGCTGGAGCGGCAGAGCAATCCACCCTGACTTTGGAGGCGCATCTGACCAGCCCCGGAGCAGCCGTCGGCACGGTCGCTTACATGTCACCAGAACAAGTCCGTGCCAAAGACCTTGATCCCCGAACCGACTTGTTCTCATTTGGAATTGTGCTCTATGAAATGACGACCGGGCTCTTGCCGTTCCGTGGCGAGAGTGCGGGAGTGGTTTTCGACGCCATTCTGAACCGGGTACCAGTCTCCCCGTTGCGCCTGAATCCCGACGTGTCTCCGGAGCTGGAACGGATCACCAACAAGGCGCTGGAGAAGGACCGCAGCCTCCGTTACCAGCACGCTTCGGAGATGGGCACTGATCTCAGGCGTCTTGAGCGCGATTCCGCCTCACGTGGTCTCGGAACCAAGCCAGCGGAGCCGGGGAATGGGAGTAGTTCAAGGGTCTCAGTCACCGCTCGAAATTCGCGTATCCGAAATTGGGTCCTTGGAGTAGTGAGCATCTTGCTCTGCACTTTCATAGTGGGCATTGTGATTGTTCACTATGGTCATGGAACTTGGCGAACATGGGTTGGTGCAAGTGTTCCCAATCAGAAAAATCTTGTGGTGCTCCCCTTCACGGCGGTCGGCGGTGGGTCTGATGAACAGGTGTACTGCGACGGTTTTACTGAGACCGTTACAGCTAAGCTCGCGAGTGAGCCCTCTTTGCAGGTACCTTCGGCACTTGAGACACGGGCAAAGAATGTTACCAGCATTGAGAAAGCAAGAACTCAACTTGGTGCTAATCTTGTTCTCGTTGCGAGTTGGCAGCATGTTGAACACGCTGCCCGCATCAACCTCAGTCTCATCGACACGAAAACTGGGCGACAGCTTCGAACGGACACTATCACAGAACGCGCTGACGATCTGTTTTCCCTCCAAGATCAAGTCGTCGTAAAGGCGCTCCGCATGCTGCAAGTTACGCCCTCGGGCGTCGTTGGGTCATCCCTAACGGATCATGGCACAACCGTCCTGACCGCTTATGATTTCTATGTTCAGGGGATCGGCTACTTGCAGCGATACGAACGCCTAGAGAATGTCGAAACTGCTATAACGCTTTTTCATCATGCAATCAAACAGGATCACAATTACGCACAAGCGCAGGCTGCTCTAGCGCAAGCCTACTGGCACAAATACAGCGCGACCAAAGACCCTCAATGGGCAGAACTGGCGAAAGCTGCTGTAAAAGCTGCCGAAACTCTTGACAGCCGACTGCCGGAAGTACAGTTGGCGATTGGGAATCTAAGTCTGCAAACAGGCGCTTCTCAGGCTGCAATATCCGCCTTTCAGGGTGTGCTAGAAATCGATCCCGAGAATTTGAATGCCTATCTCGGACTTGGTGACACTTACGATTCGCTCGGACGCATTGCTGAAGGTGAGCAAATGTTTCGCCGCGCAATCGGACTTCGACCCAGTTGTTGGAATTGCTACAACCTGCTCGGAGCTTTTCTGAATAAGCATTCGCGTTACAGCGAAGCGGCCGAAGCATGGCGTAAAGTCACGGAGCTTGTTCCCGACAATGTATGGGGCTACATGAACGTTGGCGATGCTTATTTCAACATGGGCCAATTTGAGGTGGCGGGAAAATACTTCCAACAGGGGCTCCAAGTCTCGCCAGACAACTCCGACCTCTATTCCAACATGGGAGCCATGAGCTTCTTTCTGGGACGGTTCAATGAGGACGTGCAATTTACGCAAAAAGCGATTGCGCTACGGCCTCAGAAGTACGACTATTGGGGCAATTTGGCAGATGCGTATCGAATGATTCCCGGAGAATCAGATAAAGCGGTGAAAGCCTATGAGCAAGCGATTCTCCTTGCCGAAAAACTATTGGTAGTGAATCCGAGCGACAGTGACGTGCTCAGTTCGCTTGCGCTCTACCATTCTCGAATTGGTGATGCCATCGGAGCCCGGCAATATCTGGTGCGGGCCTTGAAGGTAAATCCCAACGATGTGGACATTCTTCGTATAGCATGTCTTGTGCATTTAGAAGCGCGGGAAAAACAGGAATCGCTCAAGTGGCTTGAGAAATCTGTGCATGCTGGTTACCCACGCGAGCAACTCGTCGCCAATCCCGAATTGGCGAGCCTGCGGTCTGAACCGGAGTTCCGACTGTTAGTCGGGGAAGCCGTTTCGTTCAAGTAAGAGGCTGCGAAACAGTGACGGAGGCCTTCATGTTGAAGAAATCAGGTACGAACGTAAGCCGCAGGCAGTTTCTTGCGGCCGCGAGTAGCGTGGCCGTCGCAAGTTCTGTTGCTTCAACAAAGGGTTCAAGCTTTGCCCAATCTGCTCCAGCACCAGCCCCCGACCATTTGGTGACTATCGACATCGTCACGACGCCAAACAAAATCTCATACTGGGTCGGCAATCCTCCGAAAGACGCCTCAAGCCTGCAAGTGAAGTCAGGTGAGAGCGTAATGTGGCAGGCCAAAACGCATGGTCCTTCCCATAGGCTAACGATTCTTTTTGTCAAGAACACTCCATTCACCGATACAGGTGGTGGGGCTGTGTACGCATTTGAGGGTTCCGAAACCGATGAGCTTAAAGGAATCGGAGGGAACATAGGCCAAGTCCCTTCGTACACCTATAAGTACTCTGTGGCTGTCTTCGATCACGCGACACACCAGACCCACACTGACGACCCAAAGATTATCGTCGGAAAAGGAGACGGCGCAAGAGAGGAGCTGGATTTGGCGCTAGAGGACCTGAAAAACACCGATGCAAAACTATCAGGTAAGCCTAATGAGCAAAAACAGCTAAAATCCATCGAGCGGGAATTGGAACATCTAATAGACGAATTGAAGTAAGCAGGGCATTATTCTACAAGAAGAAAAAGGGGGGCGGAGCACCACTAGCAAGACTTCGCAGGGGGAAGTTTACGGAAAGACGCCGACCTCGACATCTCCATCCTGAAGGAAGCCAAAGCCGAGCACGCGAAGCTGCAATAGAGCCCTCCTGTTTTGGGTTGAGTTCCTGGGTTGTAAACTCCCACCAGTTGTGCGGACTAGGCTGGAGGGCACGGGTATGACTGAGAGAAAACACGTCTCCCCCGAAGCTCTGGATGCGAGTTTGCTGCGCAAGCAGCGCAAGCCTATTCCACACGCATTCGTGCTTGATGCGATTTCCACACTATCGCCGTACACGCGTCCGATGTTTGGCTGCCTTGCAATCTATATAGGAGACAAAATCGTGTTGATCCTACGGGACAAGCCTAAGAGCACTGCGGATAATGGAGTATGGCTCGCCACTATCCAAGAACACCACCAGAGCTTGCGGCGTGAGTTCCCGAACATGCGATCCATTCAAGTATTGGGCAAACGCGTAACGGGTTGGCAGGTCTTACCAGTCGATGCGTCTGACTTTGAATCAGCGGCACTGCGGGCATGCGAGCTTGTGCTGGCTGGAGACCCTCGGATCGGCAAAATACCGGGCGCACGAACGTCGAAGTCTGGATCAAGAGTGGCTGGAAGATCGTCGAAGCAGATCAAAACCTCGAAGAAACACGGGGGCACGATTAACTTCGATATCGTGCGGAAGATCGGCTTGGGGTTGCCCGGCGTGGAGGAAAGCACGGCATACGGCTCGCCCGCACTCAAGGTTCACGGGAAACTCTTGGCATGCGTGCCTAAGAATCGCTCGGCTGAGCCGAATTCGCTTATGGTACGCGTCGGCTTCGTCGTCCGCGCCGAATTGCTTGCAGCGGCTCCCGATGTTTACTACGTCACCGACCACTATCTCAACTATAGCGCCGTGCTGGTTCGACTGTCCCGCGTCACACCTGATGTCCTGCGGGGCTTGCTCGGCATGGCTCACAAGTTTGTGACCGGGAGGAGGGGACGATGAAGCGAGAACGGGTGCTCAAGGTCGTGCTGGTAATAGTGGGATTGCTCTTTTGCGCTGGCGTTTATCCCTTGATTACGTCTGTGCGCAGTGGTTGGCAGGCGAACAAGGAGGACTCCCTGCCAATGGGGCTTAGTCTTTATGTCATGATAGGGATTTTCCTGCTGCTGGCTGCGCGTAATCCGTCAGCGAATCACGGAGTGATCGTCTTCGCGGCATGGTTGAATATTGCTCATGCCACCGTCATGACGGTCATGGCAGTTCACCTTCCAAACGAGCGCCAAGGTTTGCTGATCGCTTCGGCTGTGTTTGCTGGCATCGGTGCAGTCCTGATCTTGCTGGCTCCGGCGAAACAGTCAGGAGAACTGCGATCCAGTGCGTAGGCTCATTCCCCTCATTGTGGTGTACTTGATTGCGGGAGATGCCGCCGCGCAAAAGACGGTCTCCTTTACTACCGAGGACGGAGGCTTGGTCTATGCTGATGTTTACGGAGAAGGCGACCGAGGCGTCGTGCTGGCGCACGGTGGTCGGTTCAATAAGGAGAGCTGGGCTAAACAGGCGCGAACGCTGACGGCAGCAGGCTTTCGCGTGCTGGCGTTAGATTTCCGAGGGTACGGCAAATCGCGAGGACCCGGCGACTCCGACCCGATGGGCGCACCTCTTCAGCTAGATGTTCTGGCTGCCGTCCGCTACCTGCGAAAGACTGGCGCGAAGAGCGTGTCGGTAGTCGGGGGCAGCATGGGAGGCGGGGCTGCTGGCGACGCGTCGATCACTTCACAGCCGGGTGAGATTGATCGCGTGGTATTCCTCGGTGCCGCGCCTAACAGACCTGCCGACAAGCTCAAGTCAGCCACCCTGTTCATTGTGGCACGCGATGATGCAAGCGGCGACGGACCACGCCTCCCCGGGATTAAGGCGCAGTACGAGAAAGCTCCCCAACCAAAAGGGCTGATTATTCTGGATGGCTCGGCGCACGCCCAGTTCCTCTTCCAAACGGATCAAGCAGACCGCGTGATGCGCGAGATACTCCGCTTTCTATCCGCGAAGTGACTTGCTCCGTATGATGGCTGACGCAATCAGACGTGCATTGGCTCGCAACTCTGGGAGAACCCCGACATCCCCATCCTGAAAAGAAGCCAAAGCCCAGTAAGCGAAGCGGCAATAGTGTTCGGGCTATCATGTTGTCGGTTACGGCAATGGAGGAGGTACTGTGCGTCGAGAACGTGCGCTGAAGGTTGTGTTGGTCGTGGTGGGCTTGATCTTTTGCGGTCTTGCTTATCCCTTGATGATGTTTGTAAAGCAAGAGCCTGCGCTGGCGATGATGCTCAGCGTTTACGTCACTCTCGGAATCTTCTTGCTGCTTGCGTCCCGTAACCCGTCAGCGAATCGGAGCCTGATCGCCTTCACGGCATGGTCGAGCTTCGTCCATGCAATTCTTATGGCGGGGCAGGCATTCGCTAATCTGATCGCACGCGGGGAACTCATCGGCTCCGCTGTGCTCGTCGTTATCGGCGTAGCTTTGATCGTGTTGGCTCCGGCGAAACAGCCCGTTCAGCGAGCCTCTACTGTGGTCGCATAGCTTTTTAGCGAGAGCACGGAAGGACGGCGGGGACTTGAGCGCCGGAGCCATCATAATCATCGCCATCGCCGCCTCAGGCGTTCTCATGATGCGCTTCCGCAAGCGGTGGCTGGCGAAGATCAACATCGCCTTTACGAACCGAATCACCAGTTTGTTTGCGGGCTGGCTTCCGGGGTTTGGCATTCTCACGCATGTGGGTCGCAAGTCGGGGAAGGTCTACAGAACTCCGGTAAATGTCTTTCGAGTGCCGACCGCTTTCATCATCGCGTTAACCTACAGCAGCCAATCCGAGTGGGTGAGGAACGTGCTCGCGGAGGGCGGTTGCGAGCTCAAAACTCGCGGTAAGAAATATCAGCTTTCTGCGCCGAAAGTCGTGCGCGATCCCACACGGCGACGATTCCCGATTCCGGTGCGGCTCGTTCTGAAGCTCGTAGGTGCGGATGAGTACATGGAGCTTTCGACTACAAGATAGGCTCTGCCTTGCCCACTCGCCAACGCGCTTTCCGCTTGGTAATATCTTGCACACTGGAGATGCACGATGCGAACCGCTCGTTTCATTCTTGCCTCGGGAATCCTTGCCCTCAATGCCTTGCATCCTGTTGTTCTTGCCCAGACGCCAAGCACCGACCTGATCCTTTTCAACGGCAAGGTTTTCACGAGCAATGCAAGCCAGCGCCGCCCTCATCGCAGGCCCGACGACCGTGATGCCCAGCGAATACTACCCGGAGGTCTTCGGCGGCGAGACATCGGAAGCCTGCAAGTTCGGTAGCCTCGACGAAGCCAATGAAATTCTGGGACTGATGATGCGGCACTGGAACGAGATCGCCTCGACCTTGTTCAAGGACGAGGTCTACGTGCCGCTTCTGCTACAGGACGAGGACGGCGTGGCTCATGGCAACGACTGGGCGCGTGGTTTCATGCGCGGCATGCCATGCGGCACGATGGCTGGGCTGAGCTAATCAACGACGAGAAATATGGTGGCTCCCTGATCCCGATGATGATGCTCTATCACGAGCACGACGAAGACCCGGAGATGCGACCCGATCCGATTACGCCTGACAAACGCGAGCAGGTCATCGCTTTCATGGCAGCGGGGTTGATGAACGCCTACGAGTATTTTCGGAAAGAGCGGGAAGGCGATCTCGGCGTCGATGCACCTGAACCCCGGCGCAACGCTTCCAAGGTTGGTAGGAACGACCCTTGCCCTTGCGGTTCGGGGAAGAAATACAAAAAGTGCTGCGGCGGGGCGGCAGTGAACTGAATGCCTGCCTACCACGTTCCTCGATGACCCCACATGTCTCTCCGCACCAGTGTCAGTTGGGACCGCTCCCGACTTGGGCTGGTTTCGCCGTGATCGAACCGTCGTCCGCTATACTGATCTCGCGAGGACTGAATGTGCAACCGCACTCCAACTTCGGTTCATGTGTGAGCCATTGCTTGTGGTTCCATTCGACATCGACTGAATAAGCGCACTGATCCTCGACCTTTTCACCGTTCTCGGTGTCAGGGGGCGTGAAGCCTTCGGTAGCCTCGCTGCTCGTGTGTGACGGCTCGACATCAACCAGCGCGCGGAAGTCGAGTCCTTCTTGAATCGTGATGACGGCAGCGGAGGCTTCTGTGCGCTGACGTGCGCACCCGACGTAGGAGAGCCCGTTGCTTGCAACTCTGGTCATGCCGAAAAGAGTTCTATCCTCAGATTGCTGGTCTTCAATTGCCAGCCAGTAAACTGCTCGCCCGCCATTTCCGCCGACTGTCATCTGATCTCTGCCGTCTGTGATCTGATCCTCGCGTGCCGTTATTTGATAGATGTGGGTTAAGGCATCGGTGAACAATTGCTTCACCCCAAAGCTAAGTTCTCCACCAAGTTTGATCTCGCTGGCCGGAGTGGGCAGGGCCTGCTTTCCGGAAACGCTGTTCTCAAACGTCGCTTCCAAGTATCGGGCTTTGCCCTCAGGATCGTGTTCAAAGAGAGAAACGCTTGGAATGTAGCCAAGTTCGGCAGCGTGGTCTCTGTTCAGCACGACATAAAAAAACCACGCTCCAAAGGGAGCGGGGGCGCCATACGTGCCGAATACGTGGATGACACGATTCTGAAGGACGGGTAAGCGCAATATGTGGGAGGTCTTGCCAAGTCCGGGGAGTTCAATTTGTCGGGTTCGCCAGCTTGGATCACGCTCCGCAAATGCAGCGAATTGTTGGAGTGTGGCAGGATTGCCCGGAGACACCGAAAACGGAATATCGTTGCCGCTGAGCAGTTGAAACCAAGATTTTGTCTGCCGTTTGGTGACTCTGTCATTCCAGACGGTCGCTTCACAGCGAAAATCGTTATCGGCTTTGATCCAATCGCATTCGTAGTTGTTTCGGCTCTCCATTTGAGCGTCCCAGACACCACAGACGCCAAAAGCTTCTATGGAGTTGCAGGAGAGATCGGCAGCAACGTGGGGCTGTGGCAATTGGAGATCGAGCAAAATGTGAGCTTCGATCTCAGCCACGGAAGTACCTCGTTGGACGCTGCTCCACTGCATTTCGAAACTGGGGATCGTTGGGTCACCAGTGGCGGGCAGGATCGTGGCAGGGGATTGCGGATTTTCCTCCTCTGGGCTTGGCAGGTCGGCGAATAAAAGGCTTAGCTCGGGCCCTTCCTTCTCAAGTTCGACGACTTTCCACCAAAGTGCCTGATCCGAAACGCTGAGCCGCACATAGATCGTCAGCGGAGAGTAGGGAAGCGAGTCCGTCGGTCGGTCATGATGGATGTAGAAATCGACCCGGTTGATTTTGTACTTGGCAGCATCGATGTTGCTGAACAAGGTGTGGAAGGCTTGAGTCTGCGCCTGCTGGATTTCGGTAGCGTCCACGACAGGCAGCAGTTGGAGTTTCGAAGGACGATGAAGCTCGGCATTGAAGGTGCTTTCAGCGGACGTGCTCGAACAACCAAAAGAGTGCCGAGGTTGGGCGTTGTTGTCCTGAGCTACCGCTAGTGTGGAACAAAAAAGCAAGCCCAGAGTGGCGACAGCGAAGCGGAGAATGTGCGTCTTCATGCTTTACTCTGGAGCAACAAACTAGCCAACCGCCGAGATACCGGAAATCAGGCGATCAGGCGTTCTCAAATGCCGTCATTCACAACCGTTACGTCCACGATACGACACGGTGTGTCATCGGGAATACGGTGCGGAGCCGAGCCACATAACTAAGGTCATTAGCTGAGATCGCGGTACCAGACGAAGTCGGCACCATCCACGGCAACGAACTGGGCTGGTGGTTTGATACGCGGAATACATGTGAGGCACGGTGAACTGATCTTCTACCGCGCCGTTTCAGTACCGATCCAAGTAGAAAGCTGGACTCCAACGCATTGGCTGGTTTATGGTTCGCCGATGCTAGCCACGTCACTGTGCACGTTCGATCTGCCGCAGCACGTGATTCAGATCATCGATCATTGGGTACAGCCCCCTTTGAGCACGAAAGTTGCGCTCCTGTCAGATCAGATTCGTTCAGATCAGCACGCCCGAAGTCATCGACGGCGTATTGCACCTTGATACAATCCCCGGCGAGGGGGACTCATGGCTAACTTGGCTGGTGTTGTCCAGCAGTTGCGGAAGGAACGGGATCAGGCTGCGCGAACTGTCGAGCGCCTTGATGCGGCACTCGCCGCGCTCAATGGTGACTCATACGGGAGGAAGAGTGGAACTAGGGTAAGATTTCAGCAGCAGGAAGGGCTAGGATCGCGGCTGCCCAGAGATCGCGATGGGCGAAAGTGCGTAGGAATAGCGGGCAGAAACCGAACGTGCTCACAATGCCCAAGAAGAAAGTTATGTCAGCCGCCGCCCGGAGGAAGATTGCCGCCGCGCAGCGTGCGCGATGGGCGAAGGTGAAGGCGGCTCAGAAAAAGTCAGCGTAAAGCAAGTTGTCTCCTGTGAATTTCAAGGTCACATCTGGGGTAACAACTGCGCCCAAATCTGCCCACTTGTGACCAAAATCGGCGCTGGGAAGTCGCTGAAATCAGTGGTTTTTACACGCCGATGAACAATCTGTTGGTTCCAGGTTCAAATCCTGGTGGGCCCACCAAAACCCGCGCTTTTTTGCCCTTTGCGCGGCAGAGTTCCATCCCCATTTCCGAAAAGCGGTTGTTGTAATCGGTATAACGGCCGCGCGCCCCCATACAAATTGCTAATGGTGAAGGCCATTCCCAATATTCCCTAGAGGGGCGGAATCCGCGAGAAAGAGATGACACCTGAAGACCGGGCACGAATAAATCAGTTGTGCGCACTCATCCAGACAGAGGCCAACCCACAGGAGTTTACGCGGCTCGTAAAGGAATTAAAGGACTTGTTAGACTCGAAGCTCGGTCCAATCCAAGGCGAGCCTCCCAGTCATTCCGCAGGCTCGAAGGACCAGTATTCAACGTAAAGTCGTAGACCTGGATATACGGCCTCTCCTCTATAGCAATGCAGCCACTCGTCCTATTAAGAACGTTCTAATGTGTTCTATCGACGATTAGAAGATAAGATTCGGCACCTTTGCCTGCTCGCGACGGCCGCGAAGAACGAAGACGCGTGGCTGGTCCTGTCCGAACTCCGCCTGTTGATCCGACAACACGTTGCTCATTTGCGATTGGTGGCCGCTGGCAAGCTATCGGGCGCAAGGGAATTTGTTGAAAGACGGGCGGGACCAACGCCTTCCGGAAAGCTGCAGTCGGACTGAATCACTTACCACTCCTGACAATCAATCCCTGAATCGCCAACGGTCGCTTCGCGACCGACGGACGGATGCGTCCCGTCCCTACTCCGAACTCGGCTTGCCGTCGGAAGGCGAGAAAAAGCGTCGATCCTTACGTGCGCGGAGAGACTAGGGATGGGGCACAAGGCATTGGTTCGCCGCTGCAACCGATTTGCTGTCACGTCCCTTCCCATCCTATCTGGCATTAGCCTCTTTCCCTGCGGCGTCCCGAGTCTTTTTGCCAACCTGATCCATCCCCATGACAACCAAAGTACAGTGGCATTTCGGGAATAGGGATGAGGGCAAAACCTATGATGGCAACCGATCCGGAAAAGTCTCGCCAGCGATCGGCCGAAAGCATCGAATATCAGCCTCCGCAATCACAAGATCCGACCGGTGAACCGGAAAGCGGGGAGCCGTCGGTGAGCGTCGCAACGAGGAAACTGACGCTCAGACTAAGGAAGGTT
>Ga0222749_10000789_pt1 | contig 17875 bp, 9 predicted proteins | sample IncBWH2Mmetat_FD_197234 | JGI IMG/M metagenome (GOLD analysis project Ga0222749, IMG submission 197234) | Metatranscriptome of lab incubated forest soil microbial communities from Barre Woods Harvard Forest LTER site, Petersham... | ecosystem: Environmental > Terrestrial > Soil > Temperate... | reverse complement strand
CGGACCCCTACGCGCCGCCGACCTGCCCCCCTATTACAACGCGGTTCACATCCTTGAGCACAACTTAGCCCTGCGCGCGGGGAAGATAGCGCTCCTCACTCACTCGCGGACCCTCACCTTTGCCGAAGTATCAGCGGAGGTCAATCGTGTGGGCAATGCGCTTGTGCGGCTCGGGGTGCGCTTCGGAGAGACCGTGGGCTTGCTGTGCCTCGACTCCGCGGAGTGGGTGACGAGCTTCTTCGGCATCATGAAGATGGGTGGGGTAGCGGTAGGGCTTAACACGCTGCTCAAGCCGCGTGAGCAGGCGTACACCCTGACCGACGCCCGGGTGCGCGTGCTCATCCTCCACCGTGACTTGCTACCCACCATCGAGCCCATTCGAGACGAGCTTCGCTTCCTGGAGCACGTGATCGTGGTGGGGGGCATGGGGCGGCCAGGCGATCGGAGTTTCGCCGAGTGGATCGCCCCCGAGACCGATCAACTGCAGGCCGCTTCCACGCACCGCGAAGACTTCTGCTCGCTCAACTACTCGAGCGGCACCACTGGCGAGCCTAAGGGGATCCTGCACGCCCATAAAGACTACCCGATCACGGCGCAGCTCGTTGGTGTCAATGGGCTGGGCCTCGGCGAAGCCGATCGTACTTTCGGCGCCCCGAAGCTCTTCTTCACGTTTGGCACCGGGGGGAACCTCATCTTTCCCTGGTTCGTCGGAGCGAGCGTGGTTCTTTACCCGGGCCCGCCACGCGTGGCCACAAACGTCCTCGAGGTTATCGACCGCTTCAAGCCCACGATTCACTATAACGCGCCCACCGGCTACGCGGCGATGCTCGCCGTGGCCGACTTCACCAGCAAGTACGACCTTCGCTCTCTGCGCCTCTGCGTGTCGGCAGGGGAGGCTCTGCCCGCTCCGATCTTTCTTGCCTGGAAGGAGCGGACGGGAGTGGAGATCGTGGATGGCCTCGGCTCTACCGAGAACTTTCACATGTTCATCATGGGACGACCGGGTCAAATCCGGCCCGGTGCTACAGGTAAGCCGATCGAGGGGTACGAGGTGCGGCTTCAGGACGACGAGGGGCGGGACGTGCCGCAGGGCCAGATCGGGAACCTGTTCGTCCGGGGGGAAACAGCAGCACTCGCATACTTGCACCAATATGCGGCCAGTCAGCGAACGTTTCAGGGGGAGTGGCTGCGAACAGGAGACAAGTACTCCGTGGACGAGGACGGCTATTTTTGGCATGCCGGCCGGTCCGACGACATGCTCAAAGTGGGCGGGATTTGGGTATCACCGGTCGAGGTGGAGAGCACCCTTCTTTGCCATCCGGCGGTGCTGGAGTGTGCAGTGATCGGCCAAGAGGACCAGGCCGGGCTCATCAAGCCGAAGGCATACGTCGTGCTGAAGGAAGGACACGCGGCGTCGGCGGACCTTCCCGTAGCTCTGATCTCGTTCTGCCGCCAACGGATCGCCGATTACAAGCGGCCCCGATGGGTCGAGCTCGTGGCGGAGCTGCCGAAAACCGCCACCGGCAAGATTCAGCGCTTCAAGCTCAGAGAGTTGTCTGAGGCCCGAGCTTCGGTCTCACGCGCGGGTGACCACGTCTGATTGGATGACATTGCCTGGCCGACTGGGTGCTCGTGAAAGAGGGGGCGTCGATGGTCAGTGGGATGGTTCTGCTCATTCTGGAACGCGACAGGATCGGTGGCGTCGCCGATGAGTTGGTCGCGATGGAAGGCGTTACGGAAGTGTATTCTGTTGCCGGACACTATGATCTAGTAGCCGTGGTTCGGGTCCCGAACAATGACGCCCTAGCCGACCTGATAACTGGTCGAATGCTCAAGGTGAGAGGCATAGTCCGTTCGGAGACGCTGATCGCATTCAAGGTCTACTCGCGCTATGACCTTGAGCGGCTTTTCGCCATCGGGGCGTAGTCGTTCGTTAGCCCGGGCTCCCTATCGGGATTCGGGCTAGGCTCAGTGTGGAGGTGCCGGTGTCACCGTAGGAGAGGATAGATGTTTTTGGATCCACCCGAGCTCACGGCGCATCTTGTCGATCTGATAGCTGGGTACTTGGAGACCGTGGGGCTGGCCTGGGTAGATGACGAGCTCGGTTGCCACCCCAAAGTGTCGAAGGGCCTTGTGGAACTCTTGGCTCTGGCCCATGGGGACGATCTGGTCCTTTTCGCCCTGGAGGATCAAGCAAGGAGTGCGCACCTTCGAGACGTAGGTCAGGGGTGAGAGCCGATGCCACCGCGCCGGATCATCGTAAGGATGCTCGTTGAGGATATCGAACCCGGGGTTGATCGAGGCCGTTCCGTAGTAGCTGACGAGGTTCGTGTCCCCCGCTCCTTCTGACGCCACTTTGAAGCGGGTGGTGTGTCCAATTGCCCAAGCGGTGAAATACCCTCCGTAGCTCCATCCCTGGATCGCCAGGCGTTCGGAGTCAGCGATGCCCATCTCAATCAAATGGTCGAGCCCGGTCATACAATCAGCGAAGCTTCCCTCCTCGGGCGCGATGGAAGTGCCGCCAACGCCCAGCGCGAAGCGGCCACCGTAGTTCGAGGATCCGCGAAAGTTGGGCATGAAGACAACAAATCCGGCGCCTGCGTAGACCTGCGCCAGGCTGCCCCAATTGGCTGAGAAGCCGCGCATGTTGGCACTTTCGGGCCCGCCGTGCACGTAGAGGACCGTCGCGTAGCGCCGTCCAGCGACGTAGTCCACCGGGTATACGACGAGCCCCTCGATCTGCTGGCCGTCGCTTGATTTCCACCGTGTCGTTTCCACCTTGCCCAGTGGCCATGCGGAGACTTGAGGGTTCAGAGCAGTCAGGGCCCGGAATGGCCGGCCGATCTCAGTCCTGATCCATACGTCGGGTGGTTGAGACGGGCTTTCGAAGATCGCCGCCAAGGCGTGCCCCGTGCGATCGGTGCTCATCGAGTAATAGACACCATCACCACTCGTGATGCGCTCCGGCGTCGTGCCCGACAGCGCGATGCGGTACAGGTGGTGACCCACGCCCACTCCGGCCGAGAACAAGAGGCTTCGGCCTCCCTCCGACCACCGAAGCCCTTCGATGTAGCCATCAAAGTCGGCAGCCAGGACCCTGGGCACACCACCCGTCGCCGGTACTACATGAATCTTGGGTGGTCCCACGCCGAGGGGATTGCCCTCCGTCGCGGCCAGGTAGGCCAGGTTCGTGCCTTCGGGACCCCAGGTGATGTCTCTCGCCTCCGGCGTGTCTTCGGTCACGCGTTTGGCTTCCCCTCCACCCACCGGCACGACGTATACCCCACGCTGAGTCTGGTCGGGCCAACGAGGGGATGGCTGGCCGAGGCACGCCAGAGAGCGACTGTCCGGTGAGTAGCTTGATTCGACCACGTGGTTTGCTCCGGCGTCCACTTGATGCAACGATCCGGTAGCCAGGTCGGCGATCCAGAGGCGCTGGTACTCAATCTCTTCATCGGCCACCACCGGAGGCTTGCGGTTCGTCTGCCCGCCAGGCGGGATTTTCGCTGCAGCCATGCCAAGAAGAGCAATCGCGTTCCCGTCAGGGCTCCACTCGAAGCTCTCAATAGCGTCGGACGGAGAGACGATCACCCTCGGTGGATCGTGCAAGTCCCTCAGTACCTGTAGTTGCGTATTACCCCCGGTGTCCGCTAGGAACGCAAGCGACTTCCCGTCAGGGCTCCAGCGCGGGAGCCTCTTGCTGCCGGACGCGGAGGTGGGCCGCGATATTTGACCGGTCTTCACGTCAACGACATACAGTTCGCGAGTGAAGGTGTCTTCGCGTCGGTCCCACTCGCTAACGACGAAGGCCACCCGTGTTCCCTCCGGCGACATCTGCGGGTCGGAAGGTCGCCGCAAAGCGACAATGTCCTCGGGGGTCACGGCGCTCCGAGCGGCAACGGTTGGCGCCGCCCAGAAAATGGGGAGGGATAGCGTTACAAACCAGGCCGTCCTGCTCAGCGAGAGGCGCCGGCGCAGGTCCCACCGAGCGCGCAAGGTGCGACGAGAAATCGGCAACGCTCTATCCCACGAAGGAGATGTTCAACTCGTGAACAATAGGCCTTTTCTGAAATCGTGTCAAGTCCCCTTCCGCTCCCTTGTCCTCGGCCGGGCAGAAGGGACTTCTACGGGCCGCGGGTTCCAATCACCCAACTCCATTGCAAGGTGAGGTGTCGCAGCTGCGTTGTGGAGAACCCCCTGCCGCGCTAAAGGTAATTTCGGGGCTGACAGGCTCAGTGGCTAAAGTAGACAGCCGTTCGAGCCGAGCCGTTCCTTTGGGTGAAGGACTTCACGTAGATGCCGCGGAAGCCGCCGGGCACGTTGAGCAATGCAAAGTAGTCCCCGAGGAAGAAGCCCTCCCAACTAATAGCCTTGAGGAGCGGGAACCGATCAACCAAGTCTTCGTGGGGGGCGACGGGATCGCCATTGTCGTTTAGGGCAAAGGTCTTCTTCCAAAGACTCACCTGCGTCGTCGTCGCGGTGCTGTCGCGGGGCGCATCGAAGTAACTCACGCCGATTGTTCCTGATTCCCCCGCCGCAATGGAAGGCAACCAGGCCGGGCGGTCTGAACGCGTGCTCACTGGAGCGGGTTTGGTCCAGGTCCGACCCCCGTCCATCGAGCTGGTAATGGCTACCTGGCTGTATTCGCCCGCAGTGAAACGACCATCCACGAACACGACGTAAAGCCTTCCGGATCGACTGTCAATCGTCGGGTGTATGACATCCTCCGCCATTGGGCGGCGAGGCGGTTTCCGCAGGCGAACGTACTCGCAGACCCTGGCCGGTGGCGACCAAGTCCGCCCTTCATCTCCCGACGCCACGAAGTTGATGGCGCTCTCGTCCGCACCGAGGCTGCTATAGAAGATGAGCAGCCGTCCCTTCTGCGGATCGACCACCATTTGCGGTAGGTCGGCGTAAGTCCCCGGCAAGTCGGGGCTTACGAGCTGTCGGGGTCCCCACGTTTTCCCACCGTCGGTGGTCTTCGAGAGGGCCGCCTGACCGATCCTGTTTCGGGAGGGCTTGTTCTGGGGGCCCACTCCCTCGGCGTGCTGGAACTCTGTGGCAAGAACGTAAGCTGTTCCGGGATGAAGGGGATCGGCGGTGACGGCTGTGTTGTCAAACTTCGAGCTGGGTCCGTGCACGACCAGCGCAGTTTGGGGCAAATCCCAAGACCGGCCGCCGTCGCCTGAAGTGATGACCGAGATGTGCTGGAGGCCCGCGTGACCGCCGGCCTTTCCTGAGTATGCCTGAGCACTTACGTAAAGCCGACCTTCCGGTCCGAAGGCCACCCACGGATCGGTTGCGACGTGAAGATCCGGCAACGAATTGCCTGCACAGGCAACGAACGGAAGGGTCACCGGGGCCATCCAGTTCTCGCCGCCATCGGACGACACCGACGCGCGGATAATGTAGCTACGGTTTCCCCCAATGGTCATCCAGGCTGCGGCGACCTGACGCGGGTCGCTCGGATTGACAGCGGCGTGAGCTTCGAAATCGGAGTGTCGCGAAGGCTGATCCGGGGAACCCCCGACACAGCGACTCAGGGCGGCGTCATGACCGAGCAGGGACGAGACCGCAACGCCTCCCACCCCTGCTACCGCGCGGCCCTCTTGCGCTTGGCCGGTGGCCAAGTGAAAACAAAGAGCGATCGTGGCGAACGCGAGGATTCTGGACCTGTCAAACATGAAGCAGGGCCTCCTCATGAAACCGGGGCCCGTGAAGCCGTACCATGTTTATTGCCCTCCTTGGGTACTCTCTCGCACCCTCTATCTAGAGCGAGGTACGTTGGGCGAAGCCATGTCATCGGCGGCGAGATACACGGTTTGTCCCCCGACGACCGTGCGGAGGACGCGCGCCTTCAAGAGACTCTGGGCAGGAACGGTGGAGATATCACGGTCTAAGACAACGAAGTCGGCGAGCATCCCTGGTTCGATGCGGCCCTTCTCGTTTTCGGACAACTCTGCCCAGGCCGAACCAAAGGTGTAGGCCGAGATTGCCAGTTCTATGGGGACTTTCTGCTCGGGGAAGTACTCTGCCGTGCCCGCTTCATTTTGCCGGGTGACGGCGGCGTACAAGCCCCGGAAGGGGTTTAGCACCTCGACTGGAGCGTCGGTCCCGAACGCGAGGGGGATACCATTCGCAGCCAGTTCGCCCCAGGGGTAGGAATGTCGCGCGCGCTCCATGCCTAGTCGTGCCACACCCCATTTCATGTCATAGAGGAGGAACGCCGGTTGGACGGAGGCAACTACACCCAGCTGACGGAGCGTCGCAAACTGCTCAGGTGCGACTACTTGTGCGTGCTCCACCCTAAATCGGAGATCTTCCTGATATTGCCGCGAGCCTTTGACGGCGGCAAAGGCGTCCAGCGCCATCTGCAACCCGCGGTCGCCTATGGCATGGAACCCGAGTTGAAAGCCGGCCGCGGCACGCTCTAGGCTCAATGCCCTAAGATGTGACTCCTCGTATTGAGGCAACCCCGAATTGCCTGGGTCGTCAGAGTACGGGGCAAAGAGCGCCGCGGTGCGGGAGCCTAACGAGCCATCCATGAAGCCCTTCAGCATGGTCGTCTTCAAGTAGGGGTCCCCTTTTCGATGGTGGGCCCGCCAGTCCTCTAGATCCTTCAGGGAGGCATTCAGGGGTAGCCACTCGGAGATCCGCAGGGTTAGTTTGTTCTCGCGAAGCAAGTCTTCGTAGACAAGAAAGGCGGACCACTCTGAATAGTCCTGGGCGGAGGTAATGCCCCAGCGCGCAGCGTCCTCAAGCTCGGCTTCGATGGCGCGGCGGAGCTCGAGGGGAGTCGGCTTTGGTATCTTGGCTGTGACCAGCTGCTTCGCGCCTTCGCGCAAGATCCCCGTGGGTTCGCCCTTGCCATCTCGGTCGATGTGGCCTCCCGGAGGATCAGGAGTCTCCGGGCCTATGCCCCCCAACCGGAGCGCTTCGGAGTTCGCAAGGCCGATATGGGCATCGATCCGCAAGAGAAACGCAGGATGACCCGTCGTTACCTCATCTAGATCGGCGCGTGTGGGAAGAATGTCTCTTGCCCACAGGGTCTGGTCCCAGCCCCCGCCCTGGATCCAGGCGCGGGGGGCAGCGCGTCGGCAATAGTCCGCCACGCGCTGCTTGAGTTCGCCCAGAGATGCGGAACCCACCAGATCGACCTGAAGTCTCTGCATGCCCGCTTGGGCCAAGTGGAGATGCGCGTCGTTGAATCCGGGCATGACGAACCGACCGCCCAGGTCTATTGTTCGTGTCTTGCTAGTGGCCCACCTCCGGATTTCCGAATTCGTGCCTACGGCAACGAACCGGCCGTCCTTCACCGCCAGAGCCTCCGCTCGAGCAACAGGTGCGGCAGCCAGCGGCACTTTTCTGTCTTCTACGCTACCTCGATAGATGTTGCCGTTCAGGAAGATGCTGTCCGCAGACTCCGAAGAGTTGGCGTGCGACAGCCCCCGAAGCACCACCAGCGAGAAGGGGAGCGTGAGCACCATCAGGAACCGGCACAAGTATCTATCGCCCAACCGGTTAGCGTTCATCTCTCGCCTCTGCCGTAGCGTCCGAAAGCACCCCGGCGCGCTTGAGCGGGCAAGGAGAGCCGGCCGCCCAGAGACGGGGACGGTCGAACCCCGCGCGATTGCTCAGTGTTGGGGCCAGGCGGACTTGTCATGCCCCAGAGTTGCAACGAGTGTTCCATACATTTCGATCGCATCCCACATGTTCTGGAGACGGAGATTCTCGTCGTAGGCATGCTGGTTGTTGTCATGGTTGGCGATGGGAAGGCCGATGACGGGCGTGTGGTGCTCGCCTTCGAAGATGTACATGGGGATGGCAGCTCCCACGGAAACGACCTCCACGACGGGGCCGCCAACGGCCTGTTCGAGCGCTCGAAACGTTGCTTGGGTGACCGGGTTGTCGATGGAGGTCCGGTACGCTGGATACCCGGGTCCCCATTCCAATTTCGCGATGCGGGCATGCGCTCTTCGGAGGGCCAGGTCGGGGGTATCGTGGGCAATGAAGAAGCCCTGCCGGGCGATGTGTTCCTCGATTTCCTTTCGCACGTGATCCGGAGTCTGGTTGGGCACCAAGCGGAAATCAAAGGACGCCGTTGCCTCCGTGCTAATGATGTTAGCGGCTTGCGTTCCGACGTGTCCGGCATGGATGCCACGAACATTGATGGCTGGCTTTAGCACCTGCTGGGCCAGGGTAGCCCCCTCTCCTTCCGGAACCGCGATGGCTAGTTCGTGTCTCAACTCGGCGTCGATCCCCGGAGTCCGGGCGAGCACGCCTTGTTCGGTAGCAGTCAAAGGTCGCACGTCGTCGTAGAAATGGGGGATCAGTATCTGGCTGTTGGCATCACGCATGCTGTCGAGCAAGTGGGTGAGCAGCATGATTGGGTTGGGCGCCCAGTTTCCATAGTGCCCGCTGTGCAGCGGGCGGGCCGCACCGTAGACGGTCATTTCGAGGTCGATCTCGCCCCGTACCCCGTAGAACACCTGCATCCGCCTGGATTGGTGTACAGGGCCATCGGAAATGAGCCAGACATCGGCATCCAGGGCGGGGGGGTAGGTGCTGAGAATCTCGGCCAGATGGGGCGAATTCATTTCCTCTTCGCCCTCGAACAGAAGCTTCAGGTTCACGGCGAGAGGCGCTTTCAACGAGCGCAATGCATCGAGGGCGGTCATGATGGCCTGGATGGGGGCCTTGTCGTCGCTGGCTGACCGGGCGTAAATGCGCGACTCGGGGTCGTAGCGATCCACGCTTCCGAAGGCAATTTGGTGGCCGCCTGCGACGAGCACCGGCCCAAAGGGGGGGCTCCGCCACTGGGCGGCATCCACAGGCTGGCCGTCATAGTGGGCGTAGATCCCTATCGTGGGGCGGGTGCCGGCAGTGCGCAGTTCACCGTAAACGACGGGCGGCGCCCCCGTGATTCGGAGCATGCGAACCTCCACGCTCCGGTGCTCCAACCTCTCTTGGATCGTCCGCGCGTTGCGCTCAATGTCAGTCGCATTGGTCGCATGATTAGGAAGGCTCAGGAGCTGGACGAATTCGGCAACGATGTCTCGCTCGTGTGCTAGTCGATAGTGGCGGATCTTTTGACGGAGCTCGGTAGCGGGCTGCTCCGAAAACCCCCCTGGGATCGAGAGGCATAGGATCCCCGGAAGAGCCACGGCCAGGGCGGTGGATCTAATGCTCATGACAATCCCGGGACAGGTTCTGCTGTGAAGCCGCGTTCCATCGCCTGTCACTTGGAGGGCGGCGCGGACGCTCCTCTTTCGGCACGTGACGCTGTTGCCGCACCCGCTGGGCTCATCCTCCCCCTAGGGCACTTGGGAAGCGGCGACTGCCGACGCGCCGACGCCGAGGGTCGCACGCAAGGTACCGTCCGGAGTGCGCGCCAGTGTCAGCGCCTTCGAGGGCGTGATGCCGCCGTCCCAGGTCATGAACGCCCCCTCGCCAACGGGGACGAGTGCCAGACGGGTCTCCAGGCCACGACGCGAGAATCCCTGCAGGTGCTCCCCGGTGCTGTCCCAGACAAAAGCGCGGTCTGAGGAACCCCTCTCGAAGCGGCAACGGACCAGGGTCAGATCTCGGTGGGGCTCGAAGGCCGTCCCGAGGGCGTGACACTCCAGCAGTCGGCCCCTTGCCGCCTCTTGCTCTTTCCGCCACTCGCCGAAGTGCTGAGCGATGGCGGTTGTGGGCGCGTCGCCGCCGCGGGCCCGGCTCATGGGCTCGAAGTGCCCTTCTAGAGCGGCGGTATTCAGTTCCTCGCTGAGCCGGGCCAGCCTCAGCGCCCGCCTCTCGTCCACCGGGCGTGAGGAGTGGAGGCGGGCAAAGGCCAGCGATCCCTCCGCCACGGCTACCAAGCCATCGCCCTCCGCCGCAACCCGCCACACTCCCTGGTCTGCCGGGAGCCGGTAGGCGCCTTCGAGCGCGCGCAGCGCCTCGGGGGCGACGGTGATGCGGTCCGGCACCTGAGGGTAAGCCGAGCCACCAAGCAGGCGCTCGAGCAGCTGCTGCAGGAGCGAGTTCCCGACCGGCACGTCCGCGATCACGTTCGTTTGCAGGAAGACCACGATGTCGGCGGACGGAACGATCGCGAGATCGGCGTAGTGGATCCCATTGCTGCCGCTATGCGTCACGACCTTGGTGCCGTCCGGCAGGCTCCGAATTGTCCAGCCGTAGCCGTAGTGTGTGCCTCCTGGTTCGTTGACGTGCGGAGACCACAGCTTATCTAGCGAGCCCGGCTTCAGCACTCGCCCCGCCCGCAGAGCCTCGGCCCAGCGGAGCATGTCGTAGGCTGTTGCGTGCACGCCGCCGTTGGCCCGAAGAATCCAGTAAGGACCATCGGGAGTCATGGGACGCTCTAGGATGGCACCCCAGCGCTTGCCCCCCTGGTAGCCCTGGGCCAGCCGCCCTTGGCCCCAGCTCGCGAGTACGTAGCCGGTCTCGAACATCGACTGAGGTAGGAACAGACGCTCTCGCACGTACCTTTCCCAAGGGCCCCCCGTAAGCTTTTCAACAACCACGCCCAGGAGGCTGTAGCCTGCGTTCGAGTACTCGTAACCCTCTCCCGGCCGAAAGGCGAGAGGTTGGGCCATGGCCCGTTGCACAAATTCCTCGCGCCCTACGGGGTCGAAGTCGTCCGCGCCTTGGAGGTCCACGATGCCTGAGGAGTGGGTAAGTAGTTGATGGAGGGTGATCCCTCGCTTGTCTTCCGGCACTGCGTCGAAGTGTTTTGCGATCGAGTCCTCGACCTTTAGCCGCCCGTCCTCTTCCAGCGCGAGGATCGCCGCCGCCGTGAACTGCTTCGTGATCGACCCGATCGAAGAGACCGTTCCCGGCGTCCAGGGGATCGCGTGCTCGCGATCGGCCCATCCGTACCCGTTCGCGACAAGAGGCGCGCCCTTGCGCGCTACCACCACGACACCCGCGAAGCCGAGCTTCTCGAGCCGAGCCAGGTACGCATGCGTATCTGCCACGAAGGGTTCCGAAACGGCCAGGCCAGCGGCCGGAGTAGCCAACAGGCCGGCCAGGCAAAGGATTGGGACTGTGGGTGCTGCGGATCTACGTCCTAACATAGATTCTTCTTTCATGCCGACCGGGGACGGTCAGGGGGTGCGCCGTCTGACGGTCATCGAGGGATCGGTCGACGGTGTCTAGAAGGGCTCGCGACATCCACTCCGAGTTGCCCAGGGGGAAGAATCCCCCTTCGGCAACTTTCCCGTTGGAGACCGCGCCGCCAGGTGGGTGCCGCTGCCGCTCCCTAGAAGTTGAGTCTGGCTCCGAGCATGGCCCGTAGGGGCGGAACGATCTGGTTCGGCTTTCCGAAGTTGGCCGAGCTAACATTCATGTTCTGGTAACTCTGGTACGCATACTGGTTGAACAGGTTGAAGACGTCGCCGAAGATGCTCATCCGGACATCGCCCGTCACGCGGAAGTCCTTCTGTACACGGAGGTCCAATTGGCTCAGGCCGGGAAAGCGGAGGTCGCCTGTTAGCGCCTCGACTAGAACCGGGCGCTGAAGGTTAGTGGCAGGGATGGGAATCTTGCGCGGTATGGGATAGCCGTCCGCATAGTAGTAGTTGGCACCCAGGGTGAAGCCGCCGGGGAGGCCCGTGTAGAGAACCTGGGTCTTAACTATGATGGAGCGGTCCCTGGCCAGCAGGCCGTTGGTGTTCACATAGTCATTCGGGTCCTGCCCGAAGATGCTGAAGTTAAGATTCCCGGTCAATCCGTTGATCAGGTTGCCTTTGGCGCGCACCACGTCCAGCGATGACGTGAGCTGCCAGTGCGAGGCCATCCTCTTGGTCGCGGTCAGGGAGAAGGCGTTCACGTCGGAGGCGGTGCCGGGAGGCGTGGTCAGAACGTAGAATCGCTGGCCGCCCACCAGCTGCTGTACGGTGAAGGACTGCCCGGTCGCCCCTGCCCCTCGAGAGTCCGTGTACGTAACTGGCGTATAGACGCCCCCCGTGTCGATCCAGCCTGGGAAGTCGCGCGACCTCTTGTATAGGTAGCTAGCGCCGACGTTGAAGCCCTTGAAGACCTCGCGCTCGAGGCTCAGCGCGAACTGGTCTGTCTTGGGTGCCTTCATCTTGGGATCTATCAATTGGTTGCTGTTGTCATAGGCGAGCGTCAGGTTCTGAAAAGAGTTGGTCTGAAAATTCCACGTCCCGCCATAGGTCGGTGAGACCGAAGGGACGCTGTTCGCAAACTCGCCCGTCGCACCGCCGCGGTAGTAGCGGCCGTAGTGCCCTTTGAGAACAGTCTTGCCGTCCGGGGTCAGCTTGAGGTTGAAGCCAATACGTGGCGAGAAGGTGTTCCACGTGTAGTAATCGATCCCAGGGAACGTCTTTCCGGTAGGGTTAGCAACGGCGTCCAGTTGGGACTCCGCGAACGCCCGGGTGTGCGTGTAGTCGTATCTCAAGCCTATGCTCAAATTGAGGCGCTGGCCGACTTGGACGGAGTCGTCCACAAAGGCTCCCACGTTTGTTGAGGTGCCGCCGTATGCAAACGGGGTGTACTGGTAGCCGTAGCCCTGGAGCTGCCCGTTGGCCCGCGTCAGGTAGACCAGGTCGTTGATTCCGTAGACACCGTTAATCGGGGCGTTGTTGTACTGAACACCGAACTTGAAGTCGTGGGCCGAACGCAGGAAATCGCTCGCGTGGTGCGAGAGCTTCGTCGTCAACGTGGTCCTCGAAAGGTTGTACTCGAACCAGGCAACAACCGAGCCAGTGATTGCACCCGTATCCCGGTCTACATAGTGTGTTCCTATCTTGCGCGCGCCTCCCGTTCCTCCATCCTTGTCGTTGGTATAGAAGCCCGCATAACGGGCCTCTAACACGGTTCCGTTACCCAGCACACCCGTATAGGCGACGCTTGGCGAATATATGCGTCGCACTCGACCTTCGACCGTGTCTGGGGCTTGGCCCGGGAGAGGTGCGAACGAGAGGTCAACATTGTCGTAGTTCAGGGCGCCCACCAGGCTGTGCTTGGGTGTCGCCTGGAAGTTCAGCTTGCCAAAGTAGTGGTCGGTTGCCGTACTGTTCGCGAACTGCGGCGCGGTGAGAATCGTGGACGAATCCTTAAGGTGGTGATAGGCCGCGAAGAACCACAACTTGTCCTTGGCGATGGGCCCTCCCAACTGGGCTGAGATGTCCTGATAGGACACCCGGGTGAACGGGAAGCCGTTGTCTTCGGCTGCAGTCGTGTTGCGCGCGGTGAGGCTATCTCCCTGGTAGTAGAAGGCGCCGCTCCCGTGGAAGTTGTTGGTACCCTGGCGTGTAACGACATTGAAGACCGCGCCCTGCACATTGCCATACTCTGCCGGCGCGCCCATCGACATGATCTGGACCTGCTCTACGATGTCGGTGCTCGGTTGCACTAGAGTAGGTATCGAACCTCCGAAGTTGTTGGTCAGGTCGATGCCGTCCAGCTGAAAAAGGTTCTGGTCGTACATGCTGCCGTAAGAGGTGGGCTGGAAGCCGCGGGGATCGTTGGGGTCCACGCCCGGGGCACTGGCGAGAACGTTGAAGAAGCTTTGCCGTTGAATGGGGGCGTTGTCGATATACGCCCGGTCGTACGTCGCGCCCACTTGTGTCGTCTGGGTGTCCACTCCCGCGCTCGCCTCCACGCTGATCGTCTCGCTTCCGCCGGCCACCTCCAGGGTCACGTTCTGTTCCAGGGTGCTGCCAACGGACACCGGAACTTGCGTGCGCCGGGTAGTGGCGAAGCCCTTGAGCGTGAAGGTCAGCTCATACTGTCCGGGAGGAAGGCGCAGAAAACGGAACTGCCCGCGCTCATCCGTGGTGGCGCTCTGTGTCCCCATGATCCGCTCCCCTACCAGGGAGACAGTCACTCCATGTAAGGCCCCGTGCGAGACATCGTCCACTTTCCCGACAATGTCTCCGGTGGTCGTCTGGGCAACGACACTGGAAGCTAGCCCGCTGCCGACCACAAGGGCTAGAGCCCCGGTTGCGATTCGCCTCATAAGAGTCTCCTTGGCACCTGGACGGTCGCGCGTTCCCGCGAGGCCTCTCCGGCTCTCAACGTGGGCATTAAACTTGAGATATGTCCTGCTGTTGAACAATATGACAAGATAAAAACCATGTCAAGGGGCGTTTTCTCGCACCCCATGCCCCTCATCGGGCAGGAAACGCATGGGGCCACCGTGGTACGGGCAGTTGCTGCAACCTATGGATGCCTCAGGACTTCCACGCACAGCCTTCCCTAACGGAGCCGACGCCGAAGCTTCCGCCCGGCCGCTCGAGTACGACTCGATCAGGACCGCGAGGCCTCGCGATTGGTCCTGGCCAGGGTCGCCACGACCGACCAGAAGCGGGCCGGCTTCGTCTAAGCGGATGACGACTGCGTTGAAGAACGTAGGGAGGTGCGAGTGAATCGACTCGTCTTGGTTGTCGCGCTGAGCCTTGTGCCGAGCCTGGGGCTGGCCGAACCGAAGGATGACAGGGACCTCGGCGCCAAGCTCGATGAATACATGACGCGCCTCGAGAAACTCGGCTATTCCGGAGGTCTTCTGGTGGCCCGAAACGGCCTTGCTGTGATCGAGAAGGGATATGGCTTGGCGGACCGTGAGCAGAACCGCCCCATGGGCCCGGATTCGGTCTACAGCCTGGGGTCGATCACGAAGCAATTCACGGCCGCTGCCATCCTGCGGCTCGAGATGAAGGGAAGACTCAGCGTCCGTGACTCGATCGCGAGATTCGTCAAAGACGTGCCACCGGATAAGACGGGGATCACTCTCCACATGCTCTTGACCCACACGGCCGGTCTGGAGTCCGACTTCACTCGCTCCGACTATGACCCTGTCTCGCGCGACGAATATGTTCGGCGCATCCTGGCTGCTCCCCTGCTGTTCAACCCAGGCGACCGTTTCCAGTACTCGAACGCGGGCTACAGCCTGCTGGCAGCTATTGTCGAGATCCTCTCCGGCCAAACCTACGAAGCCTTCCTCAAGGACGAGGTGCTTATCCCCGCAGGCATGCGTGAGACTGGGTACCTGGCGCCCGGGTGGGCCGCGGAGCGGATCGCCCAGGGCTATCGCGGGGGTGATCGCTGGGGGACGATCCTCGAACGCATCACCGGTCTTGGCGACCACTATTGGGCGCTGCGCGGCAACGGCGGGCTGCACACGACGCTGGGCGACATGCGGCGATGGGATCAGGCGCTACGGACGGACGAGGTGCTGTCTGCGGCCGCTCGCGAGGAATACCTCAGAGGCTACGTTCCGGAAGGGCCGGGCGCAGCTTCCCGCTACGGGTACGGCTGGACAATCTCAAAGACGAGCCGTGGCACGACCTTGGCCGAGCACAACGGTGGCAATGGCATCTTCGTGGCGGAGTGGCAGCGCTTCTTGGAGGAGAGGCTCGCGGTCCTTGTCACCTCGACCGTGGCGGAGTTGAAGGCGACGCCGGTGATAGCGACGGTGGATCGGATCGTGCTGGGGGAACCATATACGCTGCCCCCACTCGCGATTTCGGTCGCTGCCTCCGTCCTCCGCTCCTGCGAGGGCAACTACCGCTTCCGGCTGGGGGGCGACATCGAGATCACCAGCTCCGGCCACGAGCTCGCGCTGGCGCCTCGAGACCAAACGGCGTATGCGGTCCTGAACGGGGGGAGCGATTCCCCCCGAATGCAGTCCCTGACCGAGCGAACCCGGGAAATTGCCGGTCGCGCGTTCTCCGGAGACTTCACCGGGCTAAAGGAAGCTTTCGGCAGCGCCATGACGGTCGAGAATATTCGCGACGAGGAGCAAGGAGTGATGAAGGACCGAGAAACCCGCCTCGGGAGTTATAAGGGATTCTCTGTCCTGGGCACCGGGGCCGGCCCGGAGGAGACCTCGCTCACGACCGTGAAGGTAGAGTTCGAGAGGGGGGCCGTCTACAACATCTACGTCTGGGGACGGCGCGGGCTTCGGGGAATCCGGCCGCAGCCCGAGCCGCCGGCCCTCCGGTTGATTCCGATCTCGCCCACGCGCTTCGAGCGGTTCAGCTTGGAGCCCGCCCCCCCACTCGAGGTCGAGTTTCAGCCGTCGTCCCATGGGCTTGTGCTCCGTCCCCCGGGAAGGGAGGTGCAGGCCACGCGCTATCAGTGACCCCGGCCGGAACGAGCACGTAGGATTGTTCAACAAGCGGACATGTGATAAGCTCCACCGTCAGAGAGGGCAGACCCTCATGTCCGAGCTTCCGCGACCGCTCCTGTTGGACGAGCCACAGATTCGGTCCTGCGTCGACCTTACCCCCGAGGCGCTGGGCGCGGTGGAGGAGGGCTTCACCCTCCTGGCGCAGGGCAAGGTCCTGGTCCCGTCGCCGATCGGAATCGACCTTCCCGAGCAGGAGGCCGAGATCCACGTGAAGTCGGCGTTCGTGCGAGGGTTGCCAGGATACGCCGTCAAGATAGCGTCAGGCTTCTACCGCAACGCCGCCCGGGGTCTCCCCAGCACGAACGGCCTTGTGGTCGTCTTCAGTTCAGAAACAGGCGCGCCCCTCGCGATCCTGCTCGACAATGGCTACCTGACGGAAATCCGCACCGCCTTGGCCGGTGCCATCGCGGCAAAGCATCTCGCGCCCGCCCGGATCAGCACGGTCGGGGTGGTCGGCACCGGAAGCCAGGCCCGCTATCAGGTCCGGGCGCTGCGCTTGGTCCGCGACTTCGACCGAGTGCTGGTCTGGGGCCGCCGTCCCGAGGCGGCCGCCGCTTGTGCGGCTGACCTCGGGGAGATGCTGGGTGTTCGGGCCCAAGCCACCGGTGAGGTGGGGATGCTGGTTCGCGCAAGCGATGTTGTGATTACCGCCACCGCCTCCCGCGCCCCCATTGTCAGGGCTGAGGACGTGCACGACGGGCTTCTGATCATCGCCATGGGGTCCGACGGAGTCGGAAAGCAGGAGCTGGATCCCCAGGTCTTCTCCCGGGCGCAGAGGGTCGTATGCGACCTCAAATCCCAGTGTTTCCGGCTAGGGGAGCTGCAGCACGCCCTCGCCGCGGGCACCCTGAAGGAGCTATCTCCGATTCTGGAGCTGGGGGATCTGACCAGCGGCCGCGCGCGTGGGCGCGCCGACAGTAGAGAAATCGCGGTCTGCGACCTCACGGGCGTGGGCGTGCAGGATACGGCGATCGCGCTCTTCGCACTCGAGCAGGCGCGACATCACCACGTCGGGGCGTCTGGGTAGGCCGGGGGCCCGACCGCTCTCGTTCAGTCGCGGAGGCAGGCCTCGCGGAGGCGCGCTGCCACCGCGTGCTCCGCCCCGGGCGCCATCGCGTCCACGGCGATGACCAGCGTCTCGGGATCGAAGAGGTGGACCAGGATGCGAGGGTCCCCTTCCGCCAGGTCCCGATGAAGCTCCGTTGCCGTAAAGCCGGCCAACTTCGGGTCCACCCGCAGCTCGAGGCAGTTAATGGGGGCATCCTCGAGGGCCTCTTCCATGGTGAAAGACCGGGGGCGGGCCTTGACCCCCGTGACTCCGGTGAGGGCGGCACCGATGACCTCGACCGCGCGAGCATACGACTTCCAGCGCGCCTCGTGATCCGTGGCAAACCACTCCTCGAGGGCGGCCATCGTGCCCACGACCGTGAAGCGGTCAAGCTTGAAGGGGCGTCCGAACCGCAAGACCGTGCCCGACTCGAAGCGCGTGAAGTCCACTCGGGCTACCTTCTCCACGAGGGCGCGCCGGCCCGCCACGAATCCACCCGCGTTCGGGCCGTAGCAGTACTTGGCGGAGTAGCACACGAGGTCCGCCCCCGCATCCGTGAAGCGCCGCATCGACGCGGGGGGGTAGTTCAGGAAGGCCGCGTCGACGAATATGGGAATTCCCTTCCGCCCGCTGATCCTTACGGCCTCCGCGAACGGCACGGTACCGTTTCG
>Ga0222749_10000783_pt1 | contig 17936 bp, 14 predicted proteins | sample IncBWH2Mmetat_FD_197234 | JGI IMG/M metagenome (GOLD analysis project Ga0222749, IMG submission 197234) | Metatranscriptome of lab incubated forest soil microbial communities from Barre Woods Harvard Forest LTER site, Petersham... | ecosystem: Environmental > Terrestrial > Soil > Temperate... | reverse complement strand
GTTGCAACCAGTGTGCGGCGTGCAAGCACGGGCTCCGGACGGCGTCGGGCGCGATCGACGAGCTGTTCGACCCGAAGACCGCGACGCCCGACGACTACGAGCGGGCGCTTTTCGGCGCCCGGTCGGCTCCGCAGGGAAATCGCTGCTTTCTCCCGATCCAGGGGGCGCAGCTCCTTCCCGCGCTCATGACGCGGTTCAAGGCGGAGTTCGACGCGCAGCTGAAGAGGCCGTCCGCGTCGGGCCCTCGATGGCGACTGCCGAAAATCTCGGACTGGGATGAGACGGCTCGGACCTTCGTCTACGACCTCAAGCAGGCGCTCAAGAATCCCGACTGGACGTACGCGGATCAGCACAGCACGAAGCGCCACACGGTGGTCGCGCCCGCGCCGGAGGGCGAGGCGGGCGTGCGCCTCGCGCCGGACGTCTGGGGGGCGATGAGGGAGCTCGCGGACGTCAAGGGGGTCGAGCTCGACCGCGAGGTGAACGACGCGCTTCGCGAATGGCTCAAGCGGGGCCGGAAGGGATGAGCGCTCCGAAGATCCTCGCGTTTGCCGGCAGCACCCGGGAGGGGTCCTGGAACAAAAAGCTGATCCGAATCGCGGCCGCCGGAGCGCGGGCGACGGGGGCGGAGGTGACTCTGGTCGATCTCCGGGAGTTCCCGATGCCGCTCTATGACGGGGACCTCGAGGCGGAGGGGTTTCCGGAGCCCGCCCGGGCCTTCAAGCGGCTGATGCTGGAGAACGAGGGGCTCCTCATTTCATCTCCCGAATACAACAGTTCGGTGAGCGGGGTGCTCAAGAACGCGATCGACTGGGCGTCGCGGTCGGAGCCGGGCGAGGCGCCGCTCGCCGCGTTCGTGGGCAAGGTGGCGGGCCTGGTGGCCGCGTCTCCGGGCGCGCTCGGCGGCCTTCGGGGACTGATACACCTTCGGGCGATCCTGGGCAATATCAAGGTCCTGGTCATCCCCGACCAGGTGGCCGTCTCAAAGGCGCACGACGCGTTCACGCCCGAAGGCACCCTCAAGGACGCCAAGCAGCAGGCCTCGGTTGAGAAGGTCGGGGCCGAGCTGGCCTTGATCCTTGCGAAGCTCCACCGCTAAGGTTGAGCCTCACTTCTTCAGCAGCTTGAACGCATGCGACCACTGGTTCCGGAGAAGGCCCGGGATGCACCAGAGGATGCAAAGGGGCTCGATCGCCCGTGCCGCCTCGGCCCCGCCCATGTCCTCGGACTCCCATCCGAACTGCGTGAGAATCTCCTTCACCTGGCCCTTGGCGAGCTCGTCGTTCCCGCAGAGGAACATGGTCGGCTTGACCCCCCCGAAATCGGGATTGATCATGTGGGCGTTGCCCACGCAGGAGAAGGCCTTGACGAAGCGGGCCTTGGGGGCGAGCTTCTGGAGCCGCTCCATGAGGGATTCGTCGTAGGAGGTGTAGAACTTGAGGACGCCATTGGTGGGAGGGGCGTCGGCGATGGGATTGTTGGCATCGATGACGGTCTTACCGGCCAGGGCCTCCGCCCCGCAGAGCTTGACCGCCGACTCGGCGGCGGTGCCTTTGACGGCGATCAGTACGATCTCGCCGGAGCGGGCCGATTCCTCAAAAGACCCGACCGATGCCTTAGGGCCGGCCTTCTTCTTCCAGTCGGCGAGCTTGGCGGCCTCGCGTGTTCCCCGCATGACTTCGTAGCCGTACTTCAGGAATCCATCGGCCAGAACCTGGCTTACGATGCCCGAGCCGATGACCCCGATCTTCCTAGGCCCCATGGGAAGCTCCTTTCTTCACAAGGTACTTCCGGTGAACGCGGAGGGGGAAGAAATCCATCTTCTGAAGTCATTCAGGGAGTCGGCCTCGGCTGGGGACTGTCGTTTCGCAGGGGAACTCCGATTGGGTCGGCCGTCCAAGGTCGGTGTCTCAGGGTGAGGGAGTCGTGGGCGGCGAACGGATTCCATCCCTGCCTCGGCCCCAATCATCCCAGATCCGTCGCCGGATGGGTTGCCACCGGCTCAGCGCAGGAATTCGGAAAACTCCGGTCGCTCACGCCAGGAGTCCGAGCGCTCTTGAAGGAACTTCTTCGCCGGCCATCCCAACTCGCCGGACCTTCGAAAGCCGAGACTCGCCTTCCCGTACTCTCCCGTGAACGCCAGAGCGACGCCATTGAGGTAATGGGCTTCGGCCCACTCAGGCTGCATATCGATCAGGCCGGCGAACTCTTTTCGGGCCTCTGGGTATTTTCCGAGCTCGAGATAAAGCAGACCTAGCCCGCGCACGGTGATCGCCCAGTGGGGGGCCCATTGCAGGCTTTCCCGGTAGGAGGCCTCGGCCTCCGCCGGCATCTTCAGTCGGCGATAGATCTCCCCCATTTGGGTGAGGAGGTGAGGGTTCTGGGGCTGCCATGAAAGGGCTCGCAGACTCTCGCGTTTTGCCCCCTGAAGATCGCCGTGCTGGAGGAATGTGTTTCCCGCGCGCAGACAGCGCATGACATCCCAGGGGTAAAGGCCGATCGCAGTTTCGAGAGATCGCAGATCCTTGCTCTCGCTGGCAAAGAACCTCCCCTCCCAGCGCCGGGCCGCGATGATTCGGAAATTGAATAGAGTGGCGATGAGGAAGATGACGGTCAGGCCCGTTCCCGCGATCGCGGCCAGGCCGCGGCCCCAGGCGGGCATTTCGCGGGTCTCCTGATTCCAACCGGCGAGGATCCCCACCGCCGCCCAGGCATACGCCACGTGGGCCGATTGCGTGGATACGGTGGTGAATACCCCGCCCGCCGCAAATGCCGCCAGCATCGCGGCCAGAGCACTGAGCCAGAGCCCTTCTTGTCCCGGGACCCCTGTACGCCAACGGCGACCAAAGTTGAGGAGCGCCCAGGCGCCCGCCAGGACCAAAAGACCGAATCCTATGAGCCCGGACTCGCAGAGAACCTCAACGACGGCGCTGTCGGGCGTCTCCTGGATGAGGAACGTCTTGTTTTGCCCCACGAAGGAGAAGTCGGGATCCCGATATCGGAAAAAGCCGGGAAGGTAGTTTCCGAGGCCCACTCCCCAAAGCGGATGGTTCAGCACCATCCGAAGACTCATCCGCCAGATGGCCAGACGACCTGTCATGGTTCCGGTGGTTTTCAGATGCGTCGTCCAGCCCTGCTGCTCGCGCCCCATCAGCATCCAGGCAAGACCGACCCCTGCCGCCAGGGCGATCAGGCCCCAGACACTTCGCCTAGCGGGACGCTCGATGAGAAGACCTCCCTTCATCATGGGTCGGCCCGCAAGACCTCCCAGGGTCGCCAAGGCCAGGCCGGCGGCCACCAGACCGGCTCTGGAACGGGACAGGATGAGGTAGCAGGAGAGGAGGGCCAGGGCAAGCCCCCACAGGCCCTGAAGGACGCCCCTCCGGGACTGCAACCCGCCCGCGAAGACCAGGGGAACGAGCATGGCGGCAAATGTCCCTCCGTAATTGCCATGCGTGAACACGGAGGGTACGGCTGGGGAGAATCCGACGACATCGCCGGCGAGACCCATGGAAAGGCACGCATTCGGACTGCAGTCGAGGACCTGCCAGATCCCCGCGAGCGCAATAAAGAGGGCCGCCGTCAGCACGACCGGAGGGAGCCGATTCAGCAGGTGGCGGCGCATCGATGGGGCGCTGGCCAGCCAGAATGCGAGGACCGGTCCCGAGAGACCCAGGCAAAGGTTGGACACGGCATCTCCCGTGTTCCAGGCACGCCCACTTTGGGCCACCGTCAGGACTCCCAGAGGCACGATTACCCAGCAGAAGGATCGGGGGGGCATGAGAGCCGGCTTTCGCTGAAGCGCCTGCGCTATCCAGAGGATGGCCAGGATCGAGGAACCGATGCTCAGGCAGATGCGCCTCAAGGATTCGGGTCCGAAGGCCTGGCATCCGAACACCGGGATCAGGATGAAGTAGAGGAGGGTGCCTTCTCTGAGGCCCGCCGGCTCTTCGGCAGGCGAGCCATTCGGGGATCCCGTCTCTTCCTTCTGGGGTGCCGGGACCATGGCCTCCTTCTAGTCGATTGATGGGCGGAGGTCAAGATCGTGAATGGGCAATGGACCGGTCCATAATACGATTGGAGCACGCAATCGGTCGCGCTATCATTTCCGGGTGAGACGGGCGCTCCCCTACATCCTTTTCGGCCTCGTCACCCTCGTCGTATTCTGGAGCTTCATTCGTTCGGGACGGACTCTCTACAATGTCGATGGCCTCAGAGCCGCGCTGGGGCAGGTCGAGTCCGCGCCTCCCGGAGCCTTCCCAACCCACGTCCGAAACACGGACAACGTATTCCTGCTGCCGAACCACCTCCGGATCTACAACGAGGGCCTCAAAGCGGGAGAGGTCCGTCTGTGGAACCCCACCCTCTTCTGCGGCCATCCGCTGTACGCCGATCCGATGGTCCATCCCTTCTATCCGCCCAATCTCATTCTGCACTGGGCTTTCCCCCCCGACACCGCCTTCGAACTGTCCCTCATGGTCCATCTGTTCTTCTCAGGCGCCTCGATGCTCTGGTTGATGCGCACCTTGAGGGTGAGCGACGCGGGAGGCACGATTGCAGGCCTGGCCTGGATGCTCTTCGGATACAACGCGATGTGGTTTTCGACCGGCATTCTCCTGGGAGTCGGCGTCTTCGTCCCGCTTGCCCTGAAGTGGGTCGTGGAAGGAGTGGAGAGCAGGAACCTCCGCCGTGCTCCCCAGGCCGCTCTGGCGATGGGAATGGTCATTCTGGGAAGCCATCCGCAGCACGCACTTCACTTCTTCCTTTTCATTCTGGGGTGGATCTTCGTCGCGGCCGTCCGGAACCGGGAAGCGAGGGGGTTTATCCTCAAATTCGCTCTGGTGTACTCCGGTCTGTCGGTCGGGGTAGCCCTCGTGGAAGTCTTGGCCCGTTTGGACAGCATCCTGAACGGATTTCGGAAGGCCGGACCGGACATGAGTCTGCTTTACGGCCATCCCTGGGCGCTTCTGGGACAAGCCGTCGGGGTTGCACTGGGAAGGATTCAGTTCCACAACATCCCGACCCTTGATCCGGAATTCAACGTGTATGCCGGGAGTGCGCTCTTCACCCTAGCCGTGACCGGCGCGGTTCGATGCTTCCGGGAACCCACCGTTCGCTTCGTGGCGCTCTTCGGGGCGGCCGCATTTCTGGTGGCCTTCATCCGTCCCCTGGCAGAGCTCTGGCAGTGGGTACCCTTCCTGAGGTTGAGCCCTCCCTCCCGGTGGCTGTGCGTTTTCGGATTCTGTTTGGCTCTCCTGGCGGGCCGAGGTTTGGACTCCCTGTCGAGTGGACTGGGGAAGATTCCCATTCTGCTCGGATCCACGGGTGCCCTGTTTGTCATGGTGTGCCTGGCGAAGGTGGGTCCTCTGAATTTCGCGAACAAGGCGGCTGCCGGGACGGCCCTGACTTGGTCCATCACGACCATCGCAGCGTTCCTGGCCCGGCGGAGACCAAGTGCCGGAGCGTGCTTGGCCATGCTTTCGATCCTGTTTGAGCTTCTGAGTAATTTCAAGGGCATGAACCAGCACTATGACCCCACTCTTCTTAGGAACCCCCCTTCCCTGGTCGAGGTTCCTCGGGGGCATCCCGAGGATCCCTGGAGGTGCACGGGGTGGTTCGTGGCTCCCAGAACGAATGGTGAACCCCCCGGTACGGGCAACAGCTTCGGACCCCTGGGTGACAATGCCTTGTCCGTCTATGGTCTTGAGACCTTGGGCGGATTTGAGGCCATCATTCCCGCCGCATACCTCCGGTTCTGCGAAGAAGCCGGGGGGAAGCATACCGCTGCGGGCCGAGCTGTAACCTTCAGGGACGTCCGTTCCCCCCTCTTGGACTTGGCCGGATTGAGGTATGTCTTTAGAACCGAGGCATTGCCTCCCGGTGATCCGTTCCGAAGGGTGGCCTCATCCGGCCCGACCACACTGTACGAGAATGCCAACGCTTTGCCGCGAGCCTATGTGGTGGCCGGTGCCCGGGTAGCCCATAGTGAAGAGGAGGCGGCGAAGGCGCTGCATGAACCCGGGTTTAATCCTCGGGAATCGGTCGTCCTTCAGACGTCGGAGGATCTTCCGTGGGGGCCCGGGGGATCGGTGGCGAGCGAGGTGCGGTGGGTCCAGCGGAGTTCGGACGGGCTCAGGCTGGAGGTGTCCTCGCCGCACGACGGGTACCTGGTGCTCTCGGAGGCCGACTATCCGGGGTGGCAGGCGACTGTTGACGGTCAGCGAACGTCGATCCTTCGCGCCAATCTGGCCTTCCGGGCGATTCGACTTCCAAGGGGTCGGCATCACGTGGTCTTCCGCTTCAGCCCCTGGATCTTCCGATGGGGAGGGATCGGATCAATCGTCTCAGCCGCCCTCGTCCTGGGATGGATCGCGGTGCCTCGTTTCCGGAGTTCGGGAGGGATGCTGGGACCTAGCGGCGCTCAGGTGCCGATTGGCGAAGCGCCTCCGCCCTAGCAAAACATTCCCGTGCCTTCTCAGCCTGGCGGCTTTCCTCGTAGCAGAGGCCCAGGTTGTGCCACAGTCGAGGACTGGTCGAGTCGGCGTCGAGGGCTGACTGGTAGGCTTGGATCGCCTGGGCATGCTGACCCATCATGTAATGGCAGAGGGCAACGAGCTCGTTGCGGTCGGATGGGGTGATCGAGCCGTGGGCCCTCTCGATCCATCCGAGCGCGCTCGCCGGCTCGCCCTGTTCCAGGAGGCTCCTGACCAGGAGTGTCACGGCGCTCGGGTTCCCGGGCTCACGCTCCAGCGCCTGCTGGAGGGATCCGGAGGCGGCCTGGAAATCGCGAAGGAGAAAGCACGCCGCTCCCAGATTGAAGTCAATCTCCGCGTTGGGTTCCGTTTGCTTGTTGGCCTTTTCGAGCGCGCGGCGGGCCATTTCAAGGTAGTGCGTCGACCGCGACACCGGTGCCTTCTGGCCCGCCACCAGGCATAGCGTCCCGCACGGGCCGGCGAGGACCCCATCGACCTCCGCCAGATCCTCAAGACCTCGAAGAAGGCGATCGAACTCCAGCCAGTCCTGGCGGAAAAGGGCGTCGTACGCCAGATAAAGACGGGGGGCGAATCGGCCGGGATGGCGGCTGGCCATCTCCCTCCACCCCTCTACAGACTCGGTGGAGGGCTCGGAGAGGCCCCCGGACGGGGCCGCGCAGGAGGCCAGGGTCGCGGTCGCAGTGGCTGCCGCCATCAGGAACTTCATCGGAACATTCCCCTTAAACCCGTGAGTGCGCGAAGAAAGAGGGGTAGAACCAGGAGCACGAAGAAGACCGGGAGACTCCCCATGAAGATGGGGAACAGGAGCTTCGTTCCCAGCCGCTCCGCCCTGGCTCGGGCCTCCTCCCATATCCTGTTTCGGATCATATCGGCCTGCGGGCGCAGAGCATTCGCAACGCCGGTGCCCAATTGATCCGCATGGACCAGGGCGGTCACGATCTGGTCGATCTCCTCGACCCGCGTCCGGTCGGCCATCCTGCGGAGCGCCGTCGCGCGGGAGGCGCCCAGGAGAATTTCCCGGTAAGCGATCCCGACTTCCTGGAAAATGGGTTCCTTCGTACCCTCCGTCTCCAGGACGATCCGCGCGAGAGCAGCATCGAAACTCAACCCTCCTTCCACCAGGGTCGTGTGAAGGTCCAGCCATTCGGGGAGGCCATGCTGGAGATTCATCCTCCTCCTCCGCAGGCGGCTCCACAGGAAAAAATCGGGGAGGAACGCGGCGGCCAGCAGGCTTCCCGCGAAGATCGAGATCCGCGCGGCGCTCCAGCTGAGAGGATCGGAGAGCCACATCCACGCCAGCGCGAGAACGACGATGGAAAGCACCTTCGCGGCCGTGTAGAGCGATCCCGCCCACGGCGAGTAGATTCCGGCGCGCGCCAGACGAGATCCGTAAAACGCTCCTACCCGGTGCAGCCCGGCCGCGCCGGTGATCTGATCGGCCGATCGTCCCAGCTCGTTCTCCCGCTCCGAAAGGAAGGGTGCCGGGGGCGTGGGAACGGGGGGGGTCAGACGGTGCCTCAGCCGATCGTTCCTCCGCTCTCTGAGGAGATACCCGGTGACCAGAGCGGCTAGCGATAGGCCCGAGACGATCGCGCCCAGGGTAGACACGTCAGCTCCCCTTGAAGATCGAGCGGATCATGCGTCGGATCCAGAGGACGGCGAGGACTTGGAGGACGATGGCGAAGGCCAACGCCTGAGGGCCCAGGGGCGATTCCCACAGGCTGTCCAGGTAGTTCGGATTCAGGATCATCTGTACGGCGGCGATCCCGTAGGGAAGCGTCATCCCCAAGACCCCGGTGAACTTGGCCTCGGCGGTGAGGGTCCTTACCCGCCTCTGCAGGCGGATCAGCTCACGGACCCGTCCGGAAAGGTTTCCCAGCATCACGGAGTAGTTGCCGCCGATTTCCCACTTGGCCGCCATTCCGAGGGCAAACACCGTGACAATCTTTGAGTCCACTGGGCGGGCCCACTGCTTGAAGGCCTCGGCTGCCGGAACCCCGACTTCAATCAGCGAGAGAAGCTCATGGAATTCCTGCGAGATTGGCTTCCGTTTCTGGGACCGAATGAGATCGAGGCATTCCCGCACCCCGGAGCCCGACTGAAACCCCGCAATCATCAAGTCCATCGCGTCGGCCATCTGCCTCTCGAGCTTCCGGACCCTCAAGTCGCCGCACGCGCGGATCAGGACGAGCGGACCATACCCGACCGCGGCGGCGGTCAAGAGGATCGCCCAGGGAGGGAGGCCCGATTCGGAGGCGACGAACCCTGCGCCGAGCGATGCCGTCAGGCACAGAAGCATGAAGTCCGAATCGCGCAGGGAGAGCCCCGCTCTCCTGAGCGCCCGGTGGACCTGGGCGGCCAATCCCCTGGACGGCGGGGGAGGGAGCGGTTCGGGCAGCTCCTGAAGCGCGGGAGCCTCTTCCGCGTACATCCGGAATCGATGGAGAAGCCGGCTCTCCTGGGCCCCCCGCCGGAGCCAGTAGAGGCACGCCGCGCACGTCACGGCGGCGGCTCCGATGCCGACGACGAGCAAGGTCATGTTCTAGGTCTCCGCGTCCTTTTCGAAGAGCGCCCGTTCAAACGAGTGGCCGTGCAGTTCCAGCTTCTTCAGGAACTGCGGCACAGCGCCGGTCGCCACGTGGCGGCCGACGACCTTGCTCTCACGGGCCTCGCTGACGCGGAACTCGAAGATGTCCTGGAGCCGTATCCCCTCCGCGTCGACCCCGACCATTTCCGTCACCCGGGTGAGCCTCCGGCTGCCGTCCTTCATTCGGTCCACATGCAGGATCACCTCGATCCCCGAGCCGATCAGGTCGCGGACGACCGCGACTGGAAGGTCCATCCCCGACATGAGGACCATCGTCTCAAGCCGGCGGACGACATCCCTCGGGGAGTTGGCGTGGACGGTGGTCATGCCGCCCGCGTGGCCCGTGGTCATCGCGTGGAGCATGTCGAAAGCTTCTCCTCCGCGCACTTCTCCCACCACGATCCGGTCGGGCCGCATCCGGAGGGCATTGATCACGAGATCCCGGATCGTGATCGCCCCCCGGCCTTCCACGTTCGGAGGCCGCGACTCCATCCGTACCACGTGCTCCTGGCGGAGCTGGAGTTCCGCCGCGTCCTCGATCGTGAGGATCCGTTCCGCCGGGGAGATGTACGCGGAAAGCATGTTGAGGAGCGTGGTCTTCCCCGATCCTGCGCTGCCGGAGACCAGGATGTTGGTCCGCGTCCGGACCAGGGCCTCGAGGACGTCCCGGATCCGCGGGGTCAGGGTTCCCAGCCGGATCAGCTCTTGGTCGCTGAAGCGGCCGCGGCCGAATCGCCGGATCGAGAGCACCGGACCGACCAGCGAGAGGGGCGGAATGACCGCATTGATCCGGCTGCCGTCGGGGAGCCGAGCGTCCACCATGGGAGAGGAATTGTCGATGTGACGCCCCACGCGGCTTACGATCCGCTCGATCAGCTGAAGCAGGTGCTGGGAATCCTGGAACCGGACGGACGACTTCTCCAGACGGCCGAAGCGCTCGATGAGGACCTGGTCGGGGCCGTTGACGAGGACGTCGTCGATGGTCGGGTCGGCCAGAAGGGGGGCCAACGGTCCCATCCCCAGAGATTCCTGGATGAGATCCTCGGTCAGGCGGTCCTTTTCCTGCCGGTTGAGCGGGAGGGGCGCCACTTCCAGCTCCTCTGCGAGCATCTGCTCGACCAGGGCGCGGAAGGTGTCGGGGTCTCGGAGCGGGTCGAATTTCCGGACGTCGAGCTCCCGGAGGATCTTCTGGTGGAGCCCCCGCTTGGTCGATTCGTAGCCCTTGAGCTCCGGCTCAAGCGGCCGGGGAGCCGGCGCGTCGAGGCGGCTCGTCAGGAGCGCCGAGCGCTCCTTTTTTTTCAGGATCTCGCGGATTCCCACTAGAACACCTGGAGAAGGAGAGTCGTGCGGAGACCGACCTCCGGAAGGATCGAGAAGCCCCCGCTTCGACCGGCCGGCGCATCCATGCGATTCATCGTTTCCTACCGGGCCAGAAGTCTCTGGAAGAACGAAGATGGAGCGCCGGCGGGGGAGACCCCCGTCAGATCACGCGCGATCCTTGCGATCCTGAGCCCGAAGTCCGATCCCGGGTGCTTCGACAGGTACGGGATACCCTCGTTGGCCGCCTCGTGCAGTCTCTTGTCATAGGGCAGGACGTAGTCGATCGGCCGGTCCAAGCCCTGCGCGGCCAGTTTCAGCTCGACGTTCCCTTCGGAGCGGGAGTAGCGATTGAGAATGATCTTGATCTTCTTGGCGTCATAGCCCGCCTCCTCGAGGATGGCCAGGAGGGCATGCGTTCCTTTGAGGGCGGGGACCACCCCTTCCGTCACGACCAGCATCGACTGGGAAAGGTCGCCGATCGCCAGGAGAACCGGCGTGAGGACCGGGATCGTGTCCACGATGACGTAGCGGAACGCCTTCCGGAGCGAAAGCATGACCTGGGTCACGCCCTCGTCCTTGATGCCGACCATTTCCTCCACCTTCCGGGGGGAATCCAGGAGGAAGATGCCGCTGGGCTCGTGCCTGGCCATCACGCCGAGGAGCATGTCACGGTCGAGCCGGTCGCGCTGCAGGTAGGCGTCATAGAAGGTGTATTCGGGGGCCATTCCCAGGAACTCCCGCGTGTTGCCGAGGTCGAAGGAGGCGTCGACGAGGGCCACCTGGCCGGGCGCCTGCGCCGCCAGAGCCACCGCGAGGTTCACCGCGATCGCGGTCTTTCCAACGCCTCCCTTGCTGCTGATGAGCGAGATGACGTCGCCCGGGACGGCACCGGAGGCCGCCGCCGGCAGGGATGCGGGGTCCTGGACGCGGGCGAGAATCCGTTCGAGCTCGGAGGGCGAGATCGGCGCGCGGAGGAAGTCGAAGAACCCACTTCTCATCGCTTCAAGGAAGAGCTCCGAAAGGACCACGTGGCCGGGGATCTGGAGAGGATTGTAGAGCCCGATGAGGCGCGTCTCGGGAGAACCGGCATGCAGCGACAGGGCCGTCCGGAGCGCTTCCTCCGTTTCCCCCGAGATGTCGATAAACGCCATCGTGGGGCGACGCGAGAGAATCCGGTCGACCGCACGCGACAGAGTCTGGACCGCCTCGAGGGCGAGGGAAGGGCGGAGCTTTTCTTCTAGGGCCTCCCTCAGAGCGTCCCGAACGGCCGATTCGGGTGAGAAGACGACGACGGATACGATGTCGCTCATAGGCGATCCACCGAGGTAGGCGGTGAATAGAGGGAGATCCACCCCGATCCGGAGGCGCCGACGCGATGAGGCGGGAACCCTGCCCCGCGCGCCCGGGACCCGTGGAGCGTCTTTCTTTCCTTCATGGGTGGTACGTCGCGGTTGCCGAGGCGCACGAGACCCCGAAGGGGCGAGGTCCCGAGTGGACGCCGTCGATCGCGTCGGTCTCCCAGAACAGGCCGAAGTGCGAGCTCAAGAGGGCCGCCGGGGCCGCCACCGGGGGCGAAAGCCGGTTCAGGGAATTGAGGGTCCCCGAGTTTCGGGCGCTCGCCGAAGGGGCCAAGCGAAGGTCGACTTCGATGATGCTGTCGCCCTGGCCGTTCCCGATCTGCAGCAGGCGGGCCGCCTCGCAGTAGACCCGGAGAAACCCGATGGCCTGGCGGTCGTTGGCACCGCCATTGGCCACGACCGGGAGGACCCACGTGCGGTTGACGAACCGGTTGTTCCCCGCGGGATCGAAGAAGGCACTCCAGTATGCGGTCATGTCGTTGTTGTTCAGGGGGCCTCCGTCGCCCTCGCCCGGACCATTCAGGGTGAACCCGATCCAGACGGAGGGAGGGGCCTCCATCGTCTCACCGGCGACGGGGGACGGCTTCTGGGCCATGAAGGCCAGGCGACGTTCGAGCCTGACCTTTCGATTGCCCCCGAGGGTCGAAGGGAAGCTGACGAAGTAGAGGGTGCCCGCGTAGGCGACGCCGCCTCCGTTGGACGATCTCCCGTCCTTGGTGATTCGGATCCGGACCATCGTTGCCGGATCGGCGGCCGTGATCCAGGCCGTCGTCGAGACGTTGGCGGCGGGGCCGGGACGGACCTGCTGAACCGTCCCCACATGACGGAGCGCCATCGGCATCGCCCCGGTCACCGCCGTGTCGCCCTCCGAGGTGGCGATGATCGCCCCATCGCCCACGATCGCGGCGGGATCGACTTTGACCACGATCGACGAGCGGACTTGCGTGCCGGTGACCCCGAAGGTCCGGGCGAAGGTGACGGGGATAGGATTGTCTCCTTCGGAGACCCCCGGGACCTTCGCAGCGCTCTCCCGGCGCACCACCACCTCGATGGCCCGCGCGAGGTGGGCGTTGGCCGAGATCGTGGAAGGAGAAGGGACGAATCCGGGGGGGCCTCCGGCGGACTTCACCCAGTTCCCGAGACGGATGTCGCCGACGTCCAGATTGGCGCTGTTGAGCTGGATATCCGGGGCATAGGGGGTCCCGGACGCCGTCCAGCCCACCATATGCTCGGCGCCGAGGTCCCGGGCGGCGGATCGGGCCGTGCTTCCCTGGAACTGGCTGGCCCACTTGTCGTCGTCGAGTCCGGGAACGGTCGCGCCGTCGTTCGCGGGGAGCGTGAGAGCGACATAATCCGGCACGTACAACTCCGAAACGCCGCGGGCCGCGGACATCTCCGCGGCGGCGATCGACTGTTCCTTCACAGCGATCTGCAACCCGATGTCGATGGCCAGAGCCACGGTCGCCAGGATGGCGATCATCGCAATGAGGACGAAGATCAGGACACCTCCGGACTGTTTTGTCCTCATCGGTACTCGATCTCCCCCGTCGCGAGTCTGCGGTAGAACTCCGGCACCGACGGGAGCCGTCCGAGGTCGGGGTCGATGAAGGCGCCGCCCCGGACGCGGTGGTCGGCATGGGGAGGCTCGAGGGCGAAGGAATTGGCCGGCCGAGGATAGATGATCTTGGGGATGAGGATGAGGGCGAGCTCGGTGTCGCTCTCCGTGTCACTCGTCTTGCTGAAGAGATTCCCGAGGATGGGGATGTCCCCCAGCACGGGGACCTGCTGTCGGGTATGGTCGTCCTTCTTTCCGATCAATCCCCCCACGATGAGGCCTTCGCCGTCCTTGAGCTGGGCGGTGGACAGGAGCGTCGTCCGGGTGAACGAAGGCGCGCCCTGGGGATTCGTGGGATCGTCGGGCACCACGGCGCTCACCTCCGGGTTGATGTCGAGCGTGATGGTTCGTCCATCCTCGCCGACGAGGGGGCGGATCGTGAGTCGGATACCGAATTCGATGAACTGGAAGGCCCCGAAGGTGGTGCTCGTGGTGGCGGTGAGGGTCTTGATGGGGACGTCGCCCCCCGAGAGGAAGGTGGCGACCTCGCCGCTCAGGGTGGCCAGGTTGGGCTCCGAGAGCGTCCGGGCGTAGCCCTGGGTTTCGAGGGCGGTGATGACCTGATTCAGGAGGAACTTCTTGTCCGTTACGGTGAACGAGTTGGTGAGGAGGCCGCTGATGATCGAGAGGGAGTCCTTGCGTTGGGCGAATTGGCCGGGGATCGGCGCGTGATTCTGGATCATCGCGTTCCAGTCCATCCCGAGCGTGCGCATTTTCTGCCGGTCGAGCTGGAGGACTCGGACACTGACCAGCACCTGCGGAAGGGACCGGACCTTGAGAAAGCTGACCCAGCGTCCGGTTTTGCCCATGACGGCCGAGCCACGGGCGATGTTCGAGCCCAGGTTGTTCTTGGGAAGCTGGCCCGAGGTGTTGGAAAGGGGGACCGTGGGCTGACTGAGAATGCCCCCCAATTGGGACCCTAGACCACCCCCCGAGGTCGACTGCTGGTTGGACCCTGAAGCCGCCGGGGGGGCGGGGGGCGGCGTGATTCCATTGAGTCCGCCCCCCTCGTTGGCGAGAACTTTGAAGTCGGTGCCCGGTCCACCCATCACCCGATCGATGACGATGAGCGCTTGGGTGAGTGCGGTCTGGCTCGAGACAGTTCCCTCGAGGACGAACGTATCGCGCTGTTCATCCGTTCTTCCCACCTGCTGGATCCGGTGGATCTGGAGATCGGAACAGAAAGGGCGAGCGGCATAGCGGATCCGATCCTCCATCGGGACCAGTCCGAGCCTTGGGATGATCATGTTGACGACTTTCGCGGCCCGTCCAGGTTCCTCCGGGCCGGTCGCCAGGTCGCGCTTCTCGGCCGTTTCAGGCTTCTCGGCCGTATCCTTTCGGGGGGAGGGGATCTCGCGGGAATGGCCCGCGTCCATCCACGATACGGCCGCGTCGCCGGCGGCATTCATGATGTCGATGGTCGCGACCGACCCCCGGAGAATGATGAACTTGCCATCGGGCGAAGTCTCCACCGTGATCCCGTCCGAAATCATGGCCAATTGCTCGCGGAGCGGGCCCAGGTCGAGCTCCACCTGGACCACGCGGTCCTTCCGGGTCTCGTCGGAATACCAGAGAATCACGTTGGTGCGACCCGGGGATTTGGCGCTGACCAGGATCTCGCGCCTCTTGATGATGACCACGTCCACAATCTCGGCGTCCCCGATGGCGACTTTCTGAACGTCCTTCTCCTCGGAAAGGATGGCGGAGTGACGATGGAGGATTCGGGTGGGAAGGGGTTCCTGCGCCGCCCGCGCGGGAAGGGCAAGAGCCGCAAGCGCTGAGAACAGGATCGGTAGCCGCGTCATCGTCATCACTCCTTCTCGGGGCGGCTCGCCGGCCTCCCCTTCTCGTTCAAGGACGTGTCGAGCGAGCGCCGGTTGCCCCGGATAATTTCCACGGGTTCCTCGGTTTCGGCGAGCGTGGGGGTGGCGCTCAGGAAATCGCCCGGCACGGTGCTCAGGAGGGCCAGGACGAGACGACCGGATCTCTGGGCCTGGACGAACCTCATCGCGTCTTCGGCGGGGATCTGGATGGTGACCCCCGCCTGGGGGGCCGAGGACCGGCGGGCGGCCACGAAACCCGCAAATCCGTTCGCCGCGGTCGTGGCTGAAGAGGTGGGTTGAGGCGGAGAAAGCACCAGCGCCCGGTTGCAAACCACCGCGACGCGAGACCCCTTGGCCTCGGTCTCCCGTTCCGCCAGGACCGCCACCGAGCTTCCCGGTGCGAGAAGGGCGAGCGGGGCGTCCAGCTTGTCGAGGTCGATCGTCACGGCGACCCACCCCCTCCGGATCGCGCCGGTATCCCCGGATTCGTCGGCGCGGGGTCCGAGGACGCTCCCCTTGAAAGGGCTCTTGTCCGGTATGGCCGCCAGCGCCGTCCGGCCCACGATCTGCTGCGCGTCTCCCACCGAGTCCGGGGCGATGAGATCCTTCTTGACGAGGATGAACTGGATCTGCGCGAGCTCAATCCGTTGGAGGGGGGCGATCGCTCCGTTCGCGACCGGAAGCCTGGCGAATCCCTCCGGGATGCCATCGATCTTCTTCGAGAAGAGCCCGCTTCGGAAAAACATTGAGCCGAGGATGAGGAGGAGCATCGCCCCCAGTACCACGCGGATGATCCGCGTGGAACTCGCCGGTCCATGCCTCCTTAGAGCAACGTCAGCCATGGGGGCCTACTGAATCTCCTTTCGCCCGATGGCGAAGCTCTCGAACTCAAGACCGCGGCGACTTCCGGGCTCAAGATCGATGGAGACCACGGAATAGCCCGCAGGGAGGTTTAGGTAGGTCAGGGAACCCGGAATTGCCGACCCTCCTAGGAACCAGCTCGTAAACTCGAACCATTGATGACACTCCATGCGGACGGTCCCGTCGGCCGCGACCGCGAGCGGCGGATCGATGATGCGGCGAAGGGTGGCGGTGCTCCCCGCAATCTCCGGGACCCTCACGATGAGAGCTCCGCCTGCATTCCTCAGAAGCACCCCTTTGAACCGGAGAAGGCTCCTCCCCGGGATCGAGAGGGAGTCCAGGAACATCTCCGCCCTGAGCGTGGTGTGGACCGCGGGGAGCGAAGCGAACAGATCGTCGAGGGTGCCGCTCAGGGTTCCGACATCGATGACCGTGTAGGTCTCCTCAAAGACCCCCGGATCCACATAGAGCGAGGAATTGTCTGCCGGGAGGACGAGGGCGCCGGGTTTCGTAGCCGCGTCCCGGGCGGCGACGCGGGCGCCCTCTCCGGTCACCTGAAGGGGAGTCATCAAGAGTCCGAATTGCACTCCCATGAAGATGATGGCCGTAAGGCCGAATGCCACCATGATGAATTCGATCAGGATGACGCCCCGCGTCTTTGAACGGGGCTTGAGCCGAGAGACGATCATTCACGGGCAATGAAGCAATGGCCGTGCCATGACGAGGTGGACTCAATTCCTGCGAGGGAACGCGCTTGGGATCAGCAGTTTAGGGAAATGTCGGGGCATTCTGCCCCCGTGTGCCACAGTGGAATCCGGAAACGAAGGGAGGGGGGACGTGGGAAAATAAAAGGCGGTCACGGGATATGCGCATGTTCCCGTGACCGCCCTCGGATTCTGCCCGAATGCCTAGAAGAGCGCGAGGACCGAGTTTCCCAGCTTGGTGAACTCGGATTGAATGTCGGTGTAATAGGTCGCCACGGCGGCGGCGCCGACAGAGAGGACCGCGGCGGCCAGGAGGATGTACTCGATCAAGACGACACCGCGCTGCCGCTTGCCCTTGGACGACACGCCCTTACCCGAAGCCACTCGCTTCGCACGCATCCATGCCACGAAGTTGCCCATTGAAGAACCCCTTTCATAAAAAAAGTTATCCATGACATATGCAAAGATCGTGCCACCGGGATGAGTCGCCGAGCGAGCTTCGAAATTGCATCCCAAATGCAGGAGACGGGGCATTACACCCCAAAGCCGCCCCTTTCTGCCCCGGCCATCCACCCCCAATTCCGTCAAAACTGTCGGATTTCATAGCCCAATTTTGTAGGAAACCTCAAAAGCAGCTTGTTTTTCACGTTCACTCTGTGGACAGTCCGAGCGTGGCCCGCCTCTTGCGATCAGCTTCCTTGTTTCAGCCGTCAAGGTTCAATTTCCTCAAGGCCCCGGGGTGTCTCCGCCGATATAGAAGCACGGTATTCGCGTCACGACACACTTGGGGTGGACGGTATGAGGGACTCGGCCAAGGTTCTCGTCGTCGACGACGACATGGACTCCCGCACCATCGCGGGAGAGCTCGTGCGCTCGGTCGGCTTCCAAGCCCGCACGGTCTCGCACGCGAAGGAAGCCCTTGAGATCCTGGAGCGCGAGCGCTACGACGTCGTTCTGAGCGACATCCGGATGCGCGAGTCGACGGGATTTGACCTCCTCTGGGTCGTCCGCAAGCGCTATCCCGAGCTCCCCGTCGTCCTCATGACCGCGTTCCCCTCTCTCGAGTCGGCCGTCGACAGCGTGAAGAAGGGCGCCTGTGAGTACCTCCACAAGCCGCTTCAGACCGACGAGCTCTTCCGCACCCTCAAGCGGTGCGTCACCCGCACGAGCAACG
>Ga0222749_10000781_pt1 | contig 17996 bp, 12 predicted proteins | sample IncBWH2Mmetat_FD_197234 | JGI IMG/M metagenome (GOLD analysis project Ga0222749, IMG submission 197234) | Metatranscriptome of lab incubated forest soil microbial communities from Barre Woods Harvard Forest LTER site, Petersham... | ecosystem: Environmental > Terrestrial > Soil > Temperate... | reverse complement strand
TCACCCACTTCCCCGCCGCGCTGCTCGTGCTCGCCGCGGTGGCCGCGGTTGTCGCCCGCCACCGGAAGGGATTCAATACCGCCGGCGCCGGCAGGGGCATTTTCACCTTTCTTGAAATCATCGGCGTCGTGGTGGTCGTACTGGTCTTCGTCGGCCTGGGGCTGATCATCCTCCTCTTCATCGCGTGCGCCACGGGAGGGCTAAAGCTCGGATGACCACCCTCCGCGACTATACCTTCCTCGGAACAACTCAGAGCCTCTGTCCGCGTTGCCTCAGGCTGGTCCCCGCCAAGATCCTCGCGCGGGGGAAGCGGGTCTACTTCCGCAAACAGTGCCCCGAGCACGGCACGATCGAGGATTTCGTCTGCTCCGACGTACGGTACTACGACCGGCACGAGCTGGACGAACCGGCCAAGCAGGTCCGCGTTCACGCGACCGAGGTGTCGAAGGGCTGCCCCTATGATTGCGGCCTCTGCCCCGAGCACGAGCAGCACACGTGCGTCGGCCTGGCTGAGATCACCTCCGCGTGCAACCTCGAGTGCCCCATGTGTTTCGCCCGGAGCGGGCCCGGCGGAAAACATTGGACGTTTGAGGAGTACACCGGCGTCGTGGACCGCTTCGTCCTCCAGGAGAATGAGGTCGACGTCCTCCAGCTCTCCGGGGGCGAGCCCACGATCCACCCGGACATTGTCCGGATGACCCGGTATGCCTACGAGAGGCCGATCCAGGTGGTGATGATCAACACCAACGGGATCCGGCTCGCGAACGATCCCGCACTCGCGAAGGCCCTCGCCCCCATGCGCGACCGCCTCGAGATCTACCTCCAGTTCGACGGGTTCTCCGAGCGGACTCACCAGGAACTCCGGGGCGAATCGCTCATGGCGGTCAAGCTCCGCGCGCTCGACCACCTCGCCGAGCACGGGATTCGCTCGACGCTGGTCTGCACCGTCCAGCACGGCGTCAATTTGAACGAGGTCGGCGCCATCGTGAAATTCGGGCTCGAACGCCCCTGGGTGCGCGGCGCAAGCTTCCAGCCGGCGACATACGTCGGGCGGCACGTGAACCCGAAGGACCTCGAGAACCGCGCGACGATCCCTGACGTGGTTAAGGCGATCGTGGGCCAGACCGACGGGATCTTTGTCGAGGAGGACTTCCTGCCCGTTCCCTGCGCCCACCCGAACTGCCACATGATGACGTACGTCTACCGCGGCGAGGGAAACCCGGTCCCGGTCTCCCGCTTCCTCGACATCCGGAAGAACGCGGATCTGGTCGCCAACACGCTCGTCTACACCCCCGCCAAGGCAAAGGCAATCGTGGCCGCTTTCCTGCAGAGGCAGGAGGGTTGCTGCGACCCTACCGGACTGAAGTTTGTCGAGTCGGCGCTCTCGGAAAGGCTGACGGGCGCCGAAGTCTTCCGGATCACCCTCACCGCCTTCCTCGACAAGCACATCTTCGACGTGCGCCGCGTCATGAAGTGCTGCATCGGCTTCCTCCTGCCGACCGGCCACACGGTCCCCTTCTGCGCCTACAACACACTCTATCGCGACGGAACGGTCCCGCTGCCGCCGCTCAAAGCATGAAGGGCGCGTCGCTCTACTCGGTTTTCCAGATCCTGGCCCTCCTCACGGCCTTCCTTCTCCGCAAGCCCTCGACCCTCCCCTGGAGACAGCGTCTCGCCGTCCTGGCCGGAGCCCTCGCCGGAGCGGGCATCGGAGCGAAGCTGCCGTTCGCGATCCTGAGTCACGAACCCTTCTTCAGCGGGTCGGCTTGGTTCACCGAGGGCAAGACGATCCTCGCCGGCCTCGCAGGCGGCTACCTCGGCGTCGAGCTGGCAAAGCTCCTGGCGGGGATCCGGGAGAAGCAGGGAGACGGGTTTGCGATGCCCCTTGCGGCCGCCGTCGCGGTCGGACGCTGGGGATGCTTCTTCAACGGCTGCTGCGGCGCCCCGCTCGTCCCGCCCATCGAAAGCGCTTTCCACGCGGCCATGGCGGTCCTCCTGTGGCGGCTCGGTCGGGTCGAGGCACTCCGGTGGCAGCTTCTCAAGCTCTACATGATCGCGTACTGCGCCTTCCGCTTCTTCATCGAGTTCATCCGTACGGAGCCCCGGGTTGCCCTGGGCCTTACGCCCTACCAATATGGCTCGATCGCGATCGCCGGCGTCATGGCGATCCTCTGGTGGCACGACGAACGGGTCAAGCGGGGCTTGTCTGCCTCACCCTCCCCCGGTAGGCTTCAGGGATGAAGCGTCTCGCCCTCCTTCTCCTCTGCGGCTGCACCCCCGCGCCCGCGCGAATTGAAGGCGACCGCGCCGTCCTCGACAACGGCCTCCTGCGAGTCGACTTCATGCCCGAGGGGGCCGGCCTGTCCGTGAGGAGATCCGACGGTTGGATCCCCGTCGCGCTCCTTCGCGGCCCGAGGTTCGAAGGGGCGAAGGTCGAGGACCGCGGGGTCGCCTTCCCCGACGCGCGATTCTCACTGGACGGGGTGAAGCTCCTTTTCACGTCCAAGCCCGAACTCCAGGTCGAGGTCCTCGGGAAGAGATCGATGGCGCTTTTCCCCGGCCTCGAGTTCCTCGAGGGGGACGAACCCTCCTCGAGCGACCGTGACGTGCGCGGTCCGCTGGCCGACCGCCGCCGCCCGGATCCCCCCAAGATCACGGTCCCCCTCATGGCCTACGAGGCCGGCGGCCGGCTCGTCGCCCTGATGTGGAAGGGCGCCCGGCCGGCGTTCTTCGAGGCCCGCGAGAGGAACCGGATGGCAGTCTCGGGGGAGGGGGCGCTTCTGGTCGAGGAGGGCGCGACCATCTACGACGCCGTCCCGCGCTGGATCTCGGCCTTCGGGTTCCCCGAGCCCGAGAAGTGGCCCCGGACGCTCGACGAGGAGCTTGCGCTCTGCAAGGCGGGGTTCGAGTCGGTCAGCGCGCCGCTCGGCAAATACCGCCACTGCGTCGGAAAGCAGTGGGAACCCGCCTATGCGCCAGGGTTTGCGGTCCTCCTCCATCTTCTGGGCGAGAAGGTGGACTGGGATTTCAACGATCTCCTCAGCACCGCGAACTGCCACATCCTCCGGTGGGAGGCGCCCTTCTACGCCGGCGAACCCAGGGCGGTCCTGCGGCTGAAGGACCGCCTGGTGGCCCTCGCTCAGCTCCGGAACGAGGGCGAGTGGGGATTCCACCCGATGGACGAAAAACAAAGGACGCTCGGCGAGACGGGCGAAATGGTCCTCGGGACGAGCGCCGACCACGCGCTCGCGTTCGCCAAGGCGGCCCGGATGACCGGCGACGAGGAACTCAAGGGGATGGCCCTCGAGACCCTCTCGAAAATCCGCCGATTCCGTGTGCCTCGCGGCGCCCAGGCCTGGGAGTGCCCACTTCACGAGCCCGACCTCCTGGCCGCGGCGCTCGCCGTCGGCGCGTACGTCGAGGCCTACAAGCTCTCGAAGGAGCCGGTCTTCCTGAAGGAGGCGGTGCGATGGGCGAAGGCGGGCCTGCCCTTCCTCTATTTCTGGAGCCTGCCGGGGCGGCACGGGATGCTTTATGCCTCGATCCCCGTCTTCGGGACGACCCACTACAGCCATCCCTGGTTCGGCGTGCCGGTTCAGTGGAACGGCCTGGTCTACGCCTACTTCCTCAGGAAGCTCGCGGCGCTCGACCCGTCCTTCGACTGGATGCGGGTCGCCGACGGCATCACGGCGGCGGGGGTCCACCAGCAATACACCGAAGGCCCGTCGAAGGGATGCTATCCTGACGGTTTCTACGACGAATGCACCCGGCGCGCCCCGCCCGACATCAATCCCGAGGACATCCTGGTCAACATCCTCTGCTCCATCGGGAAGGACCCCGACCCGGATTTGTCGATCAAGAAGTGACGAAAGCCCCCTTCGTCGTTATAGTAGTCGGACCCATAAGGAGAAAAGACGATGTCGAACTCACTCAGCCGGCGGGAGGTGCTCAAGTGGACGGCGACGGGCGCCCTGGCCACGGCGCTCCCTCTCCACGCTCAGCAGGCCAAGCGGATCCCGATCGGCCTCCAGCTCTACTCGGTGCGCGACGTCCTGAGCAAGGACTTCGAGGGAACCCTCAAGAAGGTCGCCGAGATGGGTATCGAGGGGGTGGAATTCGCAAGCGAGTTCGGGAAGTACAAGGGGGACGGCCCTGGCCTGAAGAAAGTCCTGGACGATCTCGGCCTCAAGGCCGCGGGCACCCACATCGGCGCCGGCAGCTTCGTGGGCGACGCCCTCAAGAAGACCGTCGATTTCTACAAGGCCATCGGGTGCAAATTCCTGATCGTCCCGGGCGACGGCCGCTACACCGATCCCGAGAAGAGCAAGGAGTACGCCGAGTTCATGAACAAGACGGCCGAGGCGCTCAAGCCCGACGGCTTGTTCGCGGGCCACCACAACCACACCGGTGAATTCAAGAAGGCGGAGGGCGATAAGACCTACTTCGACCTGTTCGCCGAGCGGACGCACAAGGACGTCGTCATTCAGCAGGACATGGGCCACACGATGGCCGCCAACGTCGATCCAACCGCCATCGTGAAAAAGTACGCCGGCCGGATCAAGTCGACCCACATCAAGTGCCGCCCGCCGAAGGGTTCCGGCAAGAAACCCTTCGTCGGCGAGGACTGCTTCGACTGGAAGGCCTACATGACCGCCTGCTACGAGGTGGGGGGCACGGAATGGCTTACGCTGGAGCAGGAGGAGTACCCCGACGGCAAGTCGTCGCTGGAGTGCACGAAGATCTCCTTCGACGGGCTGAAGGCGGTCCTGAAGGAGCTGGGCAAGTAGACCTGTCCGAGAAACTCAAACGGGCGCCGGGAACCCCTTCCCGGCGCCCTTTTTTTATTTCCTCTTCTGTTCGGCAACAAACGGGCCGAAGATCGCATCGTAGGCCTTGTGCGGTCCGCCGTGCCCCGACTGGGGATCCAGGGCGATCTGCTTGGGGCCCTTGAGCTGATTGACGGCGGCGTAGATGCCCTCGGGGGGGCAGGTCGTGTCAATGAGTCCGACCCCCACGATGGCCGGCCCCTTGAACCTCGGCGCAAAGTTCATCGCGTCGAAGTAGCGGCCGGTCTCGACGCGCTGGTCCACGTCCTTCACCCACGTCCTGTTGCCGAATCCCGGCCAGCCGGGCGCGCGGCCGGCCTTTTTTCCCGTGTGGTCGCAGCCCGCGGGGACGCTCGCGGCCATCGCGGTTACCGCCGGGTGCATCCCCGCGGTGACAATCGCCTGGTAGCCCCCTTGGCTCCCGCCGTGGACGAGCAGCGTCTTCTTGTTCCACTCGGGCCGCTGGGTCAAGTAATCGACCGCCCGGTAGCACGACAGGAACATCCGGAGGAAGTAGCTCTTCTCGCGGTCGTCGCTCCCCATCTGGGGGTAGTCGGCGAGCTCCTTCTCCGCCTTCTGCTTGTAGAACTCCGCGGATTGGTCGATCGGCAGGTCGTGGGCCAGGATGTTCAGCGAGAGCCAGCCATTCCGCGCCTGGTTGACCACCCAGTCGCGGCTGAGCGGGTACACGCCGGCCCACTGGACCTGGAGCATTCCGGGGAGGTCGGACTTCCCTTTGGGCTTGGCGATCTGCCCCTGGATCTTCGAGCCGCGGATGTTGTCCATCGTCACCTTGAAGTACTCGATGTTCGCGTCGCCGACGTCGACGAGAGCGAGCTGGACGTTCATCGGGACGGCGGCGAGTTCCGCGATCTTGTCCTTCCAGAACTGGTCGAAATCGTCGGGCGGAGGCGCGGAGGGGACGATCTTCTCGGGCGCGAACGCCGCCCCGCCCAGGCCGACCGTCTCCCTGGCCGCGCCCGCGGCCTTGTACTTGACCTCCAGGAGGAGCATGCCGGGGGTGGCGCGGGTCGCGGTGACCTTGGCCTTCCCGTCGACGAGGTCCGCCTCGCCTTTGGCCGATTCGCCGGTCCCGCCGGGACGAACGACCCAGGAGAGCTTCCCCGTGGCCGCCTCCGCTCCGCTCTTGATCTGCACCGTCCAGGTGACCTCCCGGCCCGGTTCGTAGACGCCCGATTCGACATCGGGCGCGACCGAGACGACGGGATCGGCGGCGCCGATCGCCGTGGTGAACACGAGAAGGAAGGACCACGCGATTCGGACCATGCGGCATCCCCTTTCAAGAATCCAGGGCGCACTCTACCAGAGATCGCAGGCTCATGGAACAGGATGCGGACAACCGTGCAGCCCTGGCACGCGATGAGACGAAAAGGACAGAGGGGGGAGAACGGCATGTCCGAAGCGACCGGTCAGACTGATGGGGGTTCGCGGCGGATCCCCGCGTACGCGCGGGTGATCCTCGGGGTCCTTCTGGGAGCACTCACGGGATTCGCCATCCAAAAGGGGGTCCTCCCCGCCCTGACCGCGGAGAAGTCCAGCGAGATCGGCCTGACGATCATCCGTTTTTTGAAGGCGCTCGCCACGCCCCTCATCCTGATGGCGGTGCTCGACGCCCTGCTCCGCACCCGGATCTCCGGGCGCAAGGGCGCCCGGCTTGTCGTGATCAGCGCGATCAACGCCGTCATCGCGACCGTGATCGGGATGGGCCTCGCCAACCTCCTCCGCTCGGGTGAGGAGTGGCACGGAAAGATGGACGAGATCGCCGTGCAGCTGGGCGTGAAACCCACGTTGGCCGCCGCCGGTGAACCCCGAGCGGACGGCCCGACTCTCGACCCCATCCGCAACCTGGCGAGCTTTGTCCCTGACAACCTGCTCGACCCCTTCCGCACCAACCATGTCATCACCGTGGTCATCCTCGCGATTCTCCTCGGCGCCGCGCTCCGCCGGCTGAGGGATCATGGCGGGCCCGAGCTCTCAGAGGCCGTCCGCCTGATGGAAGGCGGGATCCACCTCGTCTTCCGGACGCTCACGCAGATCCTGGAGTGGGTGGTGTGGTTGCTCCCTTTTGCGATCTACTTCGTCGTCGCCGGCGTGGTGGGCAAGACGGGGCCAGGAGTCTTCGGCCTGCTCGCGTCCTATGTCGGCGTGGTGCTCCTGGGACTCTTCCTTCATGCCGGGGTGTACTACAGCGTCCTCCTCTTCGCGGTCGCCCGCGTGTCGCCCCTCCGGTTCTTCGCCGGGGCGATCGACTCCATCCTGACGGCGCTCTCGTCGGGGAGCAGCCTGGCGACGCTGCCGGTGACGCTTGAGTGCCTGAAAACGAAACTCCGGGTCTCGGAGAGCTCCGCCCGTCTCGCCGCCTGCGTGGGCACCAACCTGAACCACGACGGCATCATCCTCTACGAAGCCGCGGCGACGCTGTTCCTCGCCCAGGCCCTCGGAATGAAACTGGGGCTGCAGACGCAGGTCGTGGTCGCTCTGGCATCGATCATGGCGGGCATCGGCATCGCGGGCGTGCCGGACGCGGGGCTCATCACCCTATCGCTCGTCCTGGGCGCCGCGGGGCTTCCGGCGGAGCTCTACGTGCTCTTCGTGCCGGTGGACTGGCTGATCGGCCGCTGTCGCGCCGCGACCAACGTGATCAGCGACATGACGGTGGCGGAGATCCTGGACCGATTTGACCGGGAGCCGGTCCCCGCGGAGCCCCTGCAGCCCTGAGGGGACGCCGGTGCGTTCGGCGATCCGGCTTAGCTCGCCCCCACGGGTCCCCTCAGGAGAATGCCCTCAGGAGACTATTTGCGAATCCGCCTCCCCCTTGATTGCATTATAAGTGTATACAATAAGGATGCAAGAGAACGACCTTCTGCGCGCCGGATTGATCCAGCCGAGGGCGAAGAAAGAGGGAGAGGTCGCGCGCGTCTACCGGCTCATCAAGGGATGGATCCTCCAGGGGCGGGCGCGCCCCGGGGAGTTCCTGGCCGAAATGGACCTGGCCCGGCTGTGCAAGACGAGTCGCACGCCCGTTCGCGAGGCCTGCAGCCGCCTGTCCCAGGAAGGCTGGCTCGCGCACCTCCGCCACAAGGGCTACATGGTTCCGCCCATCTCCGTGCGCGAGATCGTCGACGTGTACGAATTCCGCAGGATGCTTGAAGGTTTCACGGCGGAGAAGGCGGCAAGCACGGCCACCGAGGCACAGATCGCGACGCTCAGGGAGGCGCTGGTGTCGGAGAGAAAACCCGGGGCCACCCAGGGGGATCTCCTTCAGGCCAATCACCAGGTCCACCTCGGCCTAGCCGAGATCGCCGGCAACCGCCGCGTCCTGGATCAGCTTCGCCGGACGCTGGAGTTCGTGGACCGCCTCGACATCCTGTCCCTGGAAAAGGATGCCCACGCGGTCTTTCATGATGAGATCGTCCGCTCCATCGAGTCGCGCCAGCCGCGTGCCGCGAGGCGGGCCATGGCCTCGCACATCGATTCCGCCCGCGACCGGATGTTGAGGCTCTTCGGGTCGTAAGGAGAAATGCCGATGGCGCTGAGACTCGTTCCCGCGACCCGCGGCCTTCCCCGCCGCACGTCACTCACCCTCCTGTTGCTCGTCGCCGCCGCGTTCGTAGCGGCCCCGAAGGTCCCGCCCCCGGCGATCCAGTCCGCCGAGTGGCGGCCGGTCCAGGTCCCTGGGCCTAGGAAGGCCTCCGAAGCCTCGGGAGCCGACGGCATTGCGTGGTACCGCGCCTGGGTCAGGGTGGACGACAGCTTCTTCACCAAGCACGAGCGGAACCTCTTCGAGGAGTCCGTGGGCGTGAACATCCGCGACCTCGCCGGCGCCCACGAGGTGTGGGTAAATGGCCGAAAAGTGGGGACCGGCGGCTCGTTCCCTCCGGACTACCGAAGCGGCGGGGAGACCATCCACCGCCACAAAGTCCCCGTGGGCACCCTGCGCAAGGGCGAGTGGAACGAGATTGCCCTCCGCGTCTACACCCCGGCCGACGCCTCCCCCGCCGGATTCCTAGGCGATGCGCCTTTCATCATGAACTACTTCATGGAGTGCGTTTTCGAGGGCCGCTGGGAGTACCGGGCCGGCGGCGATTATGCTCCCGGCGGCGCTCGTCTGAAGAAGCCGGTGGCCGGAACGTTCGACACCTTCCGCGAATCCAATCGCGTGCTCGGTCGGGCCGAGCAGGTCCACGGCCCGATGCTCCCCCCCGCGGAATCGGCATCGAAGATGCAGCCTGGACGGGAATTCGCGGTCGACCTGCTCCTCCACGAGCCGCTGATCGCCCAGCCCTTCCATTTCAGCTTCGATGAACGCGGTCGGTTGTGGGTCGCTCAGTCCCGCCAATACCCCTATCCCGCGGGGCTGACCATGATCAGCCGCGACAAGTACTACCGCGCCCACTACGACAAGGTGCCGCCCGCGCCGCCGAACCACGATCGTGGCATGGACATCATCTCCATCCACGAATCCACGAAGGGCGACGGCGTCTATGACCGCCACAAGGTCTTTCTCGAAGGTCTCAACATGGCCAACGCCGTCGTGCGCGGCCACGGCGGGGTCTGGGTAATGCACACTCCTTACCTTCTCTTCTATCCTGACGCGGCCGGCACCGATGTGCCGGAGGGCCCCCCGGAGGTGCGGCTCGCGGGCTTCGGGCTCGAGGACACCCACTCCACCGCCAACGGCCTCGTTTGGGGGCCCGACGGCTGGCTCTACGGAGGCCAGGGGAGCACGACCTCCTGCCGCGTGACGCGCCCCGGCCTCGACCCGCCCAACGCACCCGGCGTCGCCTTTGAGGGCTGCATGGTGTGGCGCTACCACCCCCGGACGAGGGCCTTCGAAATTTTCGCCGAGGGGAGCGGCAATACCTTCGGCCTGGAGTTCGATGCCCAGGGCCGACTCTACTCCGGCCACAACGGGGGTGGCACGCGGGGATGGCACTACGTGCAGGGCGGCTTCTACCAGATGCAAGGGGTCGACCCCGGCAAGTTCGGCCCGCCCCGGAATCCCTACGCCTTCGGCGAGCTCCCGAACATGAAGACGGCGGACCGTGTCGTGCGGTTCACCCATTTCGGCGCGTTCGCCGAGGGCACGGCGATGCCGTCGAAATACGCTGGCATGCTCTTCGGACTCGACCCGCTGCACAACCTCGTCACCACCAGCGTCCGTACGCCGCGGGGCTCCACGTTTGAGACGGCGGACCAGGAGCCCGCGCTCCGCAGCTCGGATCCTGCGTTCCGTCCCGTCTACATCGCCAACGCACCCGACGGGTCACTGTACATCGCCGACATGTACGAGTTCTACATTGCGCACGGGCAGCATTATCAGAACCAGATCGACCCCACGACGGGCCGGATCTACCGCCTGCGAGGGAAAGACGCGGTGCTGGAATCCGACGTCAATCTGTCCAGCAAATCGACCGGGCAGCTCATCGCCCTCCTCGCGCATCCCAACAAGTGGCACCGCCACACGGCCGTGCGGCTGCTCGGCGAGCGCAAGGATCCGGAGGCGGCCGCTCCGCTCCGGAAGGCCCTGGCAGGCGAGTCCGGGCTGTGCGCGCTAAACGGGCTGTGGGCGCTTCACCAGTCCGTCGGCCTGGACGAGGCAACGGCCATCGTCGCGCTGTCGCACCCCTACGCCCCGGTGCGGCTCTGGGCTGCGCGGCTTCTGGGCGACGAGTGGGGGATCAACCGAAACCTGGGCGTCGGCCGGCACTCCGAGGCGGCAGGGCGACCCCGCCCGGGCCTCCTGCCCGAGCGGGTTTTCGAGGCGATGCTCTCCCGGGTCCGGATTGAGACGGATGCCGAGGTGCTCTCCCAGTTCGCGGCCAGCGCCCGCCGGCTGGAGGGACCCCAGGCGATGCGTCTGGTCGCGGCGGTCCTCGGTCACGACGAGGCCGTCGGGGACCCGTACATCCCGCTCCTGTGTTGGTGGGTGTTCGAGGCCCACATCCCCTCCTCGAACGGCGAGATCGCCGCCCTGCTCAAGCCGCCGGACCTCTGGGACAAGCCCATGGTCTTCGAACACCTCCTGTCCCGGCTCGCGCGACGGTATTCCGTCGAGGGCAGGCGGCAGGATCTGCTCTTCTGTGCGCAACTCTTCCACGACGCGCCGACACCCCGACATGCCGGCCAGCTGCTGAAGGGACTGGAGGACGCCTTCCGCGGCCGGCCGATGACGGGACTCCCTGACGAGCTGCTCGACGGCCTCCGGCGGTCGGGCCCGCTGCCGCTGATCTTCCGGGTGAGGCTGGGAGAACGGGAAGCGGTCGCGGAGGCCGTCCGCCGGGTCCAGGACGCGAATGCCAGGGCTGACGAGCGCGTGCTCTTCGCCCGCGCCTTCGGCGAGGTGCGCGAGCCCGGCGCGGTGCAGGCCCTTCTCGCCGCCGCCTCGGGACCGGCGACCGACGACGTGCGAAAGGCGTCGCTGTCGTCGCTATCGTCCTACGAGGACGAAGCGATTGGAGCCCAGGTCGCGGCTCTTCTCCCCCGCGTCGCCGGTGACGTCCGGGATGCCGCGTTCTCGCTATTGGCGAGCCGCACGAAGTGGAGCATCCGCCTGCTGGACGCCGTGCAGGCCGGACGCGTGAAGGCCGCGGACGTGCCGGACGACGTCGCGACCCGCCTGCGCGGAAGCGGGGACAAGCCGGTGGCCGACCTCGCCGCGCGAGTGCTACCCGAGAAGACCCCCGTCGCGGCCGAATTCCAGAAGCGCATCGACGAGGTAACGGCCATCCTCAAGGGAGGTGCCGGCAATCCCTACGCGGGCGAGGCGACCTTCACCGACCGCTGCGCGAAGTGCCACAAGCTTTTCCACAAGGGGGGCAACGTTGGTCCCGACCTCACCCAGTACCAGCGGGATAACCTCGGCACCATGCTCCTGAGCATCGTGAATCCCAGTGCCGAAATCCGCGAGGGGTACCAGTACTACGTGGTGGCCACGACCGACGACCGAATCCTGAGCGGCTTCTTCGTGGACCGCGATAACCAGGTCACGGTGCTCCGCGGCCTGGACGGGGAGAATATCACCCTGCGGGCCGCGGACATCCGGGCGATCAAGCCCACGGGGCAAAGCCTGATGCCGACCGGACTGCTCGACGGCCTGAGCGACCAGCAGCTCCGGGACTTCTTCGCGTATCTTCGGATTTCGCAGCCCATCAGCAAGTAGTCGCGGATCCGTGAGGAGAGAACTCATGATCACACGCCGGGATTTCCTCGCCTCGTTGCCGATGGCCGCTGCGGCTGTCGCCGCCCAGGCCGGGCCGGCCAAACGGATCGGGTTCGTGGACGACGACCTCGACAACTATCATGCCCGGGTCTACCTGGCGGCGCTCCGGGGGCCCCTCAAGGACCACGGCTACGTCGTGACGGGAGCCCTGGCGCTCCAGCACGAAAAGAGCCGGGCGTGGGCCGCGAAGAACGGCCTTGACTACTACGAAACCCCGGCGGCGCTCGACAAGGTCGTCGACGTGTACGCGATCCTGGCCCCGTCGACGCCCAAGACCCACGAGGAGATATGCGGCCTCGTCCTTCCCTTCGGGAAGACGACCTTCGTCGACAAGACCTTCGCACCGGACGCGGCGACCGCCGACCGGATCTTCAAGCTCGCGGACCGGCACAGGGTCGCCCTTCAGACCAGCTCCTCTCTTCGTTATACCCCGGTCCAGAAGCTCGTCGCCGCGGTCGGGCGCGATGAGGTCCGGCATCTGGTCACCTGGGGACCGGGCGGGAGCTACGAGGAATACGCGATCCACCCCGTGGAGATGGCCGTCTCCTGCCTCGGCCCCGAGGTCCGGGCTCTGATGCGACGCGGAATGGATCCAGAGTCGCAACTCCTCCTCGATTTCTCGGGCGGCCGGACCGCCGTGGTCAATGTCTACAACCGCAGGAAAACGCCCTACGCAGCCTCCGTGACTACCACGAAGGAGACCCGCTATCTGGAGGTCGACACCCGGCCCCTCTTCGTCGATGCCGCCTCAGCGATGATCGAGTTTTTTACCGCCGGCCGCGAGCAGATCGACCGCCGCGAGACGATGGCCGTCATGCGCATTCTAGAGGCCTCACGCGATCCCGCCGCCCTGGATCGCTTCGTGAAGCTCTGATGTCCAAAGCCATCCGTAAGCTGGTTGCCGAAACGCTGGCCCTCGTGGGGCATGGAACTGGCCGGGACGGCGAACCCTGAACCTGCGGCCATCGCAGAACCCGCGTTCCATCCGCGGGTACCCTTGGAGATCCGCTTCACCCCATTCGCCAGCTTCGCCCCCTTTCTTCAACGAATGTGCCCCGCCCGCGCGGCGCCTTCGGTCGGTCCATTGTTTCACGATCCAATGCCGGTTAGACTCCTCTCGTAAGGCCTGACTGATTGGAGTGGAGCGAATGACTCCCCTGCTCGCGGCTCTCCTGTTCTCCCTCCCGAGGACGCTGCAGACGCAGGATCCCATTCCGACCGCCGACCAGATCGCGCGTGAAATCACTCGTTTGGGCTCGGACGATGCGGGAGATCGATTGGAGGCGTTCCAGAAGCTCCTGGACATGGCCCTGCGGGCTCCGGCAAGGGACACCCTGCGGACGCAACTCGAGAAGGCGGCGAAGGACCCCGACGAATACCTCCGGACCCGGGCGGGAGAGCTTCTCTCCGGCCTGGAGAGCCTGGAGCGGATGCCGAAGGGAATGGTCCAGAAGAAGCTGACGGAAGTCCTCTTCGCCGGGCGGGGAGCCGACGCGTTCAGGGGGGCGGACGAATTCGGGGAAACGCTCAGGACGGAGGACTGGATCTTCCTGATCGAGCTGGCACTCCGCAAGGCCAAGTCGGAGGACCTTCCCACCGGCGACAAACGAACCCTCCTGTATCTCATGCGCGAGTACTCTCTGAACGTCTTCGCCCCCTTCGTTTTGAAGATGCTCGGCGACCCCGACGAACGCGTCCGCATCGACGCCCTTGACACGCTCGGTCCCCTCCAGATGAAGCATGCCGCCCCCGTGGCGGCAGCCCTGCTGAAGGACTCCGACAGCGCCGTCCGAACCAGCGCGATCAAGGCAGTCGTGGCCCTCCGTGCCGTGGACTTCGCGCCCCAAGTGGCGGAGCTCTTGAAAACCCCGGACCCTTCCTGGGAACGCCTCGCTGCGATCGAGGCCCTGGGAGCGCTTCGGGGAAAGGAATTTGCTCCCCAGGCGGCAGAGCTGTTGACGGACCGGGACCCATCCGTTCGCCTCAGCGCGATCCGGGCGCTCGTGATCGCCCGCGCCACGACCTACGCGCCCCAAGTGGCTGAGCTGTTGAAGGACCAGCCGCAGGTGGCCGGAATCCTTGAGGAGCTGGAGGCGAAGGAATTCGCCCCGGCCGTGGCGAAGCTTCTCCAAGACCAGAACGCAGTGGTGTTCTCCAAGGCGATCGATCTCCTGGGGAAGCTCAAGGCGAAGGAGACGGCCCCGCTCGTCGCGGAGTTGCTCCGGAACCCGGACGCCGACCGGCGTCAGCAGGCGGTCGAGTGGCTCAGGAAAATGAGGTGCGCGGAATTCGTGCCCGCCATCGCCGGACTGCTGAAGGACCCGGACGCGGACGTGCGCGAGTCGGCGGTGAGGTTCTTGCGCAAGCTTCTGGCGAAGGAGTTCGCGCCGGGCGTAGCGGACCTCCTCAAGGACACCAAGGCGGTCCGCCGGCAGGCCGCCGAGACCCTGGGGGCCCTCGCAGCCGCGGAGTTCGCCCCCCGCGTAACCGACTTGCTCCGGGATCCCGAGGCCGAGGTGCGCGAAACGGCGGCCCGGGTACTGGCCACCCTGCAGGCGAAAGAGTCCGCCCCGCGGCTCGCCGATCTCTTGCTCGACCGGAATCCTGAGGTCCGCTCGGCGGCCGCCGATGCCCTGGCGACGTTTCAGGTCAAGAAGCTGGCCCCCCGGTTCGCGGACCTTCTCCGGGATCCGGAGGAGGAGGTCCGGGCGACGGCCGCCCGGCTGATCGGCGGGTTGCAGGCACGGGAGTTCAGCGGCCGTGTGGCGGAGCTCCTCAAGGATCCCGAGGGCCACGTGCGCGGAACCGCGGCCGCGGCCCTCGCGGCGATGCAGGCCAAGGATCTCAGTGCCCGCGTGGCGGAGCTCCTGGGCGATCCCGACGACACGGTCCGTGGAGAGGCCGCCAAAGCACTGGCGGTGCTCGAAGCCAAGGAGTTCATCCCCCGTCTCCTCGAATTGCTGAAGGATCCGAAGGGGGGCTGGAATGCGGTCGAGGCCCTGGTCCAGCTACATGCGAAGGAGTCACTCCCCCGCGTGGCGGATCTGCTCAAGGCTCCCGATCTGACGACTCGGGAGCGGGCCCTGCGGGTCCTTGCAGGATTACAGGCCAAGGAGTACGTCCCCCGGGTGGTAGAATTGCTCGAGGACCCTGACTACGATCTCCGCGCGTATGCCGCCTGGGTGTTGGGGGAACTTCAGGCGAAGGAGCTGGCCCCGCGCCTGGCGGAGCTGCTAAAGGAACCCAACGAGCACGTCCGCGCCCGGGCCGCCGGGGCGCTCGGCACCCTGGGGGCGAAGGAATACGCCGACGATCTGCTCCCTCTGCTCTCGGACAGCAGCACCACCATTCGGGGTTATGCGGTCATCGCCCTGGTCGAGCTGGGGAGAGGCGACTCCCTGCCCAAAGGGCTGCACCATTACGCCGCAAAGCTCTACCACTGCGGTCGCTCGCCCAGCGCCAAGGCCGCCCTGCTCAAGCTGGGCTATGGACAGGACTTTTTCCGCCGGCTGGAACTCCCCTTCGGAGAGGACAAGGAAGACTAGCGAAAGGGCGTGTCTAGGTCTAAGTGGTCCGGGCCGTCGAGATTCGAACTCGCGACCTCTTGAACCCCACGCAGAACGGGACCTTCTACGCCGTGAATTCCGAGTTTGTTCGGGACCCGCGTCTCGCTCCGCTGAGGTCTTGCCAAGGGTGATCAAAGGCCGCAAGGAGCATCCCAGCCTCGCTTCCGGAGCCTTGATGGCCGGGCGCGTGCGGGTTCCGGCTCGCAGGGCCCCAGGAGATGCGATCTCGCCCTCGAGGGAATCCGGATCGCACGTCAGTTGAAGTCCTCGAGGCTCAGATCTTCGTCGATCCCCCGCTTCTCGTCGGAATGCGCCGGGTCGGAGACCCGAGGGTCGACCACGATGCAGGTGCTCACCGAGCCCTGATTCATCTCCAGCCGGATGGTCGTCCCGCACGCGGCGCAACGCGCCTGGTTCCCAGAGTCGTTGGGCTCGATGCGGAGCGACTCGCCGCAAGCGCAGAGAATGTACTGGCCGTTCACCTCGGCATGGGGCTCCGTCGGCGGTGGAGCTAGGGGAAGCTGGTTGAGCCTCGACTTGACGACCCGGATGCGGGTTTCAAGGGTCTGAGGGTCCTTGCTGTGTTCCAACTTCAGCCAGGTGGCGCAGATCGGGCACTGAACCCTCTTCCCCGTCTGTCTGGGACGTGCAAACAGGCGTTGGCCGCAGAGGCAGGCCAACTCGAACATGCCGGGGGGGATCTTGAACCCCCGCGGGGATCCCTGAGACGTCTCGAGGGTAATGGGAGTGGCCTTCTTGGTCTTGGGATCGATTCCCCAGACGACCACGTAGCGACCACGACAGGCGCCGCACGTGAATGACCGACCGAACGAGCCGCTATCAATCGCGGACTCTTTGCCGCAGGTGCAGCGCACTCGGAAGCCCATACCCCCCATTCCCTTCATGCGACTTCGCGGATCGGCCAGACCGATGCTTCAATTATAGCGTGCCTCGAAGACCACTTCACGGACTACGGATTCACCCGATCCTTCTCGACGGATCATCGGGTCCACAACGGTCGCCCGATTCGGCCGGCGGCATCGACCGGGCGATCCTTGGTTCTTGATGCGTGATCCAAGGCTAGCCCCAACGGCGGGGTAGGTGGCAAGCAATTTGGTTGGTCGGGCCGGCGAGATTTGAACTCGCGACCTCTTGCACCCCAAGCAAGCGCGCTAAACCAGACTGCGCTACGGCCCGATGGCGGACAGTCTACTTTCTACCGTTGAACCTGACAACTTCCATTTTCGAGAAGGCTGCCTCGATCTCGCGGCCCCTCTGGTAGTGCCGAGTCTCCCTCCGGAGGATCCCCCCCGGGATCTCGTCCGCCCGCCACTCCTTCTTCACCACCCGCCCCCCCGTATCCACCTCCGTCGTCACCTGTACGACGCGGCAGACCACCTCGCGGTCTCCCACCTTCACCGTCTCATTCAGCCCCACGAGGACCGCCTCCTCCGATGTATTGGACTTCCCCCTCACGAACGTTTCGTTCCGAAACTTGACCGCCCAGCCCGGCGCCTCCGGATTCTGCCAAATCGTCGTCACCTCCGAGGCATCCTGGTCCGGGTCGACCGAGATCGTGGTCACCTTGCAGAGGAACTTCTTCCCCCCGATCTGGATCTCCTCATCCGCCTTCCGCTCCCCCTTCCCCTTCGTCCAGTTCGGAAGCACGAAGTGGTAAGGGACTTCTGAATCCTGCCCTTCGCTCTGGATTCGCAGGACGGCTTTCTCTCCATTCGTGCTGGCCATCGACCAGACCACCTGGGTGACGACGTCCTTGAGCACCAGGTTGCCCCCACCATCCACCTCGGGACGCCGACTGGTCTCCTTGTAGGTGACGGTCGAGCCTTCACGGAAGTCCGCCCAGGGGTGGCCATATCCCCTTAGCGCGGTTGCGACGACGGGGTCATCCTGGAGGAACGCCGGTAGGATCAGGAGCGCGAATGATTTCATCATCGGCCGGTGAATCCGGATTCTATCGGCGCGCCTCGGTGATTGCGAGCGATTTCCAGCCCGTCTTTCGCCCGTTCCGGAGCGGGAAGGCGAACGGCCTTGCCCCCTGCCGCCCGCAGGCCTACAATCCCCGCCTCATGCGTCTCTGGCGCTACTGCGTGGCGGGCTTCCTCTACGACTGGCTGGCGTTCGTCTTTGGGACCGTCGTGCCCATCCGAGCCGAGGAGTTCGGCGCCTCCGCCACGCAACTGGCCATCCTGCAGGCGGCGCAGGCGATCGTCTATGTCCTGGTCTGCCTCGTCATGGGCCGGCTCTCAGACCGCATCTCGCGCTCCTGGCTCGCCCGGGCGGGGTCGCTGGGGGCGATCCTCGCGTGCCTCCTCCTCTCGCGAACGGGGACCTTCCCCGGAC
>Ga0222749_10000780_pt1 | contig 18001 bp, 12 predicted proteins | sample IncBWH2Mmetat_FD_197234 | JGI IMG/M metagenome (GOLD analysis project Ga0222749, IMG submission 197234) | Metatranscriptome of lab incubated forest soil microbial communities from Barre Woods Harvard Forest LTER site, Petersham... | ecosystem: Environmental > Terrestrial > Soil > Temperate... | reverse complement strand
TTTCAACTGCTCGGGAGAGAATCTCGCCCGCCAGCTCCAAATCTTCCGCGACCACGGTGTGCATGTTCTTGGCTCGTTCATTTTCGGGCTGCCAACCGATCGCGAAGACACCTTCGATGCAACGTTGTATTTGGCGCACAAGGCGGGACTGACCTTCGCACAGTTCGTGATGCTCACACCTTTTCCCGGCACCGTGGATTTCGAACGCTGGGAAAAGGGGCAAGGCGATGCGCGGACGATTTCCGGCATTCCGCTCACCCGATACTGGCTGATCCCGCCGGAACTCAGACCAAAGATGTTCATGCCGCACCCCACCATGAGCTCTGAAGAGCTAAGGCAACGAACCCAGAATGTTTGGGACCGCTTCTATAGCATAGGATCCATTTGGCAACGCTCGAGATGCACTCCCACGATCAGGGCACGTCTGGCCTTCCTATTCATCTCCAAACTTTATCGGCAGATGTATGCCAGTACTGGGATTACGACCGACAGTGCGCGGAGAAGCAAAGCAAACCGCTGGGCCCGCTGGCTGGCCAAGCCCTGCCGGCGTCTATTCCAGGGCAGACCGATGCCCGAATTGGAAGTGCCGCGGAGAAGGATCACCAGTGCGAGTCCGTTGAACAAGTTCGTACAACTCCAGGCGGCGGCCAACTCGTCCCGTTTGAATCGCGGAGAACAACGCTGAGCCGCGCGACTTTGCCGCTCTGGAGGTGCCGATTTTAACCAATAATCCCAGTATTCAATCGCCAGCTCGTGAACGGCAGGGCCGAAGATAGCATCTAGTGTTTCTCTCTTTCTTCCTCATCTTCTTCCTTTTGCGCACCCGAGTGATGGCTGATCCAATTGCTGATACGCGAATCAGCAGCCAGTTTTTGCTTCTTGCTTAAAGTTGGTTGCAGCTTCGCTGCTTCAATCCGGCTCTCTTGCGATCCGAACCGAGCGCCAACCTGAAACCAGATAAAAGCAGCTTCCGTATTGCGCTGCACGTGATTTCCTGCCAGGTAGAGCTTGCCCATTTCATACATTGCCTGGGACTGGCCGCCCTCAGCCGCCTTGTTGTACCAATACATGGCGGCCGCATAGTTTTGTGGGGCGCCATTACCTTCAGCATACATTTGAGCGAGCCGAAGCTGCGCCTCGGGCCTATTCTGCCGTGCAGCTTTCCGGTACCAACTTAATGTCTCGGCTTTGTTCTCACTGTTGCTTTCCAGCGCCTCTGCCAGATGGAGTTGCGCTGCCGGCTCACCTTGCTCCGCGGCTTTTCGATTCCACAGGACAGCCTGTTCAGCGTTTTGCTCAACGCCCAGCCCTCTTTCGTACATGAACGCCAAATCTCGCTGGGCTTCGCGTTCGCCCTGCTCGGCGGCCTTCTTTTCCCAGAGCAGCGCTAATTGGTAGTCAGCAGGAATCCCGCGTCCGTAGAGGTAGGTGCGGCCTAATTCGTATTCCGCCGGCGCATATCCAAGTTCAGCAGCCTGCGTGAGCCAGCGGATTGCCTCTTTTCCATTCGGCTCTACATTACGTCCTAATTCATAGCAAGAGGCCAGAATCGTTTGTGCATCAGGTTTGTTCTGTTCGGCGTCTTGCTGGATTTTCATAAATTGATCGTGATCGGATGGGCAATCACGTCTTTCTTTTTCCTGGCAAAAAGACAATGCCGAAGCGAAAATACATAATCCGAAAACAGCTAATCCTAAGATGGGAAACGTTAAGAAAGACAAACGCATACCTCGCCAATGTAATGAGGAGCAAGGCTTCGGATGCGTCAATAGTTGATCTTCAGTGCTCATTGGCAGTCGAGCTGCTTGTCTTCAAGCGGGTTCGCAGGCGCTGTGTTCACCAGACAGGCTTGATCGTAGTAAGTGTATTCTCCAAGCACCTGATAATGCAGTACGGTCCCCAATCCATTTGCACCGGGCTGAGAGGACTTTCTTGGAGGCGGCTGGGTAAATGTAAGCGTGTCTGGGCCACCTTTGATGGCTTCGCTGAGAACGCGTCCGCGAAGGGTTCCGTTGCCTTCTGGGAACTTCCATTTCATGACTGCAGCGATGGTTACAGCAATATCTGCATTACTGGCCGGCGCCCGGTCTACGTACTCGGACTTGAAGTCGGGACCAAACGCTATCATGTTGTTAAAAGTATCCGCCCGGCTGAAGCTGCCGTGCATGCCTTGTCCTTCCTGAAGCGAAGAATCGGAGATCTCCACGCGGGTGAGGAGAGAGTCGAGACTCAGTGAGAAATTCTTGAAGCTCACAACAAGAGCAGGCTTAGGCAGCTTGGTGGCCCCCATGAGGCCGATCGCACTGAGAGGCAGTGTCCCGGGAAGGTCGCCTAAGTCATCGCGTACAAAGATGCCATCTACATAATCCTGCTGCACAAGGAACTGGCTGATGCTCTGGGCGAGTTGTTTGTTGGCTTCAGCTTTTTCGCCGCGTTCCTGCGGCAGGTAAATGAGATCGGTGCCGCCATTGGCGGCGACCACGATCTCTGCATCGGTGATCTCGTTGGGGCCCGGCATCCTGCCGCTTCCTCCGATGACGCCGTTCCCAGATGAAGGGTGCTGCAGGAATTTAGAGTCATCACAATCGCAGATGCTGATCTTTTGGTAGTAATTGCCGGTTTCAGAGACGAAGGGCGTGGCATCCGGGTCATACAGTGGCTTCTTCAAGGCGTGTGCGAGATCAATGGCCAGGAAGCCAGATGGCAAGTATCCTTCTTTTACATCAAGGTAGGTTTTGCTGGCAGCATAGCTCTTGGTTGGTGCGCCCGTGCGGGATATTTCTCTCTTGCTGATTGTCGAAAAACCGTGGTCGGCAACCACAATGATATCTGTGTTGCGGTCAAGATTATTGGCTTTCAGATAATCAACAATCTGCCAGAGATCGTTGTCGGCGTTACGAATCGCGGTTCGTGACGTTGGGCCGTTAATTCCCGGATACAGTTGATCGAGGCTGTCTCCTTGATTGTGCTGCGTGCCATCAGGATCACGTGACCAGAAAATAAGGAAGAACGGCTTCAGCTCTTTCTTGAAAGCAGGTAAGACCGCTTGTGTGGCGACGTTCGCGAAATACTGTTGCTGATTAAAATTCGCGACGAGGGTGCCAGGGCGTCCATTGTTGCCGCGGGAACTGGGCTCCTGCTGGCCATTGCTGCGGTCAGGGGCAGTCCCACTTAATCCGGAAGCGTTCATTTCGATTTTAATGTCAGGCGGAAGCGGTATTCCTTGCGGACTGGTGGTGTCGTCAATAATCGTTGCCGATGTTGGCTGGAAATCGTTGATGATCGCCCGAATCTCAGAGATGTCCTGGATTGCCGTGGGGCCATGTTTGCCAACCACCGCAACTGCGTAGCCGTTTGCGCGGGCCAAATCCACTAGAGTCGGCTCTCCGAGATAGTTGCCGCCGTAGTAGTCATTCAGCTTGGCCAAAAACAGGTTGTTCTCAATGAAAGGAGTAAGAGTTCCCGATGAGACATCCTTGCCGATAGCGTGTCCGACGTACAAAGCATTGCCAAAGTCACCAGTGTCACCCAATCCGTGTCCTGTGGCGAACGCCGAAGCGTTTGGAGTTGTAAAAGTAGGATACAAAGCATGACTATTAACAAAATCAACTCCATGCTGACGCAAGCTGAACATCGCAGGCGCTGCGTCTGGATTGACTGCATCGTGGCGCAATCCGTCGGCGATAAAGAGCACGAAATTATGCGGGGCTGCTGGTTCGACTGGGGATGATGGAGAGGCGTCCTGGATCTGGGCCCCGGCAAACAACGCGCAGATCAATAACTCTATTGCGACAGTGATTCCAGCGATTGCGGTTCTTATTTTCACATTCCACCTTAGGATGGGGTTATCGGCAAAATAAATGCCACGCCAATTGTAATTGCTTGCAGATTTCCTGATACATGTGCCAGTCAGTTTTCATGAATCTTTAATATTTCTGTAATTCTGCAGTAATCATCTGCTGGTATCAGCTTCGAATCGCGATGGAATGTATACGCACACCGTTGCGGGATCAACCGATTGTAATTGGCTACGGCGCATTAATATCCCAAATCAGGAAACTGGTGCAATGTTCTCTGTGCATGGGCAGCTAAATCGCCGAGGCAGGGCTGGCAGATCGCAACCAGCCCTCCATCTGGGTGTGGTCAACCAGGCCAGCTTGCTGCACCATCAAACGGCCGCCGTACAAAACCACAAAATTCGGAATGCCACGAACATTGAAGCGGGCGGCGAGTTCGGGATAACGTTCTGTATCAACTTTTACGACCACGGCATGACCAGCCATATCTGCGGCGGTGCGGGCAACCTCGGGTGCAGCTCTCAGGCAAGGACCGCACCAAGCAGCCCAGAAATCCACCAACACCGGGACGCGAGCATTTTGGACTATTTCGTTGAATAGTTCAGGATCAACTTCCAGAGGTTCGTCTGCCGGCGGTAAGGGGGCCTTGCAAGCGCCGCAGCGTCCGGTATCAGCCAGATGCCTCGCCGGAATTCGGTTTTTTTGCCCGCAATCCTTACAAATTCGGACTAAAGGCATTTTCCCATACCTCCTGCAGACCTTTCGATAGTCAACCCGATTGTATTTCAGTGCGAAACCAAAGAATTGATCGCCCGAGTGATTCACTTCATCACACGATGAACTGATCACGGCCCCCTTCAGATAACGACTTATCTGTTAAGGGCTTTCTTAATTTATTTTCTCCCAGCACCAGATACTCCCAGTTCTTTGTTTTTATAGTTGCGGCGGACGGCAGACGACGATGGTTGTGTCCCTCGGTGAACTGCTCCGGCTCTTTACTCTCAGCAGAGCTTCAAAATATGGAAAATCAGCAGCCCTGCTTTGAGGCAGACGAGAACGGAGTTGTGATACAGACGGTTCGTCGGAAAGAAAATCCAGGGCAGCACCCACGGCGGCGCCCCCGGTTCCAGAGATAATCAGCACCTTGCCGGTACCGCCCAAATTCGGAAGAAGCGAAACTGTAGCGTAGCCTTCATGCGGCTCACTGGTTTGTGTGATGATATGGAATTTTTCCTGGTCAGCCACAGCGGTATCTACGGGGTAATAAGCGCTAAGCGAATTGTCGAACTTCCAGCGCAACGCCAGATGACTCTCGAAGGGCTCGATCCATGGGTTGGACCGGCTATTGCCGAGAAGAATAACATTGTCAGCTTTCACTTCACGGAACGAGTAGTCGCGGGCAAAGTGGAGCTTGGCGTCGCTTCGCAATGCGGCAGCGGTCTGGGCAAGCTTCCAGAGGAGCGCAGTATCCGCGTAACTTGACTGCCGCTTCAAAATCAATGGTCCTGTGAAATTGCGGTCCAGCTTAGCGGTAGCGGCACTCTGGTCAACGGACTGCAGATAACTGCGATCAAAATACTCTGAAAGCGTAACCTGATGCGGTGTGAACTCCTGAAAAAAACCGAGCGCTGCATCATCGAGAACGATGTCCGCCGGTTTATCGGGGCGAAAAATTTGAGACCAGAATTGCCGGACAGCCACCTGGTTTGCCGGTATCGCGTTATTACCTTGCGTCAGGGCGTGAATTCGAAAGAACAGAAAACCGGTTGTGCAAGCAAAGACCGTCGCTATAGCTATAGGCAGCCACATCTTCCAATTGAACCGGCGTTCAACCGGAACAGCGGGCATAGGTACCGGCTGCGGCTGTGGAGTGACAGGGCGCTTGTGGAAGACGGGAGCATAGTTCCCCTTGGGGATATCAATAATGACAGGCTCACGGCTGCCTTCAGTCGCAAAATACAGCTCAATGCGCTTACGCAGCATGGTGGCATGAACCCGGACTATGTTGTCGGCAGTGGTGTCATAGTCTGGAGGGCGTCCGAAGACTTTGTGTCCTACTTCATGCTCGTGAATCTCATCCGCGGATTGTTCAAGCACACGCTCACACAGATAGAGAAACATGTCGCGCAGCCGGGCTGATTTGCTGAGATAGCTGCTGGAGGCGACCCGCTCAACTAGCAGTTTCCGGCTATCAACAGCGCTGATGGGATTTTTCCGAGGCACTGGCGCAGGCGGCATTGTATCCCAAGTGGCGGTATTCCATCCCACGAAAAAACCGGGGGATTACTCAGCAGGTCTTTACGTAAAGAGTTTTCTAATCTAAGTGACTGCAAAATATGAAGTTGTGAGGCGCGGGTACAACAAATGACTTTAACCGTGAATTCACTTGCTGGGCTTTTTCCTTCAGCATTAAATGTCGCGCAACACACGAAGGGACTTTCAACTTTAATGAACCGAATTGCAGTTTTTCTTCTTTTACCGTGCTTGGTTATGACGGTTCGAGCCGCGGAGGAAGCAAAGCATCCACGTGTTCTCGGCGTTGCACATATTGCCTACTATGTCAGCGATCTGAGCAAAGCCCGCGCCTACTACGAAGATTTTCTCGGCTTCAAAGAGGCCTTTTCCTTGAAGAACCCAGATGGGGCTGAGCACGTGGTATTCGTCAAAATCAACGATCATCAGTTCGTCGAACTCATTGCTGAAGATCCCAAGAACCACGGTTTTCTTCATGATGTTGGCTTCGAGACCGACGATGCGAGCGGCATGCGTACCTACCTGGCTTCCATTGGCGTCAAGGTCCCCGAGGCGGTAACCAAGGACCAAGCCGGTGATTTGAGCTTCGATGTTACTGACCCGTTCGGCTTCACGATCCAGATCGTCCAGTATGAACCCCATAGTTTGACGGCGAAGGGCAAAGGCAAATTCATGCCGGAGTCGCGCATTTCAACTCACATTGATCACGTTGGGCTCCTGATCGGCGACCGCGACGTGGCCGCCAAGTTTTACGGCGACGCTTTTGGGTTTGAAGGAACGGGAGACAATACGAAGATGAAGATAGGCGCAGGGCCCGACCGCTTTGAGCTCGGCTTCGAACGGAAACTAGCCACGATTGATCGTTATCACGTTAAAGATCACATCTGCCTTTCTGTACCCGACGTGCCCAAGGTCACCGCGATGCTTTCGGCCGAGCCCGCGGCCAAGAGTTTTCGTGAGATTGAGAACCACGTTCTAGGAAATGGTAAGCATGTAGCTGAACTATATGACTTGGATGGAAATCGGGTTGAGCTGATGGAGCCACCCAAAGAGAATTGAGGACGGAAAGGATAAATAAGCAACAGAATCGAGTACGCGCAAGAAGGGAAGGCGGAGGTCGTGGTTAACAGCGCCCTCTCCGCTGAAAACCCCCGAAAAATATAGACCGGTTAGGAAAACCGGCAGTACAGGGTGCTGGAGGAGGAAAAATGAGGACTAATACTAAGACAGTTGCCTTGCTGTTCGTAGCGCTTCTCACCTTCATGCTGGCTGGCATAGGGATGGCGCAGGAGCCCACAGCGACCCTGGTGGGTCGAGTTACAGACACCTCGCACGCGTCAATTCTTGACGCTGAAATCAAGATACGCAACGTGAACACCAACCAGGTTCGCACCGCGCGAAGCGGGAGTGGCGGAGAATACACCGTTTCCAACCTGTTACCCGGGGTCTATGAAGTAACCATTGACAAGGCCGGCTTCAAGCAACTACGTGAGGCTAACCTGGAATTGAAAGCCGACCAAACGGCGCGCCTTGATGCTCCTCTGGAACTAGGGGCAGTCTCGCAGACTATTGAAGTCAATGCCCAAGTGCCTCTCATCAACACCGAGACCTCTTCTAAGGGCGATGTTGTTGCGCCGCAGGAGATCGCGGAGATCCCGTTGAATGGAAGGGATTTCAACGATTTGGCCTTCACCGTTCCGGGAGTTCAGCCCGGCGAACAAGGAGCCAAGGGCTCGGCCTATGTTACGAATGGCGCCCGCGCCGACGCCAGCAACGTCATCATTGACGGGTTCAACGACCAGAGTGCCCGCGATGCCGGCGTGCAGGTCAGCCCGCCGCTCGATGCCCTGCAGGAATTCAAGTTTCAGACCTCCGGATACTCGGCGGAATACGGACGCCTGGCCGGGGGCGTGGTCAACATGCTGCTCAAGTCGGGGGGCAACCGGCTTCACGCTTCGCTCTTTGAGTTTGTGCGCAACGATATGTTCGATGCACGCAATTTCTTCGACTTGACGACCAAGAACAAACTCCGTCGCAACCAGTTCGGAGGCACACTCACCGGTCCGGTGGTGATTCCCAAGCTGTACAACGGTCATGACCGCACGTTTTTCATGGTGAGCTGGGAAAGCCAGCGGCAGGTACAAGGCTCTCCTTCCATCACCGTTGTGCCCACTCTGCTCGAGCGCCAGGGAAATTTTTCGCAATCCAAGGGGACGCTGAAGTCTCCGTTCAAAAGCGGGTCCTGCAAGACCTTTACCGGCAGCCAGATTCCGGCCACATGCATCAGTCCGGTATCGCAGGCGTTGCTGAACCTCTATCCTCTTCCCAACCTTGACCCTCTTCTCAACGGAGGCAGCAATTACATCGCGAATAACAACAACGTCGATAATTACGACAACTTTGTGCTTAAGGTAGACCAGAGACTGGGCGAGAAAGACAATCTTTCTGTGCATGTAATCCATCGCTCTTCAGACTCTATTAATCCTACTTCTGGCTCCCCCCTGGGGACTTTCGGCAGTACCACGCGCCGCGGCGACGCAATCTACGGCATTTCCGAGACGCGAATTTTTACCCCAACTCTGATCAATGAGTTCCATGTAGGACTCACGCGCAGTACCAGCCATCAGGTCAGCGCTGATGCCGGAACCAACTTTGCGGCGCAGCTTGGGATCCCCGGAACCACCAATAACCCGGCCCTGGAAGGCTTCCCCAGTTTCAGCATCACGGGTTTCGCCACCGTGGGCGACAGCCATTTCAATCCGATCCGGTTTACCGTCAATAGTTACGACTTAAGTGATGTGGTGACCTGGAACAAGGGAAAGCACACTATCAAAATCGGCGGCGAGATCTTGCGCGTGGGTTACTTCCAGCCGACTAACGACGGATTCAACGGTGTCTTCTCGTTCAAGAAGACATTTAGCGGCGTCCCGTTTGCGGATTTTCTTCTCGGCCTTCCCGATACCACCACTCTGAAAACCGGCACGGTAACCAACCATATTTTCAGCAACAACTATGCGATCTACGTTCAGGACGACTACAAAGTCCTTCCCAGCCTGACTCTCAACCTGGGTGTGCGGTATGAAGTCCCAGTTGCGCCTTATGAAAAAGACGGGCAATTTTCAAACTATGTTCCCGCTACGGGAAAGGTGATCCTGGGCAGCGCTGCGACCGTGCCCAACCTGGCTTCCATCCTTGCCGGCGTGGGACTTACCGGCCAGGTGGGAGTGGCGAGCGACTTTGGACTGCCGAAGTCCACAGTTCACACCGACTATAAGGCCGTGGCGCCACGCATAGGCTTTGCCTGGCGGCCGTTCAATAACAACCAAACTGTAGTACGGGGCGGTTATGGCATCTTCTATACCGGGTCGAGATTGAGCGCTATCCGCACCGATATCTCCGGCGGCTTTCCGTTTTCCGTTAGCCAAACCTTTACAGGATCAACCAGCAATCCCGGTCAGATAACCCTTTCCAATCCGTTTCCGTCCGCGCTGGCCAAGGATCAGGGCATACTTACCCCAACCGGGTTTGCCGTGAACGCGCCCGAGCCTTACCTGCAAAGCTGGAACTTCACCATCGAACGCGAATTGGGTAAAGGCGTGGCCATCGAGGCAGGTTACACCGGATCGAAAGGGACGCATTTAGGGCGAAAATACGACATCAATCAGCAGTTGCGGAACCAAAATCCACAGTTGGCGTTGGCCGACGGCACCTGTCCTGCTTGTCCCCGTCCGTTTTCAAATTTCTATGGTGATATCGAGTTTTACTCTTTCGGGGCCACTTCCAATTACAACGCGGGCACTGTGACTTTGCGCAAACAGTCTCACAATGGCCTGTCTTTCCGCGCCAACTACACCTACGGTAAATCCATCGATGAAAACTCAGGCCTGAACTACGCGGGGGATGGCGGCTTCAAAGGCTTTGCCCAGGACTCGCTGAATCTGAGAAGCGAACGAGGACGCTCGGACTTCGACATCCGCCATGTCTTCAGCACCAGCGTCATCTACCAGCTTCCCTTTACCAGAAATATTTTCGTGCGCGGCTGGCAACTTGCCGGCACTGGGACAGCGTACAGCGGCCAACCCTTCACGCCTGTGCAAACGCAAGGCTTCTCAGTAGACAAGGGCCAACCCACTCGCCCCGACCGTATCGCCAGCGGCACCCTGTCCAACCCATCTCACCTGGCGTGGTTCAATCTTGCCGCCTTTCAGATCGTTCCGCTCACTGCTTTTCGTTACGGCAACTCTGGGCGGAACATTCTCGATGGTCCCGGCTCTCTGGCCATCAATCTATCGGTATCCAGGAATTTCAGCATCAGTGAGTACGGCAGATTGCAGTTCCGCTGGGAAGCGTTCAACCTCACGAACCATACGAACTTCCAGCTTCCCAACACTTCAATTGATACCGCTGCCGGCGGCAGCATTACCAAGGCCAATGCTGCGCGCGTCATGCAATTGGCCCTGATCTACAGATTTTGAAAATAACCAAGGAGAATGATGACGATGACGACTTATAGAAACCGATGCCTTGGACAGATGAGAACCACAGGTTTGTCTGTCTTGATGCTGGCATTGTGCACATTTGCGGTCTTGCTCAACAACCCTCTTGCTGTTGTACACGCTGCACCACAAACGGCGCAGGCTGCACCGGCTCCGCAACCTGCGCCGGCTTGCGAAGGTCTGCCTCCGGGGAAACACTCGCTCCTGGAAAGAATGACAGCGGCATTTGGCCTGACTTGCGAACAGGAACTCAAGATCGAGCCGCTCCTGCACAGTGAAGAGTCGGTGAGCAAGCCTCTACTCCGCTTCGCAGCATTTACACCAGAAGAGAAACAAGCCATGATGCTGAAGATTAAAGTCTCCGCGCGTCGCCAGATTCGGCCCTTGCTCACGCCCGATCAGCAAAAGAAAATGGATGCCGAAATAGAAGCCGTGACCAAGGGCACGAGCGATGCGCTGCAGGGTGATAGGAAGAGTGGCTCAAAAAACGGTGGAGGCAAGAAAGCTGAGGCCAGCACCGACCCGTTTGACGCAGAAGAGTTGCTGAGCCAGGCGATATCCAATTACTCGGCCTTGTCGTCGGAGGAACAACGAGCGATGACATTGCAGGTTAAGCAAGCTGCTCGCCGCGACAATGCTCCGCCGCTGACGCCGGAGCAGCAGAAGAAGATCGATGCAGATATACAACAGCTCTCCACTGCAATGGCACAAAAATAATCACATCATGAAACTCAATCACAATCGTAGGGACTTTCTCAAAAGTGCGAGCGTGCTTCCGCTCGCGGCTGCCGCAGGCCTCGGCCTCGGTGGGCTTTCCGCTCTCGCCGAGACGCAGCCAATCAAGAGGCTGGGCGGGTCTATGCTCAAGGTTTCGCTCAATGCATATTCCTTCAGCAAAATGCTGAATGACAAGGTCAAACGCCACGGTTCGGGGATCGACTTATTCGAACTCGTTGACTTCTGCGCCAAGTATAATTTTGACGGATTCGATGCCACCGGGTATTTTTTCCCGGGATATCCCGATGTGCCCAGCGATGACTATGTGAACGACCTCAAACGCAAAGCCTTCGAATTTGGCATCGGCATCAGCGGGTCGGGCGTCCGCAACAACTTTACCCTGCCCGACAAAGCCAAGCGGGCCGCCGATGTAGAGCACATCAAGCAATGGGTCGAGGTCGCGTCGCGCATGGGTGCTCCGGTGCTGCGCGTATTTGCTGATACCCAGATGAAAAACTTGAGCTGGGAGCAGGTGGCCAAAGGTTACACTTGGGACCAGGTTGCAGACTGGATAGCGGCCGACCTGCGAGAGTGTGCGGCACACGGCAAGAAATATGGCGTAATCATTGGGGTGCAGAATCACGGAGACTTTCTCAAAACGGGTGATCATCTTTTGAAGCTCATCAACCTGGTCGACTCCGAGTGGTGCGGTGCCATCGTGGATACCGGCTACTTCAAATCGAAGGACCCATACGCCGACATGGCCAAAGTAGCACCCTATGCCGTGAACTGGCAGGTGAAGCAAAGCGCGTTTGGCGCGGAAAGCGATGTGCCGCTTGATCTGAAAAGATTTATCCGCATTGTCCGCTCGTCGGGCTACCGCGGCTATCTTCCGATTGAAACACTCTCCGCAAAGGGAAAGGATTATGATCCTTTTACGGTGGTGCCGAAGTTCCTTGCTGAACTCCGGCAGGCGATTGCAGAGACAGCCTGACAAGCTGTTTACTAACCATGATGGAGCGAAAGTGGGCCCCAGCTTCAGGCGCTGGGAGAGCGAATGCATGACCATGAAACTGCTATATCAAACCAGGGGGCTTCAACTTAATGAACCGAATAGCAATTTTTCTATTTGTATCAATTCTTCTTACCACCCTGCGGGCGGCCGATGAGGTAAAGCGTCCGCACGTTCTCGGTATTTCTCACATGGCGCTATACGTCAGCGATTTGCAGAAGGCTCGTGCATTCTATAAGGATTTTCTTGGGTTTGAAGAGCCTTATACGTTGAAACGTGACGACGGCACCGACCGCATAGCATTTATCAAAATTAACGAAGACCAATACCTGGAACTGTTTGCAGAAGACCCCAAGCAGGATGGAGTCCACCTGAATCACATCTCTTTCTTTACTGATTCGGCGGAAGGCATGCGTACGTATCTCGCCTCCAAGGGCATCAAGGTGCCTGAAAAAGTTGGCAAAGGCAAGATTGGCAATTCCAACTTTAATATTACCGATCCCGACGGGCACACGGTAGAGATCGTGCAATACGAGCCCGATAGCTGGACCAGGCGCGAAAAGGGAAAGCACCTGCCCGAGACGCGCATTTCCACTCACATGCCGCATGTGGGCGTGACGGTGCGTCATCTTGATCTGTCGCAGAAGTTTTACGGCGACATTCTCGGCTTCCAGGAGTTCTGGAGGGGCAGCTCTTCGGGCAAGATATTGAGCTGGGTCAATATGCGCGTCCCGGATGGAAATGATTACCTCGAACTCATGCTCTACTCCAATCCGCCCGATGCTAGAGAGACGGGAGTGAAGAACCATGTTTGCCTGATGACACCCGATATCGAGAAGGCGGTGGCTGCCTTGGAAGCGAGTCCGGCGCGCAAGAACTATGGCCAGAAGATTGAGATCAGGACTGGGGTGAACGGGAAGCGTCAGGCGAACTTATTTGATCCGGATGGAACCCGCATCGAGTTGATGGAGCCAAATACTGCCAGCGGAAAGCCGGTGCCTCCTTCCACGGCGCCGCCACCGGAATAGGTAGATGATAGAGTGTGGTCTATCCTTAAATCCAGGCAGTTTGGTTTGCCTGAAACTGACTACGGGTTATTTCGTCCCAGCAAACATCTATAGGAGAGATTCATGGGATTCAAAGTCTCGCGTCGTGAATTTATCGGCAGCCTGGGAATCGCGGCTGCTGCGACCGTCGCATCGTCAATTCCCGCGTACAAAGCCATCAGCGCTGCGCCACCGGATATCCGTATTGGATATGCCGCCATCACCTGGGGCGACAAAGAAAGACAGGCCATAGACGACATCTCTTCGCTCGGTTATCGCGGCATCCAGCTCCGGGCCAACGCCATAAGAGATTTCCAGTCCGCCGAGTTGCGCGACCTGCTGCAGCAACACCAGCTCACCATGGTTGCACTTTCCAGCGGCGAAGTGCATGTTGATCCGGCATTGGAGGCACAGGATATTGCCTTGCACGCTGCGAATGCAAAGTTTTTGCACGATGTAGGAGGGCTTTACCTTCAGGTCCTTGACCAAGAGCCAAAAAGCCAGGCCATTACGGCCGCTGACTACAAGCAGTTGGGCCGCTTGATAACCGAGATCGGCAAGCGTACCGCCGATTTGGGCATCACGCTGGGATATCACAATCATATGAACTCGGTCAGCGAGCGCCCGGAAGGTCTCGATCGGTTGATGGATTCGAGCGATCCACGCTACGTGAAATTAGAGATGGATATTGCGCATTACCAGGCGGGCGGAGGCGATCCAGCCAAGGTAATTGAGAAGTATCGCGACCGGCTGCTCTTTCTTCATATCAAGGATTTGGGTGAGCCGGGGCCAAATTCCGCAGATCCAAGAAATGCTGAGAACTTCCTTGAGCTTGGACGCGGCAAAGTAGACCTGCCTGCCGTGTTTGCTGCTCTGCACAAAATCAAGTTCCGCGGCTGGGCGGTGGTCGAGCTGGACCATGAGCCCGATAAATCCAGAACGCCGAAAGAGTCGGCGCTGATCAGCAAGAAGTATCTTGAAGAGAGGCTGGGATTGACAGTATGAAGTCGCCGTTCAAAATTGCGGTCTATGGCGTAAAGATTGCCGGCCTGGTTGCGTTTGCACTCCTCCTGAGTGTGGTGGGGCAGGCACAGGACAAGCCCGTGCACGAGAGCGGAGACGTTCCCGCGATTCTCAAGATCGGAGCACAAGCGCCGGATTTCAATCTGCCGGGCACGGATGGCAAGATGCACAAGCTGAGCGACTACGCCTCCAGCAAGGTGCTCGTCATCGTGTTCACCTGTGATCATTGCCCGGTGGCCCAGATGTATGAAAAGCGGATCAAGCAGCTTGCGGCCGACTATCGTGACCGCGGCGTGGCGCTGGTTGCTATCAATCCCAACGATCCCAAGGCAGTGCACTTGAGCGAGATGGGCCACACCGACCTGGGAGATTCGCTTGAAGATATGAAGCTCCGCGCCCAGTACCGCAACTTCAACTATCCTTATTTATCCGACGGCGTTAACCAGGCGGTCGCGCTGAAGTACGGACCCACGGCTACCCCGCACGCATTTGTGTTCGACGCGCAGCGAACCTTGCAGTACGAAGGCCGCATTGATAACAGCACCCGTGAAGAGTTGGCGACCAAGCATGAGACCAGAGATGCCATCGAGGCGCTGCTTTCCGGAAAGCCGGTGGCGGTAACCAGCGCTCCGGCTGTGGGCTGCTCCACCAAGTGGGCTTACAAAGAGGCGGGAGCACAGGCAGAAATCGGTGAATCTGAGCGGGAGCCGGTGAACGTCGAGATGGCCTCGGTTGATCAGATCAAGGCGTTGCGGGCGAACATCGGCACCGGCAAACTGTTGCTGGTGAACTTCTGGGCCACGTGGTGCGAACCTTGTGCCGTGGAATTTCCCGAGCTGCAGAAGATGGTTCGTCAGTACAAGAAGCGCGCGGTGGATATCGTTACAGTCAGCATCAACAACCCAGACGAGAAGAAGTTCGTGCAGTCATTCCTGGAAGAGCACCACGCCATCAACCGGAACTTGTTGTTTGCCGGCACCGACTCGGCTGACGCGGTATCCGCGTTCGGAACCGGTTGGAGCGGCGGCGTTCCCTATACGGTACTGATCGGCGCAAATGGCGAAGTTCTTTTCAAAACCCAGGGCGCCATAAACGCCGTGGAGGTACGGCGTGCAATCCTCAAGAACCTGCCGGACGACCGCTACATTGGGCAGCAGGCTTATTGGAACAGCACTTTCTAACGGGCACTGCAGAAGGCCGAGGTACGCTTAATAGATGAAGATCGGTTTGATCGGCGGTGGGAACATCAGCAATACACATGCCCGCGCCGCGCGCGCAATTGCTGGAGTAGAAGTCACAGCCGTCTATGGCGCGAACAAGAACAAAGTTGATCAGCTGAGCCGCGACTGGGGCGCCACAGCTTACAGCGACTTCGAAACATTTCTTGGGCACCCTTCCATGGAGATGGTGATCATTGGCGGCCCCTCGGGTTTGCATGCCAGCCAGGGAATTGCGGCAGCGCATCACGGATTGCATGTGCTGGTGGAAAAACCCATTGATATCAGCACCGAGCGCGCCGATGCGCTGATTGCTGAATGCAGGAAAGCGGAAGTGAAGCTAGGGGTAATCTTTCAGGACCGCTTCAAGCCGGATATTTGCCGGCTTCGGCAATTCATTCAAGACGGCGCATTAGGCCGGCCGTTGCTGGCGGATGCGCGCGTGAAGTGGTACCGGCCTCCGGAGTATTACCGCGACTCGCGCTGGCGTGGGACCTGGGCGCTCGACGGTGGAGGCGCACTGATGAATCAAGGCGTGCACACGGTTGACTTGCTGCTCTGGCTCATGGGAGACATCAAAAACATAAAAGCCAACACTCGAACCATGCTGCATGAGATCGAGACCGAAGATACCGCTCTTGCTCTGCTCGAATTTTCCAGTGGTGCGCTGGGAGTGCTGCAGGCCACGACGGCCGCCTATCCGGGATATCCTCGCCGCGTGGAGATTACAGGCTCTGAAGGTACCGTCATTCTTGAACACGACAGCATCGTAAGCGCCGATCTGCGGAAAAAACCTGAGGGCTTGATCAGCGAAAACATGCGCGACCAGAACCCAAGCGCCTCTTCACCCCTGGTGAGCGACGTCCGCGGACATCAACGCGCCATTGAAGATTTCATTCGCGCCATTCGAGAGGACGGAAAGCCGCGCTGCGACGGCACTGACGGCCGGCGCAGCCTGGCTGTGATTGAAGAGATTTACCGACTTTCTGGCCGGCCTGTACCTTTTGAGTAGTGCTTCCCCTCTCCCCCATTACTTTGAGTAGTCCATGCGGCGATAAGCCACTAATGTTCAATGACATACGGGGAGGATAAGACCGCAGGGAGTAGTCCTCCAGACCTGCGTCTACGGCCCAAAACCTGTTCCGGCGTGCCGTGGGTCGGCAAACTGGGACTGTTTTGCGAATTTTCAAAGACCTCAAACCAACGCGGCATGCTGAATGCCGTCACGCAATTATGAACCACAATCCTCGGAGAACGGGCTTTTTGATATCAGAGTGATATCACTCTAGAAAATCTTCTTTTCCGCCGCTGATGAACGCGGATCAACGCAGATCTTTTGGGTTGTCATCCTGATACCCAGCGAACGCGACCATCCCACACGCGCTGACGCGCGAGTGGGGCACCCCGGCTCCAAGGAAATTAAACCCGCTGACGTTCTTCAGAGAATGCCTTGATGCGGCAAGGGCGACCGGAATATTCTCGGGGTCCTTCGACTTCGCCGCGAAGCGCGGCTCCGCTCAGGATGACAGCCCTAAAATGATCCGATGACCCATGCCCGGACGCAACATTTCTTTAGAGAATGCCTTTCGGCTGCAAGGGCGACCGATATATTCTCGGGGTCCTTCGACTTCGCCGCGAAGCGCGGCTCCGCTCAGGATGACAGCCCTAAAATGATCCGATGACCCGATGACTCAATGACCCAATGACCCAATCCACAAATGATATCATTCTGATATCATTCTGCTGATTTTCGCCAATTCCATGCCATCATTATCCTCAGGTATCTCTTAAAGGGACACGGGAGGAATATCTATGAAGATCACCCAGCTTTTTGGAGTGAAGACGGACTCCAGCCAGCAACGCGGTTGCTGCCACAAACGCAATGACGGAGCGGAGTGCAAGGCCCATCCCCGGACAGGCAGCGAGTATTGTTTTTTCCACGACCCCGCACTGCAAGAGAAGAGAAGGGCCGCCAGCGGCGCGGGCGGGGCAGGGAATCGCAAGCCGGTGCAGACGCTTTGCCTGCCGCCCAACCCCCTGCAGACCGCCTCGCAGATCGCCGACTACCTGCGCCAGGCCATGAACCAGCTCGGCCAGGGCGAGGTTGATGTTTTCCGCGGCGCCATGGGCATCGGATATCTCACCACAGTCCTGCTGCAAGTCATGGGAAGAGAAGTTCGCGACGAGGAACGGGGACAGCGCTCCGCCGGCGATGTGGTTTTCCCGCGCCTGGTCTTTCATTCAACAGGCGCGCATTCAACAGGCGCGCATCCAACGGGCGGGCATGCAACCGGCGGGCATCCAACGGGTGCGCACGCAACGGGCGCGGAGGTGCATCCCGATGGACCCAGACAAGCGAAACCCGCAGCGACCAGCGCCGGGCCAAAAACTATCGAGAACCCAAGAGCCGGGCAACCCAATCAAAGCGAAAGCCCAGAGC
>Ga0222749_10000778_pt1 | contig 18037 bp, 14 predicted proteins | sample IncBWH2Mmetat_FD_197234 | JGI IMG/M metagenome (GOLD analysis project Ga0222749, IMG submission 197234) | Metatranscriptome of lab incubated forest soil microbial communities from Barre Woods Harvard Forest LTER site, Petersham... | ecosystem: Environmental > Terrestrial > Soil > Temperate... | reverse complement strand
GATTCGCCGACCTCGATCATCTCTACCGCCAGTTCGGGGAAGATCTTCTGCTCTTCCAGGCTCGGCGCCAGCCCCTGACCTTCTCTTACACGGATACCGGCCCGCATTACGCCTTTTAAGATGCGCCGGCTGCTCATAGCGGAACCGGCTGTTTCCATCGCCGGAACGAGGGGCAATCCGCCCGACAGCAGGGTAGAAAGCATCCGCGAGAAGCTCGCGACCTGATGCTTGATCCTGATTTCCCCCAGCAGCGGCAAGCTGAGAATCACCCGGTCAATGCGGTCCGCCCCGCGGTCCGTATCCTTCCACTTCCACAAAAAAATGGTACTACCCACCAGACCTACCAAGATGAAGGGCGCATATTTTTGTGCGTTGAGGCCCACATTCAGCATGAAAACCGTGATCTCAGGCAGTTTGGCATCAAGGCTATTAAAGAGGTCCGCGAACTTGGGCACGACGTAAGTGAACAGGAACGTCACCATAATCAGCACGACTGAGACCAGCAGCGTGGGGTAAATGAGCGACACGAACAACTTCTTGCGGAAGGTCATCGCCAGACGCTGGAAGCTGATGTAACGTGCCAAAACCTCATCGATGTTGCCGCTCTTCTCGCCCGCCATCAGCGTGGTCGTATAGATCTTGGGAACGATCCCCTGGGCCGCGAAGGCATCGGACAGCAACTCGCCGCCTTTGACACGTTCGCGAACGTTCTCCAGGATGGTCTTCAATTGCGGATCTTTCTGCCGCTTGATCAGCAGTTCCAGCGAATTCAGGATCGGCAGTCCGGCGCGGATCAGGGTCAGAAACTGCTGGTTGAAAACCAGAAACGTGTCCTGCTTGAGCTTCCTGCGGCGTCGCATCGAGAAGCCGCCAGCCATCATCCCCTGGGGCTTGACCCAATAGACGAGGTATCCCTGAGCCGAGAAGCGGTCACGCACTTCAGCTTCCGAGTATCCTTGCTCGATGTGCTGATGGACGCGCCCGCGGTCGTCTGCGATTTTGACTACGAATTCCGCCATTTGTCCTTGTTTTTCAAGGAATTGTCGCCCTGGAAACCCATCGCTCAGTCTACCATTCTAAGCCGCCGACCTACCCCAAAGCTTCCCTGTGAAGTATCGCAAGTAACCTGCTTGGCTATTGCCCGAGTTCTCCCTCGACGACCTCGGTGCCTGCCGGAGCCCGGAAATCGAACCGTCCGTCGGCGATCGCCACATTCTCTTTCTGATCGGTAAAGCGATATTCCGTCGATGCGCCATCCACTCCCTGCATTACCAAGCGAACAATTCTGCCGTCAGAGGTGACCTCCAGTACGATCTCGCTTACCTGGTCCGCTAAGGCCGTTGGCACCCCTCGCAGTACCGTATTTCCGGGGCTTAGAGGCTCGACATCGGAAGCAATGGAGAGTCCTCGTAACTCCTTCTCCAACTTTGACTTACCCAGTAAGAATGCAAGCGGAGATCGAATGTCCTCCAACTTCCTCGCCGCCTCCTTGCGCGCCTGCCGGTCATCCGGGACGTAAAACCACGCATCTTTCCCATTGCTCACAAAGAGCTTCTCCTTTGGAGAACGGTACTCCCAACGCATCTTGCCAGGTTTTTTCAGCCACAGCGTGCCCGACTCTGTCCGGTCCATGCCCGAGCCACGGTAAACCTCGGTAAATTCAGCCTCCAGCGATCGCAAATGGTTGTAATGCGCATCGACCGCGGCCGCCAGATTCTTGACGTCCGGTTTCGCGTCCGCCGCGCACAGAGGTGCCGATAATAAAGACACCAGCACAGCCAAGCGCAGCCCATGGATTTGTGTCAGCAAGTTGTCACCGTGACTCGCCAGGCGTGTCATTACCGCTGTCCGTCTTCACGCCGACGGGAAGGGAACAGGGGGCAAGTTCCTCTGGGGGGACTCCTTCAGGAATTGTAAGCCGGTCAGTGGGAGTTGTCACCCTCTTCTTCGAGGATCCGGCCAGACGCCGGATGGAGATAGATTCGGGTGGGGGAATGAACTTCGAAGAATGCCTTCCAGAGGCAGGTTGGCGATTTCTGTCTTGAACCCTGTTTCGTGACACTGCCCTTTCGAGGGGCTGGCGCCGGTCATTTTGGATAGAACTATATATCGTGATACGATATATATGTATCAAGTCTGGGGGGCAGGAAACGAGATGTTGGCAATGAGATTGGTGAAGCTGATAGAGGCGCATTCGGGGGAGTTGTGTCGAGACCTGACGGAGCAGATCGCCAAATCGGAGCGAACCTCCGATTTCAGGAGGATCCCACCTGAGGAATTGCGACTGGCGGCCAGCGAGGTCTATCGCAATCTGGGAGAGTGGCTGCTGCAGAAGACAGAGAGCGATATTGAGGCGCGGTTTCGCTCGGTAGCAGCGCGGCGCGAGGCGGAGGGAATCAGGCTACATCAGTTCGTATGGGCACTCCTGCTTTCGCGGAATCGCCTCTGGCATTTTCTGCGTCATCAGTCATTTGCTGATAATGTCGTGGCTCTTTATGGCGAACTCGAATTGCAGCGGTTGCTGAACCAGTTCTTCGACCGCGCAATTTATTACGCCGTTTTAGGATACGAAGAAGCAGGCCGCTGTAGTCCCAAGGGCGCCTTGGCTCGGGTACGGGACTTGGCTGTTTCCATCGGCCTTATATCCGACAAAGAACTCGCAAGCGGATGCGATCTTGATGATCAGGGCCGTTAGTGTAGACTAATGCGGTTATGCCGCAGTTTGTGATCGAGCGGGAGATTCCGGGTGCCGGATCGTTGACCGAGGCGCAGATCCGGGAAGTGTCTTTGCGCTCGCTGCAGAGCCTCAAGGATATAGGTCCTCAGATTCAGTGGCTCCATAGCTACGTCACGGAAGACAAGGTTTACTGCGTCTACCTCGCCCCAGACGAGGAGACTGTCCGGGAACATGCCCGCAGGACCAACATTCCCGCCAATCGCGTGTCGGCCGTTCGACGGCTGATCGATCCCACCAAAATCATTTAGCAATCAATCTAACAGGGCGTAGCGGATCGCATTGTCCATCGTCATTGCGTATCCGTCGGTCCATGCTTTCTTTCCTTCTGTTTCACTGAGCTGCTCCCATGCGCTCAGCAGCTTTTGGTCGAGCTTGGATTGTTCGGCTGGCGGAAGCGGAGCGCTCACCATTTGCCGCAGATGGGAAGCGGCGGCTGCAACAGAAAGCGCTCGGCGTGTATCCCCCTTGGCTGATGCAAAACAGGCCAGACCTTCCAATACTCGGGCAATCCCGCGCCTGTGTTCGAGGCTGGTGAAGATATCCAGGCTTTCACGAAAGTTTGCAAACGCGGCGTCATGCTCACCCAATTCGCAGGCAATAGTGCCCAGATCAGCCAACGAGCGAGCCTGGCCCCAGCGGTCTCCGGCGCTGCGAAATGCGAAGAGGGCTCGCTCGTAGAGTGCGCGCGCGCCGGGAAGATCGCCCTGGTCCCTGGCGACGTCGGCCTGCTGGTTTAACGCCCAGGCAGATCCGCTACTATCACCGAGCCTCTCGAAGATCTGCATCGCTTCAGTGAGCGCCAGCCGGGCACGTGCATAGTCGCCACGAATCTTGGAGACATTCCCGAGATTGTGCAGACAACGGGCGGTCGCAACAGGGTCGGCCATCGTCCGGAAAAATGTCAGGCTCTTTTCGAAGTTGCTCTGCGCGGTGACGTAGTCTCCTTGATCGCGCGCGCCGATGGCAGCTGCGTTCCAGGATAGTGCAACCCCCAACGAATCATTGAGCTCCTCGAAGAGAAAGCGGCCCAGCTCGGAAAAATGAGCGGCAGCCTGGAAATCGCCCTGCGCGTTCGTGAATGCTGCCAGAAACAGGCACGTCTTTGCACGCTCACGGATATGGTCCGCTCCTGCAAGTTCGAGGAGTTGTTCGAGCTTGGCCCGTCCCTCGGCGGAGTGCTCGCGCATGTCCCAGTAACGAAACAGAGAAGTGCAGAATCGGAATCCCCAATCGAGATCGCGAGTCTGGAAGAGAAAGTCGAGTGCTGCCCGAAAATCATCATGTTCGAGGTCGCAACGCCCCAGCCACGCGGCGCGCTCGGGTTCACTCAGTTCAGGATTGCCTTCCTCGGCCAGTACAAGGCAATAAGCAGCGTGGGCCCGCTTGGTGGCGGTCTCTTCGCCGCTTTGCCGCAACCGTTCGAGCGAATATTCGCGGATAGTCTCGAGCATGCGAAAGCGAGGCTCGTCATCGTTCAGCTGCCGCTGTTGGATCAGGCTCTTATCAACGAGGGAGGACATCAGCTCAAAGATCTCTCCGCCAAGATCATCTTTCGTGTTGCAGACCGCCTCGGCCCCTTCCAGCGTGCATCCGCCCCAGAAGACGCTCAGCCGGCGCAGGAGCTTCTGTTCGGCCTCATTGAGGAGGTCGAAACTCCAGTCGATCGTGTTGCGCAAGGTTTGCTGCCGCACAGGAAGATCGCGGGCCCCGGCGGTCAGAAGTTGCAAGCGGCTCTCAAGCCGCGTCAGGATTCCGCTGAGTGGCAGCATCTTGACGCGGGCGGCGGCAAGTTCTATAGCCAAGGGAAGGCCGTCCACTCGCGAGCAAATCTCTGCCACGATCGGAGCATTCTCCGCCGTGAGCTGAAAGTCAGGCTTCACGGCTTGTGCACGCTGCGCAAACAGCGTGATGGACGGGTTCTCAGCCAAAGCGGGGAGCGAACTCATCTGACGCGAGTCGGGTAGCGCCAGCGGCGGAACCGGAAACTCATATTCACCATAGACGCGAAGCGGCGCCCGGCTGGTGACGAGTACCTTCAGGGACCGGGAAGTTTCTATCAGTTCCACCACGAAAGCCGATGCCGCCAGAATGTGTTCCATATTGTCGAGAAGCAGCAGGACCGGCGAAGGCTCATTCGCGCGAAGATAGTCCTTGAGAAGATCGAGAAACGGCCGGCCACCTGTCTCCCGAATGCCAACCGATTCGGCGATCGTGGCTGGAACCATAGCAGCATCGCTGATCGAGCCCAGGGCGACGAAGAACACGCGGGTCTCAAACACGCCGGCCAATTCGCGGCAAAGTTCCAGGCCGAGCCGCGTCTTTCCCGATCCGCCGGCACCAGTAAGCGTCACCATCCGAATCGCTGGATCTCGCAGCAGTTGCTGGACTGCCTCGAGTTCGCGCTCGCGACCGACTAAAGGGGTGCGTGCAAGCGGTAGTCGATATTCTCCCCGAATTGTTTGGGGAAGGGAGGTTGTCGGCGAGGCAGAAGCAGATGCCTCATGATCGGTCGTGACCGTAGCAGCGAAAATATATCCGCGGCGTGGAACGGTTTTCAGAATCTCCTGGGAGCGATCGTCCAGCCCGCGGCGTAGTTCCACCATGCACTGCACCAGCGAGTCGTCGGTGACGAATGCTTCCGGCCAGAGGTTTTGAATCAACTCCTCCTTGGGAACCAGTCTCCCCCGATTTTCAACCAGGTATCGCAGGGCGTCGAAGACTTTGGGCCGCAGCTTGATCTCCCGGCCGGCCTTGACCAACGAGGCACGCTCGGGTTCAAGAATGAACTCGCCGAAGCGGTAACAGGCTGGATTCTTCTTGGTTTCTGGATCGATCATGCTGGGAGCCCCAAGCTTCCCGGCGTTTCTAGCAGGCCTAAACCCAAGCCGCATCAATTCTTTGGCGTTTCTTTGGCTTTCTTTCGTTACTCGTAGCCAGGGCCTCCACTACCGTGCAAACAGCCCGGATCGAAAGTGGACCGATTATAGGCCAAACGCCGGGCCCACAGAGGAGTTCACAAATGATTGGACGGATCTCAACTCTGCTCTACGGGATCTTTTGCTATCTCGTATTTCTTGCCAGCTTTCTGTTTGCCATTGCGTTTCTGGGGGATTTTGGCGTGCCACGGACCATCGATTCCGGATTGCAAGGATCGATCGGCCACGCGCTGGCAATCAACGCCGGACTGCTTGCCCTGTTTGCCCTCCAACATAGCATCATGGCCCGGTCATGGTTCAAGCGCGCATGGACGCGCATCGTTCCGCCCGCGGCAGAGCGCAGCACGTACGTTCTGTTCTCCAGCGTCGCGCTGATCCTTCTGTTCTGGCAGTGGCGGCCGATCGGCGGACTGGTCTGGCAGGTCACCAACGGACCAATGCGCATCGCGATTTACGGCGTTTATGCGATTGGATGGCTGTTGCTGCTGGTCGCGACCTTCCTGATCAACCACTTCGACCTGTTTGGACTGCGACAGGTCTACCTCCATTTCAGAGGACAGGAATACACCGGCCTGAAGTTCCGCACGCCCGGTCTCTACCGATTGATGCGTCATCCGATCTACTTCAGCTGGTTGTGCGTCTTTTGGGCAACGCCACGGATGACGATCGCCCATCTGGTGTTTTCCGTGGCAACCACCGGCTACATTTTGATGGCGATACAACTCGAAGAGCGCGACTTGATCCGGGCGTACGGCGACGCGTATCGGCGATATAAGCGGCAGGTTCCGTCCATTCTGCCCGTGCGCCTCGGCCGAGAAATCACCGAAAACAAGCTCCCGGAATTGAGCCCCGGTGCTGTACCACAGACTGTAGAATATCCCGGAAACTAGGGAGGAGAATCATGGAGCCAGTCACTAAGACGACCGCAATCGAGGAGAATGTCGGCGGGAATGGTCGTTCTCCTCAACACAACAACTCGACCGAATCAGCGCCCGTGAATTCTGTGCTCAGCGAAGAAATGCTGGCGAGATTTGCTTCGCGAGCCGCGAACTACGATCGGGAAAACCGGTTCTTCGAGGAAGATTTCAAGGAACTGCAAGCGGCGAAATATCTGCTGATGCCCGTGCCCGTAAAATTCGGCGGAGCTGGGATGTCGCTTGCGGAAGTCTGCCGCGAACAGCGCCGCCTCGCTTACCACGCGCCCGCTACGGCCCTCGCGCTAAATATGCATCTTTACTGGGCCGGCGTGGCGGCCGACCTGTGGCGGCGTGGCGACACCTCGCTGGAGTGGGTCCTGAAAGACGCGGCGGCCGGTGAGGTCTTCGCTGCAGGTCATGCGGAAAGTGGGAACGATGTCCCACTTCTCCTCTCGTCGTCAAAAGCGGAGCGCGTGGAAGGTGGATACAGGTTCACCGGTCGAAAGATGTTCGGCAGCCTCACCCCCGTGTGGACGCGCTTCGGCTTGCACGGAATGGATATGAGCGACCCGACCCAGCCCAAGGTTGTTCACGCCTTCCTGCTGCGGGAGGCTTCGGGTTATACGATCAAGCAGACCTGGGACGTCCTCGGCATGCGCGCCACGCGCAGCGACGACACCGTAATCGAGAATGCGTTTGTGCCGGATCGCTACGTCGCCCGCGTGCTGGCGCCGGGCGGGGCGGGGATCGATGCATTCATTCTGTCGGTATTCGCCTGGGGGCTCATGGGATTCGCCAACGTCTATTACGGCCTTGCCAGGCGAGCGCTCGATCATGCCATCACCGCGGCAAAGTCGAAAGGCTCGATGGCGTTGACTCGTTCGATGGCCTATCACCCGGAAATCCAGCACACGATTGCCGATATGGTGATCGAACTGGAGTCGATCGGACCCCATCTGGACACGGTCGCACGCGAATGGTCGCAAGGTGTGGATCATGGCGCGCAGTGGCCTCTGAAGATCATGAGCGCCAAATACCATGCCGTGGAAGGCTCCTGGCGGGTGGTGGATCTCGGGCTGGAAGTCTGCGGTGGAGCAGGAATTTTCCGTTCCGTAGGCTACGAACGAATCCTTCGAGACGCACGTCTAGGACGGATTCATCCCGCGAATTCGTTCTTGACGCACGAAGTCGTGGCAAAGACCGCGTTGGGCATCAGTCTGGATGAGCAGCCGCGCTGGGGCTAAAACAGCGAGTGTGGCGACAGACGCATTCGTCCGTCCGCGGCCGCCCCACTTCTCCCCGGTGTTGGGAGAAGTGGGGATTCTAAATTCCGCAGCTCTAGAGCCATGATGAGCGACGAATGTCACTCTTCGCGCAGAACCTGCACCACTTCTATCCGTGAGGCATGCCACGCGGGAATCAGCGATGCCGCGGTTGCCACGAGCAGAATCAGAAGCAAGACACTCCCATAAGTCGCCGGATCAAGCGTTGAAACCCCATAGAGCATGCCGTCGATGAGCCGCGTTGCGACAAGGCTGAGCACAAGGCCGGCGGCGCATCCGATACCCGTTACGCGAAGACCCTGCACTAGAAATCTGGTGACGATCTGGTGCGGCAATGCTCCCAGCGCGAGCCGCATTCCTACCTCTCTCTGCCGCAAGCGCCCGAGATAGTTCAGTGTTCCGTAGATCCCAATGCAGGCGAGAAAGACCGCAGATGCGGCAAACAGAACCAGCAGGAACGTTCGCAAGCGGTTCTCGAACGAGACTTCATCCAGATGACCTTGCAGCGGCGTGATGCCGTAGACCGAACGGCTGGGCTCCAGTTCGTGAACCCGGCGGCGGATCGCCTCTGCCATTTCTGTCGGATTGCCTCGCGTGCGGACCAGATAATTCGGAAACGGATTGGGAGCGGTAAAACAGGAGTAGACGGTGGGCACCGGCTGTATATTCAGCCCCTCCTCGCGGGCATCCGCAACGACTCCACGGATCGTTCCCAGCGGCTGGAAGTCGTTGTACGAAGCTCCCTGAAGTTGGTGTCCGATCGGAGGCGTGCCCGAAAGGTAGCGATCCGCAAAGCTGCGATTCACGACGACGTCGCCGAACTGGCTCCCTGTTTACAAGTCTCTCCGACGAGAACCGGGATCTGCACGGTTTGAAAATATCCGGCCGACACGTAGCGGCTGTCGGCAAGCACCTTGCGATTCGGATCCAGACGCCCATCCACCTTAAACTCAAATTGGTAAAGAGCAGGAACGCCTGGAAGCATGCCCGAGGTTGCGGCCGCATCCACCCCCGGCAGTGATCTCAGACCATCGAGAGTGCGGTCGATACGCTGTACGAGCGTCTTCATCTCTGCGGTCTCGCCCCACGATCCGGTGATCTGGAACGTCAGCACATGACTGGGTTCGAATCCGGCAGATACGTGGCTTAACTCGTTCAGGCTCCGCAGCAGCAATCCCGCTCCGCTGAGCAACGTCACCGCCAGCATGATTTGTATTGCTACCAAAGTCCATTGCAGTGGACTATGCCCGGAGACTTGCGTCCTGCTGGTTTGTGCCAGTGAATGGGCCAACTGTCGCCGAGTGCCGCGAATTGCCGGAACCAGCCCACAAAGAATCGTCGTACCGAGCGCGCACGCAAGAGAGTAGGCAACGATCCTCCAGTTCAGTGTGATTTCCTCTACTCGTGGGAGTTGGTTCGAAAGCAAATGAAAAGCCCGGGCTGCCCCCGCAGCCACCAGCAACCCTAGCAGCGAACCGGCCATGGCCAACGCAAGGACTTCCGCGAGTATTTGGGTGACGATGGCCGATCGCGATGCGCCCAACGAAAAGCGGACCGAAATTTCATGTTCGCGGTCCGCGGTTCGCGCCAGCAATAGAGCGGCAATGTTCGAGCAGGCGATCAGCAACAGCAGTGAAACCGAGCCGTAGAGCAGCCACATGGAATCACGAACACCTCCAACAACGGTTTCTTTTAGCGGAATCGTTTGAACGATCAGGTCATGATCGATCTTCGGGAATTGTGCGCCAAGCTGACTTTGCACGGTGGCCAGATCGGCGCTCGCCTCCGCAAGCCGCACCCCTGTTTTCAAGCGTCCAACGACGGCAAACCAGGTGGAATCCCGGCGCTGCGCAAAGGGAGCGTCCGGGGCGCTCGGCGCCCAAAGATCCGCGTCACGGTTGGGAAAGGCAAATGAAGGCGGCATCACGCCGACGATGGAAGACGAGAATCCTCCGACGTGCACTTTCTGATTCAATGCGTCAGAGCTTCCATGGAAACGGCGCTGCCAGAATCCGTAGCTGATCAAAACTACCGCTGGTCCTCCCCATGTCTCCTCTTCGGAAGTGAAGTTGCGTCCCAGGATCGGAGATACGCCCATGACTCGAAGAAAGCGCGGGGCCACCATTGCCTCAGTTACCTTCTCCGGCAGGGGTCCCGATGTTTCTGAGAGGTCGTCCATGTAATACCCGCTGATGGACTGGAACGTGGAATTCATCCGGTTCCAGTCTTCCAGGCGCACCGGAGCCACGAGGCGATTGGCATCCCGGTTCTTCACGTCGTGCTGGCCGAGCAGGATTAATTCGTCCGCGTCCGGGAAGGGAAGCGGCCGCAGAACAACCGCATCCATGGCTGAGAACACAGCGCTATTCGCCCCAATCGCGAATGCCAGGATAAGAATGATCGCAATCGAGAACGCCGGAGAGCGCCGCGCGAAGCGCCACGCAGATTTCAAGTTGAATCCCAGAGCCGTGAGTAATCGGGAACTGTGGACTTCGCGCAGTTGTTGCCTGACTTGCTCCCGGCCGCCGAATTCGACAATGGCGTGACGGCGAGCTTCTGCTGGCTTCATCCCACTTGATACGTTTGCCCGCGTGAGTTCGTCGATGTGAAACCCGAGTTCCTTGTCAAAGTCTTCGTCTTGCCGCGCGCCGCGAAATGGGTTCTTCCACCAGGGCATCTAAGCCTCCTGATTGGCGGCGCCAGTGCCAAGAATGAGGGTCACCGCGTCCGCCAGACGTTGCCAGGTCTCCTCCTCGCGGCTCAGTTGTTTGCGACCCTCGCGCGAGAGCTGATAAAACTTCGCCTGCCGCCCATTTTCTGAATCGCCCCACTGCGCGACGAGCCAGCCACGCTTCTCCAAGCGATGCAGCGCGGGATACAAAGAACCTTGTTGCACGTTCAAGACTTCCTTTGAAATCTGGCGAATGCGCTGAGAGATCCCGTAGCCGTGTACCGGCCCCAAAGCGACGATTTTGAGGATGAGCATGTCGAGCGTGCCTTGCAGCAAGTCCGTCTTTTGCAAAGGGGTCATAAGCGGTCTCTCTCTCTCTCCTAGACATTCGACATATTGAAAGGTTACCTGTAGATTGTCAAGGAGAGAGAAATTTTGACGCATGGATTGGGTGGGGCGGAATCTTCCGTCGGTGATCGCAATCCCTGTTGAGCGCATTCAAGTAAGGGGAGGCTATCCTTTACTTTCAATCACTTAGCTCCATCTAATCCCCACATCTCCCGCTAAACCCCGATTTTGCACCATTCGTTGGGATGTTCATGGGGATTTGCCGGCCTTCCCATAGGATAGGGTCAGATTAAAACCCAGGAAACGTGTACGTAAGGCCACAACCATTGCAAGCGGTTGGGTCTTCAGGTTTCCCAGGAAGCCGCAGTTTTTGGGTGATGGGTTTCTCAGGTTCATCCGAAGCGAAGGCCCAAAAGTAAAGAGCAGTCAGAGGGATAGCACTAGGTTTGAGATCGATGGGCTATCCGAATGAAAAGCAAGCTCGAAGCTCAGAGCCCAGCTCAGAGCCAAAAATGCCAGGAGCCGATAGCAATCATGCGCAAGCCGATTAAGTACGTTGAGAAGATCGCAGTCGCCGCCGCTAAGGCCACGTGGGTCGTGTTCGATCGCGTCAACCGCGTCAACCCGAACCCGTCGCCGAAACCCAAGTGGTCCGACAAGCCGCTGCTCAAGTCGTACGAGAAGACCAAGCCACCGCTTGGCTGGCCTCGCAGCACAGACTCTCTCTGCCCCAAGTGTGTTCCAGAAATCCGCCAGCAAATTCTTGACGGACACCTGCCTCATGAAGTGCTGATGAACGAGAAGGTCGGCGAGATTAAGGCGCAGATTATCGAGCGCGATGGCAAGATCCTGATGGTCAAGGATTGCCCCAAGCACGGCCACTTCGAAGACGTGATGTCGATCGACACCGAGTTCTCGAAGCACCTGGAAGATGTTTTCCCGGGCCGCGACATCGTGGCGCATAACGACGAGCACCTGCATCATCACGGATCGTCCACCGTGAAATACGGCCGCGGTTCCGTGCTGACCATCGACCTGACCAATCGCTGCAACATGATGTGCGATCCCTGCTTCATGGATGCGAACCAGGTCGGCTTCGTCCACGAACTGACGTGGGAAGAAATCAAGACGATGCTCGACAACGCCATCACCATCAAGCCGCGCCGCCAGATGTCGGTGCAGTTCTCCGGTGGCGAGCCGACATTGTCGCCATACTTCCTCGATGCCGTCCGCTATGCCCGCAAAGTCGGATACAACTCCGTCCAGGCTGCGACCAACGGAATCGAGTTCGCGAAGAGTTTTGAATTTGCGCAGCAGGCAGTTGAAGCTGGCATGCGGTATGCCTACCTGCAGTTTGATGGCATCGGCAACGCCGCCAACGCACACCGCATGGTCGGCAACCTGTTCGACGTGAAGCTGAAGGCGATCGAGAACCTGCACAAGGCGGGATGCGAAATCGTTCCGGTCATCACGATCGTGAACGGAATCAACAACGAGCAGGTCGGACGCATCATCAAGTTCGCGCTCGACAATCCCAAGACGATCAGCTTCCTCTCATTCCAGCCGGTTTCGTTCACGGGCCGCGACGAAGCCGTCACCGATGAGCGCCGTCAGGCGCAGCGCTATACGCTGAGCCATCTGGCGCACGACGTAAAGAATCAAACCGGACTGGGTGAGCCCGCCCGCGATTGGTTCCCCATCAGCTTCATGGGAACGTTCAGCGACTGGGCCGACCTGATGCACGCGCAGGACGCGAACAACGACTGGGGACAGCTCTCCTGCGGATGCCATCCGAATTGCGGGACTGGCATGGCCGTGATGATCGACAAAGAGACGAAGGAAGCTGTGCCTGTCACCGCGTTCCTGCATGGCGACCAGCTCGCGAAAGACATCGCGAAAGTCAACGATGCGTCGCGCGGGAAATTCTGGACCGGTGTTGGAATGGCGCTCTGCCTGATGAAGAACTACGATCCGTACCAGTCACCGACGCACTTCAAGTTGATGGACCTGCTGAAGAAGTTCGACAAGAACTATCATGTGACCGGAAAAGACTACGGAAAAGTTGGTCCGGACCGCACGATCGACGACGTGATGAAGCGGCGCTCGACGGATCGGTGGAATTTCCTGTTCATCGCAGGCATGTGGTTCCAGGATCTGTTCAACTACGACTTCCGGCGCACCGAGCAGTGCATCATTCCGTACGCGACGCAGGAGGGCGAGATCTCCTTCTGCGCCTACAACACGGGCGTGGGATGGCGGAACATCATCGAGAAGATGCACATGACCGCCACACTCACCAAGTGGTACGAGGAGCACGGGCGTCACGAGATTTTCGCGGGCGGCAAGAAAGTGAAGATGGATAAGCAGGAGACCGCCACCGAATATCTAAAGCTGCGCGAAGATCTGGTTACCAACGAACTGCAGCACGACCTGGATAAGCTGGGTATCGCCAAGACTGCGCGCGAGGAAAAGACACGGGCGCGGGATGCGAAGCAGAAGGAAGCCGAAGCGCGCGGTCCGCAGAAGAACGATGAAGCCTACAACGCGCGCATGGCCTCGCTGTATCGCGAGGTAGTTCTGAAGGAAAAGCCGGTGCAGTCGCAGGATGGCTTTATTCCCCTGGGCGCGCTGGCCAAACCGAATGGCAACGGCAATGGCAATGGCACCCACGCGGCGAAGCCGGAGATTGCCGAGCCGGTGGCGGGAGACTAGCTCTAGCCGTCTGCGTTTTGCAATCAGCCTTAAGAGAAGGGCCGCCTGCGGGCGGCCCTTCTTATTTCTGAAATCTATAGTCTCGTGGGCGCGCGGCCACTGCGAAACATAAAGGTGAGTTGTCATCCAGGGTGAGTTGTCATCCTGAGCGCAGCAAGTGGGAGAGCGAAGCGAACCCACCTGCGAAGTCGAAGGATCCTTATCCCCTGATCCGTATTCGCAATGTTTCAGTTAAACCTGGGTGCCCCCTTCAAGCCCGATTTTGGCTTGAGTGGGGCAGTTGCACCGGCATCACAACATAGCCGACCACGACAAAACGGAAGCGCCGACGCGTCTGTTCGAGAATCACGATCCCCCGCGCGGAACGGAGAAAAGGCAATCGCCGATAGCACGAACAGGTGATAAAGTGCAGATCGTGCGCGCCATAGGTACGATGCAAGCCGCTGGGCTTAGGCAGCATCGTACCCGCCCTTGCAAGAAACGCAAGACGGGGCACCCTCAGTTTCGAAGTGGGAAGAAAAACAAATCTGAAAGGTCGGGCCACCCGTCCCTTCTCATGAAAATGCCGCACGTTCAGATCAGCGCCAGCGCCGCATGTGCCGGTCACTGATGCCAATGATCTCGGCCGCCTGATACCACGTGATCTTCTTCGCCATCGCTCGCAATATCACTTCCCGAACCTTCATCGCCCGCTCCGTCGCGGCCTTCGTGTAAAGAGAACATGATCCGCATGGTCTCCTACCCTCGCCGCCTGCTAAGCGGACACCCGCTGTTCGCGCTTTTCGAAGGGCGGGCACCACGAGCGCCGACGGCAAGAGACTGTGCGTCACACCTTCACGGGCGGCCCCTTTTATTTCTCCCCCAAAAAGAAACGCCCGGCTTTTCCACAGCACTATTAGCCAGGAATTAAAGTGCCGGGGCTGCGCAGATGCTCTGCGGGCTACCGATGAGTGGGGGCGTATATGTACATCACAGTGTTCGATCTGTTGGGGAAGCGATGTCCGAGGTGGAGCAATATCTCCCCGGCCAACCGGGCTGTCATCATTGGTCCGCTGATCGTTGCCGTTTTGCTATTGCTCGGAGGAACGGCGATCGCGACGAAATATCATTACATGCCGCTGATGGCCCTGGGCGTTTTCGCTGGAGCGGTCGTTGCCAAAGTCCTGGGCAAGTTCCTGGCGCCGCAGATTCAGTCGCACTTGACCGTGTTTCTGGGCGGCATCACAACCGGGAACATCGGGTCAAGCGGCGCGGGTTTGCACAAATTAATTACCGGAGTCGCCGATCAGATCAACAAATTGGTGACGCTGATTCCTGCGAGTGCTGGAGATATCAGTGCAGCAACGACGCTTGGCTTATGGATTGCGCTGTTAACCGCTCTGGTGATTCTCGGGGCGAATGCTTACTATGCGAACCAGCAGTCGAGCCCGGTGGGGAATCGCGTGGAGAGATTCGCCGCAGGTCCGGCGGTTCCGAGCGCGATGGGGGAAAGTGCGGTGCAGGGCTAGAACCCAACCATCACTGCTTCGGGCTCGAAGAAACTTGGGGACGGAAACTGGGGGACCGGGACGTTCCCCATCTTTTTGCTAAGCCGGCTTGTGACAGAAATCATATCCCCATGTGATCTCCGCCCTTGCGCTCCACGGTCAACAAAGCAGATCCTAACCAAGGCGAAAGCGATATAAGCAGGAATCGGGCGAACAGACCTAAGTCCTTGCGGCTCAATATTTTGCCCGTAAGCTATTGAGCCCCAGAGATTATTCAGAATTTCTCCCCTAACCGGACGATTCCAATAGACCGGAGGGGAGGGGTACTCACCCAGCCACCATTTCCCACAATGAAATTCAAATTTTCGATTCGGGGAACTGCCGAGTGGTTTTCGGAGCAGGCAGAACCGAAAATGCCTCCCTCGAAAAGGAGGTTGGTGCCCAACCAAGTACCGAATGTGCAAGATTGTGACAATCACCTGACAATGTATTGAGTCTCTCTGGCCTACTATCAGCCCTCAGCTGATCAGAGCACTTCTGCCTGTGTGCGCACGCTGCACCAGTGCCTCCTCTGATTCGGCACTCACAAAGGAGACTCCATATGCAGCGTCGGATGACGGCTTTTACAATCGCCTTGGGACTCGCGCTGGTGTTTGCGTCGAGCGCAGCCTTGGCGCAGTATCAACTTTCCAATCTATCCTCCAACCAAGTGAAATGGGCGCACCATGACGATCCTCTGCTGGTCAACGCTTGGGGTCTGGTGCACGCCCCTGGTTCGCCCTGGTGGGTCAGCGATAATATTTCCGGGTGGTCGACGCTGTATGACGCTGCGGGAAATGCAAATCAGCATCTAAAGGTGCTGATTCCGACAGCGGGGAACGGGCCGAGTTCGCCGCAAGGGTTAAACGGGCCAGGATCTCCAACCGGAATTGTGTTCAACGGTTCCCAAGAATTTCAGGTCGGAGGGTGGACTTCGATCTTCCTGTTTTCAACCATGGATGGGACGATCAGCGGATGGGCGCCGCAAACGAATTTTAATCAGGCAACGTTAGCGCCGCTGCAAAATCAACCGAAGGGCGCGATGTATACCGGCCTGGCGATCACCAGCCGGGGTTCAGGAAACCTTCTGTATGCGGCTGACATGGCGAACAGTCAGGTGGAGATTTTCGACGCAAACTTCAATTTCGTGAAAGCATTTACAGACCCCACTCTTCCGGCGGGCTTTACGCCGTTCGGAGTGCGCGACATCAATGGGATCGTCTACGTGACGTTTGCCAGCGCTTCGGGAGCCAGCGGCGGGTTTGTGGAGCAGTTCCTGGAAGACGGCACACCGGTGCATCCTGGCCAACCCCTGATTCAGGGAGCTCCGCTAAATCAGCCGTGGGGCATTGCCGCCGCGCCGAGGAACTTTGGGCCGCTGAGCAATACGCTGCTGATTTCGAACAATACGAATGTGGGGACGATTAACGCATTTGATCTGGTTAGCGGGCGGTTTGTTGGGAAAGTGAAAGACAATACTGGGAAGGCGATCGTGATCGACCAGCTGTGGGGTATCGATTTCGGCGACGGACTGGGAAAGAACGGACCAGTCAACCATTTATTCTTTACCGCGGGTCCGAGCGGCAATCTGGCAGGGACGTTTGGTGTAATTGTGTTCAAGCCGTAAGCGTCGGAGGTGTTTTAGACGAGGCCGCTCGCGAGGGCGGCCTTTTCAACTGCGTTGAATCTTACTAACCAGAACAACATCCAGTGCTATGAGGGAAGATAACTCCCATGGCACGTGTCTTCATCACGGGTTCGGCAGACGGTTTAGGAAAAATGACGGCGCAGTTGCTCGTCGAGCAGGGACACTCTGTTGTTTTGCACGCGCGTTATGATGCACGAGGCACGGAAGCGCTGAACGGTGTCCCGGGAGCAGAGTCAGTTGTCATTGGGGACTTGCGCAGCATCCGACAGACATGCGGTGTTGCCGACCAAGTGAATGCTCTTGGCTCGTTCGATGCAGTGATTCATAACGCAGGCGTAGGGTATCGACAGGCGCGGCGCGTTGTGACAAAGGATGGGCTGCCGAATGAGTTTGCGGTCAACACGCTGGCACCCTACATCCTTACGGCACTGATCAACAGACCGAAACGGCTTGTGTACCTGAGTTCCATGTTGCATCAACAAGGGGATGCAAGCTTGGAGGACTTGGGTTGGAAAGAGCGTCCATGGCAGGGACAGCAGGCATACTCGGATACCAAACTGCACGACGTACTTCTCGCGTTCGCCATTGCGCGACTCTGGCCCGATGTCCAGTCGAACGCTGTTGAACCCGGATGGGTGGCGACAAAGATGGGAGGTCCCGCAGCCACGGACGATTTGGACCAGGAACATCGCACGCAGGCGTGGCTCGCGGTCGATGATGATCCGGCGGCGACGGTGACTGGCGAGTACTTCTATCACCTGCGGCGTCGTACGCCGAAACCGGCAACACGAGGGGCAGCGTTGCAAGACAAACTTCTGGGCGCGTGCCGGCGTCTTTCAGGGATTGAACTGCCCCGCTAACGGAGCGCAGCCACGCAAGATGGTGTGTTACATTAAAAAGATTGTGGGCGCGTAGCTCAGTTGGTAGAGCAATGCCCTTTTAAGGCATGGGTCGCAGGTTCGAGTCCTGCCGCGCTCACCAACATTTCAATGTACGTAACTAATTTCGGCAGGGCTGATTTCGGGCACCCCCGAACACCCAGAGCAAGCGAGATTCTAGTTTCTACGCCGTCGCGGAAACACCCCGAGCCTTCAATCTCTCCGGGAATCCCGATGGAAGCACCACCTTCCCTCCGCCGTCCCAGACTCCTCGACTCGATATAGCAGGCCGCTCTCTCATAATGCATTGACCAACCTATTAGATTTGGTCTTTGTCGTCTTTTGTATTTCCGTGAAAGAGCGTCTGAATCTCCATTTTCG
>Ga0222749_10000777_pt1 | contig 18058 bp, 23 predicted proteins | sample IncBWH2Mmetat_FD_197234 | JGI IMG/M metagenome (GOLD analysis project Ga0222749, IMG submission 197234) | Metatranscriptome of lab incubated forest soil microbial communities from Barre Woods Harvard Forest LTER site, Petersham... | ecosystem: Environmental > Terrestrial > Soil > Temperate... | reverse complement strand
TCGTAAAGCAGAGTAGCCACGCGGCGATGGTCGCAGGAGCGCATGGCAGGATTTTAGCGCATATTGGCATTTCTGCCTCTCGACAAAGTTTTTGAATCGGGCAACAGTGGTTTATGAACATACACAATGAGATCGCCGCCGATCCGCAAACGGCCCTCGATCACTTTGAGAAGCTCCTGTCTCTCGAAACCGACTGCTGGGACGTTCACGCGGCGTTGGCTTCGGGCGCGCCCGGGTTTGTGCTGCTGGATGTTCGCAGCCCGCAAGCTTTCGAGGGCGGGCATGTTCCGGGCTCGCTCCATCTCCCGCACGGCCGAATCAGTGAACGCAATCTCACCGCCTATCCCCCGGATACGCTATTCGTTGTCTATTGCAGCGGCCCGCATTGCAACGGAGCCGACCGCGCTGCAGCTCGTCTGGCGCGCCTGGGCCGGAAAGTGAAGAAAATGATCGGCGGCGCGGAAGGCTGGAAAGTTGAGGGCTTCGCCCTGGAAAAAGGAGCGGGGGTTCCATGAGATTCCATTCCAAGCGTTAGCGGCCTTGTCTCACCGATGCAAGGTCACCCTTAGCGCCTGTTTCCCGCTCGCCAAGCGAAAAGTCTGTAGATTCGAGAAGTTGCAAAGGATGGATTTGATTATGACGCCGGCGCAACCGGGACTAGAGGTGTCGGCCCCATGGACCTACCGCGAAAAGCTGTTCAACCTGGTGGCTGGCCGGGATCCGATCGAGGTGTTAGGGCAGACGGCATCCACCCTGGCCGATATTGTGGCCAGACATCCGGTGGAAGTCCTGCGCGGGCGAGCAATTCAGGGGAAATGGACTCCGAACGAAATCATCGGCCATCTCAGCGATAGCGAATGGGTTTATGGATATCGCCTCAGGTTGATCCTTTGCGAGGACGAGCCCGCTATTCTGGGCTTCAGGCAGGATGCTTGGGTAGCCTCCCTCCGCCACAATGAACGCGAGCCGTCCGAACTTGTCGAAATATTTCGGACGCTGCGGGTACTCAATTTGTCTGTGTGGAGACAAATGTCACCAGAGGAATTGCAACGCAGCGGGCAGCACAATGAGCGTGGCGCGGAGTCCTTGGCCGTGATGGTACGATTGCTGGCCGGTCACGACCTTTCCCACCTGCATCAGATCAGTCGTTATATTCAAGCCCTTGAGTCGCGGGGCTAGCGCTGCCGTGACTGCATGCCGTCGAGTCGCCCACTTGGAGTGCATTGGGACGTGTAGTCGCCTATGCTGAGACTGGCCAGAGCGGCGTTGCCGAGATTGCTCCCTCCTGGTCGCCCAGCGTTTACAGATTCCGCGGCGCCCGGGTCAACCTGCTTCCTCTCGAACTTCTCGTGGACATCCTGGACGGTCCTCGATTCAGGGCAACAGCTTATCGAGACGGTAGGCGAGCCAACCGTCCGCGGCCGGCTTGTGGCTGAGGTTCGCCGCCACTCGTTTCCAGCGCCATGGAACTGATCACGATTCTAAACCGCTGCCATCGTTTCCGGGGTTTTGTCTACGAGCGCGCCCACTTCAGTGCGGACAAAAAGAGCATCCAAGTAGCCGTGCGACCGCGAAAGGGCTCGACCGCAGTCTGCTCACGCTGCCATTTGCCGGCGCCCGGTTACAACCAACTCGCCGAACGGCGCTTCGAGTTCATTCCCCTGTGGGGGGGGTCTCGTCTTTCGCAATTTTTGCCGTTCGCAGGGCGGCATTGTACGCGGTTGCAAAACGTCTGTCTGCGGATACTCCAGCCAGCGATGCATCGGCCAAGTCGCGAACGATGACAGCGCGCAGCTTCTCGAGTTCCTTTTTCGACGTTTTGTGTCGCTGAACTTCGTTATTTGCCAGCAACTGCATCCAGCTCACGCTGTTCACCTTTCACGAACTGCAAATTGCCCTCCAACACTGTTGTCAAAAAGTGATCGCCTTCGGAGACTCTCCGTCGGAATTCATCGACGGAGTAGTTTGTGACATGCACTTGCCGTCCGAGGCGTTTCGGCTTTCCGCAGAGATGGCGCTAAATCTGCCAAACCCACCTTCCCGATGACCATAAGGTCAATATCGCTTGTCGCATGTTCTTCGCGATGCGCGACCGAGCCGTATACGAAGGCACAGGCTATCTTGTCTGCAAAAGGGGTGAGAGCAACCGTCAGCGTCGGGATCAGTCCGACCGTTTTCGCGAATATGCTGCGCAGATCCCGGAGAATTGAGGACCGGATCTCCGCCTTAAAGTGCGCTCTGCGTACATCCTTGCGTTGCTGCAATCTGAATACCCACCCCGCCTATCCTCCCTCTATGTTTCGCTGTGTCCCTCGCGGTAGCAGCGCATGACTCGAGGCCGAGCGGATCGCTACTCCTTTCTCGTAAAGCTCTTTCATCCTCTACTTCAAGCCGGTTTAGCCCGGCGCACTGGAATGGCGATTTCGCAACAGCTAAGTTGGTCGAGCCCTCTTTCGCGGCAGCCACACTCAAATCGGGTAGTGGGTGAGTCTGATTTTCAATCAGCGTAGCCAAATAGTTCTGCAAGTGGGAAACTGTGGGCATGAAGAAACCAGAATTGACCGACATGGGTTGGCTTGGGCCCAAGGACGAAATGGATCGCGCCAGTCATCTCATCGGCAAGTGTTCCGAGTGCCATGAGATTATCTGTGTCGAAAAAGCCAAAGCCGATAGACAGCAGACGCAACAAGAAACCAGGGAAGTACTCGACGAGGTATTCCGTACCCACATCAAGCTGAAACACTCTGACTTCAGCCGTTCTGGTTAATGAGTGTTATCGAGAGAGGTTACGCCAACAATCCCGGACGTAGGGCTGATTGTTCCCTCAGACAAGTAGAGAGCTACTCTTGTTCAGCTTTCCGCCTTGCGCGGGAGGTAGGCGCGGAAATTTAGCACATTCTTGGCTCTCGAATGCCCCCCGCACTTTTGCGGGCGGTTTGCCAGAATCCGCGTAACCGGTCGGGGTTCCCTCTCGTTGCTCACGCCCGCGAATCTGCCCCAAGCAATAAAAGAGAGTGGTCAAAAGTGAGCATACGTTAACCTTCCGCCAGGACTAGCATATTGCCAAAATAGGGATGAGGACGGCTGTGCCGGTCCGTACACCAGCCGTACCAAAATCTCTTTGGCTTTCAACCTGGGTAGGTCAATCATGTGGGAAAAGCTAGCCGGCGGCGTCCTTCGGGTTGTGACTCCGCTGGGGCCGCGGTACATCAACCCTTCTTTTCTTCAGCGAATTTATCTGGTCTGGATATTCCGGCATTTTGCAACTCTGCCACACCAGGTACTCAGATCGCGCCAACAAAAAATGATCGACCATCTGTGCACGTCGCATGCTTTCGTTTCGCGGCGACCGCACAACGGACGGGAACAGGCTCCCATAGTCGGGACAGTGGAGCGGCGGCCGCTTGTCTTGGTGGACAAACCTCCAGCCCGCAGGCCCGTGGTTGCGTTTGCCGAGTCCGCGTTCGAAGCATTGTTCGCTCCCTCCAGATTGAATTCAGACATGAGTGTTATGGTAAGGCTCTCGCGTTTGGCTCACAACGTACGCTCGGGGACCTCAAGGCAGACAGCTCGTGGGCTCACTTACTTTCGCAGTTGCTTCCTGGCGCTCCGACGCGACAGTAACCGCTCGGTCCAGACTGAATTGAAGGACCATTTCCCGGGGAATGATCCCTTGCTTGCACTTGGTGAGCAGCTGGGCTCCCTGCACCGCCGGGGGCGCCAACAAGCGCACAACTGAGATGTCCGGAGGTGGAGCACGTAATCGCCACAATCAATAGTGAAATCTTTTTGGAAATGGAAAGGGCACGGCCATCGGAGCTGGCGTTGGCGCCCACTCGCGCCAATTGACGGGCATGCAGTCCGTCACTCGAGACACCGCGCCGTGCGGGTACTCAACAAACTCATGCCGTGTTGGTAACTGACGCAATCAAGGTGACTACACGCAAATCCCCTTCGCACGGGTCGATGAGTTTTACAAAAAGGGATGTCAAGAAAAACTCCGCCTCGAACGGAGTGGAGATTCTTTCTAAAGCTCCAGACCTTGCCTTAATTTCCCACTAGTGCCAAGCACACTCAGACCGGAGCATCCCTGACAGCTGAAGTTTGAGAATCGTTCCCCCCACAATCAGACTAGGCAGCTTTACGTCCTCCCGTCGTGTCTCTGTTGCCCGGGTCGGAACTTGTTTTGTGCGTAAAAGAAAGGTTCTCGCCGCCCGTCTGCGCCGCGAGTCTGCGTCTTCTCCCCCGGTTGTAAAAAGGGACCCCTGCGCCTATAAGGAGCACCACCATAACAATAGCAACTATCATCAATGTGGACCGGCTCGAGGCGGGCTTTGGAGCCGCCGCAACAGGTGCAGCCTGTGCCGGTGCATCGGCAGCCTCCGAAGGTGAGTCGACGCGCGCAGCACCTGCAGTCGCGACCGGGGCAGGTGTGGAGGCAGGCTCAGCCGGTGCAGGCACCGCAGCGGGCGATGCTGCCAGTTTCGGCGGTCGAGCTGAAGACCGCGTTCGGTGAACCGCGGTGGCGGCAGCGGGTGCGCTGGCAGTCTCCGCAGGCGTACTGATGGCCGCGGGTGCAACTGCGGCGGGCGCAGTGGCAGGTGCCGCTGGAGTAGGACGTTCGATGACTATATCCGCTGGTGTGCTGACATTCTCCGAAGACATGCTGAGAGTTGCATCTGAAGCAGCTGCAGATGTAGCGGCTACAGCTGGTGTGCTTTCAGTCTCGGCAGGCGCGCTGGCAGTCGCAGCCGGTGCAGTTGCGGCGGCCGGAGGTGTGCTGCTCGTATCCGCAGGTGCGCTAACAGCCGCAGCCGGTGCAGCCGCGGGCGCCGCACAGTGTTCGGTGACCATTTTAACTTCGGTAACGGCAAACCCGTTATCGGCAGCGTCTGCTTTGTGCCCAACGAGGATTACGTCCTGGCCCTGATACGCCTTTAGATCGGCACTGCTGCTAGTGATCCTTAAAATCTTGCCCGTGTTATCTTCCGCGATGTTGTAGTTGCCGTCCGAGCCCCCCAGGCAACCTTTAATGTTGATCTGGTCGGTATTGCCGCCCGCCGCGGGAGTCTGTGCCAACCCCATCGCGACCAGCAAAGCCGGTACAACGATCAGCAGGAATACTCGCTTCATGGAATCCTCCGAAAAGTCTCGCCTTGCGGCGATCTGCATTCCGCTTGGGTTTGATTGTGCTTCCGATTTCTCTGTCGAATTCTCGCCCGTGCGGGGCCCCGGCTGGAAAACCTGGAGGCATCCAAGTGAAACTACACAACCTTACTGCCTGGCAATGTGACTGTCTGTTCGAAACCGCTCACATTTTAGAGAGAGGCGAGCCACGGATCGATCAGACCATGGGGATAATTGATGTAACGAGGCGTGGGTGTTGAAAAACTCGATGATGAGAAAACATTTTGGAGGCGAGTAAGGCTATCGCCACGTTCTTTTTCTCAGCTCGGCTAGCAAGTAACCGTCGCAGTGGGTGGTGTGGGCTGGGCGAGGAAGCGCACAAGTCGCTTGATGTTCTCCGCTACCGCGGCCAGGAAGAATTGCTGGCGAACAAACCTCAATCTGCGCAGGCGCAAGCGCCGCCGTCCGATTTGATTTTTGAGTTTGGTTCGGCCCCGTGTTTGCTCGAACAGTTCTGCGCGTCCGGTCCATCGAGGAAAGGGTCACGATTGCGTTCGAGCGTGAGCGACGGACGATGTGCTGTTTGGACACCTGTCCGAGCACGAGCTACTTTTGCCGCTTAAGGGTGTTCCAAAATCCTGGACGGCGAGCAGGGTTCATCGAGGAAAACAGACCGTCCGTTCCGGTCGCCTTTTCTACGGAGTCCAACGTTTCCTCTGCTGCGCTGGCGCGCTTCTTAGTCAGTTCCTCGGAAGGTAATTCGTCCGCAAGTAGAGGGGCGACGATCCGCAGGCTCTCGATTTCGTGGCGGACACGGGCAAGGTCGGTTTCTTTCTGCTCCAAAACTTCGTAAGCACTCTTCATCCGCACTCCTTGGGAGGGTATACGATCGTTCCGGTTCGTGCAGGCTCCACATTCTCGCCAGTCGTCGCTGTGTTGTGTAACAACATGAGAGAAGCCTCTGGTACCGGACTAGGTTGGCGATCCGAGAAGGCGACGGTAAGGTCACCTCCTCGTGCCAAGAAGTGTGCTCTACGCTAGTACGGCGTGCTTTTGGAAGGTCGAGCTGACAACGTCAAAGGTGTGAACCTGGGGCGTTCCCTCGATGAATCTTGCCAGGGTCTTCAAGACTGTTGGGTACGTATTAGTGTTGTAAGTATCAGCATCGTTCTTGTTTTCCCACAGACTGATTGTGGTCACATCGACCCCGCCGGGGCCTGCGAGGGTGATTTCATCCTTGAAGCCATTTTGCTTACGAAGCAAGGGGAGGACTTCTTTGTCAAATGCACGGGTGTAATCGGAGAGCATATTGGATTTCAGATGCATAGAGATATTGCGTGCAAACATTATCAACCTCCTAAGGTTGTGGTCGCTAAGAGGATAAAACTTCAGATGGCTGACTTAGTTTCAGGGAACCTGAAAGAGGAGAAGATGCTCACTCGGCTTAACTGGTGCACTTAGGTGGCCCTTGGCGTCGACTCTCAACCTGTTGAATCGATACGGCGGAAAGCAGATCGCAAAGCACCATCGAGTACTTTTGGCGGCAGGCAAGCACAAACGGAGCACTGGCAGTAACGAGACAAACTGGATTGCGGCTGTCGTCTGATCAAAACCAGACACTAGACAGGTCGGGTTGCAGAGAGGAGGAGAAAATTGAAGAAATGCTCCGCCCGGAGCCATAGCCGAAGGGCCCGAACCCGAATCTATAGGGTTCTCACGTAGTGCCTTTCCCAAAAACAATTATGGGCGCTCGCTCAGGCAACTCGCCGCGCTCTTCTCTTAGGATGCTCACGCAGGATTGTTTCGATGAGCACTTGTAATTCCGTTGTGATGTTCTTTTTGGCATTTTCGAAACTACTGCCATAGACCGTGAGGGACAGGCTTTTACAGAAGCCCTTCCATCCGTCATCTTCCGGAGAGAAATCGCAGTCAACCGGTATGCTCGCGCTTACCAGCAGGCTCACCACTTGAAAAGTCATAATCACTCCACTCGAATCTTGGTTCTGCAAATCGATCATCGGGGGAAAGCGCGGTGACCGGTTTGGCATATACGCCAAGCGCGAGGCAATCCCGCGCTCCACCCATCTAACTACCGAGACCGGACTCGCTTGCCTCGCCAGGTGGGTTCACAGCAGCGCCAGGGGCGCCACCTTCATCATCCATGCGGGACACAGCTTCTTCGTCTAAATGCTGCTGAGTAGATGAAAATGATTCTGAGGCACTCTTCTCTCTGCGCCATGAAATGGTTAGCAACATTGCACTCTCTTCCAAGGCTTCGACGTCGTGTAATACTCCACAATCGAGCACAAGCAGATGACCGGCCGCCACATCCACCGTTCGATCGGCCAAGTGTATACGGACCCGTCCCTTCAACTCTTGGAGGGAGATCCTTCCCTCTGCTCTGTGCTGGCGCATTCGCGTGCCACCCTTCATCATAATTAGGACGATCCGGAAATCTGGATATTTCGCCAGCGTTTTGGAACTACGCCCAGTTCCCCGCTGCCAGGAGTCTTCTTGCCGCAGTTGCTGCAGCTCTCGTTCTAAGTCGATTTGCAAGAGAGGTTCCGCTAATTCGGGCAATCGACTCAATGCCTCAATGCCATCGCCCGGATGGCAGACGCTGAGATTTGTAGTCATGATGAACACCTTCCGCTAGAGCAGTCCGTATATCTCGGACATGATGAGCCGCGCCAACGAGAGTATCCCCAGCTCCCGCCACCGAGCAAAAACAGCACCATAAAGAACAATCAATAACGGTTTCCGTGTGGGAACCTCATTTGTAAGAGGAAGCTGGACTGGCCTTTGTAACGGCCATCTCATTTCTTCACTACACCCCATGGTATAAGTGGCGAAGACGTATGTCTGAGCAGATTGGACCACCTAAGCGCTGGATTCGTACGGCTCGCCATTCTGGATTGTGATTAGATTTGCCCTCTGATCCGTAGGCGGTTTACGCTCCGGCTCTCTCGTGCCGAGATTTGTGCCAGCCCGATGGATCCGACTGCTGTTGATGTCTCTGCCGGAGTCGGATTTCTTGCCATCCCGACGTTGGCAGGTTCGGCGACGTATTCATTCGGCAGAAACGCTTGGGTGGCGCCAAGGCCTGGACAAGAAATTGAAGCAGGCACGCGAATTTTACACTCTTAATTCTGCTCTCGACCGAGGTGGGTGTCGGGCTGGACTTCATAGGTATCAATCCCGTGAGAGCGCTCTATTGGACGGCCGTCATCAACGGACTGTTAGCCCCCTTCCTTTCGCCATCCTGGTCGTCGCTTCGGATAAGAAGATAATGCAGGACCAACCGAGTTCCCGCCAGGGATGGTCCGTCGTGACGATCACGACGGTTGCAATGTTCGCCGCGGGCGTCGCGATGTTTGTTGTGTAGACTGCCGACCTCCCTCGTATCGAGCCGTTTGCTCGCCGGATATCGGCGTCCAATTGCCTGAACTGTGCAGTTCGGACCAGCCCGACAATTCTTTCCGAGCCTATGATGTATTTATCGAGGCGATGAGCCCTTGCAGCGAGGGGGGCTGCTTCCTCTCGGAAAGAAAACCCTCGAATATGAGCCATATCACCAACAAGCCGATACCGAAATTGCGTAAAGCCCCCCAACCGCCCCTGGAACACCCCGGAGCGATCCCTGACTCAGACCGTGCCAAGAAGCCGCCGCTCGCGGAGGCGGCTACCGCCGACCAGGAGTTGAATCCCGGAGATCGCGTCGAGGGTTTGGGCAACTTCGGAAAGCCGACCGGAGCATTCGGTACAGTTGAGCAAGCTAACGAAGATGACGCAATCGTCAAGTGGGATGATGACGGCCGTGTGAGACTCCACCGACCGTCGCTCAAGAAGGTGTAGCCCGCAACAAGGCTGACCGATCGGGGACGTTTCGAGACCAAACCGCAAGTTTTCGGAGAAGTGCTTGATCAAACCCCTTCGCGTCCACTGCGGAGTGGCGACGCTGTCGGCTGCACGCACTTGTTAGGTCCAGATCACGGCTCACTCCTCTGGTTGGCTCCGCTCACAAGACTGTTCCGAACAGCGTCCCCACACCCGCGGTCGACGCCATCGCGACCGCACCCCACTCCTGCGCCGCCGCCCGCACGTGCGGCCAACCCGCCGAGAAGGGCCAGAAACACAAGTGAAATTCCAGAAACAAAAGGAATCAACGCCCCCGGCGGGACCAGAGCAGTGACCAATAGAGGCAGGGCTGCCCCTACAGCAAAGCTGGCAGCGGATGCCAACGCAGCCTGAATCGAGCGCGCACGAAAATTCTCGGAGATGCCGAGTTCGTAAGTGGCATGCGCGGCTAATGCGTCATGGGCCATCAGTTGACTCGCTAAGATGATCCGCCTGCCGCAAAGACTGATCCGCATTTCGGGCATTTCATGCGCTCAAAATCAATTCGCCTGATCTCTGCCAGGGAAATCGAATGCCCGCGAAACGGACAAACGGTATTCAGCGCAGCAAGAACTTTCTCTAGATTGATCTTGTTCTTGTGCATGGGCGCACTATAGACAGTTCGCCTTTTGTTCGTCTATTGAGAGCGCCGACTGTCGGTCTGGAGCGCGCAGATTGTTTGTCCCTGGTTAGCGCCTTTGCGACCTTGGCTGCGCACCCATGTGTGAGCCTCGGCGTCAGTGCACCTTCTCCGAGATTTACCACGTAGATACTGTGTGCAATTGTGTATGAGCTTTATTGAGCAGCCGCGCCAGATTCCCGAGCCATATGATTTATTTTCTATACGATACTCCCGATTGAATTGATTGTACCGAGGAGCGAGATGGCGATTGAACAAAGTCTCGGTTTCAGTTCCATAGTTTTCCGCAAAAAGTTCCGTTCTGCGATGAGTGCGCGGAGCTACCGAGACAACGAGATTATTTTTTCGCAAGGGGACAAAGCCGATGCTGTCTTCTATATCCAGAGCGGTACGGTGAAGCTCACGATCTCCGCTACGCGTCGCAAAAAAGCGATAATCGCCGTCCTGCTGCGGGGTAGTTTTTTTGGCGAGGGCTGTCTGGGCGGGCAATCTCTTCGGATGTATACTGCGAGATCAATTGGGCCCTCCAACATTACTCGCTTGCAGAAAGAGAGCACGCTTCGCACGCTCAAGCACGACCCGCAGTTTGCAGCGTTGCTTAATGCATATCTGCTTTCCCGAGTTATTCGAGTCGAGGAAGACCTGGCAGATCAATTCTTTAATTTCAGCGAAAAGCGACTGGCACGGGTTCTGTTGTTGTTTGGGCAAATAACCAAGGAATCAAAGCCAGAGAACCCCCTGAAGGTGAGCCAAGCAACCCTCGCGGAGATGGTTGGTACCACCCGCGCAAGGGTAAGCAAATTTATGAATGCGTTCAAGAAGAAAGGCTTCGTCAGCTATAACGGCGGCTTGCAAATAAATAGCGCACTCATTAGTGCCTTTCTGCAGAATCGCCCGATGTCCGTTGTCAGGAGGACGTAGACCGCCCAGGCGGGCTTCCCGGAACTGGTCCAATTGACGACCCTTTTGTACGTGGAGGTTTGTGTGACAAAAGAAGTCAGCCCAAAACAGATACTTGGCGTCCGATGTCCGACCTGTGGGGCTGCTCCTAGACAGAAGTGTGAACTCAGCACTGGGCAACCGCGCACCAGTCCGCATCTCGGCCGCGTATGGATCGCAAAGCATCGACCGTAGCACTATCGCAATCCCCACCCGTTCATCCTTATTCAAGCGACTCTGTTCCGCACAGAAATCAATCGGCAAGCATGGCCGAGGGACCGCCTTGTGGGTTGATGATCCGGTGGACGTAGCACTCCGTGTGTACGGCCTTGCCGTTCTCATCAGCAGACAGATCGACCTTCAAATCTACTGGCTTGCTGCAAAGTAGGCAGGATATTTCTGGGAAAGGGTGACTGCCCATGAATGCCTGCTTTAGACGGTCGCAAGTAGATTAGGCCCAAGGCGGAATCCCGAGTGATCAATATTGATCACTGAGGTTTTGCCGCATATAATCCGGCCATGCCGCGCGAGCTAGTGTGGATAGACCAACCGCGCTTTCGTGGTTGGGGCTGTTCCGAATGTGCGTGGGTCTTCAACCCTACTGATCCGCCTATCGGCGAGACTTTCGACGCAATGACGCGGAACTTTGAGTCTCAACGCGACAAGGAGTTTGCCTCGCACGTTTGCCTAACCACCCGCGGAACAAGCCCACACCGGACACAACCTAAAACTCACTGAGCCTTCGTGCATCGTCTTCCCACCCGCAATCCCCACCCGTTCATCATCATCACCCTCTGGGCTATCCTTATACCTAGACCGTCGGTTCTGTACACAATCTGGATGCGCCTGCTGGCGGGACTGCTTTTAGACACTCGTCACTGAATCTGTACGGTTTGCCAGCCATCGAGAAGCCAGCACGACATCACCGTTAATTCGTATTTCGATCCACGTCGGGGCTTCGCGCTTGTGGCGCACCTGATTTAGAGGCTCGTCAGAAGAAATCGTGGGTGGACTCGGGCTCGGCAGCTTGCCAAGTGAGTGATAGAGGGTAAGTTCGAGATCGTTCAGGATGAGTCCGCGATGATTGCGTAGCGAACGGCGATCTTCTTCATGGGTTCGATCCGGGATCGCACAGTCTGGCGGCACCACTCGTCGAGGAACTTGCCGGCCCAGGGGGGCGAACTATATTCCCAGAGTTGCTGAAAGGCTTCCTTGAGAAGGTAGGCACGGACGGTCTTGAGGTTGTAGCGGAGGAGATCGCGCAACTGGAAGTGCTGGTCGGCGCCGAGATTCTCGCTGCGGCGGAGCAGTGGCCAACGGGATTTCCTGAGGACCGGGGCGCGGCCCTCGCGTTTCATCCGGCTGGTTTTCTCGGCACGGACGTTGTCCAGTGCCTTGTTCATATTGGCGACGACGTGAAAGCGGTCGAGGATATGCAGGGCCTCGGAGCAGTTTTCGCGGATGAGTTTCAGATAGGGTCCCCCACATGTCGGAGCAGACAGCGGCGACGAAGCCCACGTTCCGCGATCCGCTAAGACTCCGTAGGTGCCTCATTCCCGGGCTATGCGCGAGCATCTCGTCATGCCTTCGATTGGCAGCGGAGATGTCGCTTGCGCTGAGTGGCCTAATATCCGGCGCTTCGAACATTTCTTGTATCTGCTCAATCTCGTCAATGATGCGTTCAACCTCCATTCGTCACAATATCTAACCCAAGCACGGCAAGGGTCAAACGGAGCGGCGGCCTTTCGCCGAACTAGCTCATATACCAGCCACCATTCACCGAAATCGTCTGCCCAGTCATGTAGTCATTCGTTGCCAGCATCACAGCAACCGACGCGACATCGTCCACCGAACCAAAATGCCCCATCGGAATCAGATTCGGATTGGCGTTGGGGTTGCTGATCACCATATCGGTCTCAATCAGAGCCGGGGCAATGGCGTTCACTGTGATTCCATCTCGAATGAGCGAGGCAGCGCAAGAGTGTGTCAGTCCTATGATTCCCGCCTTGGACGCGGCGTAGTGCGCCCCGACAGCCCCGCCCGTCTGGGCAGCTACCGAAGACAAGTTGATGATCCGCCCACATTTCCTCTGTCGCATGCCGTCAACCACAGCCTGCGTTACCAAGAACACTGACTTTAGATTGACGGTGAGCACTCGGTCCCATTCCGCTTCTGTAATCTCCTCCAATTTGTGCGGATGAGCGATAGCCGCGTTGTTGACGAGGATGTCGATGCCCCCAAGATACGCCTTAACCTCCGCGACCATACGCCTCACGTCGGCGGCGACTGACACGTCCGCCTGAACCGCAATTGCCTTGTGTCCCATCCCAGTGATTTCGCTACAGACAGCATTGGCAGCATCGGCTCGTTCACGGTAGTTCACTGCGACATCGGCACCAGTTTTAGCGAGTGCGATGGCGACTGCGGCTCCGATTCCCCGACTGCCGCCAGTTACAAGGGCGATTCGATTCTTCAAATCTTTCATGGCTTCAAACTCCGATTCGTCTTCTGCCCAGTCAATCCGTCAGTGGCCCACAACCCACACTCGCTGCTCCCGCCAACGGGCACAGAGTACCATGTGGACATGAGCAGAATATTCCCGCAATGCCTCGACGAGAACCTTTCGGATCGCTCGGCGCAAGCCGATGTCCTCCTTCGACAAGAGCCCGACGAGGAAGAAGACGAGGAAGACGAAGGCGACCGCAAAGAAGGTGACGATGATAAAGAAGGGGACGATGATGAAGACACAGACGACGGCTACTCTGAGTGAGCGTCCCCTTATGGTTTCGGGGGGTGAAGAATGGAACGAGAGGATTTCGTCAAGGTTGCAGAAGAAACCTTGGACTCGCTGCCGGAAGAGTTCCGCAGCCGCATCCAGAATGTCGCGATTCTAGTCGAGGATTTTCCTCCGAATCAGTCACCACCCCAGCCGGGGCAAAGGAAGCGATTGCTTCTAGGCATTTTCCACGGCGTGCCTGCAACGAAAAGGAGCGTTTTCAGCCTCCCCACACCCGACGCAAGGAGCGCTTAGTCTTCGCGGTTTGGCTGGCTGCGTGATCGCTCTCCGAACTGTGCTTGACGGCTGGTCTCCACAACTTTTTCTCGCGGAAAGAATGATCATTATCGTGACCGATTTCCGTTCAGAGGTGGTGAAACTTATTTTTGGCGGTCGGAGTTCTGGACAGAGCAGAAAAGAGGAGGATACGCTTCCGTCATAGGATGCCAAAAAACGGCAAGGGCAGCCTGGAACCGGAAAGCAAGATCCTAATTTGTACACTTGGGATCATGGGTCACCAAATCTTCCGAGACTGCCAATATGCACTTTTGCCCGTCGAATTCGATCCGGTCCGCGGAATATGCGCTAAGCTTGATTTCGCCCGACTTCGCTCGCAGCCGAGTAATCACATTTCGAAGCGGACCCCCTCGCTGGAGGTGTGTCAGCAGTAATCTTCGGTCGGCAGGATCGTCCCATATCTTCAGTTCGTACACGGTGCGTCCAAGCACCTCTTGGCGGGAGTAACCGTAACGTGCTTCGAACGCGGCATTGACTTCCAAGAAGCGGCCTTCCTCCAACGTCGTAATCGAAAACGCAACCGGGCTGGAGTGGAAGATTTTCTGGAATTTCTCCTCGGAAACACGGCGGCCTGCCTCCGACTGATGAAGGGCTTGCTCGGCCTTCTGGAGATCTGCCAGTCGCTTTTCTAGTTCCGAACCATAGATCTCAGCGGTGGAATACAGGCGGGCGTTTTGAATGGCAACTGCCGCGGGTATGGCCAGCAGTTCGGCGCGCCGCAAGTGGTCCTCCGTAAAGTGCTTCGGGTCAACATGGCCAACAGAGAGAAACCCGAGGAACTCTTCCGAGGCGGCCAGCGGGACGCTGAGCCAGGAACGGAACTGAGTGTGTCCCGCGAAGGTTTGCCACCCTTCTTGCTGCCGGGTGTCAGGGATCAAGATGGGTTTCCGCTCGGACCAGATACGCTGAAAGAACGGAGACTCGTCGGCAACGAAGGTCAGAGGGCTGCGGGCAGACTTCGTCGCGGGCTCGGGACAAGATTTTTCACCCAGGGCCAGCCAATGCGGACCGCCTTCGGGCACGAGCACCCGAGCGCAGCTGTAGGGAACCAACTCGGCTAGAGAGCGAAGCAGAGCATCCAGAACGCAATCCATGTGAAGGTCTTCGGTAAGGGCAAGAGTTGCCTTACGCAGCGCCTCTGCCTCCGCCCATGCCGAGTTCGCCTTGGCAAGATTGGCGGCGACCTGGTCTTCGGCTTCTTTGAGGGCGGTGATGTCGAGCGCGGTTCCGCCTAGGCGGATGACTTTTCCATTGCCGTCTTTCCTTGGAAAGCCGCGAACCCAAACCCAGCGAACTTTACCCTCAGGCCTGACAATACGAAATCTTTCTTCGAAATGGCCGCTTTGGGCCGCTTGCTTAAGCTTTCCGAGCACGTGCGCTCGGTCATCGGGATGGATGGCCTTCTCATACGAGGAGGGTTCCTCAATCAAGGACTGACAGGAGCGTCCGGTGATGGCTTCGTAGGCGGGATTGACATAGGTAGCTGTCCTCGTCTCGGGGTCGATCACCCAGAAGACTTCCTGAATGTTGTCGGCCATTTGGCAAAATTCCTGCTCCCTGTCTTCAAAGACAGTTCTTGCCTGGCGTTCAGTTCTGTGCATCTGTTGGAAAACGCCGGCCAGCAAAAGGGCAAAGACAAGCAAGGACCCGATTAATGAAATCAGCAGCGCCAGGGCTACTCGCGGCGACTGAAGATTGGCGACCAGAACGGCGATCACAAGAATAGCCGAGGCGATAACCAGGGCGAGCGACGCGATACTCCAATCTCGTCTCGAGGTTCCTTCTGGATGCGTTTCAGAGCGGTGCTTGTCGGCTGGATCCACGGTGAGCACCCACGTATTCTTGCCGCACTTACCGACATCATACGCTGCCATGTCACGTCGACAAGAGCTTATGGGTGCGTAAGGCACTTTGGAGGAAATGCCGACGTATTCTTGCCGCTCAATTAAGTCAGAACAGCGTCGGCGCCGAGTTCTCGGCTGGCACCTCTCGCGCACACTCCTCGTCGTTCTCGGGACGATGGACGCGGGGACTCACCGGATATTTGCCTCATCAGGGTGGTATTAGATGGTTTTAGACAGTCCAGAATCACTTCGGGGTTGGTAATGCCTGGGTCTAGCCAGCGCTCATAGTCGTCATGATCCAGAATAGCGGGCATGCGGTCGTGTAGCTCGGCGACGAGAGAGTTCGGACGGGCTCTGAGAATCATGCCGGTTTCGAGCACGTTGTTGTTCGGATTTCGCCAGAGATCCCAGAGTCCTGCAATGGACTTCTTCGCCGTGCCGACGCTAACCTTCGGAGTCTTGTACTGCTTCTTCGTGATCAGCGACAGCCGCAGGAAGATTCTGCGCCGTAAGATGACCAGGAATCCATGTGCGCTCTGGATCGTTCAATCGATGCATGAAGCATGGCCCATGCCAGGATTCAATCATTCGCTCGACACGGTGGCCTGCATCATCGTTGCGCCGTGGCAGCATAAGCGAGTGCTTCTTCCTACTTACAAAATGTAGCAGTCGTCTGCCTGCTCCTCCTCTCCTTCTCCGATAGCCAAAGGTTGAGTATCGCGCATTCTCCCAGCAACGCTCGAATCGAGAGTTGCGACGACGCCATGCCCAGGTCGAAATATTTTTCTTGCGCAGAAGGTTGATGAGGCTCAGGAGTATGAAAGGGGCCGGATCTAACGACTTGCCACTATTCCCTGCACGAGCTGCGCCGCCGATGCGTGGCCTTAACGCATCAACCTGTTACGAATTCCGAACAGATATCTCTCAACAATCCTTGACTTGGCTGAATTTTAGGCTAAGATTCCTGTCCTCAAGTCGACTTACCCTCATGGAGGCCCATATGTACAGACTTAGACTGTCTTGGGGCCCTGTGGTTTTAGCTTCTTTTCTCTCTTGCTCCGCAGTGTTGTGCCTCTCACAAACGGCGACTCTCCTGCGCGGAAGCAACCTCCGCAAAGCGCCTAACACGAGCAGCACGATTCTGGAAACTCTGAAGAAAGGAGACTCAGTCACACTTACATCCAGCAGCAAGCGATCAGGCTATTACCACGTGAGTGCCAGAGACGGAACGGTGGGATGGGTGTTGGCCAAGAACGTCTCAACCTCTGCACCATCTCCAAGTCCAGGGCCAGCTCCAGGTCCAGGACCTTCGCCCGGCCCGACTCCCACCGGATTGGTCGCACAACTGGAGGCAGCAAGCGTTAAGGCTGTTCCACAGCCATTGATTATCAACGGCCAAAGCGTCTGCGGTCCTACAGGAGACGCCAGCGATGCCAAAACGCAGGCGCTTGATAGCAACAAGAACCGCACTGACATTCCCGATCCAGGGGCCTACATTCCGATCGACTGGAACGCCCTTGCCAATTTACCTTCCGATCAGGTGGACCAATTGCAGGGCGCACCTGTCGAGGTTGAGGGCTTTCTGTCGCATCGCATACAAGTAGAGAATAGCGGGAGCGGCGAATCGACCAATTGCCATCTGACCAATCTCGACGAAGTGGATTGGCATATGTATCTGACGAACCAACCGGCCCAAGGAATCGCCAGTGCCATTATCGTTGAGACGACGCCGAGAACGCGTCCGTTACATTCGTGGGATCAGAACAAATTGACCCAACTAGTTGACTCCAGCACCAGAGTCCGGATCTCCGGCTGGCTGATGTATGACTGGCAGCACATCGGCGTCATCGGAACACAAAGAGCGACTGTGTGGGAGGTACATCCCATCACTCGCATTGAAACGCAGGACTCCAGCGGAAACTGGCAAAGCGTCGAAAGTACTCAATGACCCTGCGGCGAGCATCCAGTCAGCCATCAACGATATTAGAGGGTTTCCATCAAGGGTTGGCTTCGTCAACCGATAGCGTTACCACTAGCCTGGGGCGGAAATGTTATCCCTGTTTCCCATGCCCATGCTTACCGAGGTCTGTGTCCCATTCAACGTGTGGGGCTCAACGTCTCTCGCGCACTTGTGGTTGTTGGCGGCTGATGATTGCTGTTCACCTTGGCTGGTCTGCATCACCGCCATTCCTAGCGAAGGTCACCGGATACAGTACAAGACGGTGGAAGCTGAGGAACCTCGGCCGGAAGCCAGTGTGGAAGGTGTCGCATCCGACGAAGCGACGGCGTGGCGCTTAATTCTTAGCGCGATGAGACGCTCTGGTGGCTGGACGTGATTTGAACGATGCCATCGTACCGCGTCTCACCCACTGCGAAAGCAACCGCGGCGAGGCTCGCCTTGTCAATTAATAAATCAATAGTTCGCAAGTTTCGAGGACGCAGGTGGGTCGCGCATTCAACTTGTGTTTCCGGAAGATATCGAATGGTTTCGAGGAGCAGGAAACTACCCCGAACTGCACGGCCTGGGCCGCTGCCATC
>Ga0222749_10000775_pt1 | contig 18071 bp, 15 predicted proteins | sample IncBWH2Mmetat_FD_197234 | JGI IMG/M metagenome (GOLD analysis project Ga0222749, IMG submission 197234) | Metatranscriptome of lab incubated forest soil microbial communities from Barre Woods Harvard Forest LTER site, Petersham... | ecosystem: Environmental > Terrestrial > Soil > Temperate... | reverse complement strand
GTGGCCGTCCGGGGCCCGCGCGAGGAGAGGCAGACCATGACACGTCCGCTCGTGGAGCCCTTGACCCGGTCGGTCTCGTGCTTCTTCCGCTCCAGGGCGGAACGGTCCAGCTTTTCGGCCACCTCCCGAAGCGCGAGCTCTCGGAGGCTCGAGAGGTTCTCGGTCTTGAAGAACTCCTCGAGGGCTTGAACGACCTTCTCCTGCGAGTATATCTTTCCGCTCCGGAGTCGCTCGATCAGGTCCTCGACCGCCAGATCGAGCGTGACGACCTGGTCCGCCGCCTTGAGGAATCCGTCGGGGACGGTTTCCCGGACCACGACGCTGGTCGCGCGCCTCACGATGTCGTTCAGACTCTCCAGGTGCTGGATGTTGAAGGCGCAGATCACGTTGATGCCTGCTTCGGCCAGTTCGAGGACATCCTGGTACCGCTTGCGGTTCTTGCAGGTCGGGATGTTGGAGTGGGCCACCTCGTCGACGATGGCCACCTGGGGCCGCCTTGCCAGGACGGCGTCGAGATCCATCTCCTCGACCGTGATCCCCCGATACTCCTCTCGTTTCCGGGGGACGGCCTCGAGGCCCGCCGTTAGGGCCTCGGTCTCGGTGCGGCCGTGGGTCTCGACAAAACCGATGACGACGTCGACATTGCGCTTCTTGAGGGTGTGCGCCTCCTCCAGCATCTGGTAGGTCTTTCCCACGCCCGCGGCGAATCCGAGGTAGACCTTGATTCTCCCGCGTTTCGCTCGCTGGACGAGTTCGAGGAAGTCCTCAGGACGGGTCGAGTGGGTCACGATGGGACGGGATTCCGGCCTGGAGGGCCGTCACCCTCCTCCGGGAATAGAGCAGGAATTCACCTCGTTGCCAAGGGAAGTTCCTACGCCGGACCTTGGGGCTCCGCGGCGGGGCGCTCCCCACTTGATGACGGCAACGCTGAAAAGCGTCAGCACGGCGAGGATGATGCCAAAGGTCCAGACGAAGTCACGCGACCGCCGCCAGCGGATCCTCCATGGGGACGGCGGGTTCAGCCGGCCGGCCCTCCCCGTCACGATGACCCGCTCGGGATGTTCCAGCTCTTCCCGGAGTTCCGTGGCGGTCGCGTGGCGGTCCTTGGGGTCCCGTTCCATCGCGTGAAGGATGATCTCTTCGACCTCGGGGGGGAGCGCCGGGTTCAACCGGGACGGGGCCACGGGATCCCCGAGCACCCGGGCGTGCATGATCCAGTTGGGATCGGAGCCAGGAAAGGAAGTGCGGCCGGTGACCATTTCATAGAGGATGGCCCCCAGGCTGTAGATGTCGCTCCGACCGTCTCCCTCCCTCCCCGAGACCTGTTCCGGCGGGATGTAGTCGGGCGTCCCCTGGGGATGGGTGAACCCCGGGATGACGGTGCCGGGCCTTTCGCTGATCTTGGCCAAGCCCAGGTCGATCACCCGCAGGGATCCGTCCTTGCACTGCATGATGTTGGCGGGTTTGAGATCGCGGTGGATCACACCTCGCGAATGCAGGTACTCCAGCGCCCGGGCAATGGAGGCCGCAAGCCCGAGCGCCTGGGCCACCGGCAGCGGACGGCCCGCCGTGATGACCTCCGAGAGCAGCTTCCCTTCCAGCCGTTCCATGACGATGTAGGGCCGGCTCTTGTTCTCCATGGGGAGGATCCGGAGGATGGAAGGGTGATCGAGGCCCTTCCCGATCCTCTCTTCCTGCTCGAACCGGGAGAAGTAAGTAGGGTCTCCCTCGTACATGCGGAACGGCACCTTGAGGGCGACCCGGCCGTCGCCCAGGCGGTCCACGGCTTCGAAGACCCAGGCCATGCTGCCCCGGCTGATCAGGCTCGTGATGTGGAATCGGCCATCGAGGAGTTGCCCCACTTCGAGCTCGGCAGGCATGGGAAAGGTCGGTCCCTCACCGGGGGACGACCACCGGAAGCACCGTCACGGGAAATCCCTTCTTTTCCAGGCGCTTGCGGATCTGGTCGCTCCGGTTCCCGAAGAGGAGGCGCTGGTACCAGCGGGGCTTCTCGAAGACCAGCTTGCTGACGAAGAAGACGGCCTTGGGATAGATCCCGGCGATCTCGTCCGAAAGGGAGTCGATCTCGCTCACCGGGTCCGTGGCGATCGAGATCCGGCAGTCCGTCTTGAGTCCCAGTTGCCGGGCCGACGCGATCAAGGGGTCGAGGGAGGCGCGAGTCTTCTGACGGAGCCGCTTGGCTTCCTCGGTGCCCTCGAACCCCCGCTCCTGGTCCGTGCCCGCATCGATGATGGCATAGTCCACCACCCCGATCGAGATCAGGAGCATCTGTCGGAAGCTCGCCGCTTGGGTGAGGGAGAAGATCCCGAGGGACCGGAGCCCGAGATCATCCTCCCCTCCCGCGAGCAGGACGGCCACCGGCAGGCCGGGATCCAGGGCGTCGACGGGTTCCGCGGGGATTGAGTCCGAACCCGTGACGGGCCTATCGTCCATCGCCTTGGACATCTCCAGCCTCCGTTCCGCGCAAGCGGCGGTGCATCGCGCCCATTTCATTTCACCGGATGTTCCGGGTACTGGTCCAGGGTCAGGTTGAGCCGGAACACGTTCACCCGGGGCTCCCCGAGGAATCCGAGATCGCGCCCCTCCGTGTGCTGCTCGATGAAGTGCCGGACGAGTTCCTCCCTCATCCCCCGGACCCTGGCCACCCGGGGCGCCTGGAGAAAGGCGTTCGGCGCGCTGATGTGGGGATCCAGGCCGCTGGAGGAGCTGAGCACCGCGTCCGCAGGAACGAGGGCATCATCCTTCAGGCCGTTCTTCTTCCGGTAGTCCGCGACCGCGTCTTTCACGGAGACGAGCAGTTTCTTCGACAGCGGGCCCAGATTCGTGCCGCCCGAGTTCGCCGCATCATACCCGCTGCCGGCGGCCGAGGGGCGGGACGTGAAATATTTGTCGCTCGTGAAGTTCTGCCCGATCAATTCGGAACCGATCACCTTCCCCTCACTCGCGACGAGCGAACCGCCGGCCTCCCGCGGAAACACCTGGGCGAAGGCCCAGACCGCGACCGGATAGGCGCCGCTCACGAGGATCGCGAACGCGAGCGTCGCCACGGCCGAGATTCCGAATTCCCTGAGCGCCTGCTTCATGAGGACACCGCTTCTTCCTTCACGCCAGGTGGAGCCAGGTGACCATCACATCGATCACCTTAATGCCGGGGAAGGGCAGGATGATCCCGCCCAGCCCGTAAATGAGGATGTTCCGGCGCACGAGGTCGACCGCGGCCATGGGCCGGAACTTGACCCCCCGGAGCGCGAGCGGAATGAGCGCGATGATGATGAGTGCGTTGAAGATCACCGCCGACAGGATCGCGCTCTGGGGCGTGGCCAGACCCATGATGTTCAAGGGCATGATCTCCGGGAACACCGCCAAAAGCATCGCCGGGATGATGGCGAAGTACTTGGCCACGTCGTTCGCCACGCTGAAGGTGGTGAGCGCCCCCCGCGTCATGAGCATCTGCTTACCGATCTCGACGACCTCGACCAGCTTCGTCGGGTTCGAGTCCAGGTCGACCATGTTTCCCGCCTCCTTGGCCGCCTGGGTGCCGGTGTTCATGGCCACGCCGACGTCGGCCTGCGCGAGCGCCGGGGCGTCGTTGGTGCCGTCCCCGGTCATGGCGACGAGCTGACCGCCGGATTGCTCCTTTCGGATGAGGGCGAGCTTGTCCTCCGGCTTGGCCTCCGAGAGGAAGTCATCCACGCCCGCCTCGGCGGCGATCGCGGTGGCGGTGAGCTTGTTGTCCCCGGTGATCATGAAGGTCCGGATCCCCATCGCCCGGAACCGGGCGAACCGGTCCCGAAGCCCCTCCTTGACGATGTCCTTCAGCTGGATGACCCCGAGGGCCTTCCCGGACTCGGCGACCACGAGCGGAGTCCCGCCGCTTTTTGAGATCCGCTCCACCTCGAGATTCACCTCCTGGGGAAGCGTGCCGCCCACGAACTGGCGGATCGCCTCGGCGGCGCCTTTGCGCACCTGCCGGCCGTTCAGGTCCACTCCGCTCATCCGGGTCTGCGCCGTGAACCTGTGGAAGGTCGCCTGGCCGTGGTCCCCGAGGGTACGGCCGCGGATCCCGTATCTGTTCTTGGCCAGGACCACGATGCTCCGGCCTTCGGGGGTCTCATCCGCCAGGGACGACAGCTGCGCCGCATCCGCGAGGTATTCTACGGTGATCCCTCCCGCCGGGAAGAGCTCCACGGCCTGGCGATTCCCCATCGTGATCGTTCCGGTCTTGTCGAGGAGGAGCACGTTCACGTCCCCCGCCGCCTCCACCGCCCGGCCGCTCATGGCGAGCACATTGGCCTGGAGGAGGCGGTCCATGCCGGCGATGCCGATGGCGGAGAGAAGCCCACCGATCGTCGTGGGAATCAGGCAGACGAGAAGCGCCACGAGGACCGTGACCGAGATGGACAGACCTGAATAGAGTCCGAAGAACTTGAGCGCCACGATCACCCCCAGGAAGATGAACGTCAGCGCCGCCAGGAGGATGTTCAGCGAGATCTCGTTCGGCGTCTTCTGACGCTCGGCCCCCTCCACCAGCTTGATCATGCGGTCGAGGAAACTCTCTCCCGGATTGATCGTGACGCGGATCCTCAGGTGGTCGGTGAGCACGGTGGTGCCGCCGGTCACCCCGCTCCGGTCGCCGCCCGCCTCGCGGATGACCGGGGCGGACTCCCCCGTGATCGCGCTCTCGTCGACGGTCGCCGCTCCTTCCAGGATCTCGCCGTCGGCCGGGATGACCTCTCCGGCATTCACGACCACGAGGTCCCCCTTTCGGAGGCTCTCGGCGGCGACCTGGACCGGTTTCCCCTGGGGATCCAGGCGATGGGCCATGGTCTGGAGGCGGGTCTTCCGGAGGGCCTTGGCCTGCGCCTTTCCGCGTCCCTCGGCCACGGCTTCCGCGAAGTTGGCGAAGAGCACCGTGAACCAGAGCCAAAGCGCGATCTGGATGACGAAGCGGGCCGGCTCGTCCGGGGACCGGAAGAAGACGGCGGCCGTCGTCACCGCGGCCCCGACCGCCGTGACGAACATCACGGGATTCTTCATCAGGACCCGCGGATTGAGCTTCCTGAACGAATCCCCGATGGCCGGCAGCAGGATCTCGGGATCCAGGACGGAACGCTTCTTGGCAGCCATGGCCTCTTTCAGAGCCTCATCAGTACACTTTGGCCGATCCGATCATCTGGAAATGCTCGACGATCGGACCCAGCGCCCAGACCGGGAAGAACGTGAGCGCCCCCACGATGATGATCGTTCCCGCCAGGATCACCACGAAGGTCCCGCCCGTGACGGGGAACGTCCCGGCGCTCGCGGGGGCGATTTTCTTGGACGCGAGGCTCCCGGCCAGGGCCAGCGCGGGAATGATGATCAGGAACCGGCCGAAGACCATGGTCAGGCCCAGCGTGGTGTTGTAGAGCGGAGCATTGGTCGTGAGCCCCGCAAACGCGCTTCCGTTGTTCGCACCCGCGGAGGAGTAGGCGTAGAGGATCTCGCTCAGGCCGTGAGGGCCGGAATTGGTGGTGATGTTCTCCCCGCGCCCCCACTCGGAGACCGACGCGAGGGCCGTGAATCCCATGACGCAGATCGGGACGACGAGGATGGCCAGGGCGCTCACCTTCACGTCATAGGCCTCGATCTTCTTCCCGAGGTACTCGGGGGTCCTTCCGGCCATCAGGCCGAAGAGGAAGACCGCGACGATGATGAAGATGATCATCCCGTAGAGACCCGCCCCCACCCCGCCGTAGACGATCTCGCCCAGGTGCATGTTGACCAGCGGCACGAGACCGCCGAGGGGGGTGAAGGAGTCGTGCATCGAGTTGACCGCGCCGCAGCTCGCGTCGGTGGTGATGGTCGCGAAGAAGGCCGACTCGAAGGTCCCGAACCGGACCTCCTTCCCCTCCATGTTCCCCTGGGAGCCGTCGACCCCGAGGGTCTGGAGCCGCGGGTTCCCCCGGGCCTCCGAACTCCACGCCAGGAGCACGCCGCCCAGGAACAGGAGGTACATCACCGCCCAGACGGCCCATCCGTGCCGGGGGCTTTTCACGCTGTGCCCGAAGTAGTAAACGAGACCTGCTCCCAGAGTGAAGATCGAAAGGAGTTGGACGAAATTCGAGAGGGGAGTCGGGTTCTCGTAGGGATGAGAGGCGTTCGCGTTCGTGTAGCCCCCCCCGTTGGTCCCGAGCATCTTGATGGCGACCTGGGAGGCCATCGGCCCCTGGACGATCGACTGGGTGTCGATCTTCTGGTCCTCCATCACGGCCTTCCCCTGGGCATCTTTCATTTCCTGTCCGTCCTTGTCCTTCTTGGGGACCTGGATCGTGAACGGGTCCTTGAGCTCGGCCGTCTCATAGGGTTTGAAGTTCTGGATCATCCCCTGGGAGATGAGGAAGACCGCAAAGACCAGGCAGATCGGGAGAAGCACGTAAAGCTGGATCCTCACCAGGTCGACCCAGAAGTTCCCGATCGTCGAGGCCGAAAGGCGGGCGAGGCCCCGGACGAGGGCCGCCGCCACCGCGATCCCGACTGCCGCCGAGAGGAAGTTGTGAAGGGCGAGGGCCACCATCTGGGACAGGTAGGACATGGTGGACTCGCCGCTATAGCTCTGCCAGTTGGTGTTCGTGGTGAAGCTGACCGCGGTGTTGAATGCCAGGTGCGGATCGATCGGCGCCGTGATCTTCTGGGGGTTGAGAGGCAAGTATTGCTGCAGTCTCAGGATCGCGTAGGTGAAGAGACACGAGACGAAGCTGAAGATCAGCATGCTCCAGGCGTAGGCCTTCCAGTCCTGCTCCTGCCTGGGGTCTACACGGAACAGGCGGTAAAGCAGCCGCTCCAGGGGTTTGAGCGCCGGATCCAGGAACGTCTTCCCTTCTGTGTCCAGCACCTTCACCAGGTAGAGCCCCACCGGCTTGGTGAGCAGGACCAGGAGGACGCTGAAGAGCGCCAGTTCGATCCAGCCGTAGAGAGTCATGGAATCCTCAGAACTTCTCGGGCTTGAACATCGCCACGAGGAGATAGATCAGGAGTGCCACGGCAATCGCGCCGACGAGTTTCTCGAACACGGTTCACTTCCTCTTCAGCAGGGGGATGAAAACGGCGCAGGCCAGAAAGGCACCCGCCATGATGCCGATGTAAAGCAAGTCGGTCACGGTCAATTCCTCTTGGCCTTCAGCTCCATCCACGGTCTTTGCTCCGGGCCCCTGGGGGGTCGTGAACCCCGATATTCCGGCACGCCCGGAAGGCTCCCGATCCTGGTCCGGGCGAAGCCCCGATCCGGGATCGAGATCCATCCGCAAGCAGGGCAGCTCGATATCCCGCTCCGGGATGACCCTTGGGCGGTCAAGAAAAGCGGCGAGTCGTGCCGGATGAGAGAGGGGCCCCGGAAAGAAACTCTATCTACATCTAGTGGCCTTCACGGAGCCCCGGTCATCTTGACGGGAGGCGCAACTGCCTTGCCATCTCAGCGGGGTCGGAAGGAGGCGAGGATTTCATCAATTTTGTGGGGGATTCAAGCCCCTCCATTGGAAACTGCAGGATTGCACCGGGGTCGCATTGCGATTTGCAATACAAAGCTTTCGTTCCTACACTGGCGGGCTTCAAGGGGTCGGAGGCCCATCTTGATGCGGCCTTGATGTCCGGATTGGTTGGATAGTCCACTACTTCTGACCCTCTCCTTCGAGAGGCCTGATTCAAGCACTATGGTAAGCCTGATTCTTCATCATCGGGTGGTCGTGGGCCTGGTCCTCCTCGGGGCCGCCCTCCTGGCAACCTTTCTATTCCGTCGCTGGAGGAGGCGCGGTCCGAAGGGGGTCCACGACCTCGAGGGGACCGGGCCGCCCCGGCTGGATGGATGGACTCGGCTCCGTTACTTTTTCATCGGTCCGCCCCGCGATCTTCAGGACCGGTCGCTCTACCACCACATCTCGCTCATTGCCTTCCTGGCGTGGGTGGGTCTGGGTGCCGACGGCCTCTCCTCCTCCGCGTACGGCCCGGAGGAGGCCTTCAAGCAGCTGGGCGAGCACGGGTACCTGGCCATCGGCCTGGCCCTGCTGATGGCCATGACCGTCCTGATCATCTCCGCCGGGTACAGCCGGATTATCGAGCAGTTTCCCCACGGGGGCGGCGGCTACGTCGTGGCGACGAAGCTCTTGGGAAAGAGGGTGGGCGTCGTCTCCGGCAGCGCCCTCCTCGTGGACTACGTGCTGACGATCACGGTCTCGATCGCCGCGGCGGGGGACGCCCTGTTCAGCCTCCTACCGGCCCATCATCACCGCTGGAAGCTGGCGGCAGAGGTGGGGTTCATCGTCATCCTCCTCCTCCTCAACCTCCGCGGCGTGAAGGAATCCGTGATCGCGCTGACGCCGATCTTCCTCATCTTCGTGGTGACCCATGTCATCCTGATCGCGGGCGGGATTTTCGCGCACGCGGGGCAGTTCCCCGAGACGATGCGCTCGGCCCGGACCGGTTTCTCGGGGGGCATCTCGGCCCTCGGACTGGGGGGGCTGGGACTCCTCTTCATCCGGGCCTTCTCACTCGGCGGCGGGACCTACACGGGGATCGAGGCCGTCTCGAACGGTCTGGCCATCATGCGTGAACCGCGCGTCCGGACCGCGAAGAGGACGATGCTCTACATGGGAACGTCCCTGGCCTTCACGGCCTCGGGACTTCTCTTCTGCTACCTCCTCTGGCACGTCACGCCGGTCGAGGGGAAGACCATGAACGCCGTGCTCACCGAGCGGTTCATCGAGGTCGTGCCGCTGGGTCGGGTGTTCCTGTGGCTCACCCTCATCTCGGAGGGGGCCCTTCTCGTGGTGGCTGCCCAGGCGGGATTCGTGGACGGCCCCCGCGTCCTGGCGAACATGGCCGTCGACTCCTGGATGCCGCGGCGGTTCGCGGCCTTCTCGGACCGGCTGACGACCCAAAATGGGATCGTGCTCATGGGCCTCGCGGCGCTCGCGGCGCTCCTCTACACGAAGGGGAACGTGGACGAGATCGTCGTCATGTACTCGATCAACGTCTTCCTGACATTCTCGCTCTCGATGCTGGCCATGATCCGCCACACCTGGCAGAGCCGGACCCAGCATCGGCTCTGGGGGTGGAGGATGGCCCTCTTCCTGATCAGCTTCCTCCTGTGCGTCACGATCCTCACCATCACGGTGATCGAGAAGTTCCTGCTGGGCGGGTGGATCACGCTGGTCGTGACGGGGATCGTCATGAATCTCTGTTTCCTGATCCGCTGGCATTACGACACGGTGACGGGCAAGCTGACCCAGCTCTACCGGCAGCTGACTGACACGCCGACCCTCCAGGGCGGGACGACGGCTGAACCGGATCCCCTCAAACCCGTGGGGGCCATCCTCGTCGCCGGGTACGGGGGTCTGGGCCTCCACACCTTCTTGAGCATCTTCCGGGGATTCCCCTCCCACTTCAAGGGCGTGGTCTTCGTCTCCGTGGGGGTCATCGATTCCCAGCAGTTCAAGGGGGAGGGGACGGTGGAGGCGCTCAAGGCCAGCGTGGAGGAGAACCTGAAGAAGTACGTCGATTTTTCGAGGAGCCAGGGGGTGCCGGCCGCCTTCCGGATGGCGATCGGCACCGACGCGGTCGCGGAGGCGGAAAAGCTCTGCCTCCAGGTGGCGAAGGAATTCCCGCACGTCACGTTCTTTGCGGGAAAGGTCCTCTTCGAGAAAGAGAAGTGGTACCAGAATCTCCTGCACAACGAGACCGCCATGGCCATCCAGAAGCGGTTGCAGTGGGCGGGAAAGATGGTCGTCGTGGTTCCCGCGCGCGTGAGCTAGCGGCCGTACTTGCGGGGACCGGGGGGGGGTTGCGGGGTGGACTCGGTCTTGCCCGCCTTCGAAACGAGGAAGAGGAGGCCGAACCCGGCCAGCATGACCAGCAGCACGATCACCCCCACCCGGAAGCGGCGCCACTGGGTCTTCATGGGGTTGGGCCGCTGGAGTCGCTCGTGCCGGCCGGTCAGCGTGACGGTCTGGGGGGCCTCGAGCTCCTTCCGCATCGCCGCGGCCGTGGGATAGCGATCGGCCGGGTTCCGCTCCATCGCGTGAAGGATGATCTCCTCCACCTCCGGCGGGATCGAGGGGTTCACCTTCCTTGGCGCATCCGGGTCCCCGGACAGGCGGGAGTTCATCACGATGAAGGCATTCGAACCCTCATAGGGAAGTTTTCCGGTGACCATCACGTAGAGCATGGCTCCCAGGCTGTAGATGTCCGTCCGTTCGTCGCCGCTCCTCCCCTTGACCTGTTCGGGCGCCATGTAATCGGGGGTTCCCATGGACCCGGTGAGCCCTGCGAACGTGATCCGCCGCGATTCGGCCGAGCGCGCGATCCCGAAGTCCATGATCCGGATGCTTCCGTCATTGCAGATCATGATGTTGTCGGGCTTCAGATCCCGGTGGATCACCTTGTTCTCGTGCATGTATTCCAGCGCCTCGCACACGCGGCTGGCGATCTTCAAGGCGTCGGGCACGGGGAGCGGACGGACCTGCGGAAGAAGCTGCGCGAGGGTCTGCCCCTCGAGGTACTCCATGACGATGTACGGCCGGCTTTTCTTCTCGACGGGGACGAAGTAAAGGATGTATTTGTGGCTGAGCGACCGGCCGATCGCCTCCTCCCGCTCGAACCGCGAAAAGGCTCCCGGGTCGCTCTCGAAGCGCATCATCGGGATCTTGATGGCGACCGTCTTCCCCGTTCTCCGGTCCGTCGCCTTGTAAATGGTGGCCATCCCCCCCTGGCTGATGGTGTCGGTGATCTCGAAGCGATCGTCGAGGACTTGGCCGGGCTGGATCTCGTGTCCCTGGGTCACCGGAGGGTCCGAGCTCGGGGGATAGAAGGGGAGCCCCTTGTAGTAGGCCACCTTGTGGACGCGCTCGATCCGCGCGACCTGGACGGAGACGTTGTCTTCCGTCCCTCTCTTTTCGGCCAGCCCGACCAGGGCCTTGCAGCTCGCCTCAGGCGGGTTGTGAAGGAGTATGTCCAGGATCTCGGCCTCGGTGACCCATCCGTGGAGGCCGTCGCTGCAGAGCAGGATCAGGTCGCCCTTGGAGACGTAGACCGAACGCAGGTCCGCCCTTACGAACGGCTGCTGCCCGATATTGCGCGTGAGGACGCACCGGAGCTGGCTGCCCATGGCCTCCTCCTCGGAGATGAGGCCCATCTTGCTCTGGAGGGCGGCGTAGGTGTGGTCGGAGGTTAGCCGTTCGAGCCGGCCCTCGCTCAGGCGGTACGCCCGGCAGTCGCCGACGTGTCCGACGGTCACCTCTGAATTGCGGCAGAGGACCGCGGTCAGGGTGGTGGACATCCGGCTTTGGGAATGATCCGCCATCCCTGCATCGTAAACCGCCACGTTGGCCGCATCGATCATGCGGGTGAGGATCTTCTGGGCCGATTCGAGCGGCTTGGATTCCCTGAACTTCGCCAGGGCCGTCTCCACCGCCAGGCGGCTCGCGATGTCGCCCCGACCCTGTCCTCCGACGCCGTCGGCGATGACCAGCACCACGCCCCGGGTCTTCTTCTCCTCGGGATCCGAGGGCTGCCACAGGGCGACAAAGTCCTCGTTCTTCTCGCGAACGGGGCCGGTCGCGGAAAGCGCGGAATAGGTGATATCCATCCGGCAGGATTATACGGTGGCCCAGGGGATCAATGAATCGATTGAGCTCCGGGACGTCCGGATTGTCCAGCGCCCGCCCGGATTCCTCTAAACCGCCGAATCTCCTTTCTCGCCGGTCCGGATCCGGATGACGGACTCCAGGTTCGAAACGAAGCACTTGCCGTCACCGATCTCGCCGGTCCGGCCCGCCCGGAGGATGGCCTGGACCACCGCCTCCGCGTCATTGTTGGAAACGACGACTTCTATCTTCATCTTGGCCACGAGGTCCGTCGTGTACTCGGTCCCCCGGAACTGCACTTTGTGCCCCTTTTGACGGCCATGGCCGCGGACCTCGCTGACGGTCAGCCCTCGGATGCCCAGCCGGCTGAGGGCCTCCTTGACCTCCTCCAGCTTGAAGGGCTTGATGATCGCTTCGATCTTCTTCACGAGATGTCCGGCGGCGGCGCCGCCGGGCTCCGAGGAGGTGAGCAATTCGTGGGCCACCTCCCCGAGCATGATATCCGATCGAATTCCGCGAGGATAGTCCCCTTCAAGAGGGCCATGGCTTACGTCAGCGTTAGATTCTATTGGGAATGTACGAATCCGTACCGAAAAATCGCCTCTGGACTAGGAGGGGATCGCGGCGTCTGGGGAGATGCCCCTTCCCTTCGACCACCGAAATCCAAGGGCGCTCAGCCTTCTGACCCGGTCGGTCCGGAGGACCCCTTTGGCCTGATTCTTCCGTTGCGTCCTCACCCAGTGGCCGAGGCCCCCGAACCCCGATTTCCGGAGGGGCACGTCGCAGGTGTCGTGGATCGATCGGTATCCGGTGAGTTGGGCAAACCGGTTCTCCCACTCCCTATTCATGACGCTCCATTCGAACCGCAGTTCGTCGAGGACGTGCAGCCGATCCTGCCCCAGTCCCCCTCTCTTCCTGAGGAATCGTTGCCTCGACACCCACCGGCCGAGCTGGGGATTCCCCGGGTACTGGAGGGGCACCCTGCAATCTCCGTGCAGGGCCTTGTACTCGACCAGGGCGGCGATCATCCGGTTCCAACCCTCCACCCGGCGCGTCTGCTGCTCCACTTTGATCTCCCACTCGAATCCGAGTTCATCGAGCTCCGCGAGCCGATCCGTGCGCAGGGTTCCGGACTTCGCGCGGCTGCGCTGATTGACCACCCACTGGGCGAGCCCCGGATTCGCGGGCCAGCCTTTGGGGACCCGGCAGTGACCGCGGGTCCGCTTGAATTCCCCGAGCGCATGGAGGAACTCCTGCCAGGCGGTCTCGAGCCTTTTCTTCCGCCGGAGTCCGCCCTCCCGCTCGAAGCCGAGGGCCTTCAGACGGTTTAGTCGATCCTCGGGAAGGCGGCCGGACTTCCAGTCCGAACGCTGCCGACGGACCCAGTTGGCCAGCGCGGGGCTTCCTGTCCAGCGGGGGGGGACGTTGCAGTGACCGGCCTTCCGCCTGAATTCGACGAGCTCAAGGAGGCATTGCTCCCATCGGAGAACCCGGATGCTCCAGTCGAATCCGATCTCGTCCAGCCGTCGGATGAATTCCTCGCGCAGCCCCCCCTTCTTCCGCCGATTGCGCTGATTGACCACCCATTGGCCGAGCCGGGGATTCTCAGGCCAGCCCTTGGGGACCTTGCAATCCCCGTGAATCTTCCGGTAGGCAAGGAGCTCCCTGAAGCGATCACTCCAGGTGGTTTTCGAGCTGGCCGGCCCGCGGGAGGAGGGCGTGCCGCTGACCGGAAGGGGGGATCCCGGAGGGGCGATCCGGGGGTTCGAATCGGCCATGTGGGCGGATTGTAGCAGAGCCGATGTAAGGCTTCCGTAAAACTCTCGGGCATGGGTGTAAGGGCCAGATAATGACTCAAAGGGGCGGGCGATAGAGATTTTGCCGGAGTCCCCATCCCCGGTAGAATGGTCCGGATCCGGGAATCCGATCGCGCCCATGAAATGAGGACTCGTTCATGAAGACAGGGGCATTCCTGGTCCTTGCAGCCTTCCTCGAGGTGGGGGGGGACGCGCTTGTCCGGTGGGGCCTCCGCGGGGGCCGGTGGAGCGGACTGGCGCTGGGCGCCGTGACGCTTTTTGGGTACGGGCTCCTGGTCAACCTTTCTCAATGGGAGTTCGGACGTCTCCTGGGGGTCTACATCGCCCTTTTCTTCGTCGCCGCCCAGCTCGTCTCCGTCGTGGTGTTCCGGGAGCGGATCCAGATTCCGATGATCGTGGGAGGGGTTCTCATCGTCGCGGGAGGCCTGGTCATCTGGGGATGGACTCCCCGGGCGTGAAACCGGCAGGACGAGGGCCTATCGTCCCTTGTCCTTGGGGGGCTTCACGATCTCGTAGACCTCGTCGATCAGGTTGAGCTGGAGCCCGGAAGAGCCGTAGCCCTCGAATTTCCATCCGAACCACTGCTTGGAAAAGGAGCCCTCGTACCAGCGCCCTTCGATCTTGACGCGGTACCGCTTTCGCGAGTCGATGTGGCTGGATTCGGACGACCCACCCACCGCGATCTTCCTGAGCTCCCGGCCCTCGTGTTTCTTGGTCGTAGTATTCTCCTGGGGTCTAGCGGTCTTCAGGGTTTCGGCGGTTCCGGCGCCTTCGGAAGCGCGGGGGGAGGCGGGGGCGGAGGCGGATTGGGGTCGACCACCTCGCGTGCCTTCTCTCCCGGGTGGAAGAGACCGCTGTTATCGTGTCCCAGGAGCCCTTCCTTCCGGAGACGCTTGCGCTCGTCCTTCATCTCGCGATGCTGGCGCTTCCTGGCCTCACGGATGCGCTTCGCGGAACTGTCTGCCATAACGGCCTCCTCGACGCCCGGCGGGCTTGAGTCCCAAACGGGACGCCTCCGCCGGCGTCTCCTGTGCCACCACACTACTCCCTCGGCGCCCCAGAGGGAAGAACTTAAGCAAGATCGGGCGATTCCGTCAACGGGCGATTGGGGTCCCCAGACCCTTGCGGGGGGCGGATCCGGAGGTCCTCCGCGCCGGCCCCCCCCGACCGGGTGATGGAGTCGGGGGCCCGCCCCGAATTTTCAGAATCTCCCCCCACGACGGGGGATCCTGGGGCATATCAATGTATGGCGGCGGGACGTGGAGGGGGAGCCGCCGATCCACCCTGCGGAGCGGGACTGCCGGGAAGCCAACAGGAGACGAAAGTATGCTCCGCATCGATGCCGGCCCCGTCTGCGGCTCCTGCTCTGGACTCTCGCGCCGGAGCTTCGTCCAGCTGGGCGCCGCCGGCCTCGCCTCCCTCGGACTCCCCGGTCTGCTCCGCGCGCGCGCCAACGCCGCCGAGCCCAAGGACACGCGCGTCATCCTGATCTGGCTCGACGGCGGCCCCAGCCACATGGACACCTACGACTTGAAGCCCGACGCCCCCGCCGAGTACCGGGGGTTCTGGCGCCCGATCGCGACCCCCGTGCCCGGGATGCAGGTCACCGAGATGTTCCCGAAGCACGCGAAGGTGGCCGACAAGTTCTCGATCATTCGCTCGATCTGGCACAACGACGGCGATCATTTCGGGGGCGCCCACCGCATGCTGACCGGCCGGCCGGGCGCGACGGGGGCCGACACCAACGGAAAATACCCCTCGATCGGCTCGATCGCCTCGAAGATGTCGGGGTCGCGGAGGCGCGGGCTTCCGGCGTACGTTTCAGTCCCGCACGCCAGCTCGATCGGCCTGCGCCCCGGCTACTTTGCGGGGAACTATCTCGGCCAACAGTACGATCCGTTCGAGACCGACGGCGATCCCAACAGCGCGACGTTCTCCGTCCGGAACCTCAAGCTGTCGGAGGGGCTGACCGTCGACCGGATCAGCGACCGGCGCACGCTTCTGAAGAGCTTCGATACGCTCCGGCGCGACGTCGACGCGGGCGGCCAATTCGACACGATGAACCGTTTCGAGCAGCAGGCCTTCGAGCTGGTCACGAGCGCCGAGGTCCGGAAGGCGTTCGATCTCTCGAGTGAAGACGAGAAGCTCCGGGACCGGTACGGGCGCAACACGTGGGGTCAGAGCACCCTCCTGGCGCGCCGGCTGGTCGAGTCGGGCGTCACCTTCACCACCGTCCTTTACGGGGGATGGGACCACCACTGGGATCTGAAGGCGGGCATGGAAAGCCATCTCCCGAGGGTGGACGCCGCGGTGGCGACGCTCTTCGAGGACCTCTCCTCGCGGGGGCTTCTCGAAAAGGTGCTCGTCCTGGTCATGGGCGAGTTCAGCCGCACGCCCCGAATGAACGACGGGAGCGGCCGCGGCACGCCCGGCCGCGACCACTGGGGAAATTCGCTCGCCGTTCTCGCGGGAGGCGGCGGCCTGAAGGGCGGCGTCGTGGTCGGATCGACCGACCGGAAGGGAGAGGCGCCCAAGGACCGACCCCTCACCCCCCAGGACCTCCACGCGACGATCTACCACGTGCTCGGGATCGATCCGACCGTCCAGTTCCTCAACCATCAGGGACGCCCGGTACCCGCCATCGACCAGGGCGAGCCGATCAAGGAGCTTCTCTAGCGGTCGGGGGCGGAACCTCGTTAAGTGGCCGGGCTGAAAGGGGTTGTACCTTGACATCCCCCCTGGAAGCCCCTAGAATCTCGCCCAATTAAGCCTTTCGACGATGCCTACCTACGACTACGCCTGCACGGGCTGCGGCCATCGTTTTGAGAGGTTCGAGGGAATCCACGACGGCGGCCCCAAGGAATGCCCGAAGTGCCATAAGAAAAAGGGGCGTCGGATGCTCGGCACGGGGGCGGGCCTGATTTTCAAGGGCAGCGGGTTCTACACGACCGACTCCAAGAGCAGCGGGCGCAAGGAAGTCAAGGAAAGCAAGGAAGGCAAGGAAGCCAAGGAAGAGCACGGAGGCGGGTCCAAGGACGGCGAGAAGAAGGAACCCGCCAAAGAGAAGAAAAAAGAGGAGAAGGAGCAGAAGAAATGAGAGAGCTCAAGGGCGACTGGCGGGACCTCTTCAACGGCTTCATGGTCGCCCTCGATCTTCGCAAGTGCTTCCTCGCCCTTTGCGGCATCGTGGTGACGATCTGCCTCTGCGGCGGGCTCACGATCACGCTGGGCCACTCCCTGGAGCCCAAGGCGGTCGCTGTCCCCCAGGATCTGGTCCTCCACCGCTGGCTGGGGGCGCAGTGCCAGGCCTGGGACGTGATCTACAACGGAGTCCACGTGGAGCCGGCGCATGCCGCGGAGACCAAGTCGGCCGAGGGCGCGGGAGCGTCCATGAGTGGCGGCGCGGTGAAGGCGGGGCCCAAGGCGTCCCCGTCGTCCCCCGTGATCCGCAAGAGGAACCACCCGCTCGCCCTGGGGTACACGCTCGTCTTCGCGCTGCTCTTCATCTCCACCTGGTCCTATTTCGGAGGCGCGATCGCCCGGATCGCCGCGTACGAGATCGCCAAGGACGGCGAGCGGATCGAGACGCGGAAGGCCCTCCAGTTCTCGCGCAGGAAGTTCTGGTCGTTCTTCTGGGCGCCGCTCATCTGCGTGATCGGGCTCCTCTTCTTCGCCCTCTGCAACTGGGCCGGCGGGTTCGTCGGGAAGCTGCTCGACTTCATCTACGTGGGCGCGCCGCTGGTGGCGTTCCTCCTTCCGCTCGCCCTCCTCTCCGGCTTCATCATGACCCTCATCCTCGTGGGCACGTTCACGGGGATGCCCCTCTTCGCCCCGGCGGTCGCGGCCGAGGGGACCGACAGCTTCGACGCCGTCAGCCGCGGCTTCAGCTACGTCTACTCGCGCCCCTGGCACTACCTCTGGTATCAGGTGGTCACCTCGGTCTACGGCTACATCTGCATCGGATTCGTCATCCTTTTCGCGATCGGGATGTGCCACCTGGGGCTCAAGACGGGCGAGCTGGGCTTCGAGGTGTGCGGCGCGTGGGTCCCCGATCGGACCAAGGACCCCAATGCGAAATCGGCGTTCCACGACGTCGCGCAGCGGTCGTGGGAGCTCATCCTGTCCAAGGACCATCGGGATTGCACGATGTACGGATGGGACCCGATGTCGATCGTGACGGCCCCCCACCCCTACGGCCGGCTCCAGATCCTCTCCAACAAGATCGTCAACGTGAACTACTCCAGCCCCACGCTTTCCGGGGACCACAACGTGGCGGCGTTCCTGATCACGCTCTGGCTCGCGATCACGCTGGGACTCGCGCTGGGCTACGTGGTGAGCTACTTCATCTCGCAGCAGACGATGATCTACTACATCCTCCGCAAGAAGGTGGACGGCATCGAGATGAACGAGGTCTTCGAGGAAGCGGAAGAGGAGCCCAAGCCGGCGGAGGCCTCGAAGCCCTCCGACCCGGCCAAGCCGGCCGAGGCCGCGGGTGCGCCCCCCGCCGCGCCCGCCGGCGAATCCAAGCCCTCCGAGCCCCCCAAGGAAGACAAGAAGTAGCGCTCAGGTCGGGTCGGGACCGCCCTTCGCCTCCCCCGATCTAAGTTCGTACCAGCGTGCG
>Ga0222749_10000773_pt1 | contig 18087 bp, 14 predicted proteins | sample IncBWH2Mmetat_FD_197234 | JGI IMG/M metagenome (GOLD analysis project Ga0222749, IMG submission 197234) | Metatranscriptome of lab incubated forest soil microbial communities from Barre Woods Harvard Forest LTER site, Petersham... | ecosystem: Environmental > Terrestrial > Soil > Temperate... | reverse complement strand
CGCTAAGCTACACAGGCGTTGACACCTGTGGCAGGAGTCGAACCTGCGCCGTCGGAGTACGAAGTAACCGTGATCTACGCCACCGAGAAAAATTGTTTTTATAAAATATTCCAGTAAATCCCGGAATGCCCGCTGCAGCCGTGCTTTTTGCATACCAGGCAAATTCCCAGGATGACACGCAAATCGCGCCTGAATCTAAAAGGGCGCTGGCACAAGCTGCGTTCCCATTGGGCAATAAGCCGCCGTACTTTGGCAATCTCTTCGCGGCTGCACTGCTTCTTTTGCACTGGCAAAACGTTATTGCCGGCGCGCAACTGAACTTTAGTACGCTGAATCACATCCCAAGCATGCCGCTGGCAATGTTCATGCTGCTCGTGGTGAACGAAAATGAGCTCATAACGCACCACGTACCAAATGCCGTCGAGAATGCGATAGGCCCGTTTTTCATCAATCCAAAATCCCTCGACCGTCCGGTGTTGCAGACTCTGTCTTCGCCGCTCGGCCGTGCTGGTTCGCCGGGCATAAGACAACAGGCCGGTACGAGAATGAACGTAAAACCCCTCTACCCATGGAGACCAATACCGCGATGCATGACTGGTCTTTATCCGGCCCTTCTCATCTTCAAAGCAATGCTGCTGCACCATCCGGTCCAGATGCTGAAAAACGTGGCGTCCGGTGACTTTGCGAACATCAAGGCCCCGGCGCAGCTCGCTATACACCTCGTTCCAAGGCCGCCCAAGGCTTTTTCGCAAAAACCCTTTCACCGGATTCAGAACATCTGTGAATCCTTTGGGAGAAACATATTGGCGGCGACGGGCCGAAGAAACACGTTTTGGCTCATCTTCGTAGTCGCAACCGGCGATGTAGGGCAAACGCTTTCCCCACTTCCGGCTGGAATCGCCTGAGCCATAGCGCTCACGCTCCACCACAATTTTGTGCATATCTGATCGCATACAAACTTAATTTCATTTCTAAGAAGCACCTCGCGCTTCGGCTGTAATTTTTGTTTCGCCGGGGAACAAGCGAATAGAGTCTCGACTCGGGCGATTGCTCCACCAGGTACCTTGTACTTCGGGGCTACGCCCCCGTCCCTGGCGAGTCCTCTCCCGGCAGCTTCTCAGGCTGCGCGTCGTTCTTGGGAGAGAAGTAACTCTCTTCTACGCCACCGGCAATAATTAATTCTTGCGAAGCGTTCAGCTTCGGCTGCAGTTTTTGTTCAAGCCGGGGAACGAGCGAAAGAGACTTGACTGACAAGGTCTCCCTCGCCAATCCAGAAGTAACTCTTTTCTTCACCACCGGCAAAAATGTTTTTACGGCAGAACTTTCAGGTTTCCATAGCGTTTTTTCTCTAAGAGGCGCGTACGTACCTCGGCTGATGGTTGATCTTTATATCGGCCGGGGAACAAGCGACAAAGGCACGTTTAGGTGCTTCTACCACTGAGCTACACGGCCATAAAATGCCGCGGCAGGAATCGAACCTGCGACCACCCGCTTATCAGGCGAAGTATCCCTCGTCTACGCCACCGGCCAAAACTTACGTTCACGGTCTGACACTTACCTTCCGGCATCAACGATCCGGCAAAAGCTGATCAGGGAACAGGTGAAAACGGCGTTGGGGGAGTTGAACCCCCGCTGCGGTTAAGCAGTTCTGGCTGAGAGAAGTATCCGTTCTCTACGCCACTGACCGGCTTTTGCGGCAGGTTAGCTGGGGGAAAAGATGGCTACGGGCTTAGTCGAGTAATAGTCGAAGGAACCGTGGCCTGCGCCACCCAGCGAACTTTGGTTATGGATCGTTTTAGCGGAAGATTCGTGCGTTTATTGCCACAAATACGGGAACGACGTCCGCAGGCGATCCACAGCGGTAATACCGCCGGACCTGAGTAACGAATTGTGTTTGCGTGACGTCATAATAAAAATTCCCTTATTGGGAGGACTGTAGAATGCCACAGGCGCGGGATTTTTGCAAGAGAAAACAGCCGACGGAGAAAAATTGCGATCGAAAAGCAGATGCAAAGCAGTGAATGGCCATTCATCATGCAGCAACAATTTAATTTGCTTAGAGAACGCAAGAAATCTTTTACAGTACAGGCTTGACATACTATGTTATAGGTATAACATATATTGAATGCCTGTATCGCATAAACGCGAGACGCCCTGGCTCTTACTGGTCTTCAGTCTTCCCCTTAAGCAAGCCAGCCAGCGCGTGGAAGTCTGGCGCAAGCTGCAGCGCTATGGCGGACTTCAACTCGGCAGCTCAGGTTACGTGCTTCCTCACACCCCTGCTAATCTGGAGCACTTTGAGTGGTTGGCGGCGTTCATCCGCAAATACAAAGGACAGGCTTCGGTCTTGGAAGTCCAATCCATTGACGACATGCCCTCGGAAAAGCTGACAAAACTGTTTAATGAGGCCCGCGCGCGTGATTATGAACTTCTCATGCGGGTGTTGAAGAAGCTGGGCTCCAAGTCGGGGGCTTTGACTTCCAGGCGGCTGACGCGTGTGCGCCAGCGCTTTCAGGAGATCATAGCCATTGATTTTTTTAACAGCCCCCTGCGCAGCCGCGTAGAGAATCTTCTGGCGAGAGCAACCGAAACAGAAAGTGAAGAGGTCCGTGCAAAACGAGGCAAGCGCTCAAGCAAGGAATATATGGGCCGCATCTGGATGACGCGCCACCGGCCTGGCATTGACCGCGTTTCTTCCGCCTGGTTGATCAAGACCTTCATTGATCCCAAGGCGAAGTTTATTTTTGGCAGCGATCCCGCCGCGCAACCCGAAGCCATTCCCTTTGACATGTTCCACGCCGAGGGCTTTGGCCATCGCGGGAATGACTGCACCTTTGAAACGCTGGTCAAAGAATTCGGCATCGCCGATCCCAAGGCGGTCGCTATCAGCCAAATGATTCACGATGCCGATCTGGGAGATGAAAAATTCGCACGAACCGAAGGCACCGGCCTCGACCGGGTGCTCATCGGATGGGCGCAGCAGGGAATTTCTGACGATGAGATTCTGCATCGTGGCATGCAACTGATTGAAGGGCTTTATCACGCATTGAGTTAAATATTTTTATCCCCGGCGCAGAACAAATGCGCCTAAAAAATCAAATATCAAAGCGGAGACCGTCATGACCAACCGGCTATTCACATTAAAACGGCGCAGTAACTTCACAACGATCAACCTAACCAAAATGGGAATCACCTGCCTTCTACTGCTTGCTTGTACGCTTGGCTTATCGGCCCAAAGCCAAAATAAAGAAGCCAAACCCGACGCCGCGGAAGATCCGCAATGGAAGGCTGTCGAAGAGACCCTGGGCAGGCCGGGGCAGGTTCAACCGGATGGTGTGCTCAAGTTTGGGATGCCACGCCGCGACCTGAAAGTTTCTGTGGCCGGAGTCGAGGTCAAGCCGGGGTTCGCGCTTGGCTCCTGGGCTGCGTTTAAGAAATCAGGAAGCGACGCTATGGTCATGGGCGACCTGGTGCTGGTGGAAAACGAAGTTGCTCCCGTGATGGCGAAGCTTCAGGCAGAGGGCCTTGAGATCACCGCGCTGCACAATCACCTGCTGGGCGAGACCCCGCGAATCATGTATATGCACATTGGCGGACACGGCGATGCGGTGAAGCTGGCGGAAAGCTTGAAGGACGTCCTGGCGCTCACCGGGACTCCCCCGCCGGCGCCTAGCGCCACGAGTGCGCCCGCTGCAGAAATTGGCATTGACACTAAGAAGCTCGGCGAAATCATTGGCCGCGCCGGAAAGGTGAATGGGGGAATCCTGCAATTCGCCGTGCCACGGGCCGAACATATTACGCAGGGCGACATGATAATTCCGAACTCTATGGGCATCAGCACGGCTATCAACTTCCAGCCGACGGGTGACGGACGGGCCGCAATCACTGGCGACTTCGTTCTTCTGGGGAAAGAAGTCAATCCTGTAATTAAGGCGCTGCGCGAAAACGGCATCGCTGTCACGGCAGTGCATAACCACATGCTGATGGAGGAGCCGCGCCTGTTCTTCATGCATTTTTGGGCGAATGACGACGCGCTCAAGCTGGCCAAAGGATTGCGCGCCGCCCTTGATCAAACCAATTCGGCCAAGCCTTAATAAAGCAGGAGGTCAGGAATGCCGAAGAAAATCTTGCTGATCAGCAGCTCTACCGTGTATGGCCGGGGATATCTCGATCATGTAGAAGAAGAGATCCGTGGATTTCTGGGAGACGTGAAAGAAGTTTTGTTTGTTCCCTTCGCACAGCATGATCTGAATGCTTATGAGGCAACGGCACAAAAGCGATTTCAGAGGATGGGTTATCAACTCAAATCCGTTCACCATTACGATGACATGCCCGAGGCTGCCAATTCAGCACGGGCAATTTTTATTGGCGGCGGTAATACATTTCGCTTGTTGAAAGGTCTGTACGATGCTCGCATTCTGAATCAAATCCACGAGCGCGTGGAAGCCGGCGTTCCTTACATCGGCTCCAGCGCGGGTTCCATCGTGGCTTGTCCTACTCTCAAGACCACCAAGGACATGCCAGTGGTACAGCCACCTTCGTTCGATGCTCTGCGGCTGGTTGATTTCCAAATCAGCCCGCACTATCTCGATCCTGACCCTGCTTCCACTCACATGGGCGAGACCCAAGAGGAGCGAATCAACCAGTTCCTCGAAGAGAACGACAGGGCGGTCATTGGCCTGCGGGAGGGTACGCTGCTGCGGATCGAAAATGGGGGAATCCTGCTGAAGGGCTCCACGCGGGCCCGCATTTTCCGGCGCGGACATGCGCCGGTTGAAAAAGAGCCTGGGCTGCGGCTCGACGAGCTTCTTCATGCACAAAACTGATACGAGCGCAGGCAGCTTGTTGCTGGACCGCCGCGAGATCGCGGGTTTGTTGACTCTGGAGACGTGTATTGCCGCTGTGGAGCGCGCCTTTCTCTTGTACGGGCAAGGCGCCACCTCGCCGCCCGGAATTTTAGGAATTCATGCCAGCGATGGCGGATTTCACATTAAAGCCGGGCTGTTGAAAACCAACAAAAGTTATTTTGCCGCAAAGCTGAATGCAAACTTCGTGGAGAATACCAGGCGCTTTGGATTGCCCCTGATCCAGGGGTTGATTCTGCTGTGCGATGGCGAGAACGGATATCCGCTTGCCGTCATGGATTCAACCGAGATCACGATAAAACGGACCGGGGCTGCTACGGCTATCGCAGCAAAATATCTTGCGCGGCCCGACTCCAAAGTTGCGACCATTTGCGGATGCGGCAATCAGGGCCGGGTTCAGCTCCGGGCAATCAAAACCGTTCTCCCCATCGAGCAGTCCTTTGCTTTTGATGCAGACCGCACGCACGCCATGACTTTTGCAGCAGAGCTTTCTTCTGAGCTGCAAATACGGATTCAACCGACCGACGACCTGCCCTCAGCCCTCAAGCGCAGCGACGTTTGCGTGACTTGCACTCCGGCAAAGCGCTACCTGATTCAATCGCAGGATGTGCCGGCAGGAATGTTTATTGCGGGCGTAGGCGCCGATAATCCTGAAAAACAGGAACTCGACCCCGCGCTCATGGCTTCGAGCAAAGTTGTTGCCGACGTTCTTGAACAATGCGCCACCATTGGCGACCTGCATCATGCTTTGGAGAAAGGACTGCTACAAAAAACTCAAGTCCATGCAGAGCTGGGAGAGATTGTTGCCGGCAAAAAGCCCGGCCGTACGTCGCGCGAAGAGATCACAATCTTCGACAGCACGGGCATGGCCTTGCAGGATGTCGCCGCCGCCATCGAAGTCTATGAAAAAGCTTTGCAGACCGGGACCGGCGTCAGAAAAAATTTCCTGAATTGAATTGAACTCAAGAGAGGCAACCGATAAACCCAATGGAGCGCACCGATTCAACCGCTGAGCGCTGCAGCCTATGGGAGCTGGTTGCATATTTTCTCCGCCTGGGAACGCTTGGTTTTGGAGGACCGATTGCGCTCGCGGGCTCCATGCAGCGCGATCTGGTGGAAGAGCGCAAGTGGATTGATAAGCAGGATTACATCGAAGGACTCGCCTTCTCGCAGCTTGCCCCCGGCCCATTGGCGGCCCAACTGGCAATTTATCTGGGATACATCCGTGCTGGAATTTTGGGGGCCACACTGGTCGGCGTTTCGTTTGTTCTGCCTTCGTTTCTCATGGTCCTCGGCTTGTCGGCAGCTTACGTGAAATATGGCGGCCTGCCATGGATGCAAGCCCTCTTTTATGGAATCGGCGCTGCAGTGATTGGAATTATTGCCCGCTCCGCCACAAAGCTTGCCAAGACCACTTTGGGAAAAGACAAGTTGTTGTGGGTGATTGCCGCTGTCCTGGCAATATCCACCGCGGTCACACAGCGTGAGATCATCTGGCTCTTTTTTGCCGGTGGCGCGGTTGCGTTGCTGGTAAAAGCTTTTCCCAGGAAATTGCCCAGTGCTTCGGCCGCTTCCGGCAAGGTATTTGCATTGCTGGGGATTTTTCCGGCTGCGGCAAAATCATGGGAGGTACTGTTGTTCTTCGCCAAGGCCGGATTTTTTGTCTTCGGCAGCGGGCTCGCGATTGTGCCCTTTCTTCACGGAGGCGTGGTGCAAGACCATCACTGGCTGAATGAACGCCAATTTATTGATGCGGTGGCCATCGCCATGATCACGCCCGGTCCGGTGGTGATCACGGTGGCGTTCTTTGGCTTTCTGGTGGGAGGGATTTACGGAGCTGTCGCCGCCGCGGTTGGCGTCTTTCTTCCCGTGTACCTGATGGTGATCGTAGTGGCACCCTATTACAGGCGTTATTCCAAGAATCCGCATCTCAACGCATTTGTTCGCGGAGTAACGGCTGCAGCAGTGGGTGCAATCGCAGGCGCAGTTTTCGTTCTGGGCCGGCACGCAATTCATGATGTGCCGACCTCGCTGATTGCACTACTGTCGTTGTCTGTACTTTGGCGGTGGAGGGTACCAGAGCCCGCAATCATCGTAGCAGCGGGTATTGCCGGGCTCATTTTTTACAAAGGATGACTTTTATCGAATTGCTTTAGGCTTTAAGGTCAGGTGTCGACTTATTTTCTGCTTCAGTCGCCGCCTTGGGGGTGGGATTAGGATTGTCTTTCATTCCCTCTTTAAAATTGCGGATGCCGTCGCCCAATCCTTTGCCGATATCAGCCAATTTACCCGGACCGAACACCAACAGCGCAATAATGAGCACCACGATAAGGTGCATTGGTTGTAATAGACCCTCAAACATTCTTTTTCTCCATTCAATTCGTGTTAATAATGAATTGAAGTTGCCCCCTTGAATTCGCTATTAACCGCTCTTTGTTCAAACACAACTTTACCACAAAAGACTCGCAGCCATAAGGCCCGCTATGTTACTGAGGTCACACGGATTAACAGCCCGTCGGTGACCTAAAAATCACGCCAGCGGCCGCCGATTCGCGATATTATCGGGCTTAGGCCCATGAAATACTGCGACACCTGCCATAGCACCTATCCCACGGACTTCGCCACCTGCCCGAAGGACCAGACCGTACTGCGCACAATCACCGACCTGGCGCCCGGGATGGTGTTGCGGGGAAAGTACCGCGTTGAAGAAAAGATCGGCGAAGGCGGCATGGCCTCGGTGTACCGCGCCTCGCATGTGCATTTCAACGAAGAGCTGGCCATCAAGGTGGTAAGCAGCGCACTCAGCGGGAACCAGGATTTCCTTGACCGTTTCAAGCGCGAGGCGGTGATCACGCGCAAGCTGCGGCATCCCAATGCTGTGCGGTTGGATGATTTCGACATCACCGAAGATGGGCGTCCGTTTATCGCAATGGAGTACGTGCGCGGCAAATCGCTGCGTACCGTGTTGCAGGAAAAGGGCAATCTTCCTATTCCGCGAGCATTTAATATTGCGCGCCAGGTCGCGCTCGCGCTGGGAGCGGCGCATCATTTGGGCATCGTGCATCGCGACATCAAACCGGATAACGTGCTGCTGGTGCCGCAAACTGACGGCACCGATCTGGTGAAAGTCCTGGATTTTGGCATCGCCAAGGTGACGGGTGAACAATTGCAATCCGGGCCGGGATACAAACCGACCTCCACCGGCATGGTGCTGGGCACGCCGCACTATCTTTCACCGGAGCAGGCGCGCGGCAAAAAAAGCGACCAGATTGATGGACGCGCCGATCTCTACGCCCTCGGCGTGATGCTCTACGAGATGGTGACCGGCGAGCTGCCGTTCAAATCTGATACTGCCATCGAGATGCTGCTGCATCACATCCAGACAGCGCCGGTGCCAACGCACGTGCTCAAACCGGAGATGAATATTCCCGAACCGGTATCAGCGCTGATCATGAAGGCCTTGGAGAAGGACCCGGCCAACCGTTTTGCGACCGGCGAAATCATGGCGCAGGCGCTCAGCGATCCACGTGTTGCTGTTCAGATGGAAGCTCCGCAGCGAACTCCTGCAGGCGGCACGGTGGGTGCCTTCACTACCGCGGCGATGGCAGCAGCCACGGCAAGTACCCAACCGGCGGCAGGTGCACAGCCGGTCGGAACCGCAGGCGCGGCTCGAGCAACCGCCCTTGCGACGCCACCGGCAACGGCGTCCATTGACTCCGAAACTCGGGTGCTGGGATCGTTCACCGTGCAGATGCCGTCGAACGTGGGAGCAAGTCCTGTTGCCGCCGCGGCTCCAGCGGCAAGCGCTCCTGCAATTACTCCTACAAAAAAGAAGAGCAAGCGCTGGCTGGTTTGGTCGGGAGCTGCGGTGGCGGTGCTCGGGTTGCTGATCTGGGGAGGATGGGAGCTGGCCAACCGCAACAGCCCAGCGCAACCGATTGACGACCAATCCACACCTGCAGCGTCCGACGCCACCTCTACGTCGAGCACCCCCGCAACGGGGTCGTCACGCCGCTCCCGCGGACACAAGAGTGAAGCCGGCAAAGAACCGTCTTCAGGACGAGGCACACCCCAGAATTCACCGGCTACAAATCAAGCCGCACAGCAAGCGCGGGCGCAGCAACTGGTCAATAGCGGTAATTTGAAACTGGCGCGAAAAGATTTTGCCGGAGCGCAGTCAGACTTCCAACAGGCGCTGGCGCTCGATCCTAATAACCAAGCGGCGCAGCGCGGGCTGCAAGTTGCCCAAGCCGGCGCCTTGGCCACAGGCCTTGGCTCCATCTTCCGCCATTAGTCTGACGCCTAACGTACGCTTATCACTTTCCCACTTTGAAAACGAGGATTTCAGCTGGGTCATCTCCGCGCCGGGGCACTCCCAGGTAGAAACTGTTCAATGGGTCTGAAAAAGTCGAGGTTCGTGCGCCCGCGATGGTGGAAATGCGTCCGAGCAATTGATAGTGATTGCCATCCCGTTGCTCGATGACATCAATAAAGCCCTCGCCACAGGAGACGTAAATGCGCTTATGCGTGGGATCGTAAAAAAGATCGTCGGTATCGCTGTTCATGGCAACTTCCGCCACTGGCTTGCCGGTCGTGGTATCGAACACTATCAACTCTGCCGGTTGGCGGGCGCCAACGAACAGGCGATGATGGGCCTCGTCCAGCGCTATAGGAGTGTTTCCTTGAACGTCTTCGAGTGGCCAGGCATCCAGAAGAGTTCGCTTTTCACGGTCGATCACCGCGATTTGTTTCAAGCTGGGCATATTGGCAAAAATTCGCTTGCCCTTTTGCTCCACGGCAATTCCCTGTGGCTTGGCGGGTAAAGAAATCTTTCCCAGCAGTTTTCCTTCTGGAATAGCGATGACGGCGATGCCGGTTTTTTCAGCAGTCATGCAGCCTACGTAAAGCTGTTTAGCGCGAGCATCGTATTGCAGCTCATCAAGATTGCTCTCGAGATTAATGCTGGTAATCAGGTCAAAAGTCTTACCGTCGTAAATGTAGAGGCTTTGCCCGCGAGGGACATAGAGTTGATTGAATTCAGGAGAATATCGCGCCGCTGCAGGCTTTTCTCCCTCCAGGCTGCGCCACGGCTTGCCAGATTTCAGATCAATAATTTCCAGCGTTTTGTTGGTGGGGGCTGCCGCGAAAAGCCGCTCGTGCTCGGCATCCACCGACATGTGGTTAAACCCTCCCACAATTTTGGGCAGAAGAATTGTCTGCGCGGGCGTCAAAGAACCGGATTCCTGCGCAGACGCCGGCGAAAGAAAACAACATAAGATGACGGCCAGAAGCAGAAGCGTATTAGTTTTCATGAAGAGCCTCGTAGATGATTTCCGCGATGTTGGCGTGTGTGAGCTACTACTGTGTTACCTCGTACACTCTGATGGAGGCGGCATTTTCTCCCTCACGCCGGACGGCAAGAAACAGACGGCCTGATTCGGGAACAAAAAGACTGGTGCGCGCACCTTTTACTGTTTCAATCTGGGCAATTTTGCTGTAATGATCGGGATCTTGCTGCTGATATACGAAAATCTCTCCCTCGCCGCCCGAAGCATAAATTCGTTTGCGCTTGGCGTCATAAAACAGATCGTCTGAGTCGCCGACCGTCGGAAGTTTTGCCACAACCGCCCCTGACTTTGTATCCAGCACCAGCAGCACCGCGGGCCTGCGGCAGACAATGAAGAGCCGGCCATCTGCTTCATCGAGTGCCATGGGAAAGTTCGATGCAGCGTCGTCGGTCGCCCAGCTTGCCAGGATCGCGGACTTGCCACGGTCAACGACGGCAACTTTTTTCGAATTGGGCAGGTTTACTAAGATGCGGGAACCGCTTTTCTCAAGCTGAAACGACTCGGGATGAGCATCTAGCTTTATATCCGCTACCTTGTTCCCTTCAATATCAAAAGCCGCGAGCCCGCCGCTGCCGTATCCCACGTAGATGCGTTGTGCAGCGGCGTCGCTGCGGATGTTATCGGCGTCATCCCCCAACGCAATCGAGCGCAGCGACTGAAACGTTTGCGCATCAAAGATTCGCACCGTGCCGTCGGCCCCGTTGGCTATCCATAGGCGCTTCTTCTCCGGCTCGTAGAGAACGCCTTGCGGCTCTGCCAGTCCGTTGATGGTTCGCACGACCTTGCCGCTTTTGATATCCACAACCTCTACCGTGTTGTTGCCCAGCGCAGCGACCAAGAGGCGCTGGTTTTCCACGTCGAAAGCAAGATGGTCAATGCGTCCTACTACGTTCGGCAGTGGAATTGTCTTCTCCAGCCGCAGAGACGTTTGCGCGCGCGCAATTGCAGCCAAAGCAATCAAGGTAATAATTCCATTGAGACGAACCGCTTTCCTTCGCAACATTGCTTTTCTCCTTCCTTTAGACCTTAGATTGTGATGATGAAATTACGCTGAATAAATCCCAGATCTTTCTAATTTTTGGCTTCTTTGGGAAAGTCTTTTTGCTCGAGTGCCGTGGCCTGGGTGAGCACGGTCGGCAGGTCGCGGCGTACAGCCGCCGCATCTTTTCCCAATTCGGTCTCGACCTGTTGGCGTGAGGTCGTAGCGGTTTGGAGTTCAGGAGATGGCGGGCCAGAATGGAGCAGCTCTTCCGATTTCAACAGGCAGGCGTAGGCCAGACGGGTGAGATGATGTTCACGCAGAAACTGGCCGTAGTTGAACCAGTCTTTGGCAAGATCGTGTTGATCGCCACCTGGGGCGGTATCAAGAACAATCGCTTGCTGATAGGAGTGCGCTGCTTCGGCCAGTTGTCCGGCCTTGGCTTGCAGTTCGGCGGCGGAGGCATAGGCCTGGCTTTCCAAAGTGGGCTCGTGGGCCTGCTCTGCAATGCGGACGGCCGACCCATAATTCATAAGCGCGAGATTGGTGTGGCGCAACTCTGCATTGAGATCGCCGAATTTCAGCAACACTGAAACCAATGCCTTGGGCTCGGGCCGCTGTTCGGGATGAGCCAGCACTTGTCTTAAGTATTCCTCGTAATACGCGGAAGCCAGATCAGGCGACTTTTTCCGCTCAGCCTCGGCTAAAAAGATATAAAGGTTGATTCGGGCCGGGTCCACCTTGAGCGCCTGCTGCCAGCTCGTGATGGCTTCGTCTTCGTGTCCTAACTGGCTGGCCAGCATCCCCAGGTTCATCAGCGCATCGGCATCGCGGGGAAAGAGCGCAACTACTTGCTGATATTGTGCATAGGCTTCCTCGTAGCGCCCATGCTCGATCAGGATGCGGCCCAGCTCGTCCTGGAGCCCGGGTTGATGCGGATTTACAGTGATGGCTTTGCGCAGCGCAGCCACTGCAGCCTGCCAGTCACCGGCCACCACCTCGCCGCTGGCAATGCGGGCTTGCGCGGCAGTATCGTAAGGATCGAGCCGGAGAGCGCGCCCCAGATTAGAAATCTCATTGCCATTGAAGCTGAGGCTGTAGCGAACTACTTCGACTCCTCCCCAGATCAAGAGGAGCGCCATGGCAGCAATACGCAGCGCGCGCGCACCCGGCGTGCTTCCCCGCAGCCAGCGTGTAGCTCCGCCTAAAACTGAATCTTCATCTTCACCCTGGCCGCTCTGACGCTCGCGCGTGTTGAGCAGCAGAGCTGCAATGCGCCCATCGCGCAGCTTCCAGATGGCGCCATCCAGTATGAAATGATGGATATTCACCAGAGCGGTGAAAATCATCAGGCTGGTGGTGATGTCGTAACGGAAGATGTAACTCACCAGCCACGGACCGGGAATAAAGAGTGCAATCCCGCCGGCGACGAGCGTGGCGAAATATTTCCACATGCTCCAGTCGCGTTGGCCGCCTTCCAACGTTTTGGCTTCGCGCCTGGCGTAATAACTGGTCACCCATAAATACTGCGTCGAGTGCATGATCGCCAGCACCCCGCCGCTGTAGAGGGTTTGTGGGCGCTTCCACCCGTAGCTGAATTCCAGGATGTGGGGCATAACAAACCACAGGATCTGGGTGGAAAAAAGTGTCAACGGGGCCAGCATGGCACGTAGGCTTGTTTGGCGGATCAGCCGGTAAAAAGCGAAGCCACCGAGCCCAGCAAAAATAACTCCACATGCCATCCTGCTCCAGTAGCTGATCTGCGCCGGAATTCCCAGTGAAAGCACCAGAGAAGCCTGGGAGGGGCCAGTATGAAAGCTGATCAACAGCATCAGATACGAAATCAGAAATGCGCCATAAAGTGCGCGCCGCTCCGCCGTGGTAGGGTTGGCCCCGTTGCGGCGGGCAAACATCATCAGCAAACCGTAGTTCTGGCCGGAATAGTGCCACGGGCTCCAGTTGATATAGATTGTGAAAACCCAGGGCAGCAAATTGAATGAAGCATGCGTCAGGATCGCGGTCAAGATCAGCAGCGCGGTGATGTGGACCGTGAAGATGCGGTATTTGGAAAAATCTTCGCGCGTGCCGTAGGCACGGTAGATAGTAGCCATGAAATGCGGATAGTTGAACAACAGGGCGAGCGCGTAGAAGACAATGGCCAGATTCAAAGTGCTGGATTGCGACAACAGATAGGTAACCAGCAACAGCGGCGCCGACCAGGCCCCGCAACCGACAATAAGATCAAGCGCAGGAGCGTAAAGCCAGCTCCCCCATGAGCTGCCGGATGAAACTGTTGGCACGGCCGCCTCACCGCTCGCTTTGAACTGCGCTTTTGCCATGAGCTTACATCAGTGCGATGTGAGAGGGAATGTATCGCGCTTCGAGAAGCAATGCAAGACAGCGCTTTGATAACTTCAAGGAACTAATTCGCCGGCTTTTTATTTTAGCCCCGAGTCCTGGCGGCCCATACCCATCTTTTGCCAGGTCTGCCCCTGATAACGGTTGAATTCATCCTTGGCACGCATGAATTCCTGGCGGCGGGCGTTCAGGTTGTCAATCTTGGAGTTGAATTCCAGCAATTCCGAATGATCGGTGACCACTAAATGGCCATCGCGCAGCTCGAAATCAGCATGGTGCAGCCCGGCGTAGTTGTAGACATCATCCATGGCCTCGATCCAGGCTTTCTCCGTGGAGGTGGCCCGCTGCCGTTCAGGCATGCCTCTAGCCACGCCTTCATCGAACCCCTTCAGAATGTTATGGCGTTCCCATGATGAAACATCGTCGAACTGATGCCGAAAGTTATCCATGACCTGTTGCAGTCTCTGTTCTTGTTGCGCGTCGAGGTCATAGGCGGCATGCAATTGCCTGAGCCCTTCGGCGGCCAAGGTGGGATCGGCAAACGACTCTGCAGAGGTGAGCCTGCTGGTCTCGCTGATATCCAGCTTGTCTACCGATGCCTGGTATTCCTTGTTGAGCTGTATGAGATTGCGAAAGAAGTCGCGCATCTTCGTATCGGTAGAGTCTTCCCCGAAGAACGGCTTCTTCACGGGCTGAAGTCCAGCGGCTTCGCGCATCAGGCGGGCAACCTTCTGGTCTGTAGTCTCGAAGCTCTGGGCAAAGCCCACAACAAAGCCTATGAGAATCGGGACCAATACCAATACGGCCACAATCACGAGCACAATCTTCAGCGGACTGCTGGGTTTCTTCTGCGGCACTGCGCCAATTTGTGGCAGCCCAGGGTTCATCATGGGATTTTGCGGCTGCATAGGAGAGACAAACACGGCCTGGGGCACCGCCGGCAGCGGACGCCCGCAGGAGGTGCAAAATCTGGCAGTGTCTCCGTTTTGCTTTCCGCAACTGGGGCAAAACATAGAATGTCCTCGTTTGTTTTGGCTGGATTGTACCTCAGAGGCAGGCGGAGAACAGTGAATTTTTGACGACAAATGAAGCTGCGGAAAAAGAATCGAATTAAACCGAAGCAGCCTGCTGATGCCGCCGCGCTTGGATTTCGATATAGACGTTAATCAGCGAAACGGCTGCAGGCGTGACTCCGGGGATGCGTGAGGCCTGGGCCAGCGTGCGGGGACGCACGCGCTGCAGTTTTTCGTTCATCTCGCGGGAGAGGCCACTGACCGCCTTGTAATCGAACCAGTCGGGGATAGTGCGTTGCTCCGCTTTCTTGAGGCGCTCAATGGCGCGCTCTTGCTGCTGCAAGTAGCCGGCGTACTTGATGGTGGTCTCCACCGTCTTGAGTTCGTTGCGCACCGCTGAGGGCAATGCCCCTTCGCCACGAATGTAGTCCGCAGCCCGCGCATCAATCTGCGTGATGGTCTCAGGAATCAGCTTGCCCAGAACAGGCATGAGCAGTTCGATGGTGACCTCGGGGCGCTTGAGGAGCTGGGCGAGAGATGAACCGACAGCGCTATTCAAGTTCTCGGTTCTCAGTTCCCGATACTCAGCACACATCTCACTCGTAAATTTTGTCTTATCCAGCAACTCGGTGACCTGCTGCAGTCTCTCCTGCTTCGCAAGATAATCGGCCCAGGCCTGGTCGTTGATCAGGCCCACGCGGCGGCCGTGAGGCGTGAGGCGCTGGTCAGCGTTGTCAATGCGCAGATGCAGGCGGAACTCGGCGCGCGAGGTGAACATGCGATAGGGTTCGTTGGTCCCCTTACTGATCAAGTCATCAATCAGGATGGCGGTGTAGGCCTCAGTGCGATCCAGAATCAGCGGCGTCTCGGCTTTGATCTTGAGCGCAGCATTAATGCCGGCCATCAATCCTTGGCATGCGGCCTCTTCGTAGCCTGAAGTCCCGTTGATCTGGCCGGCGAGGAAAAGTCTTTCAATCTTTTTTGTCTCCAGCGTACGCTCAAGCTCCGTGGGATCAATGCTGTCGTACTCGATGGCATAACCGGGGCGCAGCATCTCTGCGGCTTCGAGTCCCGGAATGGACTTGATCATGGCAAGCTGCACGTCAACCGGCATGGAGGTTGACATGCCATTGACGTAGATCTCATGCGTGTTCAACCCTTCGGGCTCGAGAAAGAGTTGGTGCTGCAGCTTATCGGGAAACTTGACGATCTTGTCTTCAATGCTCGGGCAGTAGCGCGGGCCAATGGACTTGATCTGGCCCGAGTACATCGGCGAGCGATGGACGTTCTCCGCGATAATACGGTGCGTCTCCGGTGTCGTGAACGCGATGTAGCAAGGCACCTGCCGCTGCTTGATGTCTTTGGTGCGGAAGCTGAAAGGCGTAGGGTCGGCATCGCCCGGCTGCATCTCAAAGCGCGCCCAGTCAATGCTGCGTCCATCGAGGCGCGGAGGCGTGCCGGTCTTGAGGCGGCATCCGCGCAAGCCCAGCAGCTTGAGCGATTCGCCCAGCAGTTGCGATGGCGGCTCACCCGAACGCCCCGCGGGATAAGTTTGCTCGCCGCAGTGAATCAATCCGTTGAGAAATGTTCCCGTAGTGATGACCACGGCCTGCGCGCCGACGGTGCGTCCGTCGCGCAGCTTGATGCCGAGTGCGCGCTTCGCGCGCGAGTGCTCAGTACTCAGTACTCGGTACTCAGAGGAATCTTCTTTGGCTGAATGCTGACTGCTGAGTGCTGAGTGCTCATCTGTGTCTTCTACAATCAGATCGGCCACTTCCGCCTGCTTGATCTTCAAATTGGGTTGCGACTCCAGCACCTCGCGCATCTTGAGCCGGTAGGCCTGCTTGTCGCACTGTGCCCGCGGAGACCACACCGCCGGGCCGCGCGAGGTATTCAGCAGCCGGAACTGGATGCCGACCGCATCGGTGACCTCGCCCATGATCCCGCCCAAGGCATCAACTTCGCGGACGAGGTGTCCCTTGGCAATGCCGCCCACAGCAGGATTGCACGACATCTGCGCGATCAGGTCCACGTTGAGCGTGTAGAGCGCGGTCTTCAGCCCCATACGGGCAGCGGCCATAGCGGCCTCGCATCCGGCGTGTCCTGCACCGACCACGACTACATCGAATTGTTCCGTAAATTGCATTAACCTTTATTATTCTAACAAGCCTGCAAAGCCCGCAGAGAATGTGAACGGCTGGAAGGGCTTGTGAAGCCGCTGTGATTCCCATATATTTGAAGCTTTAGAGGAAAGGACTTTTACCGTGCACAATTTCTGGCAGGAACTCAACGCCCGCATCGCAAAATACGATCTACTGTGCCATCCTTTTTATCAGGCCTGGACGATGGGCAAGCTTACGCACGACGACCTGCGCGCCTACGCCGCTGATTATTACCATCATGTAGCGGCATTCCCCGAATACCTGATGGCCTTTGAAGGCCGCTGGAGCTCTGCCAATCAAGACAGTGTCACACGGGAGATGATGGAGGCCGTTTCCCAGAACCGCGCCGATGAAGAAGGCGCCGGCTCGCCCGACGGACGCTCCCACGCCGAGCTTTGGCTCGACTTTGCCGAGGGCATGGGGGCAGAGCGTGATGCAGTCCGGTGGCATAAGCCGGTCGCGGAGGTCCGCGAGCTGATTGCTGGTTTTGAAAAGATCGCTGAAGAAGGCACTCCGGCAGAGGCCCTGGCTGCGTTCTATGCCTACGAATCGCAGGTTCCGCGCGTGGCTAAAGAAAAGGCCGCCGGGCTGCGCCAGCGTTACGGCGCCGATGCCAGGACCTGTAACTATTTCACCTTGCACACCACGGCTGACGTGCACCACGCCCAGATGTGGCGCGATCTTTTGGAAAAGCAAATCAGCACGACCGGTGATGAAGCTGCCGCCAAGGCTCTGGACGCGGCTGAAAAAACTGCGCAGGCCTTGTGGCGCGCGCTCGATGGCATTGAACGCGAGCGCATGGCGCGGGCGGCGTAGTTATTGTTGCCTCATCAGCCGCAACAACAGCAACAACTTTAATTCATACCAGAAGCACAGATAATCAAGAGGCGCAGAGAAAAATTCCTTTTCCTTCTCTGTGCCTCTGTGTCTCTGTGGTTAAATTAATCTCATGGCCAAACCAGTTCCTACGGGTGCACGCGGCGAAGCACGCGAAACCGTTGATTTTAAGCACACGCTGACATCACACCACGAAATGCTTCCGCCCATTTATTCCACGCCCGACATGATTCGTCTGATGGAAACCGCCGCCTTCCACGCCCTGCAGCCTTTTTGCGAAGAGGGCGAGCTCACCGTGGGCACGCACATCAACATCGAGCACCGAGCCGCCAGCGGCATCGGCGCGCAGATCACGGCCGAGGCGGTGGTGGAATCCTTCGATGGACGCTTTTATACATTGCGGGTCAACGCCCGCGACGAAAACAGGGAAGTTGGCCGCGGCACCGTGGGGCGTGCGGTCATCAATGTCAACCAGTTTCTGGAAAAACTGAAAAAATCAAAGACGCGGATGCCCGCATTGAAGAT
>Ga0222749_10000772_pt1 | contig 18097 bp, 15 predicted proteins | sample IncBWH2Mmetat_FD_197234 | JGI IMG/M metagenome (GOLD analysis project Ga0222749, IMG submission 197234) | Metatranscriptome of lab incubated forest soil microbial communities from Barre Woods Harvard Forest LTER site, Petersham... | ecosystem: Environmental > Terrestrial > Soil > Temperate... | reverse complement strand
CGGCGCGGATCCGGGATCTCTCCGCCGAGCTCAGCGCGGGCATGGCCAAGCAGACCGAGGACCAATCCAAGCAGGCCTGGGCCGCCGCGATCCAGAACTACGACGCCTCGATCGCCTCCAAAAGGCACGACGACGCGGTCGAGATCCTCCGGACGTTCCAGCGGGAGCAGGCCGCGACGAAATACGGCGAGTCCAAGAAGGCCGAGATCGAGCAGAAGATCGCCGAGGCGGGGAAGCGGAAATCGCGCGACCGGGAGGACGAAGCCCGGAAGCTCTGGACGAGCGCCCAGAAGGACATGAAGGCCCAGAACTACGATCCCGCGATCGAGGCGGTGAACCGGCTGCTCGGCGATCTGGCCGACACCCCGCCGGCGAAGGCCAACGAGCGGGCCCTCCGGCAGTTCAAGACCCTCTGCGAGCAGGGTCAGGGAGTCCCCGAAAACCTGCTCGTCCTCATGGACTTCGAGGACTACCCGGGTCACTGGCACACGCACGGCGGGGCCACCGCGGTGAACGGCCTGGACGCCTACCAGGGCAAGCGCGCGGCCCGCCTCATGCTCCCCCCCAGTTCCTGGGCGGCCCATCCCATCCAGGGGATCACCTCCAGGGCCGAAACGCTCTCCTTCTGGGCGCGGTCGCTCAAGAAGAGCCCCGTCGCAGTGATCCACCTCTGGATCTCGGTCGAGATGGGGGACGAATCCATCGGCTACGGCGGACCTTCGGTCTCGCTCGGTCCAGAGTGGAGGCTGTGCACGTTCAAATTCACGGATTTCAAGTCGGACAGCTCCAAGGTGAAGCAGCGGACCATCATGACCTTCGATAAGATCCGGTCCATCTCCTGGGAGCCCGGTCCCGAGGCCGGCGAGTGCGAGATCCAGATCGACGCGCTCCGGGTGGAAGCCCGTCCCAAATAGTCAGATCCGGGCTCCCTCCGGATTGGAGGGAGGTCGCGGGTCTTTTTCCCCGTCGCGGAATCCCAGAGGTGGACGGCGCCCGAACGCTCGCCGGTGACGGGGAGCTTCCCATCTGGAGAGTAGTTGCACGCGAAGGTGTCCCGTTCATGGGGCAGCCTAAGGATCGGTTCGGGCGGTGCCTGAGTAGCTGCTTGGATGTAGATCAGCGTCAGGGTGGCGGTGAGGTAGTTCATGTCCGAAGTCTAGCGACCCTTGACGGGGGGTTCAGGCAGTTTCCGGAAACTGCGTCCGCGCGCGCCGCCGTGGGGCCGCCTACCCTCCCAATCACCATTTGTGACGGTGGGAGCGGAGCCCTCTCTTGACCTAGAGCGGGCTTGAGCGTAGGATCTGGATATAAAAGTATCCATGTGGCGAGTATTGTAATGAGCATCTCCCACGCCTTGGACGACCTCTTGGGGCAGAAATCGAAGATCCGCATCCTCCGACTCCTCCTCGGGTCCCACGCCCAGCTGACGGGACGGGATATCGCCCGTCAGACGGGGCTCAACCACCGAACCTGTCACACGGCCCTCCGCGGCTTGGCGCGGCAGGGGATCGTCCGCCGGCAGCCCGCTGGCGCGGCGCACCTGTACGAACTCAATGAGGAGCACGTGCTGGTCCGGGGCGCTCTTTCGGGTCTCTTTGACGCGGAGCAGGGGTTGGTCGAGGAGTATGCCCGGAGTGCCCGGAAAGGCCTCGGAATTCTCCTCGAAAGCGTCATCTTGTATGGGAGCGTCGCGCGGGGAGAGGAACGGGCCGACAGCGACGTCGACCTCATGTTCATCGTGCGTGATGAGAAGACGGCGGAGAAGGGGAGGGAGCGCCTGGGAATCCTCGCGGCTTCGCTCGCCCGGAAGTTCGGCAGCGTTCCCCAGATCGTCTTCTCGACCGCGCGGAGCTTTCGGGAGGGCGTCCAGCGCCGGAAGACGTATTACGGTGCGGTCGTCCGCGACGGGCGCGTGGTGTACGGGAAGGCCTTGTCGGAGATCCTCCGGAATGGCTCCTAAGAAGATTCCCACCCGGGAAGTTCCGCGAAACGAATACGGCGGTCGCTTGAAGAACGCTCTGGAGCGCTTGGCCGTTATGGAAGAGGTTCTAGCCGGCGGACACGAGGATCCGGCCCTGGTGCTCGCCGTCCAGGCAGTCATCGCCGCCTCGGACGCCTTGGCGATCTACCACCTTGGGGAGCGCTCGGCGGCGGGGGACCATCAGGACGCGATCTCCGTCTTCTCCCGCCTACCCTCCTTGCCCCAGATCGACCAGGCCCGGACTCATTTGAGCCGGGTCCTCGATCACAAGTCGGAGGTCGAATACTCCGGTAGGGCGCTCCGGAAGAAGGACGTGGAATCGATCGTGGACCATGCGAGGCGGTTCGTGGCCTACGCCCGGAAACGCCTGCCGGCTCCATCCAAGTGAGAGACCGCCCGAGGTGGGAGTCCCGAGCTTCCGGGCGTCCGATCCGCCGGACCGGGCAGATGTTGATCGCCCGATCCCCATGGGCGCAATTTTACACTTGCGCGGATGGCCCATGAAGAAGCCCCGACCGACCGGATGAGGACTACGTTGCAATCAAGCACACGGATCTTCAGGCCTATCGCGAAGAAATAGATCGCGGTGTTCGAAAAGGTACCGCAGGAGGATCTCGCATCCCACACTCTGCCTACTTTCGTCGCGGTCTCCGACGTGGCACTAGATCCATCAGCATGGCCGGATGTTCCTCAAGGGCCGAGCCCAGACGCAGGTAGCGTCGGGTCGTCGCAAGCTCCCGGTGCCCCACGGCCCGGGCGACCCGCTCGAGGTCGCGGGTCTTGAGGTAGCTTTGGGTGATGAAGAACACCCGCCCTGAGTGGGGTCGGATGAGAAGCGGATCGAGTCCCGCCTCTGCGGCGTAATGCTTGAGCGTGGCTCGGATCGTGCGCGTGGCCAGGGGTCGATCAGGCATCCGTCCCCCCTGATACCCCTGGTCCATCCGGGTGAAGACGAATCGGCTTCCCGGCTTCCGCCCGCGGAGGTGCCGCTCAAGGGACCCTGCCAGGCTGTCGGGAAGGACGCTTCGGATCTCGGATCCCCCCTTCCCCACGAGCGCCAGGTAGGTCCGGTTCCCGTGCTTCATGACGTTGGATCGCTCGAGTCGTGCGACTTCCGAAACCCGTAGCCCCTGGTTGAAGAGAAGGAGCGTGATGAGGAGGTCCCGCCTTCGTCGGGGGGTCCGGGTCCCGATCGCGCGGAGTAGCCGCCGGACATCCTCCGGTGCGGGACACGGCGTTTTCCCCATCGTCCGATCAAACCTCGGACCCCGGATTCGCCGGAACGGATTCCGAGGAGGGAGTCCGGAGGGTGGCACGTCCAGATCGAGCAGATAGGCGAAGAAGCTCCTCGCGACCGCCAGCTTTCGGGTGATCGATGCAGGACCCAGACCCCGGCTCTCTAGATGGGAGCGCCAGGCCAGGGCGTTTGCCTCGGTAATAGCCGGGAACTTCAGGCCCTCTTGTTTTGAGATAAAGGAGTAGAGATCGCGAAGATCGGAGGCATACATTCCGCGCGTGGAAGCGGTAGAGTGCTGTGCGACAAACCCGTCGACCGACTCATCGTGCATGGGTCCTCCACTGGACAGGCCGGGTGGAGTGATCCCGGCAAAGAGCATTCCTGAGTCATGCGCACATCCCTGAACGGGTGGGATGGCCATCGACAACATCGCCGATGGTGCAGGAGCTCCGGGCCCCCGGATTCCACCTTCGCAACCGGAGTGGAATTCTTCATCGCTGTCCCTTCACCAAATCAAGGGAAGCCCAACCCCAAAAGCCGCCACCCAATCGTCCGAGGTGACGAAGTTATCTGAGATTCTCGGGTCCACTCCTCCAGGGCGGTCATCGAGGGGATGCTCGAGGGATGCTTGCAGTCCGCCCAGCCGCAGATTAGGTTCGAGGAAGCCTCTGTATCTTGGATGGCGGCGCGGGATCGTTGTCCGCGCGGAAAGCACCCTCGATGGACCGGAGAATTCTGCTTTTGTCGAGAGCCGGCTCGGAAGTACATGCCTCTGGATCACCTGCGGCTACATCGGCTCCCCCCTCAGCGATTGACAAGGTACTATTGAACCGCCGATTCGAGCCGGTAATCTGGCTGCAGGCCGCGGACGTTTTTCTTTGCCCACCGGGGAACCGGTTGCTCGTAGATCCGAGCGGAACTGGAATACATTGGTGAAGCGCGACAAAAACTGGAAGTGCTACCTCAGCCTGAGCCAGAAAAAGTACGCCGGCAAGTACGTCGTCATCGTTGGCGGCGAGTTCGTTGGGGCTGGGAGCGACCTGTCGAAGCTCCTCAGCCTTGCGCGAAAAGAGCATCCCAAGGAAACGCCTTTCGTTGTCAAAATCCGCGACCCCCGCAAGGTATGCGTGTACATCTGCCGCCTGGATGGCTAGCCAGGCCATCTTCGACAACGAGCGCGTTCTCACACCGATCGGTTACGTCTGGGTTCCCGTGGTCCGGGTTCGGCTCCGGCACGGAGGGAATGCCCTCGATCTCGACATGACTGTCGATTCCGGTGCCGATCTCACGATGCTCCCCTATCAGGTGGGGCTCAATCTGGGTTTCCGCAAGGGAACATCGCGCATGTCCAGGCTAAGCGGAATCGCCGGCGGAGCTCCCTATCTCCTGAAGAAGGCCGGTCTGGAAATCGCAACCATTCGTCTTCGCCGTTGCGTCGCTTGGGCACAGACCGACGATGTCCCTATTCTCCTGGGTCGGTGCGACGTCTTCGACCGCCCCACGATCTCCTTCAATGGAAGGGAGCGGCGGGTCACCTTCAACGGCTAGGGCGATAAGGGAACCATGGCGAAGAAAGGGCTCGCCACGGGCGTGGTGCACAAGGTGCCAGCTGATTTTCGGAAAGCGCTTACTTCAAGCCAAGCGGCACGCGATGCGTGGAACAACCTGACGCCGCTCGCACGTCATGAGTGGATTTTTTTGGACTACCTCGGTCAAGAAATCGGAAACGACAGAAGAGCACGTCGAGCGAGTACGTTCTCAGCTCATCGAAGGAGAGCGTCGGCCGTGTTGTTGGCCCGGTTGCCTGCATCCCTTAACGTGAAAGGGTGCTGCGGGCCAAGGCGGGCGACACGTAGATACGTACCCGCTTCAAGCCGCCGATGTAGAATACTTCCAGAATGTCGATGCTCAAGGCGCTTGCGCTTGCAGCGCTTCTTCACGGGCGAGAGGTACCAGCCAGCCTGGAACTTCGAGTAGGTAATTCTCCCCAGAGACAAGAACGCAGTTCGGTTGGACTCAAACCCCTCAATGAAATGAAGGTAGAGGACCGGTACAAGGGCGAGGACGGCGGCCTCTACGGAGGGGGCAAGAACGATCCCCCGGAGGCACATCAAGCGGCCGCGAAGGAGGAATTGAAGAAAATCACACCGCTCGACAGTTTGGGGAGACCCAACAAGGAGGGGAAAATAGCATTCATTTCCATCGGCATGTCCAATACCTTCGGTGAGTTTAGGATGTTCAAGGACCAAGCCGATCAGGATGCCAAGAAAGCGCCCGAAGTGACCTTGGTCAATGGTGCGGTAGGTGGGGCGGGAGCGGCGAGTTGGGCCAAAGGAGCCGAGGGCGTCTGGAACACGGTGACGGATCGTCTCAAGGACGCCGGCGTGTCGCCCGAACAGGTCCAGGTCGCCTGGATGAAGCACGCCGAACCGGGACCGGGGCCAGATTCGACGCCTCTTGAATACGCCAAGAAGTTGAAAGACTGGGAGGTCTCGATCCTGAATCGCCTGAAGGAGAAGTTCCCCAATCTTTGGGTGTGCTATCTCTCCAGCCGGATTTATGGTGGATACAACGCGGCCGGAATCCGCCTCGTGAACCCGGAGCCGTTCGCCTACGAAAGCGCCTTCACTGTCCGGTGGTTGATCCAAGATCAGATGAAAGGCGAGCAAAAACTGAATTACGAAGCAAAGAAAGGGCTCGTGCGTTCGCCGCTTCTTCTTTGGGGCCCCTACCTCTGGGCCGACGGAATCACGCCGCGTAAGAGCGACGGTCTCGTCTGGGAGCGGAAGGACCTGGGCGAAGACGGCGTTCACCCCTCGAAGGTGGGCGGCCAGAAAGTTTCGGACCTGATGCTGAGATTCTTCAAGTCAGATTCCGGAGCATCCACCTGGTTCCTGAAGAATTGAGAAGCCAAGCTTCGATGTTCTTCCTACCTGTTAGGCCTTCGGAACCTCAAGATTCAACTTCCCCGGTAGGGGATGCAGACCACCTCTAACGCGAATCCAGGACGAGGTCGAAGGTCGTACAGCCCCAACGCGCAGACGTGAACCGGAATCTCGAACTGGAACATAAAGAACCCAGATCGGGAATGAGGACTGAATATAACGGACCCGGGCTGCGTCAGGCCACGACCCGCTGATTTTTCATCTGCTGCCCAGAAGGCATTTTTGCCTATGGAGGAGCTTGGAGTGCATGGTGAGCACATGAACGGAGTCCGACCGTCCTAACTCTCGACCGGCTCGATCGGAGGGAATTGGCCCCTTCGCAACTCCTTCGGGGCCAGATTATTGGTGCGCCGCGAGGGATTCGAACCCACGACCCGCTGATTAAGAACGGCGACCGGGTGCAGTTCGGAGTGATTGTAGCGGATCGGAGTGACCGGAACGAATCCTTGTGCCCAGCCGTGTCATACTTTTGTCATACCCGGCCCAGTCGCCACTTCTCCAGCTCCTTCCGAAGGGGAGCCCAGTAGCGGCGATCCCGTTCTCGCTCCCGATCTTCCTCTGCCCGCAAGAGCATGGCCGCCCGGGGAGCATCTCCCTTCATAGCGGCGCGCAAGGCGGGACGCTTGGCCGCGATCGGTTTGGTCAAGGCAGAGTAGCGACGACCAAGGTCCCGAAGAATCTCGAGCGTGCGACATTCTCGGAGCCAAAAGGAAATCTGAGACGGCTTTGGGTTCCGAGGCGCCCTTGCCACATCGGCCTCGATGAGTCGCCGGATCATCGGCCAGTCCTTGTCTCGTTGGGTTTTCTTTGCCAGTACGAGATCAGGCAGGGACAAGACGGGCAGGTTCCCAACGCCTGGTAGTTGGATCTCCTCGCGCCGCTTCCATAGCTTGCCGAAGGGGTCAACGCCCCGCATTTTCGCCATGACGTCGATCCGAAGGCGGTGGAGACCATGAAGAAGGGATCTGAAATGACAGGCATGGCCACGTCGGAGGACCCCCGCGGAAAGGGCCGGGAAGTAGATCTGCTCGGCTTTGAGATCGTGCAGGGCCCGAGTGAGGCGCTTCAGATTTTGCGGGTTAACGGAGACGGCGAGATCCACGTCTCGCGTGAACTCGGCGGCCCCGTACAGGATGCAGGCCTGACCGCCCATGAGGAGCGCTCGAACCTTGTGTCGCCGGAACGTAGAAAGGGCTCTGGGAATCGGGCTCAGGGTCACATGTCCCCCCCAGCGCGAGGAAGTTCGCCCACAGGCGCTGAGACTCGGCAAATCGCTTCTGGGGAGTGAGCCGATACCAGTCGGCTGTCTCGACTTCTGACAGGACCGGCACCCAGGACCGACGATGGCGATCGCCCCTCATGCCATTCAGTATATCGGCCAGCGGGAGTTGTCGCACGGTCATCCATTGTATTCGAAATAGGGGGTGGGTTTGGGCGACTTCCTTCGCGGGAAGAGCTTCGCGTTGAGCCTGACGACCAAGATCCCTTCCGGAAAATCGACCCGCAGGATCAGCCACCATCGTTCCCGAACCGGCTCAGGGTCGTTTCGGTCGTACTCGAAGTAGGTCATGCGCCGACTCTCCCTCAATCCGAAGAACTTCTCTGCAGACGATCAGGAATTTACCCGAAGCCGGGATGAGTGGAAAGGAAATGGTGCGCCGCGAGGGATTCGAACCCACGACCCGCTGATTAAGAATCAGGGAAGCGCTGTGGATGGAAGGAATTGCAGCCGAATGAAGTGCATGGGGTGCATGGAATTAACCCTGACCGTCCAATCCACCGTCCTAACTTTCGGGCGAACCGGAGAATCCGAGGAAAGAATCCGCTGTACTGCCTCGAAGGCCTTTCTGGGTTCTTCCACCGCCGTGTCGGACGGACTATCGGATCCTACAGGCAAAACTCCTTGTCTGGCGGTATTTGTCCCTGCAACTCTGTCGCGAAGGCTTGCGGATCGGACAGCCCGCCAATGGTCCATATCGCCAGATTATCTCAATGACCATTGATGATCGCGCGGAGCCGGTCGGAGCGGACTTCGCCAGCTTCGATCTCTTTGAGAACACGGCGCACTGAATCCCGGACTTCCGGCCTCGGGGCTGAAGCGCAGGCCTCCTCGAGAATCGGAATCGTTGTGGCCATGGGGAAGTCCAGGGACACGGCCGCGATCCTCTGGAAATCGCACTCATCGCAAGACCGGAGCGCAGCGAGGAGGAGTTGGCCGCACCGGCCCACGTCCCCCCCGCTCCCGGCCTTGAGCCGCGATTGGATCAGCTGCAGGCTTTCCGTGGGGTGTTCGCGGACCACGTCGGACATCTTTTCGTAGAAGAACTGCGTGCCGGCAGGGCTCTTGGATTGGGCGAATGCCTCGAGGCAGGAATACCGGACGTCCTCTTCCGATGATCGTTGCCAGAGATCATTGATGAGAGGGAGCGACTCTTCGATCCTTTCAGGGCGCCGGGAGCGCATCACGGCGAGCGCCGCACCCCGAGCCCGGAGATCGTCGGAAGAAAGTAGGGCGAGGCAGGGCTCAACAAGGATCTCTCCGCGCCTCGGGGGATCCTCGGAGGGGTGATCGGACAACTGACCACCCCGCGTGACCATATCCCGGGCCAAGCGCGCTCCGGCAAGCCGTTGGTCTTTCGTTCCGGAGGCCATCAGATCCGCCACCCCTTGGAGGATCGGTGCCGGAAGATCCTCATCGAAGGACCTACATAGCCCGTGCGGGTACAGGACGAACAAAAGTCCTTCGCACGCGTTCTCGTTTCCCGGCGCCCGAAGGAATGCAAGATAAGTCGCCGGGTCGTTCAGCGCCAACTTGCGGATCTTCTTCCAATTCTCGCCGAGCTCCAGGTAGCACTCCTCGGGACAGGAACTTTCCGCGAAGATCGACCGGATGCGCCCAAGGCCATCCTCGAGAGCGAGAGGCCCCGGAGGGGACAGGGCCGCTCTTTCGGGCAGCCCCGGGGCAACCTCGGTCGCGGGGCGCCCGGGGGTCGACGTCCTCGTGGCGACCCCGGTTTCGAAACGGGATTCGCGAGGGGGCACCTCCGACCCATGGGGCATCCTTCGAATACCGATTAAGATGCCAGTGGCCACCCCCATCGCGAGGAAGAACGCGACCCCGCTCACCGCAGCCAGACGAGAAAGTCGACGTGATGGCATTGTTCAGCCTTTGGATCAAGGAATTGGACGAAGGGTGTCGTACAGGACCTCGAGGCGCGTCTCGCCCCCTCGGAGAAGCTCCAGCGTCCGGTCGACGCGGGTCTGAATCGACGCGTTGGGAGATCTTGGGCGCGCCTCCTCGAGGACAGCGACGGCCTTGGTCGGTGGCAAGTGGAGCGCACAACTCAGGAAATCTCCGAAATCATCGGCATTGCTAGACCGTGTAAGCGCGGTCTTCAGAATCGGCAGGTAGCGATCCTCTTCACCCAGCGCAATGTTCGCGAGGCGCGAGCGCAGCGGCTCGATGAATCCGTGCAAGGATGCTTTCTTGTCCTGGAGAATCTCCTGCATGCTCTCGAGGAAGAGCTCGTTGGCCGCCGGGCTCTTCATTGGGGCGACGCAGCCGAGGACTTCCGCTCGAAATCCCACACTACTGAAGTTTTGCCAGAGGCTTCTGATGATGTCGAGCCTCTGTTCCAATTTGGACCTGATGTCGAGATTGTCCAGATTGTCCAGCCTCCACATCAGCGCGGCGGTCAGAACTTCGGGGTCCCGCTCCGACCGGAGGAGAATCAAAAATACGTCGGACAACACCTCTTTGCCATCGCCCTCGACATTCCCAAGCCAATTGAGGACGGCGAACTTTTGCTCCCTGGATCCGACCGAGAGCATCTCCCCCAAGCCCTCGATCACCTCCCGCGGTAGTTGAGGTTCCTGACCCGGGCCGACATAGCTTCCGGTTTGCCTCACCATGTTGACGACCAACCCCACCAAATCCGAGAGAATATCCTCGTTCCCGGGCTCCCGAAGGAAGGCGAGGAGCTCAGGAGCATTGGCGAGTGCCGAGGGACGGAGCGCACCCCACTCCTCGTAAAGACGTCGGTAGAGATCTTTGGCTCGTGGCGAACCCTTCTCCTTCTCGTTCGTGGCATTCGCCTCGCGGAGGAGGTCCTTGATGCTCTTTAGCCGGGCGACCATCGCTTCAGGAGGGGCGGTCGGAACAGTTTCGGTCTTCAGGATCTCGGCGGTCTTTGATTCCATCTCGGTCGGCAAAGGAGTCGCGTTCGCCAGCTTGTCCCCCGCCTCCGTCGCCTGTCTCGGACGCACCATCGCCGAAGGAGGGGCACCAAGCGTGGAGGAGAGGACCAGTGCGCCTCCGGCACCGACGACAAAGAGGAGAATCGCGATGGTTACGAACGTGGCGATGGAAACCCCCTTCGCGGCCATGGCCATGCCTCCCAAAAGGGCAGCCCTCGCGGCGGCGACCTCTGCGGCCTTCTCGAGGATCGCCGGAGAAACCAGGGCTGGCGGTGCTGAGGTCGGACTGATCGACCCGAAGACCTCGTCCATGCGAGCCGCGGCGGCCATGGCTCCGGCGCCTTGGAGCGAACGCCGGAGCGCCTCCTTGGCCCGATCGATACGCTTCCAGACGGCCATCTTGCTCACGCCCCGCTCCCCTGCGATATCTCCCAGCGACCTTGCTTCGAAGAAGTGCTGAACGATGAGGCAGGACGCCTCCTCGTCCAAACCGGCGACCGCCTCGACCACCGAGTCCCGGAGGTTATTCTGGGTGCACTCCGGGTTGCTCATGATCGCCTTCCGATTCTCATGGATCGCGCGGCGCGCGCGCTGGGTGCGGGCGTCCAGGGCGGTGTTGAGCGCAACCCGGTAAAGCCAGTAGTCGAACCGTTCGAGCTTTCTTTCGCCACGAATCTCCTCGACGACCTTGAGCAGCACCCTCTGGGCGGCGTCTTCCGCGTCTTGACGGTGACGAAGGACGTGGAAACAAATGTTGTAGATGGGATGGGCCGAAGCCTGAAGGAGCGCCGCGAGCGAATCGGAGCTCGGCTGGAGGTAGTACGTCAGCAAGAGGTCGCGCGTAATCATGTCTCTATCCTAAAGGACGGCGGGCGGAACGCTGCTGTAAACCCAATTCTTCTGTATCTCGCCAGCCTTGCCCTTGCCTTCGCTGGACCGACCGGGGAGGGATCCAGAGCAGTCCGCCCTGAAAGTGTTCCTGGACATCCGGAGGATGGTCGGGCATCGGGGGATCCCTGGCAATTCCATCCTCCCGACCGCCATCGAGGGGGCCGGGACCTTCACTCACGAAGTGAAGGACTCGTTCCGCGAGTTCATAAAGTCATTCCGCCCCCTGGGAGGGATGGGAACTCTCGAGGACGTCGCCAATGCCGCTGAGAACCTAGCGAGGGACCTGGCCGCCTTCGTCAGCGGACAGCATCTCTTGATCGGTGGAGGCGCGCCCGATTAGCCCGCACGACCCGCTGATTTTTTGTCAGCTGCACCGAAGACTTTCTTGTCTGTGGAAGAACTTGGAGTGTATGAAGTGCGTGGTGTGCACTGGCCCTGCGTCAGACCGTCCTAACTCTCTCCGCGCCGATCGGAGGGAATTGACCCCCCCCCATAAACCCTTCAGGGTTAAAGGGTTGGTGCGCCGCGAGGGATTCGAACCCACGACCCGCTGATTAAGAATCAGCTGCTCTACCAACTGAGCTAGCGGCGCGTGCTGTTTTAACGCCCTTTTGTTTCTTCTGTCCTAATTTGTCCTAATTTGGGTACATTCCCTCGGGACTTGAGGGAAGCAGGCATGGCAAAAAGAGACATCGGCATAAGGCGGATCAAGATACGGAGAGGCCTCTACATTGTCAAGCGTGGGGGCATCTGGTACGCCGAAATGTGCCGCCACGGGGTCCAGACGCGCCGATCTCTCGACACGAGCGACCCCACGGAAGCCACCCGCCGGGCCGCCTCCGGGGAGGCCCCCCCGGGGCCGGAGCCGCGGCCTGCCCCGAAGCCGGCCTCACCCGCCCTCGCTCTGGGGACCGCTCTCACGGAATACGAGGAATGGTACGCCAAGAACCGGCGCGCCTCGGGGGCCCACCGGGCCCTGCCGGTCCTCCGCCTCTTCGTGGCCCAGGTCGGCGAGGAGACCGACACGCGGGCCGTCACCCGGCCGCACGTCCAGCAGTTCGTCGAGGGACGCCGGGACGGACGATCCGGCATTACGGTACGGGGAGACTTCGCCGTCGTCCGCGCGTTCCTCCGGTGGATCGCCGGTCGGAAGGGCACCGTGGACTGGAATGTCTGCCGGGGGGTCGAGACCCCCAAGGACGACGAACTGACCCGGGAGGCCCCCTCCCTAGAGAAGGTCAATGCGGTCCTCCGCGCTCTGGACGGGAGCTGGCTCCGCGACTACTGCACCCTCCTCGCGGAGACCGGAATGCGCCCCACGGAGCTTCTGGGTATCCGCGGCACCGATCTCCGGGGGAGGCTCCTCTCCATCGTCCCCTGGGAAGGACGTCAACTCAAGAGCAAGTGGTCGAGGAGGGTCATCGAACTGAACGAGAACGCCGCGGCCATCCTAAGACTTCGCGAAGGCAAGATGTTCGACAAGGCGCGGCCGGTGTTCGCGAACGAGGAGGGCAACGTCTACAAGGAAGCCAGCATCTCCCATCACTTCCAAGACGTCCTGGGGGGCGGTAAGCGGAGGAAGCCACCCGAGGCCGTCAAAATGACGCTCTACGACTTCCGTCACTTCTTCTGCTCGGAGCACGCCGCCCCCGGTCCGCAGCACATGGAGATCGAAGCGCTCGCGGCCTACATCGGACACAGCCCTGCCAGCACCCAGACACTCCTTCGGTGGTACGCGGATCAGCGCGCGCTCCGGCGGGGGGCGCCGACTTCGCTCGTCGGCGAGCCGAAGGAGGGTAAGATCGTGGAGATGAAGAGGCCCGGCAGTTAAGATTCGACCTTCCCCAGATGACACTCCGCGATGCGCGGCACCCCTTCTGTTGGGAAAAGGCCGCCACCGGACCGGACCAGATGCCGATTGAGGAACTCGCCTCTACATCGGACCTGCGAGCGCGTCGACCCCGACGCCCATGAAGCACCCTGTCGAAGCCAGGGACCTCCTCCGCGGCAAGCCCACCTCGATGGTTCCCATTCAGGACGGCGAGGTCATTGAGATGAGCTAGGCGAAGTCGCAGGTTGCAGCGCCGGATCACGAAGCTGGCGCGGGTGTAGGCGCAGCCGCCCCCGCGGGAGCGGCCGAGGCGGCGGCCGGCATGGCCGGCGGGACTCCCTTGCCCCAAGGGCGGGTGCCGTCGCGATGCACGAGGTCCTGAAGGCCGGCCATGCGTTGCTGCCCGAGCGTATCGCGCGGATTGCCGGACGGGGCTATCGCAGGGGCGTCAGCAACGGGACCTAGCCTTCTTCCGGTCTCCCCCTTCCTCTCGGCCGTCGAGGCGCCTCGCACCTCACCTGAGAATGTTGAAAGAGCGCACTAAAGCTCCTTGGACGGTGACATAGGGACATATGATGAAAAGCCTGATCGCGGCCCTGGCGCTCCTCCTGGCCCCCGACGACGAGGCGTTGGCACCCTGGGGGGCGAACAAACAGTCCACGGACACCCCCAAGCAGCACAAGGAGGAGGTGACCGCCGCGAAGCAGGCCTATACGATTACGCAAGGCGGGACGATGGACGGCCGGAATTGCCGGTCGCCGCTGGGCGTGGGGATGTCGCGGGAGGGGGCGGTCGAGCAGACCTGGGAATCCAACCGCAGCGTCCGGATGGAGAACGTCGGCGACACGGACGTGGTCAACCCCTGGCTCTCCAACGGCCTGAACAATCTCCGGACCCCTGAAGAAATCATCGCCTCGGCGGTCACGCCGGGGATGACGGACGCCGAAAAGGCGATGGCGCTCTGGTTCCAGCGGATCCAGCACCGCTATCACTTCGGCGGCGGCATCGATGGCAGCGAGGAGGGGGACCTGATCAAGGTTTTCCACATCTACGGGTACAACACCTGCGGCTCTGACTCGATGATGATGGCCGGGCTCTGGAAGCAGGCCGGCCTCAAGGCCGCCCCGGCCCGGGGCGTCGGCCACTGCATCTCCCAGGTGTACTACGACGGCCGATGGCACCTGTACGACGGGGACTTGAAGGCCCTCTTCCTGAACCGGGACAATGAGACCGTCGCGGGCGAACAGGACATCGTCCGGGACCACGACCTCATCAAGCGTACCCACAGCCAGGGCATCCTCATGCCCGACAGCCGGCGGAGCGAGGAGGGGATCGCGGCCATCTACGGTTTCGAGGGCGAGGTCAAGGGTCAGCGCGACTGCTACCGGGACGGCAGCCTCAAGATGACGCTACGGCCGGGGGAGGCTCTGGTCTGGCGCTGGGGCCATCTGAATCCGCCGAAATACCACGGCGGAAACCAAGGACAGCTCTATCCCGACACCATCTGCAACGGCCTCTGGGAATATCGTCCGGATTTCTCGAAGGAAACCTGGAGAAAGGGCGCCGTGGTGGAAGGCGTGAAGTCGTCGCTCGCCGGGCTGACCTCCGGCACGATCACGTGGACCCTGAAGTCGCCCTACGTATTCGTCGGCGGGCGCCTGGTGTCGGAGGGCCAGGGCGCGGCGTTTTCGCTCTCGTGGGACGGAAAGACCTGGGAGAACGTCTCTGACTTCGACAAGATGTTCGCATTCAATCCCAACGGGTCGAAAGCCCGGTATGGCTACCAGCTCCGGTGTCAACTGTCCGGGTCCGCGACGCTGAAGAGCCTGGCGATCATCAATGACCTCCAGATGGCACCGATGACGCTGCCCGAGATGGGCATCGGCAAGAACGCCTTTACCTACACGGACGAGTCGGTGTCGCGGAAGGTTCGGATGACGCACGAGTGGGTGGAACGCTCGGCGTCGAAACCCCCGCTGGCGAGCGCCGGCGCGGTCTACCCGCCCGACCAGGGGGAGGCCTCGGGCACGGAAATCGCCTTCAAGTGGGCGTCGGCCTCGGACCCGAATGGCGACAAGATCACGGACTACCAGTTCGAGCTCTCAAACCGGGCCGACCTCAAGTGGCCTCTGTCGATGACCTTCTACAAGCTGATTTCGAAGACCGCCGACGCCGGCAAGGCGCAGTACGCGCTGTCGGAGCCGGGGCTACTCACGGGCGACCGCAAGTACTACTGGCACGTGCGCGCGAAGAATGCGAAGGGCGTCTGGGGTCCGTGGAGCGCGACCTGGAGCTTCACGCCGAAGGCGCCGAACTATCCGGTCGACGTGGCGTTGGAATCGGGCGTGCTGCGCTGGAAGCCCCACCGCACGGGCAGCAAACCGGCGCTCTACCGGGTCTACGGCAGCGACGAGAAGGGCTTCTCGACCAGCGACCAGCCGTACACCGTTTCGGTCGGGATCAGCAAGGAGCTGAAGAATCCGTTCCCGGCGAACTTTATCGCCGAGACCAAGTCGACCGAACTGCCGGTCTCGGGTCGCACCTACTACCGGGTCGTGGCGGTCGACAACGCCGGCCACCGGAGCGGACCGTCGGACTACGTGACGGCGCCGCGACCGGCGATCTACAGCACGGCCATCGTGACCGCGAAGGTGGGCGCACCCTACGAGTACTCGGTGAAGGCAAACCGGTCGCTGGGCGATCTCAAGTTGCGCCAGGTTAATGGGAAGGACACGGCGAACTTCTGGGACATCGAGAAGCTGCAGTTTACCCTCGCGAAAGGGCAGGACTGGCTCACCCTCGACCCGGCTACGGGGCGACTTGCCGGGACGCCGCCCAGAGCGGGCGCGTTCGAGGTCGAGGTGTCGGTCACGCTCGACCGCGAAGTCCGCATGCTCGACGGTGACACTCTCGCGTGGGGCAACGAAAAGGTGGTCTCGAACGCCGTGGAGCGGGTCGGCGAAACCACGCAGCGATTCACGATTACCGTCGAGAAGTAGAGGGCCCGGGCGCCTTCCGGGGCCCCAGATCAGGCCGTCAGGAGCGCGAGGTTTCCCAGCTCCGTCAAATTGGTTTCCAGGGACTCCGGCGTGGTTTCCGGGTCGATCCGCCGGAGCTCGGCGAGCAGGGCGGAGCGGTCGCGCGTCCCGTCGAGTCGCCGTATCAACTCCCGCGCCAGGTCTCCCTCGAGCCTCACATCCACATGTTCCTGGTTCGTCACCTGTTCCCGACGCTCGATCTGGAGCCGGGCCAGTCGACTGGCCTCGGGCCGCTCACCGGCGCGGGTCACGTACGGGTTCCAGTACGTGTGCAGCGAGATCATGTCCGTGCCGCAGAGCCTGAGGAGGAATTCACCGACCTGCCGGGCCGGAGATCCCTCTGAAATCAGTTCCGCGACCGGGACCCGACGGGGCCACGCCTCCGCCAGCCTCGCCATCAGGCGTTTGACCGGCGGGATCGAGGCCGTCAGCGAGGCGCCGCGGAGAGAGCGGAATTCCTCGGGCTTCGGGGAATCCAGGTCCGGCCGCTCCGAAACGGGCCGAAGAAGGGTGGAAACCAGGAGCTTCACGACCGCCTCGGTCGCGAGGTCCCGCCGGAGCCTTCCCTCCCGGCGGCACAGGAGCGTCTGCCGGAAAAAACGGCATTTCAGGAAATCCATGTACTGTTCCCGAAGAAGGAGCGGGTCGCCCTCGACGCGGCTCAGCCATTCCCGCTCCTCCGGGGTAAGCCAGCGATCGTTCATCTCCGAGAAGTCGGCCTCTCCGAGATACTGGAGGTCGTGCCGCTGGGCGCGCGACATGAATTCATGGAAGTAGACGGGAAGGTAGGCCTCGCCCATCTCGTCGTGGGCGAGGACGTTGTCCGGACGCGAACCCACCATGTCGCAGACCTTGTTCATCACCGAGCCCCAGGAGCCGAGATTCGCCCGAGCCCCCGAGACGAACCCAAGCAGCTGCCGGACCCGAGCGAGCGACTCGGGGGAGGAATCCAGCGGGCGGGCGAACTGAAACATCATGTCCCGCGCCAGCTCCCGGAGCCGGCTGCCCGGATAGCAGTTGTAGCTGATGTAGGCGACCCCCTGGGGCGCCAGATGGGCGCGGCAGACCGCCAGGATCCGCTCCTGCACCGGCGGAGGAGTCCAGGCGTAGAGGCCGTGCGCGATGATGTAATCGAATTCGCCGAAGTCCGGATCGATTTCCATGACGTCCTTCGCGGCGAGCGTGAGATTCTTGAGGCCCAGATGGGAGGCCAGCTCCTGTCCGGCGGCAATGGGCCGTTCCGCGAGATCGATCCCGATGAAGCGGCTTTCGGGAAGCCAGAACGCCAGCGGGATCAGGTTGCCGCCGTCCCCGCACGCCAGTTCCAGCACCCGGCAGCGAGTGACCGGCGCCGGATTCATTCCGAAAAGGGTGGCGATCGTGGCCAAGCGATCCGGGTGGGTGCCCTCCGAAGGGGCGGTCGGGTAGAGGATCGCGTCGTAGCGGTTGGCAGCGGTCATCGCGTCTTCTCCAAGTCAAGGCGTGGGAGCGGCTCGCCTGGGCGAGGCGCTCGATCGAGAAGGATCCGACGACCGGTCGATCTCATCACGCTCACCCGATGCAAAGACCACCTGGGACAGGCAAACAGCCTCGGGGAACACGGAGGAACCCCCCGCCTAGATTAAGAGTGGAGCCCGCTCTTCGTCTAGATCTACTACTCCTGCACCAGGCGAAGCGGAGGAAGCTGCTCGAGTCGATCGCCGGGAGAAAGGAAGAGATCCTCCGGGGAATAATCGAGGCCAAGCGGGAGGGCAAGAACCCGGTCCACTGGCTCAACGACCAGGGAATCCACGATCCCGAGGTCCGAACCTGGTTCCTCGAGGCGATGAGCGCGCGGTTGAAGTCGGGCGAGCCCTCATGACCGCCCCGGCCCGCCGCCGTGGGGGACTTCCGGCAGATTAGCCGCCGACCGCCGCGATCTGCTCCAGCACCGCGGGCCCTCCCTCCTGGAAGGCGATGCCCAAGCTCAGGCTGCCG
>Ga0222749_10000765_pt1 | contig 18169 bp, 18 predicted proteins | sample IncBWH2Mmetat_FD_197234 | JGI IMG/M metagenome (GOLD analysis project Ga0222749, IMG submission 197234) | Metatranscriptome of lab incubated forest soil microbial communities from Barre Woods Harvard Forest LTER site, Petersham... | ecosystem: Environmental > Terrestrial > Soil > Temperate... | reverse complement strand
GACCACGAGGCTTATGAGAATTTCGCAAGCATGTGCCAACTGGACTATCCGGAGTATGAAATCATATTCGGTGTTGGCGAGGCGGATGACCCGGTCATTCCGCTGCTGCAAAAATTGCAGGCGAAATTTCTCGAAACATCGATCCGTGTGATCGTAGGGATCAAACAGCTCGGTAGTTGCCACAAGACCAATACTCTCTACCGGCTCGCGTTGGAGGCGAAACATAGTCTGCTGGTCATAAACGACAGCGACGTGCGCATGGAGAAAGACTACCTGAGGCAGATTCTGGCGAGCTTCTCCGATCCAAAGGTGCGCCTGTTTACAGCACTGTTCCAAAGCAGGGCTGGTAACGGATTTGCTGAGAGGCTGGATGCTAATGGGGTGGGGTGCCGACCGACTCAGCGGCCAGCATGCTTCTACAGCGGAGATTCTCGCAAATCGATTTCGCCTATGGCTGGACAGTACATTTTTTCCAAGCGCCGCGGTGAGTGTCCACAATGTGGTAGCCACTTAGTGAAAAGATGTCGGAGAAAAGGATTCGTGGAAGTGGTAGTTTTCCGTGTCCTTTATTTGTGGCCATTTCTTTGCAACGAATGTAATGCTCGATATTTCGATTACATTCGTTCCATTGAGCAGTCGAAGCAGCCGCTCTCCTGAAGAATTCCCTTTATAATCAATAATCAACTTAGTGATAGAGGACTACTTCTGGTAAGTTGCATAATCGGACGAGTGGTTCCCAGACTATAGGGGACAGCACGATAGGAGGAACCAATTGGCCGCACGCGGGTCCCAAATTTGCAACTCCAGAATGTCAACCTTGTTGCATGTAACGACTAGCAGGGAGAAATCGTGCAACTAGCATGGCGACCCCAAACCTTTACCGCATTTAATCAGTCTTTTTGAGTTTAGCCCAGCGCGCTCGCGCTGCCTTGCTCGCAATTTCGCGTCGTTTTTCGGCTGTTAGCTTTAGGTTGCGCGCCTTGCCACCACGTCGGCCTAACTCGACGGCGTGCGGATCCTTATCGTTCTTCTTGGCCATCGAATTAGAACCTTATATCGACACCTCTGACTTATCAAGAAAACACTTGACATATGCTAAGCGCTAAGCATATCCTTAGCGCTTAGCATATGTGGTGAGGAGGATTCGATGAAGAAAAGCCACCGACTCGTTAGATCAAATCTCAAACTTGCTAGGGCGATTTGGGGAGAACTTCCAAGAACAAAGCTAGTTCAATTAAGAGCGCTTGTTGAAAGTCACTCTCTGTCGGTTGCATTGGGAGATGTCCGATTCCTTGACAGCCACTGGTACATCACCCATTGGAGCAAGGCAATTGAGCTGGTCAAAGTGGCGCGCCGCGAAGGTGAAGACTTTGACAGTGCAACCTGGTTGCACAAAGCCAAAGAGATGCCCAAGGAAGGATTCAAGAGCGAAGTCCAGCGCCACCTTACTGGCAAGGATACGGAGCCCTGGGAAATCATCTACTTCAAGCTTTACACAAGTCAGATCCCAGTTGTTGAGAAAGCGCTCGAAATGGCCGCGCTGATGTTGGGTTCCGACAAGTCGCGGGGTTATTGCCTGGAGATGATCTGTGCCGATTTTCTAGCTGGGGCTGCTCTTGGTGAGAATCAATCTTGAAACTTATTGAGATTGGCATGAAATCAGCACAGCCATTCGTCGAGGATGCGTTGACCGGTAAAATGCAGAGGCAGCGGCTACTCCAGAAACAACCTCGATTGAGATTGGATCCTGCGCAGTACAAAGCACTCAAGAATCAAGTGCTGGAGCGGGATGGTTGGCGATGTCAGGATTGCGGTTCTGTTCAAATGTTAGAAGTCCATCATGTAAATCCCCGGAGTAAGCTCGGCCACGACGCTTCGGAAAACCTGATTACGCTTTGCGTTGACTGCCATCGACGTCGACACGGGAGGAAGTTCAACGTACGTCACGCCTACAGCGAATAATCTGACTCATCCTTATATCTAAATATCTAAGCCTTTTGCCGGCAGTGAGTAGTCGCCAAGTGCAGCGGGTCGACCGAGCGCGAGAATGTAAGCGTTGACCTGCTTCCCCTTTATCAAGCCCAAATCTGATCGCCGACTGTTCGGCCGACCTACTGCATTCTGTACTGTATGGTCACATTGGCGTCAGCCGGATTGGTAGTGCAACCCGCGGCAGCCGTTTGTAATTTGACTTGCAAGGATGCTCCTGCGGCATAACTCTGCGAGATGGCCCCACTGTCGTTCGCGACCGTGGAGATCGTGACGTTTATTGGCTTCGTTCCGTCGGTAAGCCGAACGACGGCGTTTGTTGTACAGCTAGCGGGAGCCGTCTTTGTTTGCACTTGGATACGCGTAATAATCACAGCCCTGTCCGTCGTCCAAGTCGCCCCTGTCCAGGTCGAAGTCAGCGCGCCTGGGAGAAAGACGTTTTGCTCCGAGCGAGGGCTTGAGGTAACTGTTTCTGGTCCAAGCGCCAGGCCTTGCGTGAAATGTTGGAGTTTTGTCCAGTCCTGTTCAACGTCAGAGTGCGTAATAGGGTGGAGATTTCCACCAGACCAGTTGTGAAAACTGATGCTAGCTGCAGCTGCATTGCTGTAGTTTACGAACCCTGGTGAGCCCGCCTTATACGTCGTGTCAGAGGCCGTCTGAAGGACTGCTCCGTTGTAGTACTGAGTGATTGTTGTCCCTTGAACCTCGCAACGAAGAACGTCTCCCGAAGTCAGCGTCTGCGTAACGCCGGCGCTCAGGAGAGTGGAAGAGGTTCCAATAGCTTTATAGATTCCGGTAGCGTTTTGGATTCCGGACTTGAATGCGCACTCGTATCCACCACTGGAAGTTAAACGAACAGCGGGAGAGAAGACGGGACCTGATCCGCTCGATGTGGTTACACTGAATTCCGCAAACTGGTCATTGGCAAAGAGATTCGCACTCCAGAATGCCGCCATCGCTTGGTTGCTAGCGGTGTTCTGTACAGTGTTACTGATAATGCGAGGCGGAGTGAAGACGCCACCCGGTAGATAGCTTGTCCAACTCGAACCGAGATCGCCGTTCGAACGGTTGAAGGAGTCGTAGGCGGAATTGAGATAGCTTGTTACGGGTACGATGCCATTCACGTCTGGAAGAGTTTGTGCCCGATTAGCCGAAAAGCTATTCAGCGTAAGCGTACTGACGAAGCCACCACCCGTGATCTTAACTGATTGAGCCGCTACACCTTCAGGACCCAAGACGGCGGAAGAAGCCATATTTGCGTTCGGACTACTGGCGGTAAAGGAATCCCCTACTCCAGTGTCAGTCACGCTTGTTCCGCGGACGCTGTAAGAGGCAGGAGAGTTCCCTGGATCGGAAGCACAAGGTGTGTTGTTTGCAGCGCGTCCACGGCAAAGGCGTGCGCCAATCTGTCCAGGGAGAGCGGTCCAACTTACTCGACAGCTTAGGTTCCCTCCCAATGTCGTGCATGGCGTTACTGTCGCAGGAGACGCTCCTGTGGTGTCGCCGTTGGCATCAATCGCTATGATTCGGTAGTAGTAAGTACCGGGAGCAAGAGAACCTCCAGCGACCGCGACTGCTGTCGGTGCTGATGGCAAGCCCATCTGGTAGCCTATGGTAGCTGTTCCATTCGTCTGAACCCCGAAACCTGTTAGGGAAGCATTCCCCGAACCGGTAGCATCAGATGCCGGAGTGACGTTTGAAGAAGATATTCCGCCAGGTCCTTCGAAGTAGATCGAGAGAGGACCGCCCGTGAAGACACTGTGGCCTCCTTGTGGGACGTTTGAGAGGTTTGTGAGCTTGACAGTCCCGCCAGTGCCACCAGCCGAGAGATTAGCAACCAAAGCCGTTGGGTAATCTGCAGGAGAAATGTTCTCCAAGTTTACGCCGCCGAAACCAACGTTCACAGTGGGGTAGCTACTTGAGATCAGAAGCGGGATGTCCATATTCTGTGTTTGGATGTCTTCCATCAGGTCGAAGCCCACGCCGTTCGTGGAATTCGAGTGGTTTTCCTCGACGCCAGAACGTCCAATAAACCAGCACTGCTTGAACCCGAAATTTCCCGTTGCCGTCCCTACATTCGGCGTGAAGACAATTCCAGGCAGAAAGGTGTAACCGATATCATCTTCACTTCCCGATGGTGCCTGTGCCCCAAGGAAAACTGACTTGCTGAAGCGATAACTGAAACCTCCGCTGCGAATGCGCATCATCTGTCCCATGAAGTCAGTTGTAGTACCGCCGTTGGTGGATATTGCAATTTCCTCGAAGGATGTTTCCCCAGCGGCGTCGTTGTAAATGATCAGAGCACCGTTGTTCATGAATGAAGAGATGCCAAGATGCTTGATGACTGACGAAGTGGAACCCACGCTTTGGTAGATAATGGGATATGCGTGGTGCGTCTGAATTGCAGGCAGGGTGTTCCAACCGAAGGCAGGTAAAACGTATCCACCGATGCCATACCAGTAGACATTCTTTGTAGCGAAGGTATCTTCGAACGCTATGGTGCCGAACTGTTCGATCACCGTTCTGCCTACCGGCTGCGTAATGTACCCGGCCATTGGCCATACGCCAGCAGGGATGTAGACCCGGCCACCATTGCCTGCTGCAGACATAGCGTTGACAAAGGCCGTGTCATTTCCGAAGAGAACAGCCGTGCCGGAGACTGCACTCGTTGTGCCATTGCCGATGGTGATCCTGTTGGTGCCGCCGCCCGATGCGATCGTCGTGACAAGGTATTGCGGCGTTGCAGAGACTGGGGCTGTCGTTGGGACGAACGTCGGAAATGTTTGGTTGTCCAACATCGGCGAGCCGTAGTCGTTGAAGAACGCTTCCGTTGGGTATGAGGTTCCGATGAGGTTGAAGCTGCCACCGGAGCGACCGTAAATGTAGTACTTCCAGGCGTTCGTCACTGGAGTCCAGGTCACCGCGTTCGCGTTGAAGGAGATTGCTGTGCCGCCGCTTGAGTCTGCTGTTGGCGTCCCTTGGACACGACTGTCGAAGCCGACCTTGCAGGTGAAGCTGGTGCTCGTAGGCGTTGAATTGATGATCCAAAATCCCTCGAAGAGTGGCGTCCGCGTCGAGAAGTACTGAATGATGACAAGTGCATTCGTTGAGAAGCCATGGGGAGAAATCGTGTGGACTGTCAGGGTTTGCCCGGAAAGAGCGATGCTGGAGATCTTCGTCGTCACACGTCCAAGCGTTGCTGCGCCCGTGGTGGTTGTTCCTGCCACTGAAGCCGCTGTGCAGCCACCTCTCTTGTCGCAAGCGATGACCTTGTAAGAATAGGATGTCACCCCTTTCACTGAGGACGGCGCAACGGGACTGCCTCCGGCGTTTACTGAGGGCGTGACCGTGACTCCTATGGGCCTCGCCAGCGTGGTCGCTGGCCCGGCAGAGTCAATACGAATCGTGTCGCCATTGAGAAACTGGCTGCCATTTGCAAGGGTAACGGAATTGGATGCCGCCCCAGCCGTTGCCGTGGTCGAGGGCGCAGGGGAAATTGACCGCGCTCCAAAGACGCGAATGTCAACAGCAGAATTTGGTCCTTTCAGGTGGGCATCCTCTTCCACTTTCTGATGCACGGCATAGGTATCGGGGGCATTCGGTTGGCCGGTGGAACTGATGTCCGACAGAGTCGCCATACTCTCGGTCCGAATGACTGAGTTCTCAGAGAATGACGGAAGCTGCGGGCCGGTTGCCTTCAGGAGTCGGTTGTTAGTTTCATTGCCGTGACTATCAAAGAGAGCCGTAATTTCACTTCCACACACCAGGAATGATGATAGAACACAGAAGGATAGCAATGGAGTCAGCCGCATCAAGCAATCTCCTCTCTTTGGTTGAATGTGGCAGGTCCGGGCTGGTTTGCTATTGACATGCTGTAGAGTTTCAACAGAGTAGCTTTTCTACATGGGGTCGTAAACCCGTTTGGAATACAAAATGCGTATCTGAAGATACTGATGTTGAAGGGCCAGGAGAAAGGGGACATAACGATGGTCGCGTTTGACAGAGTTTGGGAGGCTCTGGTAACACCTAAACCCTATGCAGAGCTCTGCTCTGCGACGGAAAAGTGCTGGCTTGGTGCGTCCTGGCGCTGGCGTTTGGTATGGCGGTATCGCGCAAAAACGCAGACAATTGCGCACGACGAGGCGTTGGAGTATGAGTGGTTTCTTGATGGGGGTGTGTCCTGAGTGCCGCTCTACAAAGCCCCAATCACGTCTGCAAAAAATACGAACGGTCTTTGCTGGTTTGATAAGATTTCTGATCGACGGGGGTTCAGTAGAACGATGCCCAATACAGTCATTCATGGCGAAGGACTGGGGAAGAGATACAATCGCGGGGCTCTGCAGCAGAGTACGCTGTTGCGCGACCATTTGAGCCGCGCGTTGAAATCACCGCTTTCGGTATTCCGCCGTACAAAGGAGGAATCGTTCTGGGCACTCAAGAATGTTTCGCTGGAAGTGAAGGAAGGCGAAGTCCTTGGCCTAATCGGCCGGAATGGTGCAGGCAAGACTACCTTACTGAAGATTCTCTCCCGGATAACTCGCCCCACGACAGGCTGGGCGGAGATTCATGGCCGAGTCGGCTCGCTACTGGAAGTAGGTACGGGCTTCCATCCCGAGCTCACGGGCCGCGAGAACACGTTTCTCTCGGGCGCTATCCTGGGGATGAGCAAACGTGAAATCACGTCCAAGTTCGACGAAATTGTAGCCTTTGCGGAGCTCGAAAAGTTCATTGATACCGCTGTGAAGCACTACTCTTCAGGCATGTTTGTGCGGCTGGCCTTTGCCGTAGCGGCCCATCTCGAGCCGGAAATCCTTCTGGTGGATGAGGTTCTGGCTGTGGGAGACATAAACTTCCAGAAGAAATGTTTGGGTAAAATGGGTGACGTGGCTCGCGAGGGACGCACCGTCGTTCTCGTCTCTCACCAGCTCAATCAGATCCGCCGTCTCTGCCACCGCGTCGTCTGGATTGATGGCGGTACCTTGCGCCGGGACGGCCCAACTCACGAAGTGGTATCCGCCTACGAATCCGACATGGCTCGCGGCAGTTCAATTAGTACCGAGCGGGACCGCGATTCGAATTTCAGGGGACATTTTCTTCGCTGGGAAATCGCGGGCTCCGGAGAGAGTCAATGTCACGTTTTAGATACTTTCGGCCCAGTCAAGATCAAGTTCTTTGTGCGAATAAATGTCCCTACCTCCCAGGGCATACATGGCGTGGCCCTCTATAACGCTGATCGCCAGCTAGTATGGGGGTTTGCTGCATATAACGTTGAGCTGGCCCCAGGAGAACAGTCGCTCTGCCATGAACTTCCATCGTTACCCTTGCGTCCGGGCGCCTATTCGTGGCTTGTAAGTCTTTACGATTCGTCAGAATTAATCGATGCTTGGAACTGTGTCCCTGAGTTGCTGGTTGCCACCGAGCCGGTGGCACATCCGCGAGACGAATGGGCAGGCCTATTGAATCTACCTGACAAATTCACCGTTTCATCGGAGGCCCGCTAGTTTTGCCTAACCAGGCCCATCAGCTGGAGGAGAGGCGGAGCATCAGTGCACTTTAGTCTTCTAGCTTGGACTGGTCGCGCACTCCGCAAAGCGGGCACCGAGCTGCTCAGAATCTCTTCAGTTGAAGGGACATGGATCGACGTTGGGGCTCATCATGGCGAGCTCACGCTTGGCTGCGCAATCCGGAATCCCGGCCTCAGAGTTTATGCCTTCGAGCCGAACTTGCGCGTCGCTGCATCACTGATCGGCCGCGCGCCGAACTTCATTGTTATTCCAATGGCAGTTGCGGAAACGGACGGTCACGCCCAATTTCATACGAATACGTTCGATGCTGCCAGTTCCATCTTGCCAATGGATGAGGATATGCGACGAGCTTGGATTGGTGGCCAAGCACTTCACGTGGATTCCATCACGACAGTCGCGACGATTCGACTGGACAATTTTATGGATCTCTCCAAAATCACCTCAGTGGATTTTCTGAAGATTGACACCCAGGGGATGGATTTGGCAGTATTGCGCTCTGCGGGTTCTAGACTCCGCGACATTCGCAAGATTACGCTGGAAGTAGACCTCTCTCCTAGGCCTCTCTACCGCGGCGCCGCTTCCAAGAGCGACATATTGGAATTCATGAGCGCCGCCGGGTTTAAGCTAATATCTGTTGAGAAGCAATCACACGGGCAGGAAGAGAATCTAACGTTTGTGCCTTCGTAGATGGCCGGATTCGAATTTGAAGTGAACATTGGCAAATACATCGAGTGACCGCAGCGCACAAATCCGATACGTCAGGCATGCTCCCGCGGATAGTACGCTTTCTCCAAAAGCCATGGCGTGAAAAGTACAGGTCGTTCTACGGCCGATGGATCCGCTTGTTTACTGGCGTTCCTCTTCCCGTGCGATTGCCCTTCGGCGCCTGGTTTCTCGCGCGAAGCGATTACATGAGCGCTACGGTGGTCTACGGAGGGTTCGAGCCTGCGGAGAGAGCCTTTGTCGGCCGATTCCTCCGACCCGGTATGACCGTGCTCGATATCGGCGCTCATCATGGTTTTTATACGCTCTTTTTCTCCAAACTTGTTGGTTCCACTGGAAAGGTCTTTGCCTTCGAGCCTTCTCCACGAGAAAGAAGAGCTTTGCGCCTGAATGTAGGCCTCAACCTCTGTAGGAACGTTGTGATACAAGGATTCGCTCTCGACAACAAGGAAGGCCAGAGCTATCTCTACCTTGCCAATCATTACGAAACCGGCTGCAACAGTCTTCGGCCCCCCGTCCTGGCCGAATCAACCTCGATCGTTCCCGTTCACGTCATTTCTCTGGATCAATGGCGCGCAGACCATCTTGCTGGTTCAGTGGACTTCATTAAGCTCGACGTGGAAGGGGCCGAACTATCTGTTCTCCAGGGAGCAGAGAAACTTCTGGAACATAGCCAACGGCCTGTCATTCTGGCTGAAGTGCAGGATATCCGCACCCAGCCGTGGGGGTATCGCGCGAGAGAGATCATCAGTTTCCTCTCCGAAAGGGGCTACAAATGGTTCTCCATTTCCGCCGATGGTTCCTTAACGCCCCTTGCAATCTTAGCGGAAACTTTCGACGGCAACTTTGTAGCTTGCCCTGAGGAATCCGAGTCAATTATTGGTCACGAAGAGGAACGCCGTACAAGTTCCGACGTGTGAGGTGACTGATAGCGAGCCCGCTAGCGTACCGTGGTCGGCCAGAATTTCTGCAAATTTTCCGCGCGCAACTGAGACTTGAACCCCGAACGCATCGATGCGCCATTCCGGAGGCGGAGAGTCTCGTCAAAGTAGGGAGTGCAGGGCAAAGGAGCGTTCCAGCACTGATATCCGTGTGCTGGCACGTAGACGGAGAGTCCGGATAATGTATGGCGAACAACCAGGTCGGCGGTCGGCAAGGGCGGCAAGCCCTCGACGGCGAGAAGCAAACGGTACGGTTCCTTCCAGCCATACCCAACGAGACACCATACCAGCAACAACAGGAGCAGTGCTGACGCCGTGCGAGCGTACGCGGGTGGTCGCCCGGAAGTGGCGGCCACAATTCCGCAGGTTCCGAGGGTCCCAGCGGTGGTCCAGATAGCAAATTGGCCGAATCGCATGTCCGGGGAAGCCCAGAACCAAAAGACCATGGCCGCGAGAGAAGGAAGTAGGGGCCAAAGCCAGGAACAAGGGGGACTGGGCTTGCTGCGAATTCGCAGAGCGAAGAACGCCGCCAAACCAGCCAGGGAAATCGTGAGCGGGACTTGAAACGCAACGCGGTTCCGAAATGCGTGACCAAGCCATACGCTGAGCCACGCGAAACCGTGGGTGTCTGCAGCCGAAGCTTCGGGGATGCGGCCCCAAGATTGAACCCCAGTGGCATACCACTTCGCAACACAAAAGGGAGTCTTCCAGTCGACGGGAAAACCAAGAATGGTGGCGGGGAATAAAGGATACCCGCTCAAAATAATGCTGCGGACTAACCAGGGAAGTAGGATCAGAGCGGAGAAAGTGAGCGCGGCGACGAGGTACGTTGTCCGTTTCTGGGTGGAGCGAGAAAGCAACCAAATCCTACGATATGCGAGGCACCAGGCAAGTAGTGCGAAAACAACAGTTGAAAGCTTGAATGAGACGGCCAAGGAAAACAGAGATGTGGCGACGAGCAGGCGTGAAGAGCCCCGGCTTGGTTGGGATGCGTCATTTGATTGGGAAAAGTTCTCAAAGAGGAGGCCTGCGGCAACCAGGCAAGCAATCGCGGCGGGCTCGTCGGTTAAAGTGCCTACGATTTTGGAACGGGTGGCCCAGAATATTGCCGGAATGGCAAGAATGGAGTGAAACCAATCGGCAGGAGAGACATAAGATTTGGCAAAGACACGTACGCAGGCTGGCAGAATGCTGAGGCACAGAGCGGCTATTATAAGGCCCGCGAAGAGATGATGTGCTAGGTCGCGCCACAGGCCTTGCTGAAGGACGGCGATGAAAAGAAACACTGAGCTGTTGAAGCCGAGCCGTCCATGGAGGTTTGTAAGGCCGGGAACCGCTGGATAACTCTGTATCCAGCGGACAGCGGGGGCTCCATACAGACCTGTGTCGTAATAGTCGCAGGGTCCGGCGGAGCGAAGAGCGATGAACAGGGCAATAGCCACGGCAAATAGAATCAGCCATAGGGGGGATTGCAACACCATTTTGACGCGGTTGAAGAGGATAAAACGGTTTAAGAATATGCCGAGAATGCCGGCGCAAAAGAGCACCATTGTTGTTGAAGACGTGATGGGGAGCAGGAGATTCCAGATTTCAAGAACTGCAACCGAACCGGAGAGACCCATCCAGAAAGCGTCGAAGAGAGAGAAGTCTTCGACTAACAGCGCTAGAATGGCAGAGCCGATACCGATGAGGGCGAAGCCTGCGAATGCCCACGTTAAAAAGATTTCCAGTGCAGAAAAGAGGAGCATCTACGGGTTGCCCCTTGCGGATGTAAAAGTATTTGGCCGGCGCATTTCTTCTCCAGCTGTGGTTGTTTGGGTGAAACGTGCGACCTCTTTTTAGCACGACACTTGTGTTGATGCAGATGTTTTTCTTGGCTAGTCTATGAGTATGTCTTTCAGCAATGTGGAAATCTCACGCGTAAGAGAATACTGGAACAGCCGTCCCTGTAACATCCGGCATTCGACCGCGCCAATCGGCAGTAAGGAATATTTTGACCAGGTCGAAGCACGGAAATACTTCGTTGAATATCACATTCCGGCATTTGCGGAGTTCCCACGGTGGTGCGGGAAGAAAGTTCTGGAAATCGGGTGCGGCATCGGCACGGACACGATTAACTTTGCACGGGCCGGAGCGCAAGTGACAACCGTGGACCTCTCCGAAAACTCACTGGAGCTTGCACGCAAGCGCGCCTCTGTCTTTGGACTGGATGACAGAATCCGATTTTGCCTAGGGAATGCGGAGCAGCTGTCCGGGTTTGTTCCCATGGAGCCGTATGATTTGATCTATTCGTTTGGCATGATTCACCACACGCCGCACCCTGAGGTTGTCCTTGATCAGTTGCACGCATATGCGCGGCCGGGCACAACCCTCAAGGTCATGGTGTATCACCGCAGGTCGTGGAAAGTGGCGCGGATTCTTCTGACCGAGAGCCGGGGGGCATTCTGGAAACTGCAGGAATTGGTGGCTAAGAATTCAGAAGCGCAAACGGGCTGCCCGATAACGTACACGTATACACGGCGGGAAGGCCGAAAGTTGCTGGAGCGGGGCGGCTTTCGCGTTACGGACGTGGAGGTCGAGCACATCTTTCCGTATCGGATCGCGGACTATATCAAGCACCAGTATGTCAAGGAACGGCATTTCCGCTGGATGCCACGGCTGCTCTTCCGCGCTCTCGAAAGACGATTGGGCTGGCATCTCTGCCTTACCGGCCAAGCGTAGCATTATCCTTTTCATACTTTCTGTACTTCGAAAACTTTCCCCGTTCCTCGTTTTTCCGTTATTCTTGGTAAGTGCTTACACTTTTCACCATTCCCAAACCGTTCCGAGGGCACATCGGTGTGATTCAACGCAATGCCATTGAGAGTTGGACGCATCTACGGCCACGGCCAGAAATCATTCTAATGGGAGAGGACGAGGGGACAATGGATTTGGCCCGCGAGCTGAGGTTGAGGCACGTGCCGCAAGTTGCGTGCAGCGACCACGGCACGCCACTACTCAGCGATCTCTTTCGTCAAGCCAAGGCAGCCGCGAGTTGGCCATGCATGTGTTACGTGAATGCGGACATTATTCTCTTGAGCGATTTTCTACGAGCCGTGGAAATTGCTCAGCGAAACTTTTCAAAATCGTTAATGGTCTCCAAGCGGATTAATCTGGGCATCGTCGAAAAGCTCAATTTCGAAATATCTTGGGAAGAAACTATCAAAGCGTGGGCCGGCGTCCATGGCAAGGACGAGCACCATACCGGGATCGACGTATTCGTTTTCCCAAAGGAGATGTATCCGGAGATTCCAGATTTCGCGATCGGGCGGTTGTGGTTTGACCACTGGTTGATCAAGGCTGTGCGAGAACAGAATCTGCCAGTGGTGGATGCGTCGCTGGTAGCGCCGGTAATTCATCAGGAACATGATTATAACCATGTGAGGGGTGGCAGGGAGGAGGTGTGGCGCGGACAGGAAGCCGAGCGAAATCTTCAGTTGTATGGCGGCATCGAGCGCGACTATACACTGCTGGACGTGACGCACGAGCTGATTCCCGATGGATCTGTTCGGAGAGTACGCTTCCGCAAACCTCTTTTTAAGATTAAGCAATTTGCCTGGGAGATTTTCGTGCGACGGACGGCACTCTTGCGGAGAGCACTCGGCCTTCGCAAAAAAGTTAAACAGCCAGCGGACCATCAGATCTCCTGAACATCGGCGAAAGCCCGTTGTCTTTAAATAAAATACTAATGCCAAGAAGCCTACTGCGAATCGCTACACCTCGATGTGGGTACAAACATCGGCTATATGACAAGTATTTTAGGCATCCGTGTGGGTCCGAACGGGCGGGTCCATTCCTTCGAGCCACATCCGTAGGTGTTCGATTCGCTAAAGGAAAATGTCGAGCTATGGAGACGAGATAGTAGGTGCGGTTTGTTTCTCCTCCACTAGATCGCGCTAAGTAAGGAACACACAAAGCGTATCTACATACGAGGGGCTGGTTCCCGACCAATCGCAGAACAGCCTGGATTTCTGAAACAACAGAGACTGGTCCAGATGTGCGAGCTTGTGAATTGCCGATCTGAATCTTGACAGCGTGCTGGGCAAGGATGAAACCATCGGTATCTTGAAGATAGTCGTGCAAGGACATGGCTCGGCGCGCTGCAGTGAATGTCACGTCGACTTCAACGAGTGCCGTGCACGATATCGTATTTGAAGAAGAAACAGCCATTCCAGCACCGACTCACCAGTGTTTTGAGTCGTACGGATATTCGGTTTCGGGCTTCTTCTCCAGCTCTGATTTTTCACTTAGCGCGGAGATTAAGTGTTCGGACTTAGTAGTCTACTCACAATTTTCCGCAAAGCTTGTTGATTTTCGCCAGGTTAAGCTCAATCGTTTCTGCCAGAGCGCCTCAAGGCTCTCCATTCTTGCTCGGCCTGAAAACGCTCCTTTCCGATCTGATGATCAATATCGTGATCGGAAGACGTCCAACGGTAAAACCAATAGAAGAGAAAGGGGCTGACTAGAACGAATACAATCAAACACCACCAGAACATAATGCACTCCGCTTTCAGATGGCAACCACTTACTTAGGATGGCCTAAAATGAGTCAATAAATCAATCGGTAGTAGTTAGGGCATTTCGAGACTCACGGGGAGGCGGTCTGCCCACAGATTGCGCAAAATAGGCTGGGCAAGTTAGGGTGACACAGATGAAGTCTTCATCCGAATGTATCCCGGCGTGCAACGGTAATGCGGCTCAACGAGGGTATAACGCGTGTCTGGAAAATGTTAGGGCGCGTCTCGCGTCCAGATTTTGCGATTCGCGCCGACATCGATGATGTATTGCGCGAAAACCGGATAGGAAGGAATCAAGGCCATCACTTGTGGGAGGACCGTTTCTCGATGCGACAATGTGGTAGCCAAAGTCTAAAGAACGAATTGAGGAGGCGTTTCACAACGGCCAAAGTCTCAGTCAGCACTGGACGAGACGCTGACGGGCTTCTCGGCGGAGCCGCCGAAGCCGAGCCTGAGGTAGCGGATGCCATCGGCGCCGTCGAGATGAGCGAGGGCGCGCCAGCAATCGATCACCGTGCGAGAGGAATTTTCGCGGGCCCACTGATCGGCAGGGATTTCGCGGAACTCCTGCCAGGGAGTCGCTAGCACGACAACGCCGGACGCGGCGATGCATACCTCCGCGGAAACGGCGACGCGCACATTTCTGAAGTTGGTCAGAGCTCGCGCGGCGTCGGTCGAAGGATCGAAAACAATCACGTCGAGATTTGCGGAGGAAAGTTCCTGCGCGAGCAATAGGCCGAAGGACTCTTCCACGACGTCGGTATTGGGCTTGTAGGTGAGGCCGAGGATTCCGATGGCGTCGTCTTCGGTGTGGTGGCTCTTCACGATTTCCGCGAGCAATTTGATTTGGACGCGATTAAAAATGTCGGTGGCCTCCGCGAGGCCGGAAGAGGCGCCCACACTGGAGGCCAGCGCAGCGAGCGCACGATTGTCCCGCGGGAAGCAAGGTCCGCCGTAGCTCACGGCGCCTTTCAGATACTTGGCACCAATACGAGTGTCGAGCCCGAGCGCGTCGGTGACGACGTTAACGTCGGCTTCCGGCAATTTCTCGCAGAGGCGCGCGAGCATATTGGCGTAACTAATTTTGGTGGTGATGTAGGTATTGACGGCGAGCTTGGTGACTTCCGCATTGATGAAATTCATGCGAGCGAAGACGGGCGATTTTTTGCAGGTGCGCTTGTAAATCTCCGAAAGCAAATCTCCGGAGCGCGAATCGGATTCCCCAATCAGAAGAAAATCGGGATTGTAGAAATCACGGATGACAGTGCCAAGAGCGATAAACTCCGGATTATAGCAGAGGCCGAAATCGCGGCCACAACGCTTGCCGCTGGAGCGTTCCAAGGCAGCCTTGATTTCGCCGCCGGTTGAGCCGGGCATCACCGTGCTGGTCATCACAACCAGGTGAAACGATTTCTTCGTGGCCAAGGTGCGACCGATGGCTTCGCAGGTGGGCAGAACGTATCGGAGAGAAAATCCCCCGCTGGCATCACTGGGGGTTCCCACGACGACGAAAGTGGTCTCGGAACCTTGCACGGCCTCGTCGACGCTTTGCGTGGCGCTCAGAGCTTCTCCGGATTCGCGGATTAGCTCTTCGAGGCCCGGCTCGTGCACAGGAGCATGACCGCGATTGATGGCTTCAACTTTCTGCGAGCTGATGTCCACAGCCTTGACGCGGAAGCCGCGAGCGGCAAAGCAGGCGGCCATGGGCGCGCCGAGCTTACCGATACCGACGACGGAGATCGACGAAGACATATTCCTCCATTGTGAATGGTGAATAGTTTAGCGCGGGAGTGAACAGAGACAAAGGCGAGAAGAGCGGACCCCACGCTTGCGAAAAACAAAAGCGCAAAGATGGTGCACCCATAGTCAACTGGTACTTAGTTGGCGCGGCTCTCTCTTGTCATGATGGATGAGGCGAGAGCGGAAGAAGCGCTCATCGCAGTCCCCGCAGTGATACGGGTTTTTCAAGAATAGATGGTGATAGAGCCAATCTTCGGTGCCCTTTCTGAGCGATCTCCGAACCCTGTCACTACCGCAATTGGGGCAAATAAGAGTGTGAACGCTATTTGTGTGTCCGGACATACAGAACTCCCGGGCCGGGAGAACGTATTCTACAGCGTCCAGGCGCCAGAATGGAAGTAGATGATGAGAAGAAGGTCGTGGCCGGGTTGCGCAGCGCAAGTGACTCAATCCCCGTGAAATCCCTGGTAGAGGATGACGTCGAATTTGGCGGGAGTGGTGCCGACTTCGAGGAGGGAGAGCCGACGCGGCCCGTGGATTTCCGCCCAGACGGAGGTGGGCCGTGTGATACGCGAGAGGATCTTGAGCAGAGTGGTCTTCCCCGCGCCGTTGCGGCCGATGGGGCCGAGGACCTCCCCTTCCATTCACTTGCAATGACACGTCCTGGAGCGCCCAGAAGGTTTCTTCGGTTTTCCGACGGAAGATGGAAAGCGGGGAACGGGCGAACTTTTCCAAAGCGTGCCGCAGGCCCGGATCGGCCTGCAATCCGCGATGATAGCGCTTCGAGAGAGATTCGGCGTGAATGACGGCGGTCATAATTTCTGGAACCAGTGGGCTTCGCCATCGGCGGGAATGAGGGGGAAAGAGAGCTGGCGGGAGAGGAAGAACTTGTCGACGGCGAGGCGGCAGCCCGGCCAGGCGCCGTAGTCGTCGAGGGAGATGAAGCCGCGGGGCACGACGGCATTGTAGAACGTTTCGAGGCAGAGTTTGACGGACTCGTACCAGTCGGCGTCGATATTGAGGAGCGCGATTTGCGGGATGTGCACGGAGGGGAAGGTGTGCTGAAAGAGGCCGGGGACGATGCGCACGCGGGAGAGGTCGGCGCCGGTGCGGCGGAGCAGGCGGGAAACTTTTTGCGGGCTGGACACGAGATTGCCGACCCAGTCGGAGGCGCCCGGGCCGTCGAGGTCGGTGGCGGGGGGCATGCCGTCGAAAACGTCGAAGAGCCAGACGGTGCGAGGGAGCGTGGAGTGCGTGGCGGAGCGGGCGAGGATGGCGGCGGTGCCACCTTTATAGACGCCACATTCGACGACGTCGCCGGGGATGCGCTCGTCCTCGAGGCGCTGGGCGAGGCGGGCAAGATTGGCAATGCGCTCCGGGCCGACCATGGTCTTGCGCCGGATGAGTGAATCGGCGTAGCGCGATTTTAAGGAATCGAGGAAATTCATAGGTGCCACCATTTGGACGATTCGAAATTAGACGCGGTCGGCAACGGAGGACTCCATGCGATTGAAGAAGAAGAGGCCGCCGAGGAGGACCAGGGCGACGACGGCGGAGGAGGCGAGAAGGAGAAGGCCAGGGGCCTGGCCGCGGCCGGTGATGGCCCAGCGGAAACCGTCAATGACGCCGGCCATGGGGTTGAGGCCGTAGAGCCAGCGCCACCGCGCGGGAACCAGCGAAGAAGGATAGGCGACGGGGGAGGCGAACATCCAGAACTGGACGACGAAGGGGATGACGTAGCGCACGTCACGGTAGAGGGCGTTGAGCGCGGAAAGCCACAAGCCGACGCCAAGCGCCGTAAATACAGCAAGAAGCAGCAGCACCGGGAGCCACAGCGCGGCCAGCATGGGCTTGAGGCCGTAAACGAAAGTGAAAATGGCGAGGACCACGAAGCCGATGGCGAAATCGACGAGGCCGGAAAGCGCGGTGGAAATGGGAAGAATGAGGCGCGGGAAATAGACTTTGGTGATGAGGCGCTGGTTGTCGACGACGACGTTGGTAGTCATCCCCAGGGCGTAGGAGAAATAGGCCCAGGGGACGAGCGCGGCGAAATAGAAAACGGGATACGGCAGGCCGTCCGAAGGCAGCTTGGCGAGGCGACCGAAAAAGAGTGTGAAGACGAGCATATTGAGGACGGGTTGGAGGACGACCCAGAGGATGCCGATGGCGGTTTGTTTATAGCGGATTTTCACGTCGCGCCACACGAAGAAGTAGAGGAGCTCGCGGTAGGCCCAGACTTCGCGGAGGCGGAGCTCGAAGAGGCCGCGGGGCGGCTCGATGCGTACGGTGTTGGAGCGGGGCGGGAGCGCGACGGTGGATGTCGAGGCGGTGGCCATGCGCGAGGATTAGAGTAACAGAGAAAAGAGAGGAAGAGGCGAGGACGGAGGCTAAGAGTTGAAGGTTTTAAGTTGAAAGTCAAAGAAGGAAAAAACTTAGCGCGGTTCAAGCAGGCTTAAGGATTTTTCTCGAGCTGGCGGAGGTCGCGGTCTTCGATTTGCTGCATGAGAGCTTTGCGCTTGAAGAAGTAGCGCTGGAAATCGGCGGCGAGCTGGCGGGGTACGACGAAGAACTGGTTGTGGATCATTGCGGAAAAGGAGATGGGGCCGCGGGCGGGAATGAGATGCGAACCCCACTGGAACATGAAGCCGACGTTCCAGAGGAGGAAGAGGGCGAGGAAAACGGAGGCGGCGGCGAG
>Ga0222749_10000762_pt1 | contig 18223 bp, 14 predicted proteins | sample IncBWH2Mmetat_FD_197234 | JGI IMG/M metagenome (GOLD analysis project Ga0222749, IMG submission 197234) | Metatranscriptome of lab incubated forest soil microbial communities from Barre Woods Harvard Forest LTER site, Petersham... | ecosystem: Environmental > Terrestrial > Soil > Temperate... | reverse complement strand
CGACGTCACCCGCCGTGGCCGCCCGGGACTCCCTCGCCTGAGCGCCGCGAGCAATATTTCAATCGGCCTCTCGTCCTGGGCGGGGGTTCCATCGAGAACGGCCTGCGGTCAACCCTCGTCCACCCTTGGGAGGGAATTCCTGGACATTAGGAGATCCGCCACACGAAGCTCCTTTCCCGGGAAATGAGAGGCGCCCCAGCGGGAGGACTTAGACGGACGAGGGACGGGCATGTCTCAGCTCCAGGTGATGTCTCGCCTGAACATTCGCCAGCCGCGCGTCCGCAGCTGCGATCAGTTCCTCCGGGGTCGTTCCGTCATCGCTGGATCTCGCGACGCCGGCGCTCAACGTGAGGCCGGTCCGGAGCTTCACCATCGTGACGGCGCGTTCCACAAGATTCGTGGCATATGGAACATCCGCCGCCACGACCAGGACAAACGCATCGCCCCCGTAACGACCGAGAATCTCCCCTATACCAACCACCGACTGAAGTGCCTCCGCGACCCTCTTGAGTATCAAGTCGCCGCCCCGATGTCCCTCTTTCTCGTTCACCTCCTTAAAATGATCCAAGTCGAAAAAGACGACGGAAAGGGGTCCCCCGGCCCGCTCTGCCCGATGGAGAAGGTTCATGAGCTCTTCCTCCACGTAGCGGCGGTTATACAATCCGGTCAGAGGATCGGTCATGGCCAATCCGGACAACACCGTCACCTTGCGTTCGTAGTGGCGGTCAAGATCCCGTTTGATCGTGCCGATCGCGCCGAAGATGAGACCCAACAAAAGCGGATGGGCGAAAAAGATGAGGATGACCGGGTGTGCTCGAATCTCATCGAAAGGACTCCTGCCACCGGTCCTCGAAAGCAGACCCTCGAACACCAGGGGGAAGACCGACACAACGAGTCCCAGCAGGAGTCCCCCGCGGAGATACGGGTTGGTACCTAAATTGTATGTGTATGCACTCCTCATGGCCTTGAGACATCCTATTGGATTCATTTCCATGCACTCAGATGAGACGGGATGATCCAGGTCCTTCCAGGTTGCATGCGTTCGTCTCCCGAGATTTCCCCAGCTTCTCGATCTTGAACCGGGCGGAGAAGACGATGGAGGTTCTCAGGGACCTCTTCTCCCCCGGAGTGGCTCCTCCGAAGGTCGCCCGCACCCGCGTCGGTGGCCTCGAAGGACTGGGACGTTCATCCGGATCCACGAACACGATGGCCCTAGAATCCAATTCACGTGAGGAGTGGACATCCTGTGACCGGGATTCAAGGGCTTTCCAGGGGCCGATCCAATGGCCTCCCGCGCCGGAGGAAATCCCTCTGCTCAGGGGGATCCGGTCAGGATTCTGCCACTCGACCGACGCGACCGACCTGCCGGGCGATAAACAGGAGTCGGGCAGGTACCCACGCGTATCTAGCTGCGCACGCAGGGGCGCCTTTATGGTCCGTTCCAGGTGGGTCACCATGGTCAGCGACTTCTCCTTGTCCGACACCGCCCTCCCTCCTCCAAGAAGGTGGACGGGCGGTCCACGCATCATCTACGTCACGCCGGATCGAGGGTTACCCGGGTCCCCGAAGAATCCCGGACAAGGATCGGCCCGCGGTGCTATTTCTCACCGACCCGTAACCCTTTCCGAGAGACCCCGTACATAGCGTCGCTCGATGGGCCGGAATGGGTCCGCTCAAGGAGAAGGCAATGTTGTCCCGCTGGGTCCTCTTCGCGGTGATAGCTCCGGTTACAGCAATGCTCGGCCTTGAAGTGATCGCCCGCGGCGCACTTGGGCCGGCGCAGGTATCCTTCCTGATCTTCATGGTGGCAGCCGGGTTCTTGGTTATCACCCGATGTCTGGGAAGAGAGAATGTCTGGCAAGCGAACCCCGCGAGGATCCTGGCTCGGATCTGGTCCCCGTTTGGCCGGGACCGCGGTTTCTAATCCGATTGTAACCTTCGGGAATAAGCGGCATGTTTCGATTCCTGATGTCGTGCTTGCGTAGGGACCCCGGCCAACCGCGCGCCACGGCCATGTCCCACGCTCAGCCCGGGGGACTCCCCCCCGGATCGCGAATGATCGATGTCGAGGGGATGATCCGTCAGGCCTCCACCCGCGTGAGTGTCGACCAGCTCATCAAGAGCGGGAAGAGGCACGTCAATCTGCTCTCCCGAGACAAGATCGACGAGCTCATCAACCGCTCCGTCAAAACGATTGTCGACAAGCATCGTGCCACGACCGCGTACAAACACGCAGCCTCCCAGGCACAGATCGAGGCCGAATCCAGGGCCGAATTTGAGGAACTCCTTCACCAATACCAGGAGACGGCCGACGCCAAGACCGCGGTCGAGCATTCCAAACGAGCCCTAGAACAGGAGCTCGAGGAGATCCGCTTCGAGCCCGACCCGGAGGGGGCGGGCGAGGATGATCCGCCGCCGACCGCTGTCAGACCGGGTCCCCCCTCCCCTTTCGAGGACTTCGTCCGAAAGCTGGACAAGCAGGTGCTTCACGTGTTCGCGAATCGCAGACTCATCCTCGCTCGGTCGGAGTCTCCGGAGGCCATGCGGGAACTTGACCGGATCGAGGAGGTCCTTCGCACCATCTTTGAGAAGCTCGTCCATGAAACGGGCGAGCAGTTGAGGGCCCCCGTCGGAGACGCGCACGACACCGCGACACTCAAGAAGCGCATGGAGAAACTTTACGCGTACATTGCCACGCTGGAAGCGGCGCTCAAGACCCTGTCGACGGCCAAGACCTTCTCACACCAGCAGGTCCAGAACCTCCTCCGGGATCTCGGACTAACCCAGGAGGACAAGAACTTCGAGAAGAAGAGGGACATGCTCAAGGTCGTCCTCAACGCAAACCAGGAGATCCGGAAGAAGGCACGCGAGCTCGCCGCGCGCGGTATCACCCTGGACGCTCCCGAAGAGAAGGCGGTCTTTACCTGTGCCAGTGAGTCAACTTCAAGAATGTTCGAAAGGAGTTCTGCATGAGCCCTGAAAGTTCAGTCGCCGAGAGCGTCGATCACACCGCCACCGCCCAGCCCGCGACCCGGGCCGGAGTGCTCTACATCGGCATGGATCTTGGATGTTACAAGACCTCGGTGGCGGCCACCAACGGCACGCGGGAGATCGTTTATTCGATCGTGGGTTGGCCCAAGGATCCGGTTTCCCGAAAGATGCTCGGCAAAGACATCGTCTTCGGCGGCGAGGCCTACCGGCATCGCCTGGCGCTGGACACCGTCCGTCCTTTCGAGAGGGGCGCCCTCAAATACCTGGACAACGCCGCCGCCGGGATCCCCAAGGAGAAGCTCGGCCGCTACCAGGAGGCGGCCCGGGAACTGGTCAAACATGTGGTCTCGCTCTGTCGCGCGCCCCGGGGCACGCTTCTCTTCGGAGTGATCGGCTCGCCAGCCCGCGCTTCCATCCTGAACAAGCAAGCGCTCATGGACGCCTGCAAAGGTACGTTTGAGTCGGTCATGATCGTCTCGGAACCCTTCGCCGTGGCCTATGGCCTGAATCAGTTCGAGGATACGCTCGTGGTGGATATCGGCGCGGGGACGACCGACCTGTGCCGAATGCACGGCGCAATCCCGGGAGAAGAGGACCAGATCACGATTGCCAAGGCTGGAGACTATATCGATGACTGTGCCTCGAAGCTCATCCAGGAACGCCACCCGGCCGCGCAGTTCACTATCAACATGGTGCGCGAGGCGAAAGAGCGCTTGAGCTTTGTGAACGACGTGAACGACAAGGCGATCGTCACCTGGCCCAACCAGGAAGGCCGGCCCACGGCGTTCGATATCACCGCCGAACTCACAGAAGCCTGCCGGCTGATCGTGCCGGACATCGTGGAGGGTCTCCGCCGGCTCGTCAGTTCGTTCGATGCCGAGTTCCAGCGCCGAATGCTCCAGAATGTCATCCTGGCCGGCGGGGGCAGCCAGCTGCGCGGCCTGGACCGTCTCATCGAAGAGGACCTGGCGCAATACGGCGGGGGGAAGGTCACCCGAGTTCATGAACCTGACTTCGCGGGCGCCAACGGCGCCCTCAAGCTGGCTGCGGATATGCCTGAAGACTACTGGAAAGATGCGACGTAGGGTCCGGGCGAAGTGAGATCGAAGGTTTCTCAGGATCATTCGAACGGGCTTGCCGGTCGCAGTGCCGGTGCATTCCCAGAGGGCCTCACGGCATTGGGACCGACGGACAACGGTCCAGATCGGTCATGAACCGCGAATCCAATAGCGGCGCATGGCCTCACGGCTCGTTGCCCCGAGAGGGCCCTGATTTCAAACGGGCCTTACACGGTAAGCGGAGGCCCGAACGCCTCTTGAGTTCCGGAAGGTAGTACGGGATACCAGGGATTCGGGCAACCCCTTCATGAATATATCGTAGGTATCCGCGGATGAGGATTGAACCTGAAGGCAGCGCAGTTCCCAGTGGCCATGCGCTCGGGCTCCTGGAACTCGCGAGGCATACCCGACGAGGTGACGTCGAAGCTCGCGTCGCTTCACTTCTACCAGCTTTCGATTCCGGCGCCCAAGCCGCCTCTTGGCTCGTTCGATCCCGAAGCCTACGTCCGCGGAAGGAGCCTGTTCGAGGGAAAGGCACATTGCGCGACGTGTCACGTGCCGCCCCTCTATACCGAGCCCGGCAACAATCTCCACTCACCGGAGGAGATGGGCGTGGACTCCTTCCAGGCCGATCGTTCTCCCACGCACGGCTACCGTACGACGCCGCTCCGGGGATTGTGGTCGCACCAGAAGCGCGGCTTCTACCATGATGGGCGCTATGCCTCGCTCGGCGACGTCGTCAGCCACTACAACGGACTGATGAAACTCGGACTCTCGATCCCTGAACAAAAGGATCTGATCCAGTTCCTGCTGGGCCTTTAGGATGGCTTTCCCAGCCGGAGGTCCCGTGCGCGCTGTGCCTGAACATATGCCTGGAAGAACTTGCGTGGCCATCACACTCGAGAGGCATGGACGGTGGAACGCGGCCCTGGTAGGCCTCTTCCTCGCCCCTTTGGGGTGGTTTGCAGCCGTGGCGTCTCAAGATCTCGGGGACAGGCGGCCCACCTCCGAGGCTCAAGAGGCGGGTTATCACCTCGATCGCAGAACGTCGATTGAAGGGATCTCAGATGCCGTGCCAAACGGCATCGCATCATCGAAGCCGGAGATCCCTTTGCCCTTGGACCGGCCCCATGATCCCTGGAGGCAGCCATCGTTCATACCAAAGTAAGGTCGGGGCCGCTCCAGATGTCCCGAGCCAGAGCTCAACCGCCTCTGGCGCGTTGAATTGAGAGGAGGGGCAAAGGACATAAATCGAGACTCGACGCCTACATCGTCGACCCCTAAAAATCCGACCAATCTTACGACGCGACATCTGACAGAGCCCTCAACAGGCCTCTCTTCTGTGACGTTTGCGGCTCTTGGCCTGTCGATAGTAAAGCCGACGCGACTCCTGGCTGGACTGTCGACTCATCATCCCCGATGCGCAGATGATCGTCAGCCACTCTAGTTCGCCATCCTCGCACCGGCATGAAGTTGGATCTGGCCACGCCAGGGGATGCGAATCAATAGGGAATCAGCCGCGTCGTCGCCGACCTGACCCCCGAGGTCTGGGGGACGGTCCCGAAGAAATACGGCTTTGCACGGCGGACCATGAAGGGTGGTTCAACGGCTCCTTGACCGGTCAGGAGAGGCCGGCCCCCGACAAGGGAGTCCTTGAAGGTCGAAGATCTCCACGCTCGGAAGAGGCCGATCACTCTTGAGGGAGTAGAGGGTACGAAGCCGGATCATCGGGGCCTGACGAGACCCCTGACCTTGACCCTGAAGGTGCTGACGCTAGACGAGCTCGAAGCAGCCTCCAGAAGGTGGAGGAGGTCGCCGGCCATTCAAGGTGCGAGCGCACGCTCACGGCCCTGCAAGGATGGACACTACCCTCATGACTGCGCACGGGTTGCCGAAGGGGGGTATTTCCGGGGTCGACCACGCCTGCAATTAGGAGACTGTCCCGGAGACCCAAGTCTCGCACGAGGACACTCCACGGCTGCCATCACCATGAATTTCCCGCAGTGCGCGCTGGGGCATTCCCAATCTGAATCCCAAGCATTTTCCGCACCATCCCGACGGTGGTGCCAATCCCCACGAAGTCGAGTTCCGACCTCCCGCCGTACTTTCCGGCGGAGAGAATCAGGCCCACTGGCAGTCCCTTGATCCCCCACTCCACACTTACGCCCGCGACCATGTCCGCCTTCCCGGTGACCCATTTGGACAGCGGCTCGACCGAGATGCGCACCCAGGTATCTCCCATCGATATCCGCTTTTCCAGCCCCCGCCACCAGAGATATCCGACGACGAGTGGGGGTAGGACGGCGAAATCGGCACCGCGCCATTCATTGATGTAGAAGGCGTCATTTTGGACCCGTTCGGCGCCACGGAATTTGTACTTCGAGAGATACGTCTTGCGCGCTGCGTCCCAGAGGACCTTCCCTTGGTCCCGCAGGAGCCCGCGAGCATCCACCTGCTCCGTGCCGTTCTCCAATCCCATCGTATCGTACGCCGAGTCGCCGAACCGTGAGAAATAACGCTGCTCGCGTTCGATCCAGGCGGACCCGAATTCTGAGAAGATCCGACCTTCTCGGGATCCGGCTTGGAAATCGAAGATCCGGCTCGCGACTCCCCCGGACGATTCCCCCTGGACGGAATACGTGTCCGACCGGGGAAAGAGACCGCACGCGAGTCGGAGAGTGCCATCGAGCAGCGCCTCGGGCCCGCGCAGGAACAAGTCGCCGACATCCGCGAGGGGATCGGCCGCACCGGAGCGCAGGAAGAGTTCGACCAGGTCGGGGGTCAAGGAAAGCTCGAGAGACCGGCGTTCGACGGGGAGTTGCAGAGCCAATGGCTCTAGAACGACCTGCCGGGCGAAGAGGAGGGTCGGGGGATCGGGCGCAGCGATCGAGGCCGGCAGGACTCCGCCCGTGACCGGTCCGGAGTCCTGGGCGGGTTCGAGTTCCGGGTCGACCAGGAGGATCGCGCCCGAATCCTGGACCGCCGCACTGCTGCTCCCGAAAAAGAGGCGCTCGATAGCCTTGATTCGCTTCTCCAGCCGACGCTTGCAGCGTCCGATGGTATCGGTCCGGCAATCGGGGTCGGGGTCGGAATCAGCCTCCGCAGAGCCGAGGGTACCCTGCAAAAGAATGTTTCCGGCCATGACGACCGCACCGAAAAACGCGGCGAGACGGACCACCGGAAACCAGAACCTTCGACTGCGGGGGCCCATCCTCCGGACGTGACCTTTTCGCCGCTGGCGCGTGTGAAGATCCGCATTAGGCTCATCGCAAGAACCGATTTCCCTGGACCCTTCTCCCCGATGGTCGACCTCGGTAACTTTCACGGTACACCAGCCTTACTTCTATGACCTGGACACTTCGAACCGTTGCTGGATATGTTTGGAACATTCTCACCCTTCGCTATCTTCAGCAGGCACGAGAAACGATGGTCTTCGGTTTGAGACCCTCGCGACTGCGGCACCCTGGCCGCATCGAATTGAGCGAGACCTCCCCTCATAATGGTAGACCTGGCCGTCCCTCCGGACCGGCGGTTTCCCCATGACAAACGGTCTTTGGGCGTTCCTGAGGATGGAGCTCATGCGGACCAACAGCGCAAGCGGCGGGCCATGAAGATTCCGGGCATCCTGATTTCACCGGAAGCAGAGTGATTTCTCCGGATGTCGGGGGGACTCTCTCACAGAACGCCGAACGGCTTTACCTGGAGGACGACACATGAGTAACGATCTCATATCCTGTGCCATCCCCGGGGATTGGCACGTAACGAGGCCGTGAAACCGACCCGATGGACCGGAACAACAGCCGGGTCCATCGTCATCCTCTTCGTCGGACCAGACGATGCCATTCATCACCCCGAGTGCGATAAGGATGGCGAAGGCGGCGCTGGAAAGAAATGCACATCAGACGGTGCAGCGAAGCGCCTCCAAGCCTTTCACTCCTGCCCCAAGCCGGAGGAGAAGCCCCGCCGGTCATCATGATGGCCCCGATCCAGCCCTTGACCCGCCGCAGGACGGTCCGGCGCACGACCTTACGAACTCCGTGCATCAGACGCAGTATCGTCCTGTGGGCGACCCGAACGCCCAACTAGCTCACGAGGATCTCGAGGAGCGACGGGGAGGCGACCTAGCCCTCCTCCACGTCCCGGATTCTTTTGCGCCTGCACCGGGTACTGGAGGTCAACCTCGGTGACCCCGGGTCATCGTGAGCCGATCCATCCCTGCGCCGGATCAATAATCCAAGCACGACTCCCACCGCCCGCCTGAGACATGCCGACACGACGGGCTTCTCGGTGATGAACGCAATCATCCGGCCCCCGGCCTCCCGGGCGAAGTCTGCCTCCACGGAGTCCCGAACGATCCTGGATTACCGAATTTCGGAAGGATTCCCCCGCCTAGGATGTCCCGCGGTCCTTCTCCCCGGCATCCGCCGTATCCGAGGCGACCGCCTGAAGTCGAGCGGCCCCATCTACGACGCTTCGTCCGGGGGTTGCAGCGTTCATGGGGGTCCGTAACGAGGCGGCGGCGGCATCGTAGATAGGCCGTCTTGCGCAGGTGCTTCGCGCTTCATCCCCGCGCTGGAGGGCTCGATGGAACGGGTTGGATCGGGGCCCTCGCGGCTGGCCGCGGCGGCCCACGCCGTGTTGATTGTCGCCGCCCTCCATTTCGCCGAAGGCCTCTTCCTACCGCTTGCGCTGGCCGGTCTTCTCAGTCTCCTTCTCCTGCCGCTCGTCAAGGGAGTGGAACGCCTGCGAATCGGTCGCATCCCTTCCATTCTCTTGGTGGCCCTTACGGCATTCCTCGCCATCGGGGCATTCAGCTGGATCACGATGCGGCAGGTGTCGGACCTCGGTAAGAAACTCCCCGAGTACAAGGTGCGAGTCATCGCCAAGGCCGGGTCGCTCGGGGCCGTCGGAAGAACCATCAAGCAAGTGCAGGCGGCGCTGGCCGAGGTGGGGGACGAAATCACGTCTTCGACGACCGGAGTGTCGTCCCGCGAGAAGGCCTCCACCGCCTCCAAGGTCGAGGTCGTCCCCACCCCACTGAAGCCACTCGAGATCATCGGTCGGGCCCTGGTTTCGGGAATCGTCCCGCTGGGGACGACTTTCTTTGTCCTCATCCTGGTGATATTCATCTTGATTTATCACGTCGATCTGATGGATCGGCTGGTGCACATGGTGGGGGACTCGCGGGTCAACGTCACGACTCAGACCGTGACGGAGGCGATGCATAGCGTGAGCCGCTACCTGTTCATCCAGGCGGCCGTGAACGCGGGGTTTGGGATTGTAGTGGCGCTGGGACTCTGGGCCCTCGGCTTGCCCAATGCGCTCTTCTTCGGATTGCTGGCCGCGCTGTGCCGATTCATTCCCTACGTCGGCACCTGGGTGGCCGCACTCCTTCCGTTCCTCCTCTCCGTCGCGGTGTCCGATGGCTGGACAAAGCCCCTCACGATCCTGGGGGGCTGGCTCGGGGTGGAGATCCTGATCGCGAATGTCCTGGAGCCCTGGGTGTATGGCTCGAAGACGGGTTTGTCGCCGCTTGCGGTGATCCTGTCCGCGTTCTTCTGGACCTGGATGTGGGGCGGGACGGGACTCCTCCTCGCGGTTCCTCTGACGGTTTCCCTGGTCGTGCTCGGCAAATACCTGCCGCAGTTCGCCTTCCTTCATACGATTCTTGGGAGCGAGGCCCTCCTCGAACCCAAGGTGCAGCTTTACAACCGCCTTCTCGCCCTCGATCAGCAGGAGACGGTCGAGCTCGTCGACCGCTTCCAGGCGGAGAAGCCGCCCCGCGAGGTCTATGACGGGCTGCTCCTGCCTGCGCTGTGCATGGCCGAATCGGATCGCCAGCGGGGCCGGCTGGATGAGGAACGGGAGACAACCATGCTCACGAACATCCGGGACCTCATCCAGGATCTCGGCGAGCGGTTCGAAGAGGAAGGAACCCTCAAGGCGGGAGCGACCCAGACGATGCCCTTGTTCGTCCCCCGGATCGTCTGCCTTCCGGCCGCCCGGCCGGCTGACTGGGTGGCCGCATCGATGGTCACCCAACTCCTGGTCGGGACGGCCTGGCGCATGGAAACCGCTCCCGAGAACAAGACCGCCGGCGAGATGTTGGACTTCATCGCCGAGTCCGAGACCCATCTGGTCGTCATCTCGGCCGTACCGCCCTCGTCGCTGATCCAGGTGCGCTATCTCTACAAGCGCATCCGGCGACTTCACCCGAAGGTCGCAATCGTCATCGGCCTGTGGAACGACCCGAGCCATCCAGAGAGCCTGCAGAATCGGATTGCCCCCGATTCTAACGCCCACTTGGTGGCGACCCTGACCGAAGCGGTTGACCAGATCCGCCAGATCTGCCAGTCTATGATCCCCGCGCAGAAGCACCCCGACCTGCGCCTCGAGCCCGCTCCCAGATAGATGCAGACGTCTTGGCGCTCTCACAGGTCCGAGGCCAGGCGTTCACGAGGAACCGGTTTCCGGGTACCGTTGGATTATTTGGGCCCTCGCGATCATGGCAATCCCGGGAAACTTGGCTTAGTCCTTGTGAATCGTGTCCTTACCACGGTTAGCCTGTGTCATGCCTCGGCAAAGACACATCCCCACAGGACTCTCGTCAGGGCCCCACAAGGGTCGATCGCGTCCGTTTCGTGCAAGAAGGGTATAGGATCGGCCGCGCCCGTGAGTCGGGGCGATCCGCCGAGACCGTGTTCCATTTGGGATGCGGCGCTGAGCAAGTCGCCCGACCGCGGGCCGATTCACCTCAACTCCCGCCCTCATCCCGTCGAACACCCTCACGAAATTCTGGGTGAACTATTTTTCGAGCCGCTGGCTGACCCGAATGGCGTGGCCCCGTCGCCTGCGCCCCGATAGGCGTGCTCTGGACGTCCGCGGGCGCCGGATCATACTCGTGGATCGGAAGGATCCACCCTGAAACGGAATCGTTTCCAACACCCTCCTCAAGCCCCTTTTGGAACCGCGGGATTGACTCTCCCCCTCGTTCACATCCGCTTTTTCACCTGAAGGACGCCATTCGCTGATCCAAACGGATTGGCCACACGTTTTTCAGCGTTCTCGTCATCCCGCCACTCTCCGTCCACGCGGAGCCGGTACTGATATTCCCCGGGCTCCAGCTCGAGGGTGGTCTGCCATTCTCCCTCACGCCCCTGGACCAGGCGAATCCCGTCCTCCGACCAACCGCTAAAATCGCCCGTCACGGATACGTTCTTGGCATCGATTCCCTTGATCACGAAGGGAACCATCCTGGCTTCTTTTCTCCCCAAGCTTTGGGATCCTGTCGTTCTTGCCATCGCTTTTCTCCTTATTCATTCAGAAAGGAAGATTCCCAAGATACTTGATGGAACATGACTTCTCTAGATTCCCCGGGTTCGCTCGGAAGAAACGCGCGGGTGCCCATCTCTAGGGGACCCGCCGGACGGATGCCCCACAGGTGCGACCCAGCCTGAATACTTCATCCAGGGTGCCGGAATCGCCGCGGACTTCCACCTCGAGCCAGGCGGCCTTCTTCGTGAATCGTCCGCGCAGGATGTTCAGTCGCTCATCGGAGGATTGGGAGAGTTGTTCGAAGGCTTGCTTCGCTTTTGCCCGATCGGGAAAGGTAAGGTCGAGTCGAACAGCCTCCTGGGATTCAGCTTGCATGGAAGTTCCTCCGTTCCAGGTCAATGGCCGTTCGGACGCAATTCCCATGCCACACCTGAGAGGCTGGAGCGTGTTTCGGTCGTCACCTGCCTACCGGCGAGAGAGGACGACCCCGTGCTCGATTGAAGTGTGTCCCCGCGGTTCTACTCCACCGGCCACTCTCCATTGGCTTCGCTCCCCGCGAGCCTGACTGGAAAGGGGGACCAGAATGATTGAGCGAATCATCAGAATGATCCGAGGATGCTATGGGTAAACGGACGCGACTTGCCCCCGGGAGCCCAAGCGGAGAATCGATTCACACTGGATCCAAATGGGTAAGCAGGGGCGGGAAGAATCATTTTGATTGAACCGTCTCCCGCAGTAATCCCGCCAGCCCTGCAGGATGCGCCGCCTGGACTCCCGGCATGGATATCACCCCACGACGGTGCCATCACGGCTTCGCCGTAAAATCTGCATCGATCACCTTTTCCCCGCCGGGAGCTCCGTCGGGGTTCTCCACACCCGTGACGCCGGACGTTCCGTTTCTGGGCTCGTCGGCACGGGTCGGCCCTTTGGACGCGTTCTCGTAGAGTTTCTTCGAGAATGCATGCGAGGCCCCATGGACAGCCTCGATGGCGCGCTTGATCTCCTGCGCGTGGCCGCCATCCTTGACCTTCTTGAGAATCTCGACGGCCTTCTCAATGGCCTCCTTGTCCTGGGAGCCGAGTTTGTCGGCCTGCTCGCGGAGCAGCTTGTCCGTTGAATAGATTGCGTGGTCCGCCTGGTTGCGGGTTTCGGCCAGATCCTTGCGCTCGCGGTCCTTGCCCTCGTACCGTTCCGCGTCTTTGACCATCTTCTGGATGTCCTGCTCACCGAGGCCTGTCGTGGCGGTGATTCGGATCTGCTGGGATTTTCCCGTCGCCAGATCCTTGGCGGAGACATTGAGAATGCCGTTAGCATCGATGTCGAATGTCACTTCGATTTTGGGCGAACCCCGCAGGGCCGGAGGGATGCCGGTCAGGTCGAAATTCCCGAGTTTCCGGTTGTCCTCGGCCATGGGCCGCTCCCCCTGGTAGACCTCGACGGTCACGCCGGACTGGTCGTCCTGCGCGGTCGAAAAGGTTTGCGACTTCTGGGTCGGGATGGCCATGTTCCTGGGGATGAGCGGCACCATGAGGTCGCCCTCCACCTTGATCCCGAGCGTGAGCGGGGTCACGTCGAGGAGGAGGATGTCCTTCACCTCGCCGGAGAGGACGCCCGCCTGGATGGCGGCCCCCACGGCCACCACCTCGTCCGGATTGACACTCCGGTTGGGCTCCCGCCCGAAAAACTTCTTCACGAGCTCCTGCACCCTCGGAATGCGGGTCGAGCCGCCGACCAGGACGACTTCCTGGACGTCCCCTGGTTTGAGCTTGGCGTCGGCCAGCGCGCTCTCCACCGGTTGGAGCGAAGACTCCAGGAGGTCGCCGATCAGCTGTTCCAGCGTGGACCGCGTTACGCGGGTGGTCAGGTGCACCGGGGCCCGATCTTTGTCCTGCGCGATGAAGGGGAGATTGATATCGGTCTCCATCATGCTCGAGAGCTCGCACTTGGCCTTCTCGCAGGCCTCCTTCAGACGCTGGAGGGCGATCGGATCCCGCCGGAGGTCGTTGCCGCTTTGCTTCTGGAATTCTGAGGCGACATGGTCGACCAAGCGTTGATCGAAATCGTCACCCCCCAGATGAGTGTTGCCGTTGGTCGAGAGCACCTGGATGATCTCGTTGTCCACCTGCAGAGTTGAAATGTCAAACGTGCCGCCCCCCAGGTCATAGACGGCGATCTTCTGACTTCCGCGCCTCTTGTCTAGACCGTACGCGAGTGCGGCTGCGGTCGGTTCGTTGAAGACGCGCTTGACGTCCAAGCCCGCGATTCGGCCCGCCTCCTTGGTGGCCTGCCGCTGGGAGTCGTTGAAATAGGCCGGGCAGGTAATGACCGCCTCCGTCACCTTCTCACCCAGGTAGGCCTCGGCGGTCTCCTTGAGATCGGCGAGGATCATCGCGGAGATCTCCTGGGGGGTGTACTCCTTCCCGCGGATCCGGATCCGGACGGGATCCTCAGGCGCCCCCACGATCTCAAAGGAGGACATTTTCTCTTCCTGAGAGACCTCGCTCCGACGACGCCCCATGAGCCGTTTGATCGAGTAAATGGTGTTCCTGGGGTTTGCAACGGCCTGCCGCTTGGCCAGTACCCCGACCAAGCGGTCGCCGCCGTCGGTGAAGGCCACCACCGAGGGGGTAAGGTTCGAACCATGCTTGTTGGGGATGACCTTGACTTCTTTGCCTTCCATGATCGCCACGACCGAATTCGTCGTTCCGAGGTCAATTCCAACCATTCGTGTCATCACGCCTCCTTGATTCCCCTGAAAGGGGGAATTTCATCAAGTCCGCTTCCGGTGATGATTGCGCAAGTGCCATGCCAACCTCCGCCCTAGGCCCGGAAAATCCGCATTTCCATTCAAGGGGTTATTCCACCTTCAGGGAGGCTTCTTTCATGAGGCCGGGACACCGTGCTGGTATGCTTATGGCGACTGAGGATCATGGAGGTTTGTTCCCCTCATGGCGGAGTCCTTCTTCGGCATCGTTTTCGATCTTCTGGAAGAGGGGGACGATCTCTTTCTTGAGATTGCCGTTCCGGGCGTGCTGGAGACTGACATTGACGTCACGCTGGATGGGATCCGCCTCGTCATCCGTGCCGAACGTCCCCCGACAAGCGGTCACTTCCTCCACAGCGAACTCAAACGGGGAGTCCTCATCCGCGACATCTCCCTTCCTTTCGCCGTGGAGCTTCTTGAGTCCCGGTTCGATGAAGGCGTCCTTCGGCTTCACTTCAAGCGGATGGAGGCCCGGTAGCCCATGGCCGAGCGCGATTACTATGCCGACCTGGGAGTCGCGCGCGACGCCACTCCCGACGAGATCGGTCGCGCCTTTCGAAAGGGAGCGGCCAAGGTCCATCCGGATCGGAATCCCGGCGACAAGGCGGCCGAGGAGAAGTTCAAGAAGATCGCGGAGGCCTACAATGTCCTCCACGACCCCAAGACGAGGGCTTCCTACGATCGAGGCGGCCAGGCGGAAGTCCAGGCTGAAACGGGCTTCCGCGGCTTTGATACCACCGAGGACGTCTTCTCCCATTTCGGCGACGTCTTCGGAGGCCTCTTTGGAGACCGCGTGAGGCGGGAGTCCGTCCGGGAGCGCGGGGGAGACTATGACGTCGAGCTCACCCTTTCCTTCGAGGAGGCGGCCCGCGGAGGCAAGAAAACCTTCACGATCGACGCCCCGACGGCCTGCGAACAATGTCACGGGTCCGGATCGTCCGATGGCCGGCCGCATCCCTGCACCGCCTGCGAGGGCAAGGGGTACGTGAGCCAGCGAGCTCGACAGAGCGGCGGATTCTTCTCCGTCACGAATCCCTGCTCCCGTTGCCGGGCGAGCGGGGTCGACCCCACCTCGGTGTGTCCTCGCTGTGGCGGGCGCCGGATTGAAACCCGCCCGCGCACCCTCGAAGTCTCCATCCCGCAGGCGGTGAACGATGGAACCGTCCTGAGACTCAAGCAGATGGGAGCACCCGGTACGGGGGGCGGAACTCCCGGTGACCTCCGGCTCCGCCTCCGCATTCGATCGGAGGGTCCCTATCAGCGCGAAGGTCTCAACCTCACACGCGAGGTGACCGTGGACCTCGTCACGGCGGTCCTCGGAGGCAAGGTCGACGTCCCGCATCTTGAGGGCACGGCGGAAATGACGATCCCCCCGGGCACGCAACCAGGCCAACAATTCCGTCTGGGGGGGCTGGGACTCTCGGAAAACGGGGGTAAGCGGGGTGACCTCACGGTCAGGATCCAGGTGAAAATCCCACGCGAGCTCTCCGATTCAGAGCGCCGACTTTTCGAACAATTGCGTTCGGCAGGAATCCGGACCTGAGCCCCGGGGAATGGCGTGTCCAGGCCAACTGCCGGGCCTCCTCCGTTGGACCCGCTCCGATTCCATCCGGGCCGTTCTTGTCGCTGGTCTCGTCTGCAACCCTCGCGATTCATGAGGTGATCCAGGTGGTCCACGGATGAGAGCGGATTTTGGGACCGGAGGGGGGCACGACTCTCATCGGGTTCGGGCGCCGACTCCGTGAGCACGATCGTCACCGTCCACCAGATCGAGCATAGAGAGGCCGTCTCCCCGTGGGTCAAGCAGGAGCCGGATCCATCAAGGGCGCCGGGGTTGTCCCTGGCCGGCCGGCGGGTCGGAGTCGCCAGGCTCCGTCAACCGACGGTAGTCGAACAGCCGCTCCGCCTCCTCCGTGGTCAGGATTCCCTGCTCGGCCGCCATCGTCCGGATGCTCTTCCGACCCCGGAGCGCGGCCTGGACGAGCAGGGCGGTGCGTTCGTAGCCGATCCGGGGGACGAGGACGGTGGCAAGGATCGGGCTCTGGTCAAGCATCTCCCGGCAGCGCGCTTCGTCCACCCTGATCCCCTCCACGCACCGGGAGGCGAAGAGTCGGCTGGCATTGGCGAGGATTGAGATCGAAGACAGGAGGTTGGCGGCCATGAGGGGCATCATCGCGTTGAGCTCAAGGTGCCCCCCCTGCCCTCCGACCGTAATCGCAAGGTCGTTCCCCATCACCTGGGCGGCCACCTGGGCGGCCATTTCGCATATCACCGGGTTCACCTTTCCGGGCATGATCGAAGATCCTGGCTGGAGTTCGGGGAGGAGGAGTTCCCCCAATCCCCCAAAGGGACCTGACCCCATGAGCCGGATATCGTTGGCGACCTTCATGAGCGCGCAGGCCAAGGCCTTGAGCGCTCCGGAGACCCGGACCAGGTCGTCGCGACCTGACTGGGCCTCGAAGTGATTGGGCGCCTCCCGGATGGGTCGTCCCAGGTTCCCCCCGAGAGTCTCGCAGACCTTCATGGCGAAGCCGGCAGGGCAATTGATCCCGGTGCCGACCGCCGTTCCGCCGAGGGCGACCTCCTCGAGCCCCCTGGATTCACGATCGATCTGGGCCCAGCTCTTCCGGATCTGCGCGGCGAATCCCCCGAATTCCTGGCCGAGCCGGACCGGGGTGGCATCCATGAGATGAGTCCGACCCAGCTTGACGATCGAATCGAATTCCCCTGCCTTGGTCTCGAGGGCCCCGGCAAGCTGATCCAGGGCGGGCTTGAGCTCGCCGTCCAGGATCGCCAGTGCCGCCAGATGAATCGAGGTGGGGATGACGTCGTTGGAGGACTGGCTCATGTTGACGTGATCGTTGGGATGGACGGGGATGTAGATCCCCGGGGTTCCGCCTGCCTTCCGATTGGAGAGGTTGGCGATCACCTCATTCATGTTCATGTGAGTCGAGGTTCCGGATCCCGTCTGAAAGAGGTCCACCGGAAAATGGGCGTCATGACCTCCTTGGGCGACTTCGGCGGAGGACTCCTGGATCAACCGGGAAATCTCCTCCGGCATCCGATCGGGCCTGAGCTCACGGTTGGCCCGGGCGCAGGCGCCCTTCAGGTGCGCAAGGGCGACGAGGAACGCGCGCGGGAAGCGCTGCCCGCTGACCGGGAAATTCTCAATGGCGCGCTGGGTCTGGATTCCAAAGAGGGCCTGGGAGGGCACCGATACCTCCCCCAAGCTGTCTTTTTCCATCCGAAACAGGCTCACGAACACCTCCTGGGTCCTGGCCGAGGCTCCCCGGCCTGGAGGGGGGCCTAGAACACGACCCCTTGCCGCTTCATGTCATCAGATCCTGCATGAACTCTCCGGCCGGGAGCCGAGACCCGCGTTTCCCCGGCGATTTTTCTTCCATGGAATCGCCGCGGGCAGGAGGCCGCGAGGGCCGGACGGACCCTGGCGCCCGGACGACGTTGGTGCCGGTCCGGCCCCTCAGGCGCCGGGTGCCGTAAACCGCCGGATACTATCTCATGTCCAGACCTCTGATGCACGAAGGGGATGACTCTGCCGGCGGAGGACTGGACCCCCTTCTCTCGAGGGATGAACCGGGGTGAGCGGCACCGGACCAGGAAGGGGAAGTCCTCCTGCCCGCGGGGAGGAGACGTCAGGGCCTGAGCGATTCCAGCAACTTCACCGCGGCGTCGACAAGAATCTCCCCGCCCCCGGGCTTGTAGGGGGAGGTCGTCACCTCATAGCTCCCCTCGGCGAATGCTCTCCGTGTGGGAACGTAGAAGTCGACATCGTTCGCAAGTGTGACCACGAGGGTTGTCTTGAACGGGGAGCGTTTCTTGATCGCCATCCCGAGCTCGACGAAGACCTCGTGCGGCAGCGTGAGAATCACCGCTTCCTCCGAGAGTCGAAACGCCTGGATTTCTTCGTTCGCGGCATCGCCGTCGCGCTCTCGCAGCTTTCGGTTCCACAGGATTCGATACGCCTCGACCGAGACCAGGAACCCCGGCCGCGGCACCCACCGGAGCGCCAGGACGTCCTGGGCGCGCGCCAGCTGTTCCTCCGTCACTTCCTGGAGCGGAATGTGGACCCGGGCCGACCGCACCGCCAGGGCCGGCTGCGTCCGGCCCGCCCCGG